>Ga0233424_10000047_pt1 | contig 164097 bp, 194 predicted proteins | sample Watercolumn_Towu_FD_181011 | JGI IMG/M metagenome (GOLD analysis project Ga0233424, IMG submission 181011) | Freshwater microbial communities from Lake Towuti, South Sulawesi, Indonesia - Watercolumn_Towuti2014_125_MG | ecosystem: Environmental > Aquatic > Freshwater > Lake | place...
ATGTGTTTTTTTTTTTAAAAAAAAAAAAAAAAAAGAAGATAAAACAGTCACAGATTTTCAATGGTTATTGTTCCTTTTCAGACCTTTTACCAAAGAAACATATATGTGCCTCTGTCATTTTATCTCTAACGACACTTTTATGCCGAGTATGTAACTATCAAGCCATGCGCTACTGCCCATTTTTCCAGAGCGGCGTCCAAGCCACGCTTCGCTTCATGCAGGCGATTGCATTAGCTCCCGGTTAAGGAGCGGGAATCTTCAAAGAACAACTAAAAATTGGGGCGGGTTTTTGTCGTTTTTCACGAAAAAGTTGACCCGCCAAAACCTCAGTGTTTCTCGTCGAACACCTAACGAATTTATCTAATTTATTACTCTAATAAAAGACGTTGACTGTCCGTTTGCCAGCCACGGCAGCTATTATTGCCCAGACAGCTAGGGAGGAGGCTAATGCCCGATTCGAGCCGTCGCTCTTTTGAATCGTCTGCTTAGGCTTTTCTCGCAGCATCCAATTTAGCACCAACGCCAAAAACATAATACATCCATTCTACTAGAAAGTCAACAAAAAGTTACGCCTATAATAGCTTGATAATCAAAGACTTGCGACGCGGGCCGACCGAATTTTAAAAATAAAGTGCGCGGCAGGATTTGAACCTGCAATAAATAGTCAGACTTAACCCATGCAGGAGATACCTGCCGCTGGGAGTCTCTAGCGTCTTTACATTCCGCCACGCGCACTCAAACGAAAAACTTTTCAAAACTTCTCGACGGCTTTTATCAGTTTGTGATTAGTTGGCGTTCCAAGCGAGCTTTCGCTCTTTAGTTGTTTGGACTCTCTTATGGCTTATTCAGCCACTCGGAACAAATAAAATTAGTTATTCGCCAAAACCACGGCTTTTGCAGGTTGAACAATGACGGGCTTCAAAAGGGCGTCCATCACATTCTGCGAACGCGCAGCGCGATTCAACTCAAACAAGACACGGCCATTCGTGCGTTGAGCGTATTCAAATCGCTCGCTCTCAACTTGGTGAGTGAGATAATCAGTCGCCGCATTGTAAAGATTAAACAAGTTTCGAGCCTTGTCCTCGTCGCGCTTAGGAGCAAGCCAAAGACCCTCAACGCCTTCGCGCACAGAGTCAGAAAGAATGTCCTTCTCCGTCAAATTGCGAAGAACAGTCTTACCCTGCTCGTCGCTCAAAGACTTCTCCGCTAAGAGAGAGAAAATCTCGGCTGACTTCTCGAAACCATTAACTGCACGGTCAAGAGCGTCGCCAATGAAGTCGAGAGACATCTTAGTAGAGTGCTTCTTTGTCAAAGAAAACTCCTTTTCCATTGTCACCATACCGTTAGAGCAAACAAGACGCAGAAAACCCAACGCCCACGACGCTCGCAATGAACGGTCAAAGGAATTTTGGAGAGTCAGACGGAAACCAAGTTCGTCGCCGACCTTCGGAACAGGAATGGTCTTGTCCTTGAAGTCAAATGTCGCATAGAATCGCTCGCCGTTACCAGCGACAACCAACTTCTGCGAGGACGGAGTGAGGCCGCGAGAAGTCATTGCTTCATTAGCCTTGTCCATCAAATCCTTATTCTGAATCAGACCGTAGTATTCGGTGCAAACACCAAGAGGCGCATCAACACCTTCGCGGAAGTTACCAAACCAGCCAGTTGTGCGACCGTCCTTAGTAAAGAGAGGTTGCGTAGAGACGTTGTAATCCCAATTTGCGTTAACGGATTGAAGTGTGGGGCGAGCCATAGTTTGTTTGAGTTTGGGTTGTTTTTGTTACTGTGAAAAGTATAGCAAAGACTTGGTTACTTGTCAAGCCTTACTTAATACGCGACTTCAATTCCGCCTTAATCGCACGAGCGACATCGCCGCGCCAGCTTGACGCATTGCAAAGAAAGTAACTTACGATTGAGCGTCCATCGTCAAGTCCGTAGTTGTCATCCACGGAATTCAGACAGTGCATCGCCAAAAGGTAGGGCTTCGCTCCAAAATACACATTGCGCCAGTCACGCGAAATGAGGGCTGCGATTGACGCGAGGTTCATGCTTTTAATGTCGGGCATGATTTAATTCTAGCACGTTTTTCTAAGATGTCAAGCTCTTCGTAAGTGCTTAATCATCAAACTCTTGCGTGGCGTGCCATCGGAATTATAAATCCTTAAAAATCAACAACTTAAAAAACATTTTAATTACTTGAATTGATTATTTGGAAGCTTATTTGATAGGTATAGATTCTGAGGGGATTATTTGTGGCCGGTCAAGTCCGAATCGAACGGACACCCTCGCTTCTTCAGAGCGTTGTGCAGACCACCTACACCATTGACCGTTTATTTGGCGCACCGAGAAGGAGTCGAACCTTCATGTAATTCCAATTAGCCTTTCTATCGGTTCGTAGCCGAAGGGCATACCGGCGCATATTTCTGGTCGCAACGGCAAGAATCGAACTTGCGGAAGCTTCCTTATGAGAGAAACCTGAGTAACCAACGCTCTCGCTGCGCTCTTAGTCGTATTACACTACAAAACATTATAGCAGAAAAATAAACAAATGTCAACAAATTATCCATATCGAACCTTAATGCGCGTATTGTCTATTATGAACAGAAAACATTCATTAGAAACCCGTCAAAAAATTCGTATCGCTAGAAAAGCCTACCTTGCCGGGACAACAAAAAGGTCATGGCAAGTTAAACAAGCTGGCAAATCTATCCCTTGCGAAAAATTTAAAGAAATCTTAAATAAAAACAAAATTAATTACATTCCAGAATTCGAGCCCCTTCGTGAAATGGGTAGATATTATTCGATTGACGTGTCATTTCCAGACAAGAAAATAGGAATAGAAATAAATGGAAGACAACACTACGACTCTTATGGAAACCTCGCTCCTTATTATCAACTCAGACACGACCTAATTGAAGCCTTTGGTTGGAAACTATACGAAATCCCATATCACATGGCCTTCGACGAAGAAAAAATGATGAATCTTGTATTATTAATCCTTAATTCAGAAAATAAAATTGAATTTAATTATAAATGCTACTCTCCACCCAAAAAGAAAACCTACATTGCAAAACGCCCAAATAACATTAAATATAATTACCCACCTTACGAACAGCTTAAAGAAATGGCAGAGTCTATGTTTTTAAAAGAATTAGTCGTTAAACTAAACATTCCACAAAAGGCTCTGTGGTTGCATTTAGCAAAACGAGGAATAAAAACAAAAAAATACACAAAGCCTATCAAATTCAAAAATCCAAACAAAAACAGGCCATCACAAAGAAAAGTCCCAAGACCTTCCCCAGAGGAACTCCAAGAGCTAATAAAAAAACATCCAATGACTGTTCTCGGGAGAAAATTCGGAATATCTGACAATGCAATCAGAAAATGGTGTAGGTCTTACAACATAGACCTACGCAAGAAAAAATTGGTAGTTCCGACGGGACTCGAACCCGTATAATTCCCACATCTAGGGAGAGCTTTCGCTTGCTGATTATAAGTCAGCTATGTTACCAATTACATCACGGAACTAATAAACTTGGTAGCGGATTCTGGACTCGAACCAGCCCTTGAGCTTATGAAACTCAAATGCAACCTCTTACACCTTTCCGCAAATCATTTGGAGCAGTATGCCGGAATCGAACCGGCACATAAACTATGGCAAAGTTTCAGGCTTCCACTACATCAATACTGCATTATTTGGTGGAGCCGTGGAGAGTTGAACTCCAAACCTTCTCGGTGCAAACGAGACGCTCTGCCAGTTGAGCTACGGCCCCAAAAAAGAACATGGCTGCTAGAGCAGGAGTCGAACCCGCACCGTTTCCGTTAACAGCGGAAAGGACTACCAATTATCCCACCTAGCAATCTTTGGAGCCAAATGGAGGAATCGAACCCCCGTTTCAAAGATACAAACCTCGCGTAATAGCCACTATACGAATTTGGCGTCTGTGAATATACTACACTACCCCTAAACAAAAATCAAGAAAAAACAATCTAATCTCTTTCTTATCTATTCCTTTTCCCTATTCACAGAAGTCAATAATCACAGGTTTTCCATCGTGGAAACGGACATTGGAGCGGCGAATGTCGTCAATCAAATTGTATCCATTTTCTTCGCAAAAAAACTCAATTTCTTTCAAGGCTTTTGCGCTTGAACCACCGATTCCATTGGCTTTTATTTGAACGAAGAAAAACTTCCGTTCGTAAATTGGCCACAAAAAATACTTTTGAAATTTTGGAGATATACTGGCGCGAGCCGTTTTGAAACAGTCAACGTCACGGTCGTTTTCATCCTTCCAAACCTTAAAAACATATTCAGGAAAATCTAGATGATAATACACCCACTTGAATGCACCAGAAAACAAAAACTTAAATCCTAATTTTTTACACTGTTGTCTTACCTTAATTGGCGAATCCAAACAAGGAAGACTCAACAGAGCAATGGCGGATTTGAATTTCATCTATTTAATAGTATCTTGATTTTTCGGGAAAAGCAAGCTCCAACACTTTAAGCAAAACCGCTGATATTCAAGGACTTCTACTTCAAAACACAGGAGACACCATTTCTTATGATAGATGGGTTTTTGGGTGTCGTATTTAGATTTATGAAACATACGGTAATATGCAACGGCCAAAAAGGATTAGAAGAAAGGCCCAATTCGCGTCGTATTTCGGCGACTTCTGGACACTCTATCACAATCCAAAAATACCCGTCGTCATCACACCGTATTACACCGTCATAAAAGAATGAGAGTTTTTGTCCCTCAAATTTTCCCCAAGAGGGATGGGAAGAAACATTGTCGTATTTGCCCGCTATTAAGGTAGCGTGTGAACCGTGAAGGGGTAGCGTAGCTTTCTTCCAAAGAAATTTCTCCACCCACCATTTATAATACTCGCTTTTTGCCAAAAGATTCTTTTATTGATTTCGTCTTTGAATTTTCCGGCGTATTGGTTCGGAGCAACCTCTAAGAGAGTCCATTCGCTTAGGACATCAAACTCAGAAATAAGAAGTCTTTTTCTTATTAAATTTTCCCAATTTGCTTCAATCATAATTAACTTGTAAAAAAATGTGAACCACCAATGATAATCGTTAGCCATAGCGCGTCACGTATAACACTTACATCTTTTACAAAACACGCTAATTTGTCATGGAAATACCAAAATCCCTGACCTTAAATTCGGGCGAAAGGGAATTGGGTAGATGCACTTCAAATGGAATATTTTCATTGCCAGCCGCAACATGAGCGTCCCAAGCGTTAGAACAAAGCTCCCGAATGGCTGTTTGGATTTTGTTGGAATATAGCTTGGAACTGAGTAACCCTAAAATGTGCGCCGTTTCTTCCCGGTCAATGCGAAAAGCGGCGGTATTGATGGTGCCGCTTTGCTCAACCTCGTTGCGACGTTCTTCAATAATCATAAATGAAGAATAGAGAATTCCCCGTGCGTTGTCAAGGATTTACTTTTCAATTCGTAAAGTGAGATATACTAAAAATCCGAAAAAACCACCGAGCAACACGGGAGAAAGCGTAATGAGTGTTCGGTTTTTGAAAATCATGGCTAAACCGAGGGTGATTAGCCAACAAATCAACAGCCCAAGCAAAATTTTGTTCTCTTTTGTCATGTAGTATATCCTATCAAGATTTTAACCGCCGTCAACTAAAAAAAATCAAGCCCCTTCGCTTATTAAAACTTTCGTGCCGCGTTTCATATCTCTTGATTAGAGTATAGGGGAATTCTCTAAGAAAAGCAAGAAAATTTTGGAGCAGTATGCGGGACTCGAACCCGCTGTCTTCACGTTGGAAGCGTGATGTGTGGCCAGTTACACCTATACTGCATTTTGGTGGGCAAGGCAGGATTTGAACCCGCGACTTCTTCGGTGTAAACGAAGCACTCTGGCCGCTGAGTTACTCGCCCAAATGGTCTGAATGGAGGGATTTGAACCCACGTTATTCTACGCCCCAAACGTAGTGCCATGCCAAGCTAGGCGACACTCAGATAAAAGAACTTTGGCGGAAGCAGAAGGAATCGAACCCTCGACCCACATAGGAGCAACTGTTTTCAAGACAGCATCCTCGACCAGCCGGACTACTTCCAATTGATATATCTTACACAAAATTTTGAGATTTGTCAAGAAAAACGTGCGGGAGGTGGGACTCGAACCCACAAGCCTTTTAAGGGGCGACGGATTTTAATGGTTAGGACTTTCGAGAATCGAACTCTTATGCGCCTTTACGCTCGCCCTCGTCCATTGTGTCTGCCAATTCCACCACTCCCGCGAAATTTGGTTTGCGCCAATTTTTAGTTAAAGCATGACAATTACAACAAAGCAATTGTAAATTTGTCTTTTCATTATTTGTCCTTAAGGCGTTTGTCTCCTGCCATTGGACTACACAGCCATTGGTGGTTCGGGAGGGAGTTGAACCCACACTGTTTTGCTTCTAAGGCGAACGTCTCCTGCCAGTTGGACTACCGAACCATAAACTATACTACAAAAATTTTCTTTTTATGTCAAGAAAAACCATTCTCACCCCAAAAACTTCATTAAATTCTTAAAAAATAATGGGTTTTCAGAACAAAAGTAGCGGATACCCGTTCTCTGGATTACCCTAAACCACCCGACTTTTCGTTGGACGCCCGCGCAACGAGCAAAAGCCGAAAACCAAGTCCCCGTTCCCACCCCAAAAGTATCTTACACGAATTTTTGTTAAGTGTCAAGGGTTGAAGTTAAGTTTTTTAAGGCGTCGCTTGAGCTGAGTCCTAGAACCTAAAGCGTCCCAAGAAGTTTTGCGTCCAAGAATCTTCCTGACGCAAGCCATCGCGTCATAGTTTAGAAACTTTTTAACTTGAGTTTTAGAATCAAGCGCATCCAAAATTGTGACCAAATCTTCAATCTTTTGAAGAGTTTCAAGTCGCGCCTTAACTTCTTTTTCAGGTATGGTAGAAAGGTCAATCATATCTTTTAAGGAGATTATCGCTCGATTAGTTCCCAATCTTGGAAATCGTAGTCCATTTCTTTGTCGGTTACTGGATGGATAATTGTCAGATTCATGTCTTCCAAAACCTCCAAAGCGGCGTCGTAATTTTCGGCCTCAATTGGGGTGGTTATTGTGATTTTTGCGATGAATTGCATGGGAATATCTTAACGGAAACTTGGAAACAAGTCAAGAAAAATCAATTAAAATTGGCGCAGCCGGTAGGATTCAAACCCACATTTATCTCCTTAGAAGGGAGGAGCCTATTCATTCGAGCCACGACTGCCTTATTATTTGGTGCTTCATTCAAGATTTGAACTTGAAACCTTGTCTTTAGGAAAGACTTGCTCTTAATCCAATTGAGCTAATGAAGCGTTTGGCTGGGACGGCAGGACTCGAACCTGCGAATGACGGAGGTTCAAAGCCTCCCGCAATAGCCGCTATGCGACATCCCAATACTCCATTATACACAAAATTCATAAAATGTCAAAGAATTATCTTTCCTTCTTTGAGTCAACCCTTGGGTATATCCACCCGCTTCCCCTTGCTATCAAAGCCACAAACTACCACCCTATCCCCTTGCTTGCAAACATGATAGGTGAATTCCTCCCAAACATTCTTCGTGTTCGGCGGGTAGAGATAGATATTGCCAATCTCACGCTTCAATGCCCCGACGATTTGGGCGGCAGCGCAACCCATCCCGTTAGCGTGCGTTCCGGCCCGCGCACCGCTGCCAATACCATTGATAACCTTCATCTTATCCACAATGGCCCGCAAGTCTGCCCCCATCCCTTCGGGATACCCGTCCATTTGGCGGTAGATGGTAACAATGACGGGCGCATCCATGTCGCCGTCGTGAATGTGAGTTAGTGAACGTGTTCCCATGTAAAAAGAATAGGTTTTTTTGTTTGGTTTGTCAAGCGGGTATCAGATATTTGCTTGGGATTTCAAAGAAGGGCGGTTGGTTCGGTTTTAGGGTGTAATCCCCCTCTTTGCAAGAGCCGTAGGCGGGGCCACGATAGAGATAAACTGTTTGCCCCTTACGCAAGGGCTTATCAAGCCAAAACAAAGTCTTGCGCCCCAAGTATTTGCGCGTTTTGTATTTTTCGGGCACGATGGTATTTATGCAAGTTTTAATCTTCGTCGCTCGTATCATCGCTCAATCGCAACGCGCCGGATAGTCCCTTACCGTCCTGCCTTACCATTGTCCACACCGACGCGGTAACGGTTTTCTTTTTCAAATCATACAAAACATCATCACCATAACTATTCCCATCGCCCGCGCCAGAATACTCATAAACGCGCCAAACCCAAGATTCAAGGCGCTCGTTAAGGAGTGAATCAAATACACTCCTACCATTGGCATTACAACACTCAATATCCAAATATCCTTCATCGCTGCCGCCAGAAAAGGAGAGTTGAATGGTGGCAATGTCCAGAGCAAGGGCGGCATCAAACAGGGCGCGGGGCAGGGGTTGGATTTCCATAGATTTTGTTTGTTTTTTTTGTTGTTTTTACTGCGTTTCCAGCGCAAAAACATTGCTTTTCTTACCTACGCGAAGCATCCAGCTTTTCGGCTTCTCTTTCAAGCATAAAAGCCAATCTTGGGGCGTTGGGACAAAGCCACAATCCTCGGTAACGTGTTCTTCGGCAAGGGTTTTCGTCGGAATGAGTTGGCCCGAACTATTTTGAATGGAGTGTCCAAAGCGTTCAATAGCCCATTGAATACCCGCTGAATGGTGACGTAAAGCACGGTGCGTCCAATTTCCAGTAAATTGCTTCGTTTCGTCCAGCCAATCGTGCAGGGCGATATAATCAAGCGGTTTGCCGCCCCACTTGCGAGCCGAGCTTTCGGCGTGTTTGTAAGGCGTCATAGATGAAGAATAAAAAATTTGCTGGATATTGTCAAGGGCTGGCCCAGCAACGCAACGCATACAACGAACGCGGAAGTAAATCGCCACCATTCCGTCATACCAAATGGCGGGCCAGCTTGAGCAAAGAAAATCATAAAATTCTATTTCTTCTTTTTAGAGTCGAAATGTTCTGCTGCCCACCCCGCAAAAAAACCAACAATTTTAGAGCCTTTGCAAGCGTCCGAGGGCAATCTTAATTCCAAGCTTTCGATTGAAACAATCTTTGAGAGAGCAGTCAGCCTGACCAACATACTCTTGCCCGTCCTTAGTTGTAAGTTGAATAAAAGTGCGCCCGCCCTTTGCGTTAATTTCCTCTGGATTGCCGCCCTTCCTAAAGGTTGATAAAGGAACCAACGCCCGATTCTTCAATTCGGCTCGGCGAGGAAATTTCGATAGTCTGTAAAAGCGAGAGTGAATAACCCTCACTTTATTCCCAGCCTTGCGAAGCTGTGCTATGGTTGCGTTTTGAAAATCAATGGATGTGTCGTTCATGTTTTTATGATAGTTGAATTTTACGCCAAAGTCAATTACCAAGCTTCCAGATTCTTCAAGTAGGCCAAACCTTTTGCAGTAATGGCGCGACCAGAAGTTGTGATTTCCAGAAGTCCCATCTTTTGTAGATATAATTCCACGTCTTTCTGCAAGGCTTCTTTGGTCATTCCAATACTTGCGCTGAGACGAGTAAGGCTCGTTTCCTTGCGCGTGGCAAGCAAACGAAGAACCTGCAATTCGATATTCGACAAGCCTAGCGGCAGAATTCCCAACGTGCGACGGAGAGAAATCCAATCAACCTTATCAAAGGTCGTTTTCTTTTGGCCGCATAGATAGGTTTCAATGTTGCTGCTCTTTTTCTGCGCCTCACGCGCATTACCACGACAGGCCGTAGCGATTTCATTCAAGAGTTTAGCCTCGATTGGAGTCTTGATGTTGCGTTTAATCATCTCTGCCAAGTGAGAAGTGTTATATTCTTCAAGCTCAACTCGGTCAAGCCTGTCCATCAGCGCATGAAACACCTTATGAGATTCAGAAGTAGCGAGGATAAAATTTTGACGCTTAAAGTCGAAATCCACCGTATAATCATCATAACTAAAACTCGTCCTGTTCGTGTTATTCGGATTTAGAATCGTCAGCAACGCCATCGTCACATCACGCGGAATTTCAGACGCCTCATCGAAAATAAGAGTGCAATCTTTGTCATTGACAAACGGAATGATAATTTGGTTGAAGAATTGCTTCACACTTTTGACGGTCGAGCAATTGATTTCATACCAACGCTTTTGTTCGCCGCGAGTTCCGGCGATGTTCTTCATCTGTTTAGCAAGCTCACGCGCAATCATTGTTTTACCGCAGCCCTTCGGCGCGATAAGCAATGAGTGAGGCATAATGCCGCCGTTGCGGTAAGCGTCCAAGAGAAAGTTTAGCTTGGACTTAACTCGGTCTTGACCGACGATGGATTCAAAAGGAATTTCCGGTGTCGTTACTGTCGGGGTTGTTGCTGTCATGTTACAAATACTATACCAGAGCCTTGCGGGAAAGTCAACTGATTTAAGTCACCTAATTAAAAAACAATTAAATCAATTAAAATAAAACTCTACCTGATAACTCCCCTTATCAAGTTTGTTGACGCTGAAGCAACACGCGACTGGCAAATCCTTTAACGCTTTTGCGGAAACAGATTGAGCGGCGCGTTTTGCATTGGAGTAAGAAGAATAATTACGGCTCTTAAACCACTTATTTATTTCGTTTTTGATATGGGTAGGAATCAACATAAGAACAAAAAAGCAGCAAGGGGAAACCCTGCTGCTGTGATTGATTGGTTTTAGCTTACTCGCCAGTAACAACGCCGACAGGAGCTTCGACCGCTGGTGCGGGAGTTGCCGCGACCACAGCGACAACCTGCTTGTCGTCTGCTGCGCCTTCCTTCACTTCGACGTTGGCCTCAATGGTGGCTCGCTTCAAAGTGACCATTGCGGGAGCAGTCTTCCCGACAAGACCGATACCGTCCGCCCACTTTTTGCTTACGACAACGGAAGCTGTTGCGTTGACCTTCTCCGTAAGTTCAGCAAGCGTCACTACGACGAAACTGAAGCTACCCTTTTTACGACCGCGATTTTCTGCTTTGTTCATATTTGATTTTTGTTGTTTAACTTGATACCAGTTTAAGGCTTTTTTGTGAATTAGTCAACATTTTTTTCTGAAAAAAAGAGGGCCATCTTTGGATGCTTCTCGAAAGTTTCAGAGTTATTCATGTAAGATTCAAGCCTGTCGCGCACTTCTGTTAGGTCGCTGGCGTCCATTATTTCGGCGATGTGGTCGTATATTTCGCCGTCAGACAGGGCGATTCTAGCCGCTTCAAAAATCTCAAGTAGTTGTTCGTCAGTGAATGGGTGTTTCATTTTTATTTAAAATGACCAAGTTTTTATCCAAATGGCGACAGATATAACAAGGGCAACTATACACATCCACGTTTCGCCAGTTGTCGCCAATATCCAACCGCCGAAAACAACCGCGACAGCGAATATAGTAAGAAGAATACGATTCCACTTGATATACCGAATAGTAGAATTCAATAATGCTCTAATATGTTTATTCAACGTCTGTAACAGTTAAAGTTTCAACCCAAGTTTCCCCACAGTTTTCACATGAAACCACCCTACCAAGAGGTTCATTGTAGTCAAATTCTTCGCTCGTTATATCGGCCCCCTTACAGTAGGGGCAATGATTGGGGTCTTTAATGTATTTGGATTTTTGGGCTTTTGTTAGCATATTATTTGAATTTTAGCGCAACAAGATTTGAACTTGTAAAAACTTAAAAGTATTCTGACAATCCGGCATCAGAAACTACCAAGTGTTTCGTTGGTTACGACTTCGCAGCGTCTCTCCGATTCCGCCATGCGCTAATTTTATTTTACGAAAACTTTTTTCCCGTGTCAAGATATTTACTCATCAATCCAAACACAACAGCCAATCCAAAAAACCATTTAGCAACACTATATTTGGCAGCCAACAAAGTCGTAGCCCCCAACATATTGAAGAAAACAGAAATCGGCCCAGCTAAAGCAAACAATACAAACATCCCAACACTTATTAAAAAATATAAAATAATCCACCCAAAAATACAAGCCCCTTTAAAGGACTCGATGGAACTCGTCTTGTAGGTCTTCATTAGATAATCGAATCTGACTCGGCTAAGTTTATCACATCTTTGATGAACTTTTTAACGTCGGGATGAATATGTTCCTGCCCCTTATTTCTTATAATTAAGGCTTGCATTTGCTCATTCATTTGAGAATATATCTTTTGCCACGCGGCCTCGTATCTTTTAGCCATATCATTATTTAGAACTTTTGTTGCTATATTTGAAGATTTCAGCATAAAATTTGGGCTTATTTGCTTAAAACTCTGATAAGTATGAATCCTAAAATAGCCACAAATACAACCAAAGCCCATGCCGAGCGAGGGTCTTGGGGCCAAAAAGAAAAATAATAATTGTTAATTTGATTCATGGACTTCGGACGATTGCTCCAATGTCTAAATACAGGAAAAATAAGAAAAAAAGATTAAAGTTCATCAACTCGAATGTCGGTCTTATTTACGGTAACAACTGACCCATCCGTATCGAGAAGGTCTAGGAATCGCCCCCTGTCAGCCAGCAAAGGTAGTTCCCATTCGTCTCCAACTAATACGTTTTCATTTACCGCTTCCTCGTCTTGATTGGAGACGGTAACGGTTCCGTTACGAACAAAGGTCAATTTCATGCTCTAGTAGAGATGATACCCGTTTTTTGAGTTTTTGTCAACGTTTTTTGAGGTTTTCTCATTTTTGAGAAGTGCCAAATTCCCCACAAATTTGATAGTTTTGTCTCTTTTTTGTCGGGGTTTTAATCAATTTGATTTTAGGTCATTTTCGGGTCAAAACGCGCCCCACAATTAAAATAAATTAAAAATCAAAACATATCAAATTCCCCACAAAAACGCCACTTTTTTGAGTTTTGATGAATTTTCAAAATAAATAAAATTTTCTTAAATTGATTCAAATTAAGTCAACTTTTCCATAGGGCTGGAAACAAAATACCCCCTAGTAAGGGAGAGGGAAAGATGGTGGAGAAACCTTTATTTGGGTTTATTTGAGTTTTCTTTTGTTAGATTTTGAGTTGAATTGATTGAATTTTTTGAAGTTAAAAGTAAAAAAACACTGAAAAACCAGCCCTTTTTTGTTAGTTTTATTTTAAATGGTTGGCGGTTTATTTGCGGGAAATAAAAATCGCTAACAACCCCAAAAAACCAAAACAATAAAAACCAAAACCCTAATAAACTAACCATATTTACCCCTCTCTCCTTTTCCTTTTGTTCCCTTAGTATGTTTTCGGTCAAAAAAAGAGTAAATTTTAGAAGTTTTTTTTAAAGGAAAACCCAACAAAAATACCTGAAATTTGAATAAATTTTAAGAAAAACTCCCTTCATTTTTTCATCATAAAAACAACCATAAAATCCACCCAAAAACTACCCCAAAAAACATCAAAAAAACACGCAAAAATCCAACCCAAAATTGGTCAAAAAATACCCCATTTTAAACCATTTTTTAATAACGACACAAAACAATAACCCAAGCCTCCCTTTTTATATCCTAAAAGGCCCGAAAAGTCCCTTTTCATATATCCCATAAGGGGCAATCGCAGATATTTCAAAAATACAAATTAAACACCACGCCAAGTAAGACTACAAATAAAGACAAAAAATAAGCGGCGACAATTAAGCCGCCGCCTACTTCGGTTCTCATCTTAGATGGCTTTAACGCAAGTTTTCGCCACCCTTTCCAAACCTCAGACGGTTATGAACCGTCGTTACTTGCGAGGACTCCCATCAACTGACCGCGCTAACGAACCGACCATTCTCATCACGTTTATTGTGATAACGCGAGCCGTCAGGCTTTCGACCCCATTCATCATCGGCATCGCTGACGTAATAATCCTCATTTAATGCTTCCGTCAAAGGACGGGCATACTCGCCCACGACCTTATACTTCGACGTGCGGAGCTTTTGACAGTCACAGTCGTCAGGAACGCTTACAACGTCCGCTGGATTGATTTCGACGATTAGGAGCCTGCCGTCGCTAGGCATAAAACCTGTTGCATACTCTAGGGAGCCAGCGTGAAGTCCGCTTGAGCAGCCTCGCGCCCTATCATCGTCAACATAGTTTCGAGAAACCTCAACTTCTGCACCAACGCTGTTAAGAATACGGCCAAAACTATCAACCACGCCGCGAAGCACCTTATCGGCTTGTCCAGCAGTAATTGAATAAAAATCACCCTGCACGGCTTTATAGGCCAAAAAGTTACCGCTAGGAGTCAAAGGCATCTTCTTGTGTTCAAGGAACCTATAAAGCTCCTCAATTGCGCGACGGGACGGGTTGGCATCCAGCTTAACCATGAAATTCACAAGCGGCTGAAAATCAAGCCCGTCTCGCAAAAAGTCAAGAATCCTGTCGCAGACGTGGTTGTGAACCATAACGCCATTGCGGAACACGCCAGCGTCCGTCACTGACACATCGCCAGAGCGAAGACGAAAGTTTTCGGCGATTGCCTTTGCTGGTGTGAAAAGCTCGCGGAGCGAGTCATACGCCTTTGCTAAAAGAGCCTTTTTCACGGTTTGAAAATGGGCCTGACCAAGACTTTCGGTGAAAACCTTATTGTCTGGATAAGCGACTGTTACTGAATCGTTAGTTTGAATAACGGCGCGGGGGATGTTGTTTGAGTTCATTGTCTTTTTGTTTCTGGTTGTTTAACTGTTACTATTCTAGTCTGTTTTTGAAGGAAAGTCAAGCCGAATTCTTATCGGCAATCACCGTAAATTGTTTGCCAAGTTTGACCATTATCTACCGGAAATATCTTCATCCGCGCAGCCACCATAAAGAAACTCGCCCGTTTCGTCAGTCATGGCTCTTTCAAAAAAGCGAATATCTTCTTCTAAGTCTTTTTCGGGAATCTCTCTCTCACGGACAACCGTATAAACGTGCCGAATTTTTGTTTTTTTGTTATGCTTTTTCATTTTCATTTTTGAATTAAAGTTTCGCGGAGAAGGGACAACCCCTTGACCCCTTCCCCGCAGGCGTCGTTAAACGCCTAAAATTTAAGGAGCGACTGAGGCCGTTTTAATTGCGTCCATTTGGTTGACATAATCGGACAATAGTTTTGACCTTTTCTTTTGCTCGTCCGAATAATAAGGAAAATCAACAAAAGGAAGCAATGGATACGTCTCAACCATTTCCTTAGCCAACTTTTTAAGGTCGAACGAGGGCGTAAATTTCTTGACATCAAGCGACATATTAAATTTTGACAAAAGCTGACAAATAGAATTGATTTCCTTTGCTACCGAATGGTGTTGCATTTTATCCATTGTGTCAGCCCACTTCAAAAAGACGCTGCTTTTATCTGTAATGTTTTTTATGGACTCTGTTTTATTGTGCCAACGGGCTGCGTCGCCATTTACGATTTCTTTAAAAGAAGAGGTATCAACATACGCTTGAGCGAGATTTTTAGTTTGAACGGTTTTATTCAATTCGTTTTTAATGTAATCCCAAAGAGAAACCATTTTGGGATTTTTCCTAGCCTTTTCAACGGAACCATTACCCGCGTTTTGAGCCAAAGATTTTTTAAAACCGTAAATAATAGGAGGAACAGGCAACTTAGCCTCGGTCAAAGATTTAATCACCGTATCAAGTTCAATCGGATGGACTTCCGAACCACTAACATTTATGTAATTAAATCCATAAATTTCAAGATAAACGCCAGAGTCCGTTTCGGGGTCAACATCAATACTTTCCCACCAATTAGAACGGTTAGAATAGCGACTAAATTTAGTTGAATTAAATTTAAATTCTTTGACCTTATGTTTGGCCTGAGCGGTTGCGCTTCCTCCACTTTTAGACTTCGCATAGTCAGGATATTGCGACAAAACCTTATGAGGAAGAGTCGAATATGCGACGATGGGTGCGTCAAACCCATTTTTTAACCACGCCTGTTTTGTGGCGTCGTCTTTGAAATTAATTAAATAAACAGTCCGAATTGGAGAACTGGTCGCCTTGCTATCCTCAACCAATGGAACGATACGATTCAGTATCGCGTTCTTGGCATGAATGTCATTCTCAACGAAAACAATGTCAGACTTAGCCACGCAGTAAGAGTCCTCTCCCTGATTTTTAATTTGACCGTGAGAATGATTCCAACGGGTAGCATACCTTACAAAGCGAACATCATCAGAGTTATGAAATCCATAATTAGATGAAAGTTTTTGGTTTTTCCACATCATCTTATTGGAAAATAACTTACGCAATTGATACAACTCATTTCCAAAATCATCAACCTTGTTCAATAAACAAGCCGCCTCCCAAAGCGTAGTGCAACCAGTGAATTTCGCCGCGACAACGGTTTCAAGCTCGGTGAGAATTTTCTTAACCTTGATTTTAATGTTTTTCTTTGTGTGGTCTGAATACTGTAAGGCTTCACGGGAAGCGGCAATTTCAACATCGCCAATTCCAAATTTAATAACAACGCCAGCACGAATAAGTTCACGCTCTAAGTCATCAAAACCATCAAGAGCATCAATATCAATAGGATAAGACACGCATCCCATCAAAGCCGCTGAACCAACGCCAGACCCATAAAATTTCCAGTCAGTTCCCTCAAAGATAATCTTAGGAATGACGATTTTTGGGTTTAGACCGACGAATTCGGGCATCACAGGAAACCATTTGAAGAATTCCGTTGCTTTGTCGAGAAAATAGCGTTCCTGTCCAGACTTAACAGGGATAATAATTTCGACGCCGTTTGGCTCTTTGGTAGGCTCAGAAGAAATTAAAGCAATTTGCCCGACTTGAGTTTCGTCAATAAAGGCATTGTAACTATTCTTCGCGCCGTTGATAAAAGAATTGATTACAAAATTATCACCATAAGCAAAGCCTGATTTTGAACCAAGTCCAAGCTGACCAACAAAGTCATTAGAACTACGCTTAGTTGAGCATCCATAGAAAGCGTAAATTTCTTTTACGTCTTCGTGAGAAAGGCCAACGCCAAAATCCCTAATTTTGAAATAGGGATTCATTTGGACTGGTAATGTAATCCGAATAGGCTGTGAGACATTGCCATTGGCAATGTGAGCGTCGTAAGCGTTGGAACTATACTCACGAATAACAGCTAAAATCTTATCAGAATAAAGCTGATTACGAAGAATGTGAAAAATAACGGAGAGATTTTCTGGCTTAATTCCGAAACTAACGGAATCCATTAAACCAGACGTTAAACACTGATTGCTTTTGAGAACAGGAATCATGGGGTTGATTTCTTAGTTGTTTGTTTTTTTGTTATCTTTACTGTAACAAGTGTAGCAGGACTTTTCTGACTCAGCAAGCCTTTTCTTTTGCTTACGGCAATTACCGATTATCCCAAATACTAAATTGATTCTTTTTACGCCCCGTTTGGGGTTGTTTAATTTGTAATCTTCTAGCTTCTGTTATCGCTTCTTCGTAAGTTCCCTCAAAATCTTTGATAAAAACCCATTTCCCTTTTGGGTAATCTCCGATGTATTTGCTAATTGGATATTTTTTTAACCATAATTAAATTTGTTTTAATCTTCCTTTTGGAATTGAAATCTAAATAAATTAAAAAAATCTACCATCTTAGAATGACATGGCTCAATTTCACTCACCAATTGTGCTGTATAAGTATCCATGTTTTCGTCAGTTACCCATACTTTCCAGACGTTTTCAGCCGGAACCAAAAGTTTGCAAAATGTTTTCATATTATTTGGAAGTAGCGGTGTCAATTTATTATTTGTCACTAACGATTTCGAGGGTGGTAAATCCATTAGAAGTATGATAATAGCCAACCGTCTCACCATCTATTATTAAATTTAAATCCTGCTCACAGACGAGATATATATTTGTAGAATTATAGTCGGCAAATGAGCCAACTTTCCTTACTCTCTGTCCGGCTTTAAGCTCGTTTCCATTTTTATCAACAAATTTCATACTACAATATCAGGAGTTATTTATTCAAGAGTCAACTCTTTCACTTTTACAGTTTATTATCTTTTTTTACTTTCTTGTCAATGATTTTTTGAACTTCTTTTGCCGCTTTATATTGTCCAGCATTTGCCAATACAATTGGAGCCGCGCAAAACATATATTTATCTTCATTTAAGAAATCGTCTTCCTCACAAACGGCAAGTAAAAGGCCGATACTAGCTTCGCCGTCGCCAGTTATTTCAACCTCTCCCTCGAAAAATTTTTCTACGCCACGGGTAAGGACTTCCATTATTAGGGCGTCTTTATTTGGAAGAAAATCATCTGGATTTATTTCGACCTTGCCTCGCCAGTTTGCTCCTATAACAAAATAGGCTTTAAATGGAGTTTCGACTAAAGCATCCATAAGTTAAATAGAAAAATTATTTACCCTTTCCCATTCGGAAATTGGTTTTATTTCGGAAGGCCATGCGATGTTTTTCTTTTGACAAAACGGACACGCGATTCCGTAGTGCGCCCCGAAAGTGACGTTGGCTTTTTTATTTGATATAGTTTTGTGAAATTTAGGTTTTCTACTGTAAGTCATAATTATCTGTCTCCTTTATTGTAATTGTTACAATCAAATTTAGCGTAATTGGGGATTCCGTAACCAGTGAACCCATTGTAATACAAAGTTACGACTTTGCCAATGTAATTCTTTTTGTTTTTGAGAACTTCTGTAAATTGTTCAAATGAACCTTTCAAATCGGCGGCGAAAGTCCTACCGTCTTTCATCTTACAAATTAAACGACCCGCCCGACCAGTCCTGTTACCCTCTCCTTCTTCGATGTCAGCTATTTCAAATTCGTCGTCATCTGTTGGTTTTAGTTTTAGGAGATTTTTAGAACGCTTGTTTTCATAGGCGTCGTTGGTGCGAATAATCGCGCCTTCATATCCATCCTTCAAAAACGAATCATAAATTTCAAATAATTCATTCTTATCTTTGGCTGTTTCGTGTTCTACTAATGTGATATATTTTACTCCTTTAAGGATTTTCCTAAGAGCCTTACGCCTTTCTAAGAATGGCGTTTCTTGAGTAATCCCTTCAAAACCATATCCATCATAAACGTAGTATTTAACCTTTTGTTCGCTTTCGGCCAAAGATTCGGCAGTTATATGAACTGTGTCACGAACCAGTCTAATAATTTCGTTTAGCTTGTAACGATATTCGTGATTGTAGAGTTCTCCATCAATTACAAGAGACGGATATTTCTCAAATAAGTGCTTTAATGAATTAAAAACGTGCGGAGCCGAAACAATAGCTTCGCCCTTCCTCGTAAAAGCTCCCTTTGAATGAGTAACCTGCCTCATTCCATTATATTTACGGTCAACCGAAAGTGGGTAATTAACATCATTCTCATAGTCAAAAAACTTCTTGGCGAGCATTGGTTGGATATATTTTGTTCCACCTAGCTTATTTTTAGACTTGTAGTATTTGAGCTTGAGTTGTTTTTTGTATTTGGCGTTGATTTCCAGCGTGGCTTGTTCTTCTGGAGAGGTTTCGTTTATCTTTCCAAGATTCTTACCTTCACATTCAGTCCAAGCTAAAGTTATTTTTTTTCCATCGTCCTGTCCGCTAATCGTCCTGTATTTATTTCCAGCTTGTTCGAGTCGCCAAGTTTGGATTGCGCCAGTAGAAGTTAAAGAATAAAGAATGGGGTATGTTTTCTGCATACTAATTAATCTAAAAATTTGTAAGTTGTATTTACGTTATTCTCTTTTACTGTAAAAGTTTTAGTTTTCTTATCTAAGACCACTTTTTCTATATCTTTAAATGTTACTAGAAAAGCGAATTCTTCACCGCAAACCTCGACTTCTTTTGAGTTTCGGGAGAAAAGATTACAAATTTCCCTATTTTCTACCAAAGCCGCTGGTTTGGTCACAATCATTTTTTTAAAGAGTTGTAAGTTGTTCATACTTATATTCCTTGTTTGATGTCTAGTATTTGTTGTAGAGAACAGTCTGGATGTGCCTTGCACAAATATAAGAATTCATTTATATCTGAGGGTATATGTCCCCTTTCTACGTTTCTATCGTAAAAGTGAGGCAATCTTGAATTATGCACTAAATTCATTTTGACTTTATCAATGTCCCCATCAAATTCAGTTCTAAGAACTGCCCAAGCTATTGTTGGCGACCTGTTTATGCCTGCGAAACAATGAAAATAAAACGGTGAAGAGTTATTTTTAAAATTCTGGTAAATATGCCAAGCAAAATAAAAAGGCCCATAGCCCCATTGGGAATTTTCTACTATCGGATACCAAAAGTAATTAGTAGAAAGTCTTAAATCTTTCTTATTTGGAGGACTATCATTAAAACTTAGCACGGCACAGAAATTTTCTCGCTTAAAAAGCGGAGACGCAGATGGAATCGGGCCGACAGTTATCATGTTACGATTTCCTCCAATAACGGAAACTGTCTTCGTCTCTATGAAACGTGCTGAACTCTATAATTTGAGAGTCTTCTAGCGCAAGAACTTCATGCGGAAGTAATCTATCTATTTTAAGGATTTCTCCTTGACTTAGGACTTTTTCGTGAAGTGATGCGTCACGGGTGTCAATTAGCCATACTTTTATTTTTCCTCTAGCAACCAAGAAGGTTTCGCGCTTTTGGTCGTGCGAGTGCATAGAAAATCTAGCACCAGCATTAAAATTTAATAATTTTCCACAATAGTTATTTTTCTCATCATTGACGATAATTTCTTCGTGTCCCCATGTTTTTTCTATACGTTGGCTTTTAAGAAGTTTATCGGCAAAAAAATCGCTCATATTATTTATTATTAATAGCGTTACGCCTGACGAGTTCGGCCCGAATGTTTTTTAAGAAAAGCGGTAATTCTTTTGCGGCTCTTTTGGCGATGTGTTGGAGTTGAAAAATGCTCTTTGTCTGTAAGTTAATTTGTTTGTATTTTTTAACAAGCTGAATAAAGAATTGAGATACGGCAAAATCCTTAGCCAATTGCTCTGGAGATTTTACGGGCGTTTGTCCGGCCACCGCTTTTGTTGAATTGTCTGGTGAGACATCGTTAAAGTCGTTTGGGTCGTTAGTTAAAGTTGGATTATTTGCGTTTGATGGTTCCATATTTGTTTTTGTTTAAATTCCAGTCGTTGTAAAGTTGTTCGTCCGTTTGGTTAATTTTTAATTCAAAACAGGTCGGACGTTTATGTTCTTTTTCATTCCATAGCACTCGCAAGTATTGTTTCCCGCCATCAATAGAAACCGCTCTGCAAGAACAAGAATGATAATCATGTTGGGCGCGACTAAATATCGTATCCCCGCATTTTTCACAGGTAATTGCTAATACTTTATTTTTCATTTTTTATTCGGCTAGTCTTCGTTTGGAAGGCTCATTACGTCGTAAAATGCCATGTCTCTTTCTATAATTTCGATATAAGACTCTAAAGCGACCACGGCACATTCCAATTCATTTAATGCTTCTTCTTCGTTATTTTCGTCATAGAATTTATACCGCAAAGAGTCAATTAACTTTATCAAACGATTGACTTCGGTTTGATTATCGGACAAATTCATAAGACATTCTAGCGCGAATTTATTTACTTGTCAAGGCTAGGCGGGTCGGAACGCCCCTTATCAGAAGGGAAAAAACGGCAAGCATATTCTTTTCCATTGTCTAAGAGCGTCACAGAAATCTCTTTATTATCTGAGCAATATAGGGCCACTTGATATAAACATTCGTGACATACGCAATCAGATTTTACTGTCTCTTTTGGCGTTTGGCACAAAAACCTAAAATATAGTAATTTCTTGACATTTTTTAAGATTTCGTAATGCTCCTTTGTATAGTCCATGTTACAGAATTCGCATTTTATTAGTGAATTTTTCTTTTTTAATTCAGAGGGGTGAATTACTTCTGCGACGGCTGTTATCCATTCATATTTGTCCATATATTTACCTTGAATTTCAAATTTTAGTTCTGTGTAGTTCTGAGAATTATAGACCATTGAAGCAAAACATTTGGCAATATATTGAGCTAGAGCGGGGTCTTGTTTTATTTTCAATTCTAAGCCAGTTCATCCATGCTTAGGGCTTGAATAATAGCAATGCCATCGTAAGTTTGAATTTCTTTTTCCCAAGCCCATTTGGTAAGACTTCTAACTAGAGACTTAAACAGTTTCATAAAGATTTATTAAATTATGATATAATTCATTTATTTGAGTATAGTTCACTGAACGTGGAAGTTTTGTTGATTCGTAAGCTTTTTTAGCGACACGCTCCAAACTGATAAATTCATCCATCAATTTTTCATAAGACCATTCTCCGTTTTTAACAGATAAAAGCTCCTTAGCGTCTGGACGTTTTACTAAAAGTTTTCCAGTTGATAATATTTCAAGACCCATTCTACTCAATCTCAGAAGATGGCAACCATGCTTGGTGTCGTAACCATGTTTAGAATCTACAATAGCCCGTTCTGGATTTCTGTTTTTCTTCCAGTTTAAAAACGATTTCCACTGTTCAGAATCTATTTTGTATTGCTTTTCTCGTTTGATTAGAGAAACAATATCTTCATTGAGATTTAGTTCTTTTGAAAGTTTATTTAGGGCAATAAAATAGTATTTATGATGCCAATTATCAAAGCCAACATCGGTTTCCTTGAAAGATTTTATCAAATCCCATATTTTTTCTTTTAAGTCGTTTTTAGCAAGCTCATCAAGGGGCAATGTAGAAAAATCCCAAAAATTGATTTGAGACTGTATTGCTCTATCAATTTCGTCTATATTTTTATTCTTAACGTCTGTAAGGCCGTAATCTTTTCTTAAAGGTTCTGAAATGTCTTTTTGAAGCCATTTGCGGTGGCGTTCAATTTTTGCCGCTTGGCTGTAAGCGTATCCAAAAAAAGTAAAATAAGCCCTAGAAGATAAAAACAAATCTCTATGTTCTACCAACACTCTTCCAATTTTAGATAATACAAGAAAATCATCTACGAATAAAAGTTCAATGACGTTTGGATTTACAGCCGCCGCCAATTGCATGAACTTTTCCAAAGAAAAAATGGTAGATTCTAACTTTGGATTATTTGGATTTTTAAGATGAGACAGGGCTGATTCGATTGATTTTTCATTTTCGGCCTGATAAAACTTATGAAAAAGGTCATTTCGTATATTTTGTGGCGGGATTACGACGCCACCTACGTCCGTATCAGACGTTTGTGTATCTAGCCCATAAGCCCTCGACCCCTTCAATGTAAGCAAAATTGTATTTCCTAAAACCCAATCCATGACTAAATTTTACCAAAACAGCCCAATTTTGTCAAGCGCAAAAGTCACCTACCCAACTCCGTAATTGTAGTAATGATACTTGACCCCATTAAAAGCGTTTAAATTATTCCCGCCCGCATAACTTATACTCGACTGTAGGGTTTGTTTTATTTCTTCCATTCTATCTAAATAACTACAAGAGGACTGCATTTCTACGAGGCGTCCTTCTATGTGTTTGTTATGTTTTTTAGCTTGTATTGAAGTAGAGCCGAAGTATTGTTTTTGACCATTGAGTATTTCGGCAGGGGAATCAATACAGGAGGCGAAAAACGCTCCACTCATTACCATTTTTGCACCCAAAACCAGCGCTTTTGCAACATCACCAAAGTATTTGCAGCCCCCGTCCGCAATTATCGGCACATTAGAAGGAACCGCTGCCAATTTACAATCAGCGACGCAATAGCCCATTGGGACATGGAAGCCGGTTTGTAATTTTGTCGTGCAAATTGAGCCGCCACCTATTCCAACTTTTATGGCATCTGCGCCCCATTTTATTAGTTCTGTCGTGGCCAAATGGTCGGCGACGTTACCGGCGATTATTTTCGCACTCGGGAAATTTATCTTCAAATAAGCTATTTTCTCCTTGACTTTTGAGTGAAACCCGTGGGCGACATCTATACAAATCGCGTCAACGCGCCAATTATTCGACTTGATTATTTCCAAATCGTTCCGCGAATCTGAATTAACTCCTGTGCTTATGCTGATTAGGGGCCAATTTTCTTCGTTTGCGAGTCTCGCTAAATTAACGGTTATGGATTCACCAGATTCAGCGAACCCAAATCTGTGCATGATATAAAAATATCCATTATTTGCCAATAGTCTGCAAATTTTAGAATTTATAACAGACTGCATATTTGCAGGAATGACAGGCAACTTATAAAGGCGTCCCAAAAAATTCACAGACGGGTCGGCATTTCCCCTTGAACCCAAATCCGAAAATCGGGGAATTAAATGAACGTCATCATAAGTGAAGGAATTATACATTTGATTTTTCTTTTAATTGTTTATGTAGAGATTGTATTTCTTTGCTCATTCGATACTCTCCCGATTGCTCTTAGACAATCGTTTTCTTTTTGAAGTTCATCGAGTTTACCGTTAATGGCGTCGTTTTGAATTTCGGAAATTAAAACCTCCCACGGTTCTTTGCTATTTTGAACACGAACCGACCATTGCTCTGCTGTTTTCATTTAATAACTTCTCCTAACTCGCGCAGTCTTCTTTTAAAAAGAGATTTAAATTTAGATTTTGTTTTTACTAATTCAAGAGGCCCAAATACTTCTTGCCAAATGTCTTGTAAAGCGTCCACTGCTTCGCAAGACATCTTGCAATTCAGTTTTACTGGAAGACAGGCGTAATCTGGATAATCGGGAACAAAATTTTCATCAAAATAAAAATAAAAATCACGATGCTCCCAATAGAAATCTGTTATTTCGTTGAAGGTTTTTAAGTCCATGTTATGCTAAGATAGATTTTTCTGAAAATATTTTTTCAGTCACAATTTGATTAAGGCAAAGGTCACATAAATCTACAATTTTTATGAATGTAATTGTGTCTGGTTTTTCCACCGGCTCATTAGAGCATATCAAATGTTTATTTCAAAGTCAATCTATTTTTCTTGAAAATAGCTTGGTTTTAAATCATAAAATATCCACTCTTGACTTTGGCTTTCGCTACCAGAGCCTTTGGAGCTTTTATTGTCTTTCTCTTTCTGTCTATTATTAAAGCCTTTAACTAGCGTGCCGCGAACTATTTGACCCCGCTGCGTCCTACGAATGACGCTTCTTTCGCCATCTTTGGATAATTCTTCGTGCAATTTTCGACTGTAAGGCAATGAAAAAAGACGGAGTTCGCTTTCTTTGACGTTATAGCCAAATATTTTCAACGTAGGCTCTTGATATTTTAGTGTTGGCTGCTCAATAAGAAAATAAATTAAACCGGCGTCTTTTGAGGTTGGGTTCGGTTCTTTAATAACGACAGACCTTATGCTTAAAATTTCAGGCAAATACTTACTAGACGCTCCCCATCCTAAATAAGTGGGAATCGCCTGCGCCAAAATAATCGTAAATGCAAAGAAACTAACAATAAGGGCCGTTTTTATTTGCCACTTAACTTTTGAAGAAGATAAAATCCAAAAACTAAGAACAAAAAGACAAAGAAGAAGAACGGATAAAGAAATACTCATATTGTGCGCTTTTTATTTTTTATGTTTATCTCGAACCGTTTTGAGCAATCAGTTCTTGCATTGTGTTAATGTTCACAGCTTTCCCATCTTTGTCAAGACTAAAGCGAAAAAACGTAATTTCATCCCCGACAGTAATGAAGGTATTTGTTTTACATACAACTTCTAGGAATGGTTTTATTTTTATCAGTTTAACTGAAACTGGCGTCGGAGAGGCGTCGTCTTTTCTGTAACAATGAACATTAACAACATATTCCCCCACGGTTGAGCCTCTAAGGGTTATAATTTCTTGATTTACTTCCAAAGTCGCTCCTTGCTGGTTTTGCGACCGACCTAAATTGTCGTGGGCAAGGCTCATAAGAGAGCCTTCGCCACCCTCTCTTCTGTTGAACCCAACTATATGCCCATAAGAATCCTTAGTCCATAAATCCATATCGTCATTTGACTTAGCTGGCCATTCCATAATAATAGAATAAACAGCTTGATATTTTAGCGCGGCTTCTGATTCATTCGGTTTATGGTTGACAACTAAGATAACGGCCAAACAACACAACAACAATGAAAACAAAACGTCCAAAAATGGAGTGACGGATTGATGTCCCTTATATTGCATATTATCCTTCCAGAGCTTGTTCGGCGACAAACATTTGTAATCTAAGAATAAAATTCGCCACCATTCCGACAAGAGTAGGGATGAAGGCAGTGCTTAATCCGTTTTTAATTGCACCAATCAAAGAAGAAACATCATTGCCCATTCCCAAGAACATTAAAACAAGCCCAATAATCGTCGAAAGAAGCCCCAAATCAAAACACGACTCTGCGGCATATCTTACCCTTGCTATTCTATTTAAAATTTCTAATTTATTGAAGTTAGGTTTATCTTTGTTCCAATCTATATCTTGACAGACTTTGCCCATGTAAATTGTCGAGATAACAGCTAAAACAAAAATTGCCAACCCTAAATATGAACTGTCATATTTAATAAGTCCAGTAAATCCTCCCGCCATAAAAGTAAAAGAGCATCCAGTCATTGTTGCCGCGAAAATTATTAACCATCTTGTATATGTCGTCATATTAATTATTTGCTCTGGGGGTTGAGTTTGTGGTTTCCGGAACCATGAGAATTTGTATAACTGGACGAATTGGGTCGCCCAAATAGTCTCTATTATAATGCCAAGGTGGGCCAATCCCTACGTCAAAAGCGACTTTTTCTATCATTTTTTTATATGGTTTGTTGGCGAATCTTTCTGTTTTAAATAAAAAAAAGTTACTAACTCCAACAGCACAGTAAAAATCATAACTCATATCAACTGGACGTTCTATTTTTGCTCGCACTAATGATTCAATATCTAAATTACTTGCATGAAGACATTCGTGGATTATTACCAATCCAAAATCTCTCATTGCATTTAAATCGTGAATCGTCGGCGGTTTTAGAGAAGAAGTTACACCTATATAAGCTCGCCAAGATTCCCTGTATTCATAAAAAACCGTCATGCCAAGTAAAGAAGAATTTGTCCCCATGCTTCTCAACATATCGTCTGACCAATACATATTCTGGTAATTACAATTATAACGAAGTCCAGAAATATTTTCAATAAATGAAACCGCTAGTTTGGCAAGTTCTATATCTTCATTTGAAAATTTCCTCGAAAATGTCCAATTTATCTTAGAAAATTCATCAATAGAAATTGATTGAATTTTTACGTCTGACATTTTTTTACCTGTTACGTCAGCCAATTGAACGAAATTTGGGTTTGGACTTAATGGAATGATAATTTCACGCTTTGAACATCCGACAAACATTAAAATAAACGCCAAAAAAAGACTCTTCATAAATTATGATAGTGTCATTTTATGATTTATATTAGATTATAAATACCCATAAGAGCCTCCGCAAACGGGGCAATATAATCCTTTAATTTTTATAACAAAGAAACCGTTTGTAGTTTGAAACGAGTCCCCAAGTTTCATGCGTTTTAATTTGGCTTTATTACATTGCCAATTTGTGCATTTTATTTTATTAGCGGTATTCATGTCTGAGTAGTCTCCACCTCTTTGAGTCAATTTCTACTTGACCAGAATCAATTTTTTTTATCATTTCTAAAACTTCTTCCAATGAATTATAGATATACTTGTGAGGTAGCTGCCCCATTATCCAAAATGGCGTGTGTTGTTTGCCGCCCTCAATAAAAACAAAAATTGGTTTTTTCATTCTTACAAAAGTTGTTAATTCTTCTGCGCTTCCCCAAGAAGCGACCTTGGGTATTATCTGAACGATGGCGAAATCGCTAACGTCGCAAAGCCTCAAGTCGTCAGACCTAACTTGTTTCATTCTTTCTGCAACTTTGTCGTATTCTTTAGCGTTCATCCAGCTTTGGAGTTGTTGGCGAGCCTCTTCGTCTTCTTTGATTTCGTTAATAAAGGGCTTTTGATAAGGATTAAAAACCTTTATACCTAAAGGACTCAAAGAGTCAATAACACGCTGCCGCCAATTTTGGCCATCTGCATACTGCATGGTTCCTACAACATAGACCCTTGTGTTTTTTAGTAAATTCATAAAATTAACTTGGGACAGCCGGAATATCCATCCAATATTTAATATCTTTAGGACAGATTCTTTGCCCGCGACGAGTCATATAAGGCTCTCCGTTTTCGTCAGTAACGCGACCGAAAAATTTACAAGTGGCTCCCATATCTATGATATTATGATTGTCAACCCAAAGGAATAATCCATTTGGTTTTGCGTCTGAAAGCTTAGTCCAAGTAGTGCGTTGCATATTCTTTAATTTGTCAAAGCGGTTCCTCTCCAAAAATTTCTCGAAGGGCTTGCTCTTCTTTAAGAGAAACGTCTTTATATTCTTCTGGAAGCGCGGCTCTAATTTGCTCGCGGTCTTGCGTTTTTAACCATTCGCCAAATTTATCAAAATCGGCACTGCATTTTTCACAACTTTGAGCGTTACAATAAGTCCCCGTGCAATAAGGACATCCAATAATCAAAGTCCGACAGTGGCCGCAATATTTTATTTCATAATTTTTAAATTTCAATTAAAACCTCCTAAGAGAAAGGGTTCTATTTTTTATTTCTAAAATCTGCCATTGCTATTCCAGCAGCGGTGGAAACATTTATAGACCTGACTGTTCCGTATGCTGGAATTGTAACAATATTTTGGCATTTTGTCAAGACTTCATCAGGAAGTCCAAGCGTTTCTTCTCCAACAATCAAACATGGGCTGTTTGGCCATTTAAATTCAAATAAATTTTCTGATTTGAATTTTATATTATTTTCTAGGGCTATTGGCGTATAGCGATTTTGAATATATGTAAAAAATTCTTGAATTGTCTTAAAATGAGTCAGTGGAGTATAATGATATGTTCCAACTGCCGCTCTCTTATCCCATCTTTTACTTCCGCCAATATAAAACGCTTCTCTAAATCCAAAAAAATTAGCATTTCTTAAAACAGAACCTAAATTAAAATCTCCAGAAACATGAGTCATAGCTACGGCAGCAGGAACAGATTTGTAAGCGTAATCTCCACAAATAGCTTCGACTTCCATGTTTTTGTAATGGTCAAGGACATTCATAAATAACTACAATTTCTGGCCAATCGCCTTCGTAGTAACAATTACTAAAATCTAACCTAAAAATGAATTTTTTCAAATTCTTTAGAAGATACATCAGCTTCTTTTAGCTGTTCTAGGATGTGCTAAGGAGCGGCAATTGATTCCTTTTTTAGTAGTTTTATTTTTCTGCTTTTTTCATATAAATTATGGAACAAAATTTAAATTACTAATTATCATTTTCGATATAGAGTGAGAAACGTGCGGTAGAAATTTTTTAATTGTTCTTATTTTTGCTCGATTTTCCAAGTCTCTTGTCGAAAAGAGCCATGAATTCCGTTTTATTGAGAATAAAGCCAGTATTGTGTTGCAAGTCTAAAACCTCGTCTATCCAATAGATTTTTTCTACAATTGTTTTTATTGACTCGGCTTTTAGCAGCATCGAAGCTGCGTCCTTCCATTTGGACCTCCAAAACAGGCTCTCCACATTTCTTCATGTGAAAAAAGCCAAATGATAAAGGTAATTTGGAATTTTAGCTTTTGCGGTTTTTAAATTTGTGTTTAAATTTTTTTGCCCATTTAAGTCGTGACTCTTCATCTGTGCCATCATTTTTATTCTCAAATCTTGAGCCAAAGACATACTTTCCTTCGCACTCAACAGACCTCCTTAGCGCGTCGTAAACGGCAGCGTAGAAATTTTCTACCAACGGTTCAAAGACTCGCTTTATTTTTTTGTTCCCGATTGTATGTAAAAATTTGGATATTATTATTAGAATATGCCTCCCTGCCACAAATCCAAAAATACAAATGATTTAAGGCATAAAAATCATAAAACGTCTTTAAAATATTTCTTGCATGAAAGGCGTGGTTTTTTCTCCTAAGACCTTTTCTCATATATCACAATTCTATTATGAGTCTATAGAAAGTCAAGAAAAAACGCGGCGAGAGAAAGGTTCCCACCGCGCAGATTATATTGCTATTTGTATTTACTTGTGACAGCGCAACATAATCGAAACTTCATTAAACTCCCAAAGCTTTATATCTTTCGGAGTTTAATACCTTTAGCATGAATTGATATGGAGTTGTTCCATTCATTACGTATTGGAAGACGCTTGGAGAACATCCGCTTAGTAAAACAACTCCTACATCATTCGTTTTAGCGGGAGACTGTCCAACTGTCGCATTTACGTTCCAAAAAACTAACTTAGGCATAGAATATCCGAAGTTTTTATATTGACGAGCTATTTCTTTAAAATTTGTTGCGTCATTGTTGCTTGTAGCGGCGTCAAACTGCATATCAGAAACAATATAAATCACAGACGGCATTTCTTTTGCTGGGACTTTATTTGCCTTAGCTGTATTTAAAATACGATTAAAAACAGACTGCAAATTTGTATTCATCCCCCAATCTGCGTCATTAATATTGTTTATCTTTTCTTTAATTGTTGAGCCTTCTACTTTGACCAATTCAGACTCAGCAGAAAACGTCATAAAATAACCGTTAAATGCTCCAACATTCTTTTCGGCAAAATACAAAGCCAAAGACACAGATACATCAATTGGGGCTACCGAACCTTTAGTAGAGGTCATTGAACCGGACACATCAGCAACCACCAAGCCATTGTGGGGGTTTTCAGCCAAAAAGTCTGGCAAATTATTCCACAACAATTCAAGAGTTTTTGAATCGTCGCCCTTACGTAATTTAGCTACAACGTCATAAGGATAAAGCGCCCCGGCGTTTACTTTGGCTTCTCCTTTTTCTACGGCAGACTGCCAAGTTTGGTAGCCATCGGCATCGTGGCGAGCAAAAGCTTTACAATAAATCATTGAGGCGCGAGAAGGCACCTGTTCATAATTTATGACATTCCAATTTCCGCCGCACATCTTTTGTTCTACAACATTTAAATAAGAACGCAAATAACTAAGCGTGTGACGATATTTCTTTTCAGAAAATCCTAAGTCTTTCGCCAGCATTTTAGCGAGCTTAACGGTTTCTTTGCTGGAGGTATTGATAGAAGGCATCCATTTTGCTAACAATGAAACGGATGATTTCTTGTTGTTTTCAACTGCGATATTCCAGTCTTTGATAAGTTGTTTTTTAAGTAAATGGACCACATGAGGCCAAACAATTAAATTTCCTTTAAGCGCAAACAAATCATCCCAACGTCCATAAAACGGAACATTTTTTAAATTACGAATAACCAAATCTGGATAATTCTTAGCGAGGGCATTTAAGCCAACCCTAAAAGTTCTGCGTTCTCCCTGTCCTCCTCTTATGTCTCGAAGATAAAAAAGACATTTAAATGCCAACTCAAGATTTTCCTTTGCGGCATTTGAAACTAAATCAACAATGACTTCTTCTGAATTTTGACGCAAAGCACCACCTTGCGAAAATAAATCCAAAACATCTGAATTCGATGTAACTGGTGTTAGAGCGCCATTTTCCGTTGTGGTAAATGTTTGTGAGCGAACGGTTTTCTTCCGTTCGTATGCTGTCACTCCCCCTTGCTCTTTGGTGATTGCCTTTATTAGTTTATTCATTTTTTACCTTTCTTTAAAAAATCAAGACGCCCCTTTGTATGGGCTATACATATTTTAAGTTGCTGTAGGCACCTTTCATTAAACACGATACGTTTTTTTCTATGTTGAGGTAGATATAATCTGCTGTTAGTATCGTAACATTATTCTAGTAGGGTCTTGTAGATTTGTCAAATCTTTTTTCCAGAAATCAATAAAAAGTGTAATTTATGAGGGTAAAGATTATGGTTTTGGATATAGTGGGGCCGTTGGATACGTCGCTTCTGGAGATTTTACGAGTGGACAATTCTTAACGCCAACCAATGCGGACAAAAAAACTGTTATTTCTGATATTTTCTTATCATCTCAATTGTCTAATATCTTTACAATTACCGATAATGCTGGCGCAAATTATGCGAAACTTTATGTTCCATCAGAAGGCTCAATGCAAATTACTCCAAGACTACAAATTAAATTAGACCAAAATACAAGATTGAAAGTGACCTCCGACGCTACTGGTAATGCGTCTTGTTCTGTTTTTTATTTCTTAGATAACTAAAGAAGAATTATGTATCGTATTTTCCATTCAAGGTTATTGCTATGGGGCAATTCTTTACGAGTTTTGCTGCTAGAAAGAACTCCTTCTGAAGCAATATTGACAGAAAATAATTTGCCATTCTTACTCGAATAACTATGACAACTAAAGTAAAAGAATTTCAAGTCGAAGTAGATGTATATAACGGAGCAACTGGCCCTACTGGGCCAACCGGGGCGACCGAACCCCGCGCAAACCGCATCTGGCAACCACGGCGGCGTGACCATTGCCGAGTATTACAACGGCGGTGGACTGGCCTCCAACATTCATGTTACCGAGCTTCTGCTTTACGGAGTGAACCATACATCCGAGCAGGCAGACGAGGTGTTTGATTACCTGAACGACAAGTTTGCGGTTTACTAAAACCTCTGAGCGATTCCCGTAGAGATGACGGATTTAAAGCTTACAAACAAACAAATCTTGTGCCATTTGTGAATGAGAAGAATCTTCAAAAAAATACTCAAAAATTGAACGCACGATTTTCCATTCTCCACCAGCAAGGCTACAACCAATTTTATATGGGATTGCAACTTTTTTTATTCCAAGTTGAATGGTGTCTTTTTGCGCGAGTTCAATTGATTGATAGAAGGCTTCGTAGTTTAATTGACGGGAGTTTCTAGCGAAACTTCCATAATGATACTGTCCATAGAGATTATATATCATTTTTTCATCTTTTGTTTTAGCAGATGAAAACTTACCTAACTTACCTTTGTCTCCACAAACGGTCCGACTATCGGCACCAAAGGCTTCTGGATATTTTGATTTAACGCTCAATGCGACCCCCGCCCCCATCGTATTAAAGCAATTACAGCAATGAAAGACCGCTCCAACTGGAATCTCCAATACGTCAAAGTTTACTTCTGTAATCATAATTTTATAGGTTGATGCTCCATAAATCAGGTCTAACTCTAAATAATTCTAAGACTTGTGATTCTTCGAGAGTTTTTTCAATTGGTAAACGCGAAAAAAAGTCAACTTCAATTTCGCCATCTTTGGCAGAAACGATGATTTCAAGCCCAATATTTGTTTTAGTTTGTTTGACTTTAAGTGTCATCTATCTTCCTCCAAAACCGAATCCAACTTGTTTTTCTACTTCTTGGAAGTTATTGTTATCTCTTAAATTGTAAATTTCGCCGATGGACATTGGGGCCGTAACCTTGAATTCAAATCCTAGAGAATCTATGCATTTTTGCGCGTCTTTTATCGGCAGTTTATTGAAATAATAACGATATTTTAATCTTCCCTTCCTGAGAATTGCTTTGTCTATATTTTTTATATCAGTGTTATATGTTACTAAAAAAGTGACATTTAAAATATCATTAAGAATTCCATCTGATAAGTTCAAAATATTAAAAATCAAAGAATTATTATCGGTATCTCTCTGTAAGATTGCTTTTTCTGCATCTTCCAAGACGAAAACTGGGCTCTCTTTCTCAGAGATAAGAGATAAAAAAGTTGGGGCAGAGAGATTTTCCGTCATACAGCTAGGGATAAAGATGAAATCTCTATTTATTTTCGATGTTAGGTGTTTAATATAAGTAGTTTTCCCAGTTCCCGGCGGACCATCAAAAATAAAAATACCACCATTTTCATTTTGAAGTTTTTCTTTGATTTTTTGGTCATGCTCTACAAATCCTTCTCCATAATTTATTCCTAAATCAATTTTGAGTGGTTTTAATTTAAAATTGTTGATTTCCAATCCCCTACCGGCTTCAACCAAAAGTCCAATTTGATGAGATTCTTCTGTTTTTTGAGAAAACTTGTTAAATGTTTCAATTAGATGGTCTAGTTCTTTTTTTGTTGCGTTGTCTTTTAGGGCTTCGATAGGATAGTTTAAATTAACTGTCAAAAAATCTCTTTTGAAGACAGCAATAAGATAAACAAAAAAAATCTTAGATAAATCAACCCGGTAATATCTCTCTATCGAAGGGCGGCCACCGTCAAAAAAATCGTAAGATTCTTCTTTTTCTGTATCAAAGTTCAAATAGCTGTTATTATTGGCGGCATATATTAGTGAGCATCGTTTATTTTTTTCTAAAAATGATAATGTTCTATTAATATCACAATAATTGAAACGAATTACAGATGGAGTAGTTCCATATTTCAACGCAAACTCTTGTATAAAATAACAATGCGGACTATTCGGGTCGCGGTTTATATTTTGGATAATAGAACTCATATTACTGTTATAAGGTATTGTTTTTGGGAAAACCAAGCTTTTTCTACGAATAGTCCGTGCCAAATCTATACAAATTAACTAAATTTAAAAAGATATTTGCATTTTGGGGCGTTTTTTCTCTGTGAACTCTATATTTATCAGAAGAACAAGAGGGCGAACTTCTAAAAATTGAAGTTAATGCTCCTAATTGTTCGGTCGCCCAACTCCATTCTTCGTCGTCATAGGCCCACATCAGGGCTGTGATTTCTCCAAAAAGTTTTTGTTTTTCGTTCATTACTGGAATTTAAGAACTAATATCCTGATTGACTATCTTCCTGACATCCTCTCGTGCAGAAAAAAATATATACAATAATTCCCAATAAACAAACCATTGTAGATAAACAAAATCCTACACTTATATAAGTAATACGCAAATTGCCGGTTTCAGAAACGGTCGGAGAGTCAAGAACCAAATTTTGAGCGAAACATCCGACATAATTAAAAAATATACAGCTATTATCGTTAAAAACAAATAAAAAGCAAATTTTAGAAAAGGATTCTTCATAAGAAGAGTTTATCGAAAAATTATTGTTTAGTCAATAGTTTTTGTTGGCCAAAAATAGGGAATATCATTCGTCTCTTTCCAACCGAAAGAACTATACCAACCGGGGTCTTTTCTCAAAAGATTTGACCTGTGGCTCGCGTGTAATCGCTCGTCACCTAGCCAGCTAGGTGTAGGTTCCCTTTGGATAATTAGTGGACTAAACGGTAATTCTCCGACGAAGATATATTCTGGATAATAACTATGTATTTTATTAAAAAGAGAGTCTTTATACCCTCGACTTATCCACTCTTGACATATGAAAAGGCCATATACTACTAAACACTTTTCATAGCCTTTCCACATTTGAGTGCATGGATGATTATACCAAGGAGTTTTTCGTATTTTATCACCACGAATTGATTCTGGCCCGATTTTTAGAGCCTTTAGCATTTGAAATACTTCTACTCTTTGCTTGCCTAGCCTTTTAGTGTCTAAGACTTTAGCACACGAAGAGAAAAGGGCGTGTGGCAAAAACGTTTGCATTATATTAATGTTTTATTATAAATCACATACGCGCTAAGAATTGGAAAATTCATAACGTCATAAAAACTAGCTTGAGATACTCTAAAATTATGAAACGTCAATCCATTCCAAGTCACAAACCATGAAGCTTCATTCCTCAACATGAGTTGAGAATATAAAACTAGATTCTCGTTTCTAATTTTATAATTAAATGTTTCTAGCTTTTGGTTTGTCAAGTTACTTTTAGTCGCTCTGAAAGCTCTAAATCCATGACTTCGTAGGAAGTCTAGCATTATTCTGTCAGAATAATTGGGTCGTCTTTTGATTTTGTTGGGGTTCACTCCTGTAATAAGGGATAGGGCAGTTGCACCGCAACCGGCTCTTTCGTATTTTCCTATATCGAAAATATGCGCGGCAAATTTCTCCATTCGATATTTAGAGAAATCAGTATTCCCGGCTCCGTATGTTCCATTTTCCATAAAATTAAAAGGCCCGCTTGCGCGGGCTTGAACTTAACTGGCGCGGAGACTTGGAAGACGAACGCTCGAAGTCTTTTTTGGAGCTTCGGGAGTATTGTCCTTTACAGGAGTGACTTCCTTTGTTTCGGCCTTTGTTTTGTTTTTCTTTGGCATAACAAAATTATTTTAGCATGGCTTTAGTAGTTGTCAACTTTGTTTTTCAGTATTTTCCATATTTATGTAATTTTTAATTCGCTCAACTACTTCTTGACTTGTATGACCATCCCATTTTGGGGCCAACGACAAGACTCTTGCACCCGTTTTATTCGCTAATTCCCACATACTCACAGGCAAATGATAGGTTATGTCTCCAGTCGGTAAACAAATCCCACCGATAAACCAGCCCTTATAACTTGAACCGTCATCATGGAGAAGGCTTATCCAAGACCATCCCGGCACGTTTTTCATAAACGCCAGAAAAAGAGAACATCTATGGTCATAAAGCTCATTAAAGGTATGAATCCCATCGGAGACTTCTCCTGTATCACAAGGAATTATAAGGCTATTATTCATGTTTTTTAACTCTTGGGTCTGAAAGATTTTCGTCGCTGAAGAATTTTCGATATTGTTTCCAAGATTTGAAATTTCCGTAGTATTTACCGTCGTCTATACAGCAAGCGCTGTGTTCTGCTGGCGAAAGATGACGCGGAATAGAACCAAATAATCTATCGCAAAGTTTGATGTCGGCTTCATAATCGTCTTTACCTTCAAAGTTATGGTAAGAAATTCTAGCGCAGCGGGCGACGGCTATTTTTCTTTTTAATTCGTCTATGCTTTTATGCCAGTCTGGAGAATCTATATCCACGTAGTTATTATTCAATGCAATCAACCTAGACTCGTTCATTTTATCTCCGAAGGGTATGTGCCACTGACCTTTTTCTATTTTCTTTGGGATTGACGAATTATAAAGCTCTAACATTCTTTCTGCGAGAATCCTGAATTCGGGCTGGGCGTCTTCATGTGCTCGCAGAGCAAAAAATTCTCGTAATCTGTTCCACTAAAAATGACCCTAATATGAAACCAAGGCTCCAAAATGCGATTAACGATTTGCTTATGAAGACCAAGTTGATTAAGAAGAGTCGCCTGCTCTATAGCTTTATTTCTAGCCTGTAGCCAAAGCCTCTTTGATTTTTCCATCGGGGTTACTTTTTCTGTTCTAGCTTCGCTGGCTCCGCCGCCAAGATACTCCTCATAATAAAAATCTTCAGTTTTATTTGTATTGTCCAATTCTTGATGCGCTTGCATCCCGCGCTGATTCGCCCCCCAAAATTCAGGCATGGCTGGGTTATTTTTAATTTGTTCAACGAATTTTTCAAATGGTATTGCGCGGGAACTCGCCGCGTTCTTAGAAAAGACTCGGTGCGTCATAAGTTCACTATGAATAAATCTTGGATATTCTAAAATAAACGTAGTCAATCTAACCCCACTAGGAGATATAGAATCGGTAATTATTTCTGTTTTAATTGGCATATTATTTTAATATACTCCAGTAATCCCACAAGGAAATTCATATCTTCTATATACACCGCTTACTGTTTTTATATTTGGGATGTAGTAATCGTTTAGTTTAACTTTAGGCGACTCAGGTTCCATTACTTCGGCATTTTTATTTTTTTTAATAACAGGAACTACAAAACTAGCGAAGAGTGCTTTAAGGAATCCTCGACGACCGGGCTTTTGTTGTTTATTCATATTTTATTTTCTTTTTGGGGGAAAGCCCATTCTCATCTAAATCTTCAAAACGATGTTCACAAAAAATCATCAATTTTTCGCGTATTTCTGGCCAGTGTTCGATTTTGTAATAATTTTTCATTTTACTAGAGTATTCCTGCACTTTTTCAGGTTTTGGTCTAAATGCCAATTTAAGAACTTGGTCTGGAAAATGAGAAAGCACTTCTGGATGGTCGTCTATAAATACGTCGAAGGAAAAAGCTTTGCCGAAAATCGCCTTATCTTTCCGCTCCCAACAATAATATAAATTATCAGGTTTGATTCCGGTTTTTTGGAAAAACCCAAATTTTTCAATCCACTCTAAAGATTTAGCTCTTTGTTCGGAATTTACCCTAGATATAATCCAAATTTCATGCCCGTCTTCTACTAGATTTTTTATTACCTCTAAGGCTCGTGGGTATGCTTCTCTAGTTGGGTTATGGACAATTGTGTTGCCCAAGTCTATTCCAATTTTCATTTAATTTTACCTCCAAGAAAATAATGTCCAATAAACCCATGAATTACTGGCAAATTTAATTTTTGTCTTAAAAAGTTCTCCAACATTGTTAGCGGGCAGTTCCAACGATTCACAGACAAATTCAAAACAAAACTAATAACTGGAAAACAAACATACCAAGGAGCCAAGTATAACAGCCAAAATATTGACAATACATTCATTACTACTACAAAAGCGTGACTAAAAACGGTTAACCCAAAGAAGATTCGGTAGCCGATATTGATAAGAGTTTCGCGTCTTTTTTTCCATCTTGAAGTTTGAACCATACTCTTAGCGTTTCATTGTCAACATAATAAAAACCAATTAATTTTGCGCCGATTGGTATGAATTTTATTAAGTTTTCTGCTTGTTTTTCGTTAGGTTTGTGAATCATTAAACTTTAACTACGACCTCAACAAATTTTGTTATCTTTGGCGAGCCTTCGGAAGATAAAATTTCTGAGTGAGTTAATCTCACACCATCTACAAATGTGGTCGTAAATTTACTCTCAAATTCATGGATAAGTAAAAGAATTTTCCGCGCCAAATTATCTCGTTCGTTTTGAAAATCTTTTACCGATAGCTCGGTGGAAATTTGTGCTGTTTTCATTTGTTTAATTCTATATCCTTTATGTTAGCGTAAATTTCCTTATTGTCAATCTCTAAAATATATACAAATTCACTTTTATCGCCGTAGTTGTTCGTTACAAGCCGAACTGGACAAATTGCGCCAGCTTCTATTTTTTGGCCGCATTCTGTTCTAAGTTTTTTCTTGAGTGTTGCTGTCATTTTATTCTGATTGTTGGGGTTGGCAAGTTTGGGACTTCGATGGTCGGCTCGTATTTATATTTGATTATATTTGATGGTTTACCTTCTTTTTTATTTTTGTCATAGGGAATAATGAAGAATATGTATTGTTTGTTTTCTGACACGTCTAACGTCAATCTATCAACCCTGCCTATATCTCTCCTTATCGAGAGGCCAGATTCGCTTTTGATTTCAAAAAAATATCCAACAATGTCCGATTTAGGCAGATTTTGCCAACAAACCGTTACTTCTCTCCCAAAACAATCAAACCCCAAAAACAAGCAGAAAATTAATATAAATTTTTTCATTTTAGAAATACATGACGTATGTTGATTTTTTGTGTTTTTTTGCCAAAAATAATGAGTGCGCCGTTCCTTTACTTTCTCCGTCCCATGCTGCCAGAACGATGTCTGAATTGATAATTATATCTTCGTTTCTTTGAAAACCAGCACTTTTGCCAAGGTTTTTCCAGTGAGCAGGAAATTCAACAAGCCTAAGAGAATTTTCTCTGGCAAATTTCGCTCCCAATGAGTCGGCTCCATTGGCCCCACCAGAAATAATAATGGCTTTTTTTTGAAATTTGGCCGAGATAAAGCCGGTTTTAATGGCTTCAATTACTTTAAATAGTCTTTTCTCGTCGGAGAAAGACCTAGAACCAATAATCGCTAATTTCGGACTAATCAGTAAATCTTCCAAAACTTCTCCGTGACACAATTTTTCTCCGCACCAACACCCTAAGACTTTCCCTTTAAGGGAATAAAGATTTTTGAGGATTTGAGGTTGAGAAAAAATCCAACTAGCATATTTTTCAACGACTTCTTCCCTTGTCCCGTCCTGTCCTATAATAAACGGATTGCCCCAAACTCCTTCTAATCCCGTGTTTGGACAGTTCCCTCTTCCAATATAAACGTCATAGGGTAATTTTTTACAGTGAACTATCATGTAATTTTTAATAATTAAAGCTTTTTAAGCTTTCCCCAAGGTTTATAGTAAATGTTCTGCCCGCCTGCGCCAACAACAAATTGGGCGTATTCGATTCTGTTTCCAGTTTCAGCGTCAATAAAGAATCCTGATTTGTATGGATTATAAGTTGCTTTGCGATATTCAAGCAGTAAATTAACCAGCGGAGTTTGTTCTCCAATCGTTTCTTTTAAAGAGCTTTCTTCACCCTCAACAAAAGCGTGAACATTTTTTTGTTTTTCTCGCAAAACTCTTTTTCTTCCAACCTCGGATACTTTGAATTTACAATCTTTAAGATAGATAACGTCCTTATGAGCAATGACCCGGCCCTTGTATAACACGGAAAAGCATTTATTTCGTAAATTTCTATAAATTTTGATTTTCACTTATGTAAGTTTAGTTTGATTTTGTAATTTGTCAATAATGTTCGTTGTAGAAATGCCTTCTATATATGAAATTATATTAATTTCGGACCCAATTTTATTAAGGGTAGAATATTCTTGACGGTTAAGTGTATGTATTTTGTAATCTCCACCCTTTACATAAATATCTGGCCACGCTTTTTCTAAAAAATCACACGCTAATACATCGTCAAAAACACAAACAAAATCTATCATTTTTAATGAATCTAAAACTTCCGCCCTATCAAGCTCTGGATTAACTGGGCGATTTTCCCCTTTGAGAATTCTAGTCGCCCTATCTGAATTTATCCCAACGATAAGATGAGAGCCAAGTCTTTTTGCTGTTTTTAAATAAGACACATGGCCACGATGTAAAATATCGAATACTCCATTCGTGACGACAACTCTCGCTCCGTTAAATAGTCCAGATTGCCTTATTATTCCAAGAGTTTTTAAATTAATAACCATAACTTAATACGACGCTCACTGAAACGGCAAAAGATTTAATTCTTTAGCATGACTCTGGCAAACGGTTTTGAGTAAGGCTCCATCTTTTTGTTTATGTAGGACTCCAGTTTCACCACACACCTCGCAAGTCACAAATGATTTTCTTTCCGCCGCGATAATTATTTTGTGAGCGTCAATAGTCCGGCTGTTTTTGGTATAAAATCTAAGTCCTCCGAATTTTTCTTTTACTTGTTCGGCTATGGTTTGTTCTGCGTTTTGAGAATCGGTAAGATTCTGAATGCTTCTGCACAAATCAAAAATAATTTGATACCATCCATCATCACAAGAAATTCCATATTTCATACAAGAATCTGGATTATCATGTTCGCTAAAAATCTTCGGGAAAATAGAATATAGAGAATTTTGTTTTTGGGGACTCATAATTTAATGGTGGTCGAATGACGTTATTTGCTTTTTATCCATAATGGCTTTTATTACGTCAAAAGAAACCGGCCCGTGAAACACGTCAAATCCGACATCCAAAAGTTTTGAATTTAGATTAGATTCTTTTGAGTCCTCACAGTTTCCGTGTGAGTGCCCGCACAAAGCCCAAGAGCCTTGATTTATTTTATTCCATACTTTTATTGGATAATGAAAATTAGTAATTAATTGATTATTCACTATAACCTCTAAATAATCGCCAAAGAAAAAGACATTATTCCAATTGCGACATTCTCTTCCCATAAATATCGAAGGGATTGCGTTTTCCTTATAAATGGTAGAAACAGCAGATTCGTGATTTCCGTTAATATAAATCACATTGCAAGGAATTCTTGAAAGTAAAGATTTTACTGATTCTACGCAGCTATTCAAGGCCAAATCCCCAAGGTAAATAAGCGTGTCCGTAGGACGCAAAACACTTAGCGAATTCAAGATAGCGGCATCATTCTCTTGAAATGAATTAAAACCCCTTGGACGCCAAATAAAGGGCTGGATATGATTATAATGAAAATCAGACGCCCAAAAAACACGGGCTTCGTCGGAATGTGATAGTTTAATTGGTTTGAACATTTTTTATGAAAACTTCTTTTTATTGCGGATTTTATTTCTTTTTGTTTTATAATATGTTACGTTTGGCTGTTTGTCAAGCCACTTTTTGAAGCGTTGGTATTCTTGGGTTTGCTTGATTAGCTCTACAGAATTTAAGATTTCTGCCAATTGACTATTACTCCAAGTCGAATGGATAAAATCTTCACAAGACGGGCAGGTAGAAACGGTTTCTTTGCCTCCCTGCGAACGTGGAATAAAATGATGCTGTTCTACTGAGTCCGATTCTCTTTCACAATAAACACATTGGTTTTCCTTTTCCATAAACTCTTATATATCTTTTTCTTTTGATTATCTTGATTTTTAAACCAAAAATTTCATTGATTCCATTATTAATTGGTATTGTGAGAAAGTAATTTTTTCGTTCTGATAGTTCTTCTTTTAATTGTGAGATATTCTCAAATCCCAAAGAAACAATATTCGGCTCGTGACCAAATTTATAATAATATTCAGTTATTTTTTCTTTGATTGTATTTATCATTTATTTAATTGAATTAATTCTATTTTGTATTCTCCAGCTAATTGAAGGGCAAAGTTGTCTTTATCATAAATTTCTTCAAATACAATCCTTTTAATTCCGTTCGCGGCAATTGCCTGCATACAATTCCTACATGGTAGTAAATTACAAGCTAACAACCATCCCTCTCTTGGCTTGAGCCAAGCTAGGGCGTTTATTTCTGCATGAATAACTCTTTTGCGCCGTTCATCCCTGTTACTCCAATCAATTTCTATTCCTTTAGGAGCGCCATTATACCCTAATGACGCGACTGATTTATCTTCTCTCAAAATGCAACATCCTGTAGTTTTCCACGGGTCTTCGCTTCTTAAAGCTGCTGTTTTAGCAAGAAGAAGCGCATACTCTTCCCAAGAAACCCTTGGTTTTGCGGTAATGATTTGACTTACTTCTAATTTTGGCCATTTTTGCCATGTTATTTCTTCAAAATCGGAGTCACCACCACATCTGCATATACACATTGAACCACCAAACATTTCAGGTGTTATAGGTTTTTTAACGCCATGACAAAGGCCGTGGTTATCTTTTTGGCATTCTTCACATAAATATACGTCCATAATTTTAGTTTGGTTTATTTTCGATTGGCTCTATTGTGACTTTAAAACATTTGCCCAATTCGCAATTTTTAATCATATCGTGACATAATGGTAAAACTAATGATTTTTCAATTCTATGGTCGTCTAAAACTCCGTATCCCTTCATTAAGCACGAAGGAAAATAAAATACATTAGAAGAATATTCCATGCTTGTTAAATAAAAAAGGAACTGCAATTTTTTACTTTTTTGCCAACTTATTGAATCAAAATTATCTCTAAATTTTTTCGAAAAACAATTCCTTGGGGAATCTCCTTTACCATTTTGCATAATTATTTTAAATCTTTTCGTTGATAAATGATATTTGTATTTATTGGGGTTAAGGCTTTCATAAGCTTCAGTCTTTTAAGACAGTCGGATTTTTTATTAGAACAGTATGGTGGAGCGATTGGTATGAATTCGTCTTCTGAATTTCTAAAATAAGATTGAACTAAAAATCTAGGAATCTTCTTCATGTGAAGATGGTAAAGTAAACTTCTCTTTACGTCAAGAGAAAAGAACCCCGTAATAAATAGATAGGTTATAGCCTATAAAAAGAGGAAAGACCTCGGACTTTGCCAGTTTTCTATCTTTCCTATAATTACACTTTAAGGTAGGATGATACTCTTTTATTATTTACTTTTTGTAAATCCCTATCGAGGGCGAAACCAAAAAGTGTATTATGCAAGCTGACTAGCCGGTAGCCGTTATTACACATTTGTCTTGCTCTTACGGTAAGACCTTTGAAGTCGTAAAGACATCCGGCTCTTACTGTGTTTTTCTTTGCAAACTGTCCGTTTTTGTTTCTAACGTTGTGATAGTTCATATATTCTTTAGAGTCGTGGAGGGTTGCGTTTATTCAGGTATTCTTTAATTTTTTCAAAGAAATATCCGAACGATTCAAAAGTAAAAACGCCCACTATTAAAGCTCCCAAAAGACAACAAAAAATTATAGCTAAAATAGCATAAATCATAACTTCTTAATATTATACATAAGAATCAGTGTAATTTGATATGAACAATTTAACCAATACAAATAATATGATTCCTTTAGAAGTCTTTACTATGTTAGGAGGCAGTATTACTGGATTTTTGTTCCGTTTTATAGCGGAAAGAGCGAAGGACCGACAAGAACAATTTAAAATGATGATAGACAAGTTCAAGGCCGAAGAAGATTCTCGCAATTCTGCCGTCCAGAGAGTCCCACTTGACGCTGGAAAATGGGTGAGAAGATTGATTGTAGTTTCAATACTTTTTGGCGTTATTCTTGCTCCGTTTATAATGGCCTTGATGGGAAATTCTGTCATAGTAGAAGTTCAGGAGCGGCATGGGTTTTTCCGTAGTTTATTTTCGTCTGGAACAACGACTAAATTTGTAGAATTACAAGGTTATCTATTAGTTCCAGAGGTCAGACAAACGCTGACAGCTTTGGTCGGGTTTTACTTTGGACAAAGTGCGGGAAAATGCTAATGAAAAAAATATTAACAATATTTCTTATATCGTTTTTGACGGGCTGCTCTAGCGTTAAAACTGAGGGCAAACGTGTTGGCGTATTAGATTTAAAGAAAAAAAGCCCAAGTGTTGCAATCGGAGTTTCCACAATTCAAAAACAAGAATCCAAGCAAGCCCAAAACGCGGTTACAAACAAATCTAATACTATTGTTGCAAAACCTATAAGTCGCCCACAAGAACCCAAAAAGGGCGCAGAAGTTTTAATGGAACTCGCAAGTCGTTCCCAAATACAAAAAAAAGAAGAAAATAAAACGGCCCAACCAATTGTCCCGTCAACCCCTCAATCTCAAAAAAGTGCAACAAATGCAAATATCTCTAAAAACGAAGAAAAAAGCCCAATTAATCTAATAAAAATTGACTCTGAAAATCAAAATAAAGAAATCGTGAAAGTAGGAGTTTTTGATGTAAATTTAACAAAATTATTGTTATTTTATTTAATTGCATTTTTGGGAGTGGCTGCGGCTTATTTTTTAACCGTCTTTGTTTCTAGCTGGTTACGCATTAATAAATTAAAAAATCCATTTAAGAAAAGTCCTTCATCTGACGCTGAGAATCCTTTGGGTGGGTCTTCCGGTGACGTGGCAGTTTAACATAGCTGCCGAATTTTAACATTCTTTCAGTTTCCTTATCGCGGCGAGGGGCTTTCTTTTTCATATTTTTTAATGAGTTTTTGTATTTTTCGTCTTGTAAAAAAGACTCTACTCATAACTGTCCCGATTGGGCAATTCATTTGCTTGGCAGTATCAGAGTAGGACAACCCTTTACAAAAAATCATGTCAAAAATTTTTATTTGATTGTGGTTGAGTTTTTCTCTTATAAAGAAAATCTTTTCGTTTACTGAAGATAAACTCTCTTGAGCAGCTAGAATTGAGGCTGGGGTTTCCTTAACAATAAGCATTGGGTCAATGACAGAAGAATCATCCCTAGAATCTTCTGAAAAATCAGAAAAGTTCTTGTATTTTTTTGAAGATTTAATGTGGTCGAGAAAACAATTATAAGCAATTCTATTTAACCAAGTCGAAAATTGCGCTTCATTGTTTTTAAATTTTTTTAAGTATTTCCAAGACTTGACAAAAGCTTTTTGCAGAATATCTTCTAAATCCGCTGGTTGTAAAAACTTATTTTTTGAATAAATAAATTTTTTAATAAAGTCTTTGTTTCTTTTTAAGAGAGTATCAAAAGCCTCTGTGTCCCCGGCTTGAGCCTTAATTACTAGCTCTTTACTGGATATTTCAGTCATGTTAAAACACGGGCTCTTCTGTTAGGGTTTCGACTTCTGGTGTTTCTACGGCGCTCGGTTGCACGGGAGCTGGCGGCGCTTGTTTTGTTGTTGAGGGTTTCGCTGCTGGCTTACTGGTAGGTTGTTTTATTCCCGTGTTTTTCTTTGCGTTGATTTTCCAAGCGCGAAGGTTGTTATAATAATTGCCATTATATTCCCTACCCCTTACCGAGAAAAAAACCTCTACCTCTTGCCCGACACGCAAACCTTCTAGGATTCGGATTCTATTTTCAAAAACTTCAAACTTAACTGACTGAGGATACTCTTCTTTTGTCTGAACGACAAATTCTTGGATTTTGTATTGGCCCGCCGCTTTTGGGTCAAAAACGGCAAGAATGTTTCCTACGACGCTGAATGAGTTATTTTTTGTTTCCATATTGTTATATTACTGTTTGTTTATCTCGAAGTCAACTGTTATTTTGGATATATTTGTATTTTTCCTCCCAAGAGGCGTCTCCCGTATCTATACACGACACAATCCTAGAGATATTATCACAAGATTCTATTCCAAATCCAGAATCGGCTCCAGAAAGTGTTTCTTCCCAGATTTTATTATTAAAATAATAAACAAAAAGGGTATTTTCATTGACTTCTAACTGTAATTTATTGCCATCCGTCCCTAGTTGAAAATCAATTAAAACAACTCGTCCAGTCATACAGGCTATAAAATGAAGTTCTCTTATTAAACCAACCGTTATCATATACCACGCGACTCTTCTTCTATTAGTTTTTTTAGGTTATTGAGGTGGAATTCCCAAAAACCCTGTCCCACTTTAAACATTTTTTGTTTATTAATTTGATTTTCTAGTTCAAACATCTTGTCGTCGAATTTTGAAGCTTCAGATATAAGGCTTTTGAGGTATTCCTTAGATTTTTTCATTGAAAAAGATTTTGTATTTGTTTATAAATGTTGAAATATTTTTATCTTCTATTGAGGCTCGTTGTATAAGGGTCTTTAGTTCATTATACAGTAATTTTATCTTTTCTTCGTCTGGAAGAAGTTTTTTTTCTTCTTTTTCTATGTTTTGGATGCACTTGGCAATTCTCATCTCCCACCAAGCGACATTTTTATGAATTAAAAGCGCTTCTTCAAGAAGCTTTTCTTTAATAGAAAGAATTGTATCGTTGGTTTTTAGCATAAGATTATCTAAATAAAAAATGTTTCCATGTGTGGTGGTTTATTCTTTCTGTTATAAAAGAAGATATAAGTGTAGCGTGTGGCTTGGATGGCTTTTTAATAAGTTTAAGACCTACCTCTTCTGGTAGTTTATCTTTCTTTTTGTCGTTAATAGACTTGTCGCACCATACCATGTTGTCCCAAGTGTTTTTTCCACCACGGGAAATAGGAATAACGTGGTCAACGTTTCCTTCTCTTTCTTTTAGTTGGCGATTGGTATATTGGCAGATACCCTTGTCACGAATACGCACATTTCTTTTAGTGAGTTTGGGTTCCCTAATAATTACCTTACAAAAATGCCTTGTAGCAATCACAGTTGGCACTCTAATTTCTTTCTTAGCGGAGCTAATTGTTAAATCGTATGGTCTAATTGGGAGATTTACCCATTCGTCCCAAGTCACGGGGTTTGCATAGGAATATTCAGTAAAGTTCCATTCCTCATCCTTGCCCCTTAAATATTCTATATCAAATGCAAACCACTTGTGTTCTCCGTGGTCGTCTGTGGAACTTAGGGCAATAATCGCATCCTTAACTGTCTTGTAGCCTATCTTTCTATAGATAGAGTCTAGGCACAAACATAGCAATTTATCTTGTATTCCTGTCATCTAACTATGTTATTCTACCTTTGCGAAAAAATCAAGAGATACATTTTTGTGTGACGCATAGCCAGAGACAAAATTTGTTGTGGCCATTCTTAAATTTTTAAAAGCTTCATTATTTCCAATAGAAGAATTTACGTAGGCGCAAGTATTTGACTCACTTATTCCTATCGAAGAGGCGTATTGTTTAACCTCTACAATGCCGCCAGCCCCTACAAATGTAAAAATAAACTTTCCATCTTCCGATAATTGTTTAATCATTTTCTGAATCTGCTCGTGCGACCAACTGCGCGAAGAGTTTTCTTGTCCATCTGTAAAAATAGTAACAAGGACTTTTACGTTTTCATTTTCTAAAATATTATTTAGATTTTTTTGTAGTCTCGTCACTGAATAACCGATGGCGTCCCTTAGTGGGGTGCCGCCATCTGGAACATAACTCTCATATTCAATAAGGGGAACCTTATTAATATCTTTATTGCACACTAAGTAATCAAACCTGTTTTCAGCCAAAGAATCAAACAACATAATTGTTAATTTCGTTAAAAGTCGCTCATTCTTAGCAGACTCTTTTAGTGTTTTTATTTGTTCGTTGATATTTTTTACAGTCTGCTCTCGAACCGCGCTCATTGAACCAGACCTGTCAATTAAAAATAAATAATAAAGAATAGGAGTATTTTTTTGTTTTTTCATAAATTTTTATGGGATGGGGCAATATTCGCTCAAGTCTCCAAAAGCTTTCGGAAGGGGTTCTTCTACATACACCTTCTTAGAGTTGCAAAAATCTATGCCCGCTTTTATTAAACTGTCCCGGCTTGCATAATACAAAACGATGTCAAAGGCTTCGTTGCTTTTATTGAAGGTCGTTTTTATAACCTTGTCTTGGATTTTTTCTCCATAAGTTGTTCCAAGTTCAAACTTTGGAATTTCTTTGGAAGTATTGTCTGAATGGAATGTTTGCCGCGTCTTGCAGGAGAACATCGCTAGCGGCGTATCGCAAGTGTTCCAAATTGGCGATGAGTAGGGGTCGTAAGGAGGACAATCGTAAGGAGGACAATCGTAAGGAGGACAATCGTAAGGAGGACAATCGTAAGGCGGGTAGATACGCGGCCAACGCTTCCTGAACGGAATAGGGTTTAAAGTATAGGGAGCATCTATTTGTTCGTCTTCTATTTCTGGTTCTTTTTCAAGCGTAATCCTCGCACCAATAACTCCATTGTTTTTTGTTGTTTTTTTGGTGCCGCCTTCTGTTTTGGCTCCTATCGTATTTGCGTAGCTTTTAAAGCCATCAGAAAAAACAAACGCCGCCACTTCTTCGTCTGAAATGCGATAACCTTTTACTTCTATTGTTGAATATGGGTCAACGATGTATCCGCTTTGTGCGTCTTCGCCACGCCGTCCCTTTATTACATCTATCCCATCTAAACTTAATATGGCCAAAGCTTTTCTGTTTGACTTGTTTTTGAGTTGAATCGTATAGTTCGTGCCCTTTCTGGCCTCAATATACGTTTGGGAGTTATGCAGGAGTTCTTTAACTGGTCGTCCATTAACCAGCACTTGCAATTCAAAGGCATTTTTATACATATTTTTATTCCTTAACTAGCCGCACAATGCGGACTTCAAGGATATTATGCCGAAGTTTTACGTTTTGTTCAAGTATTTTTTCTGGATATTTTGAAAATGGATAATTTGTCCCAAAATTTCATTAAAATTAACAAAGGTAATTCTGTCTGTAACAATTGTGTAGGGTTGATGTTTTTGAATGTCTAGTCTAATTCCATTAACTTGAAATTCTGGATAAATTATATCGTCAATATAGTCGAAAACCCCCATTTTCTGCATATATTTGAAGTAAAAGTCTTGAAATTCTTTGGGACATTCTACTAATACGTCTAAGGCTAGGTTTTCTTTTGAAATAAGGGTTAGGTGTCTAAACGGAAGAGATTCTGTTGGTGGTTCACAAAGCCCTCCAACGATTACTAGATTCATGTATTAATATACACTTATCTTAATGGGGTCAGAAACTTACATATGCTTGAAACACAATAAAGAAAAATAGCAACAATGACATGAACTAATCCATTCAATGCCCAAACCGTATGAGTATAGGGTCTGTATAGCCACTTATACCACCACTTAGACTGCCTTTCGATAAAGGGACGAATTTTCTTTTGTAATTTTTTAATAGCTTCTTTTCTTGGGCCGCTTTCCATTTTTAGCTCTTTTTCTAAGGTAATTTCGTGAAGTTGCCCCTTCAGGAAGACGGCTTTAAATTCAAGTATAAAATCTTCCTCTTCCCCGTCAATGATAAATATATCTCCGAAATAGATTTCTCCTGTAAAGTCCTCTATTTTTTCTATTTTTAGGTTTTTAGAATCCACCCTAACTCCAAACGGCGATTCTGAGTCTTTGACGAGAACTCTGTCGTGAATTTCTTTATACAGTCCCGCCTCGGATAATGTATAAATATTCGAAGTTTCCGAGTGGGGAAATCCTGTGCAAATAAATGTATGATTGTCTAATGTTTTTTTGAGGATTTTTCGAGTCTCTTCTGAGACGGGTAAGGGAAGTTCACAGGTTAGTTCGCTGTATGCTTGGAAGTTCATTTTGTTCAGCTTATCATTGCGTGACTTTACCCAAAAGTCAAACGAAATATGCTCCATGAGGGAATCGAACCCTACCTTAATCCCTTGAGAGGAGACTGTCCTGACCGATAGACGAATGGAGCGGGTATATTAATTTAATTTTTATTTGCATATTTAAAATAATGGAGGCGGGTGGAGTTGAACCACCGTCCTAAACAAACTATATTAAATATACTACACGTTTAGTTGAGTTTTAACCACTCTCGAAGAATTAAATAAAATTTATCAACAAACATTTCAATTCTTCTATCGCTTGGTCTTAACGAACGTTAAGCGAACTTACGCTCGTCCAGCCTGTGATTACGCCATTTTAACATACAGACTTTTGTTAAATGACGGGTAGCTATTAAGCTACAGCGAGCTTGCGAGAGGCACGGATTACTCCCTTGCCTACCGCAGCGAATAATGCTTTTTTATTAGCAGTTATTTTGGTGACTATTTATAAGCGGCCATAGTCTCCGCTACGTGCATACCTAATTTCGTCTATTCAGTCGAAACCATTACGCCCCCGAAAAGAACTATTTCTTCACAGCGTCAATAACGCCGTCAATTTTTGCATTAAGTTTCAGATTATTTTTACGCACAAGATAACCCAAAACAAACCCAATGCTCAAAACTAAAAAATTAATAACAATAAATAATGTCATATACTTATATTACACTATTCTTGTGCGTTTGTCAATTCGGGTTTTGTTTGTATTAAATCATATTTAGATTCTAGGTCGGCTTTTGTGACTGCAACAACTCCACGATGAGAAACGGCAATAGAGGCGGCAAGGTTTGCTTTAAATAGGGCTTTGGCGATGTTTTTGTCTTTTAGGTAAGTTAAAATAAAAGCCGCAAAAAAGGTATCTCCTGCGCCACTCACCTCTCTGACTTCGGAAGCTATACCTTCGCACCAAGCTGATGTGTCGCCAGTATTTGTGAGCATTTTACATCCCTTTGCTCCTAATGTAATAATCAAATTTTTACAGAATTTTTCTGGTGTGCTATTTGTTTTTAAATTATCAGAATATTCTTTTTCATTAATTTTGACAAAATCTATATTTTCTGACCATTTTCCGAGAATTTTTTTAGTGTCCATGAAAACGACCCCACCCGCCTTGTGACAGGATTCAGAAATTTTATTTATATCTTCTTCTATAAGAAGACCCTTACAATAGTCTGAAAAGATTACAGCGTCATGCTGCATTTCTTCTATAACGGTTAAGAGGTCTTCTATTTGAAGCCTCGCGCAACTATCGTTTTCGTCAACTCTTATAATTTGTTGTCCGGATTTTTCGTCAACATATCTAATTTTTTTTATTGGAGTTTCGTTTTTAACATAGTCTATAACTATTTTTTTTGAATCTCCACCTAAAGACCATAAATTTGCAAAGGTATTCCCAGCCATGCCAGAGTTTGTTTTTATTTTAATTGGGTTGAAAACTGGAACTGGAGCCTCTGGACAGAGCCTTTTACACTCCCCGTAAATAAAAACGTCTAAACACTCTTCGCCTATTAAAAGTATTTTCATTTATTATTGGACGAATGACAGGTCGCATTTATTCCCGGCACAACTAGATTCTTCTAATAAATGAGTTTCGTCGTCAGATTCTTCCAGCTTAGAGTAATCTACGGTGTGAAAATCTTTCACCAGCTTTTCAAAAAGGACTATTTCTTCTGGAGACGAGACAGTTTCGTTTGGTGCTTGCTTGTATTTTTTTTCTCCGTCATCGGGGAGAAATGACACCGCAGCAAACATATTATTGTTATTAAATATAAAATTTATTACGTCCACCCATTCAGAATCTTTTACGATAACCGTGCAGGACACGTTATGGGTTATGTCTTTTTTATTTGTTGATGTTGTGCCGGGAAGCACCCAGTTTTCTTGCGTAGATTTTATAATTTCAAGGTGTTGAATTGCAGTCAGGTCTTTTTTAACTAAACATCCTTTCGGGTTTTGAACTGGAAAGGTGATAACGTCTGTAGCTTTATTTTGACACCAAACGCTTTCTTCACAAACGTCTGGATTATACATTTTGAAGAATTTATAAACGTTTTCGTCTTTATTTGCTTGAATTCTTAGCAATTGCTTCTCAGAATGGACTGGGTGTATTCCAGACGCCAAGCTTCCAAGAGCCTTTGTTCCTGTTCCCTCTGGTTTAACGCAAGTAACGCGGGCGGCAGGATTTATTCCTAGAATTTTCGCCCAACGTATGTTGGTGTTTACAGCTAATTCTGCCATTTCTTTTTGAATTTGGGGATTTAATAAAAGTTCCCTGTTGGCCATGATTCCCGTCATTGACACTCCAAGGAGCGATTCTTCTTCTGTAAGTTCTTTCGACGCCTTTGTTAGATATGGAAAATTAGTATATGACGCCTGTAACGTTCCAATAATAACCTGAGCTGTAATTGCTTCCTTCAGCAGTTCTAGGCTTTTGATTTTTTGCCCGTTGAGAGTGGTTAGATTACAAAACTGAACTCCGCACCGGCCATCTTTAGTAATTGGAATAAATCCTATTTCTCCACATGGATTAAAGAGCGCATATTCGTCATTAGCCCAAATAAAGCCGGGTTCTCCAAACATTTTGGTTCTTTCAATAATCTCCGCAAATTGTTCTTTTGTCGTTTTTCCCCTAAGTAATAAAACAGAGTTATTGCTTCTTGCCCTTTGTGGTTCGAGTTTTGTCCAATCTACTTGATTGTTTTTCTTTAAGCTTTCTACTTCCCAATCGCTAATAGTTATATAATGTCTTTGGCCTTTGTAATTGACCCATATTTCATTTTTATTTTCTTCTGTTTTGTGTGGAACGCCATGTTTTTCAATCCGTAGCATGGTTTTTGAATTAATCATTTCCTCGTCGTCCTGTTGAAAGATTGCTATGGTCGCAGACCTTCTCACTCCGCCAGACAATACTGCGTCTGCCGCGTGCATTAAAATGTCATATATGTCAATGTGTTTTAATCTGGTTTGTCCATTATTTTCAATTATATAATCAAGAAGGTTTTTAATTTTCACATGAGCATTTTTAAGCCCCTTGTAACCGGGAGCTTTTCCACCTCCAGTTTTTAGCTTGGTCCCCTTTTTTCTGATTTTAGAATAATCAAAAACAATTTTTCTTCCAGTTAGAGCTGTGTTTTTACAATAACAATTTAAAAGAGCTTCTAAAGAATCTGCCCAGCCTTCTATGGTGTCCTCAATAACATATGTAATCACGGTGCCAGTTTTATCTTGGGCTCCAACTAAGTCTGGAATTCTGGCGCTTAAATTCTTATGAAGACCAATGCCTACACCGCAGCCGCATAATAATAAAAAGAAAACTTCAGAAAAGGCCCGAATAGAATCAACGTGTCTAACAGAACAATTGTAGATTCTTTCGTTCTTAGCTTCAATTGCCTTTCCTCCAAATTGCATAGAACGCATTGACGGGCAAACTATTTTTTCTCTTACGAGGTCAAAGGAAGCATGAATTTGTTTTTTTTCTTCTTCTGGCAGGTGACTGAAGCGCTTCAAATGCATTAGCTCGACACGCTTCACGGCCTCTTCCCAAGTCTCTCTTCGTTTTAGTTTTTCGTTGTATCTTGCGTATTTGCTGGTAAATACGTAATTTGAAATTTCCGAAAAAATATCCACATCCTTCGTTGCGCTTTTGTCCATAACATCTGTAGTATTGTATATTACAGTGGCTTTGCTGCAAAGGAAAGTTAAAACCTAAAAAATATTTTTTTTGCTAAAATTGAAAATTACAAGTGTATTAAGCCCTCAAAAAAACCTCATCAAATTTACAAAAATCTACGCTCTTAACTCTGAGGGTTTCTTTTATTTTGGGAATAATGTCGGTATTTTGATTTTGGATAAAAAAAGCCTTGTAATATTCATTCGCAAGCTCTTTTCTTTTATCTTGGCGACAATTACATCCCATATAAATAGCGTCTCTAGCCTTGACGAGCGAATCAAGAGCCTCTTTTTGGGGGGGTAAAAACGCTTCTTTCTCTGAAAAATACCAAGAACAAAAATGCTCTAAGTCTTTAAATATAAACGCGCCTTCATCTTCTTTTTGTTTTTCTTCTAGCCCGTAGTGAAGGTCGAGCGTCCTTTTAATTACTTCTGGAGGGACCGGCTTTGCTTCTGCGTCTTCTTTATCTTGCGAGCCTTCTGTTATCTGGGCTGTTGCCGAAAAATTCGACGAGGTCCAAAAGTTTTTTTGTTTTTCAATTCTATTTTTTATTATTTGGTTCATTTGCCAATCTTATTAAAATAAAATACAAAACCCAAGAAATGAAAATACTGACCCCAAAACCTAAATCTATCTTTCCACCAAAAACAAGTTTCCCAAAAAAATTAAAACAAAATCCTAGCCACGTTCCTAAACAAATAGGGCAGGTTAAGAGATTGGTGAAAAAATTAGCATAACGAGTATGGAGATAGTCTAAAAAGAAAAATTTATTACTTTCATTAAATTTTTTGAAATCTTTTATGATTTGAAATTTAAAAAGAAAATCTAAATATTCAAACACCGCATTGGTATTTAAAATAATATAAACCACCACAGCGGACAAAACTCCAGCTTGAATATCTGTTATCATGGTTATATTAATTTAATATCCTTTAATTTTCCACCAAATATTTCTTTCTCCGCTAAATAGCTGACGGACAAAGATAAAGGAAAAAATTCCCACCAAAATGAATAAAAGAATAACTCCCATAATAGTCCACTATTTTAGCACAGCGGTCTTCATCAGTCAAGAAATTTGATTTGACAAACGCATGAAGTTTTGCTACTATGATAGAAATGGTATCCAATCCATTTTTGACTGCCGGGAAAAAACGGCAAGTTTTCTTGAGCTATTCCATCGAGGACGTGCTGGTGCCATCAGACATAGCGAAAAGTTGGCTTTCTGTAAATAAAACAGAAATAACAAAAAGGTGTGAATAAAAATCACAAGTTACCCGCTGCGATGCTTTAAAAGGCATGGATAAAGATTCGTAATGAAGTTCTAGCGCCCTTCTTCGACCACTGGCAACAATGGTAGAGTCTTCCTGAAAAGGTGTATATCGTCGTGTTTTGGCTGTGACACATAAAATCTTTCAGCCCTCAAGAAATTTTGCATATACTTTTTTATCCTCTTAGAGAGATTTTGTAAATCTTTCTAGGGGATATGCGTCTCATATTTGGCTAAGAAATTTCACATATTCACATGATGACTGATTCAAAAAACACACACTGCTCGCTCCTCGGTTTAACGGGTTTAGCTGGGGCTGGTAAAGACCTTTTGTTTAGCGAGATAGCGAAATTCACCACCGCTAAACGACTTGCGTTGGCCGACAATCTTAAAATGGAAATGCAAGAATATCTCTTGAAGTGTTTTGGGATAGATATTTTACACGCGACAAGAGAGCAGAAGGAGTCTGTGAGGGATTTACTTGTTGCTCATGGGAAAGTCCGCCGCAAAATTTCAAAAGGGAGGTATTGGACTAGCTTGATTACTAAAGAGACAATAAAATACCGCAAAGAATGCTTAACAGTTATAACAGATATACGATACGCAAAATATCCCGAAGACGAACACTTCTGGCTTAAAAAAATGGGAGGAAAGCTCATTCATCTTAAAAAATTCATCATAAATGAAAACGAAGACCTTATCCCATTAAAATACCCAAATATAGATGAAGCTGAAAACGACCCAATTTTACTCTCTTTATCTGATTACCAGATTGAATGGCCAGATATGCAGACCTGTCCAATTCAATATAAAACAAAATATGAAGAAAAATACCAAAAAGAACTTGAAAAATTCTTCTACTGGCTCAAATTCGGCTCAAAATGAATCAGACTTAAAACTTGTTCTTGCCGTTAAGAACGACCAGTGCGAAAAGAGTTTTTTAGAGTTATCTGAAAAATATTCAAACGTCTTTTATAAGATATGCCAAAAATATACCCCCGCCCTAGTAGTGTCTGTCGTATGTCCAGACGATATTTACAAGGAAAAAACATTTATTCTTTATAAATGCGCTCTCTCTTTTGACCCGTCAAGAAATACAAAATTTTCCACTTGGCTAGGGAACTATGCAAGATATATATGCTTGCACGCAATTAATGCAAAAAAATTTATTCTACCCTCTACAGATGAAGAAATTTCTCAATTTATTGAAGATAAACAGCAACAAATTAATTACAATTTTTCAAAGAGGGAGGAAGACTACGAGCTTGTGACCTCTTTGTTATCAAAAATAAACGACGAACGCTTTAGAAAAGTATTAACGCTCAGATACTTAGCTGACACAAAGAAAACTTGGAAACAAATTGCAGAAGATATGGATGTTTCAGTCCAAACAGTTATAACAATTCACAACAGAGCTTTACAGTTTTTAAAAAACAAAATAATAAAACTTGAAAAATAATATGCCAAAATATTTACTAAATTTACCAGTAAACGGGGTGTCGTTCGGACAAACATCTATATTGTTACTAAGAACAATTTTCGACAATAAATATGAACAACCAGAGGGACTGTTTCCTATTGGTAATATTGACCTTTCTACAACAAACTGTCCCCATGATTTTAAACAGTGGATAGATAATTTAATAAAAAAAGCATTTACCAATCACAACAGAGACATTCCGTGTTTTAAATTATGGCACCTTAATCCAGACTCTCTACAATCCGTAAGCGACAGAACCTTACTCATGTCATTTTATGAACTAGACGCTCCCACCCCATTAGAATTAAATGTAGCGAAAAATAACGAAACCATCTTTACGTCAGAATATACATCTAAAATTTTCCAAAATCATAATATAGAGAGCCAATATATGCCACTTGGCTTTGATTCATACCACTTTAGCAGACTAAATAAAAAATACTTTGATGATGGCCGAATCGTTTTTAACGTAGTTGGTAAGTTCGAGAAACGTAAACATCACGCAAAAGTTATTTCTGCATGGATAAAAAAATATGGGGGTAATCCAAAATATTTTCTACAATGTGCTGTTTTTAATCCGTTTTTTGAAAACGCAGACAAACAATATAAACATATCGTCAACCAACTAACGAGGGGGCAACGCATTTTTAACGTCAACTTCCTCGGACACATGGTTCAAAATTCATTGTATAACGACTTTCTAAACTCTGCCGATATTGTTATAGGCATGAGTGGAGGAGAAGGATGGGGTCTTCCAGAGTTTCAGTCCGTAGCAATCGGCAAACATTCGGTTATTATGGACGCTCATGGATACAAAGGTTGGGCGACCAAAGAAAATTCAGTTTTAGTTTCTCCGTGCGGGAAAATAGACGCAACTGACGGATTTTTCTTCCAGAAAGGGGCTATGTCCAACCAAGGGAACATCTTTGACTTTAACGAAGAAGAGTTTCTCTCCGCCTGCGACAAAGCTATTGAGAGGGTAAACTTATCAAGAGTTAACACAGAGGGATTAAAACTCCAAGAAAAGTTCTCAAAAGAAAAATTCGTAGAAAATATTTTATTAAAGATATGAATACACCTCCCCAAATTAACCTAAGAACCTTCACAAACGACCAGTGGGTTTTAGATAAAGTTCTTTATGGAAATTTTTACAAAATTAAGGGACTACCTAACGACAAAGCTGTTATGGATATAGGGGCTCATATTGGGTATTTTTCAATCCTTTCTGTGCTTAAAGGGGCGGGAAAAGTTTACGCATATGAACCATTTGTAGAAAATTACGAACTACTAATTAACAACATCAAAGATTATAAAAAACAAATAATCCCATATTCTATAGGAGTCTATCCCACAGAATCTAATATTAAAATAAACTATCCAGTGTTTAACAAAGAAAATTACTACGACTTTAACAATCTTCCAATAGAGCAATCCCAAGATTTTTATAGGACGCTATGCCTTCCCCTCGATAAAATATTACAACAATACGACGACTCTTTTTCTTTACTTAAAATAAGTTTAGGATATGCGGAAAATGAGATTATAAGAACCTGTGAAAATATTAACAAATTTGAGAATATCTGCTGCGAAACTCAATGCGAACCGCAAGAAGTTCAAAAAACTCTTGAATATCTTGGGTCTAAAGGTTTAAAAGACTCTTGGTTTACACAAACCGACGAAGAAACGTTCGTCTTTATGGCGTCAAAAGATAAAAAAAACAGTGTTTTTGAACTATAATAAAAATGCCACAATATATATACTCCCACCCAGAAACGAGCGAAACAATAGAAGTCTTTCAATCTATGAAAGACGTGCATGAATATATAGACGGCAAAGGAACTAAATGGAACCGAGTGTTTTTAGCTCCAACTGCATCAATAGACACAAAAATAGACTGTGATTCTTTTTCTGACTTCTCTAGGAAAACAGAAAACAAAAATATGAAACTCGGAGATATGTGGGATTTATCTGGAGAACTAAGTGACAAAAGAATTAAAAGAAAAGGTCACGACCCAATCAAAGAAAATGCAATAAAAAACTATAGCAAAAAATGCAAAGGAAAACCACACCCACAAGCGTATGAAAACTAAACTTCACAATTGCGGCAGGCTTGAAGTAAGACAATCCTCAATAGAAGGATATGGAGTCTTTGCGACAGAAGAGATAAAACAAGGAGAAATTCTTGAGGAGATTCCTTTCATTTTATTCCCGCAATATACAGCTTTAGGTAAAAACTTCTACGAATACTTGGACGCAAGCAATTTACTTAAAGAAAACGTCAAAACGACTGAATTTCTAAGAAAAAATCTTAAATTCAAAGAGCCAGAAAAATACTACTTTAAATGGAGTCCGCCAGAACCAAATATTAATGGAGAGAACATTACATACTGCGTATTACCTCTGGGGTTTGGTCCAATATATAATTCTTCAAACACAGAAAACAACGCTGGCTGGCAAATTGACGACAATCTTTTTACATTTATAGCAGAAAAAGACATACAAAAAGACGAAGAAGTTCGAACCTTTTATGGATATTTCTTAGGAGATGATGGGTCAATCTGGAATGCGGACCAAGTTTTTTTCTTTGGGATGGACAAAGACGGAGAAGGAAAAGTTAGACTTAAAAGCTTGAGATTCAACAGTCAAGAGGCAGTAGAAAAATCAAAAAAAGACACGGGTTTTTCTATGCTTCAATCAATACTTGCGGAAAATAACAAAGGAGTCGTCCTTAAAAAAATAAACGGAATAACAACTACCGGAGAGAAGAAGTTTTCGTTTGAATTTCCAGAATACTACCCATTAAGGTTTTTTTACGCAAAGATAAACGAATTTAAAAGGTCAACGCTCCCAATGGTTGAATTCTCAATCGAAAACCCAAAAGAAAAAACAATTCAATCAATTGTAATTAAAAATGGATAATTTTAAGAATATTTCTGTTAGACTTGAAGGTGGCATGGGGGATTGTTTACTAGGAAACAGATTTATCCCAGCGATAAAAGAAGCGTATCCAAACTCTGAAATTACAGCATTTATAGATTCAGAGGGAAAAACATTTCAAAAAGAAATTTTGGACTGCTGTTATCCATCATTCTACAAAGAAATAAAGATAATTCCAAACAAAAAATATAAAGATTTTTGGGTAGATTGTCAATTCGGAACAGACAATTACTATGGGGCGTTAGAAAACGTTCCAGACAAAATACTATCAGAGATGTTATCTTATGACAAGTTTTACGACTTACACATTGACTCTCTTAAATGGACTAAGAATAAAACTTGGATAAAATATCATAGATTTTTTCCAAAGCCCCATGTGGAACCACTACAGACCCCAAACAGATATATTGTGCTCCACCTAGTTTCTTCAACGTCAGTTGGACACAGAATGGAAGAATGGTATATCGTAAGACTTATTAAGGAGCTTTTAGAGAGAGGGAACTTTAACATAAAAATAATATCAACCCCAGACACAAATCATTTTTACCAAAACTTAGAATCTAAAAGGGTAGAAATCATAAACGCCAATATAAAAACCATTGTTTCGATTATAGGAGGTGCGGCGGGAATGATTTCTACTGATAGCGGATTCCGCTACCTTGCTTATGGATATAGTATCCCAACCCTCATATTCTCCAAACAAAGTGTCCAGCCATTTTCAGCAATTCCTAGTCACCAGATAAGATGGCTCATTTTTCCAGAAACGTGTTTTCCGCTACATTACGACGCAACAAGGGTTTCGGAGACATTGCTAAACTGTATAAAAAATCCGGCGCAAATTTTAGTTCCGTATGTTTCAGATTTTAATAGTCAGTGTGTTTATAGGAATTATATAATAAATACCGAAAGGACAAAATAATGAAAAAAATCATTACAGCAAGCGAATATTTTTACCATCCATACAACGGAACGGTAAACAACGAAAGATGTATCGAAATCCCACTCGCGGAACGATATATCAAAACTCTCGAAGACGATATTATTGAAATTGGAGCCGTTTCCCCATATTACAGAGAGAATAAACACAAAGTTTATGACCCATACGACACGCACCCGAAATCAACAAAACTACACGCAGAAGCTCTAAATATAAAAAGCAAGAATATTCTCTCCATATCAACGATAGAGCATTTTGGAAATACAAGAGGCTTTGGTTGTAATTTTATTACAGATGAAAAATTCGCCTCTCAAAACTTCCTTGAGAAACTTGTTGAAGAAGCGGCGTCGTTTTTTGTCAGTGTGCCAATACACGCACACCCAATATTTGACATTTACATCAAACAAAATCTTAAAAAATTTAATTGGTTTTCTTATGTAAAGCGGCAACAATTCCCTCCGATTTGGGAACTCTGTGAAAACGAAAGCTGTTTTAATCACAAATATGCCAGCCCGTTTGAGTGCGCCAATGCGGTAATTTTCTTAACAAAAGGGGTGGCGCTTGAATAACCTTATAGTAGGTTCAAGATGCGGAGGAATAGGTGATAATCTTGTTTTTACACCAATATTCAAGGTATATAAGGACGCAACGATACAATTATTGGAACATCCCAAAAGCCATATAGTCGCACCCATTTTTGATAATATCTGTAATGTAAAATTTACAAACGAACCAACTAACTGTCCAGAATCATCGCACCCACACACCGCGCAAAAGAAAATAGAAGGAACCGGGATTTCTCATTTGGTGAATTGTATTCCATTTATTATTCTAACAGAAAAAGAAATATCTTGGGCTCAAAATTTTTTATCAAACTATACAAACAACCTAGATAATCTACTAGCCGTTTCAGCAGATAATAATGGAAGTAAAAACCCAAACGACCTGCACGCACATTACAGGCTACTTCCCAAAGAAAAAATACAGAAAGTTATTGATTTTTATTCCAAAAAATATACGGTATTCCAGTTCGCAATGAGTGATAACTATACAAACCTACAGAACTGTATTCCAATCTTGGATTTAACAATAAGAGAAATGGCCGCGTGTTTCGCCATAATTAAAAGATACACAGGGATTGACACCGGACACTATCATTTGATGCTAGCAGCAGGAGGTGATGCGGTAGTTTTTGTCCCCAACCCATCCTATTTTTACAGCCATAAAGAATGGCACTACACGCCCGAGCTTTGGAAAAATGAAATTCCCAGAGTAGAATATATAAACTTCAACAAACTACATGAGCATATTTCTACAATCCAGAATTAACCTTAAAGATTTCTGTTCATTTTTTCCGTATAAATGGAAAAACGTAATGGAAATAGGAGTAGGTTCTTGGGACATGAGCCGCGCAAAATATTTTCTAAATAACGAAGACTGCAAAGTTACGCTCATTGAGCCAAACAAGAATTTTTACAACACGTTAAATAAACATAGGAACGAACATAAAAACCTTGAAATTAAAAACTTAGCTATTGGAGATAGCGTTACGTGTCTAAAATTTTACGACTATGGGCAGGAATCATATCTGGAAGGAGTTATTCCCCCATTAAGTAAGTTCGGCCCAGCACCAACGGACAACGCTGCGCCCGTAAATGTCGTAACGATGAAAGAAATTGACGACGGCGCAATAGATATTCTCCTCGCCGACGTAGAAGGTTCTGAATGGTTTATTCTTAAAAATCTAATAAGCAGACCAAGAATCATAGCCCTAGAAACTCATTGCGAAGCAGAATACACAAATCCCAATATAGAAAAAATCTGGGACTGGATGAATAAAAATACATACAAGGTCTTATTTAAGAATACAACCGACTCTTTCTATATCCGAGGAGACGATTACGGATGGGGTAAAGGAGGAAACACCAATTGGCGCTGTTAAACCCAATGAAAGCTTTAGGATTTAATCAAGGACAGTATGGGGATATTGTTATGGGGATTGTAGCAGCAAAACAATTTAAAAAGACATACCCAGACAGCTCATTAACGCTTTCCGTAAATAAAAAATATTCAGATATTTTGCCTCTTTTTTTAAATAACGAATATTTTAATAAATACATCATTTGGGAAAACTATAATGATTGGCCATCTGCAAATGATTTAAAACTTTTAGAAGAGGAGGGTTTTAATGTAGTATTTAACCCAATGCCCAAACACGCGAGAGAAGACTGGTATCTTTTTAGACACCAGACTGATGAATTGTGCTTGATGCACGGATTACAAAGTCCAACAGACTCACAAATAGAATTAAAAACACACTTCAAAAGACAGCAAAAAGCAAAAAAAATCTGCCTCACCCTATCTGGAGAGACAAGGGGAAGCTGTAAATCTCTCAGTGGCGAACAGAAAATAAATCTTTGTAATAGATTAAGAAAAGAAGGATTCACATTAATACAAATCGGAGCAAAAAATGAAGAAAAATACGGAGACATTCAAATTTCTGATTTTTTTATCGGAGCAAAAACGCTAGTAGAAACAGGACTGCTACTGACCGTTGACACCTGTTGGGCGTGGATAGCGTCTGGATACAAAGTTCCAACCGTCGGACTTTACGGATTCTCATACTATCCAAACGCAAAAACAGCAAAAAACTGGATGCCAATTAACCCAAATGCAGAATATTTAGAGTCCACAAACGTCTCAAATATACAAATAGACGAAATAATTACTTCAATTAAAAAACTTTATGATTAAAATATCAGTAGATGAAGGGTATGCGTTTGATTTTTTATCAATCTTAACAATTAAAAAAGACAAAACAAACAACAGACAAGCTGGAGTTTACGCCTTCGACACCGCGCTTTCCATTATTGAGCAACTTGGTGTTACAAGGTATTCGGAGATAATAGCTTCACGAGAATACAAAAATCTGAATAAAGCAAACGAATTAGTTTTTGACCTAATTAACAAAATAAGAGACGGCGACGACTCTATATCAGCAAATCAAGTTGATACGGCAAATAATTTGCGTTTTGAATGTAAAAAAGACCTGCAAAAAAGATTTTTTAATACTGAAACTAAAGAAATAAAAATATGAAACAATTTGGTATAAGAATGGACGGATGCGAAGAGCCAATTGAACAGTTAATAAAAGAACGGTTATCGAACACCGAAAAAGAATTTAATTATCTCGAAATAGGCGTCGCAGAATGCAAAACGCTATTAGCCGTCACGCAAATTATTTTAGAAAATAAATTTAATAAAAATTTTACAGTGATTGGATTAGACCTACCAACCTGCGGCTACGTTATGGACAATTTAACAAATATTTCAAAAAAATTTCAAGAAATAGCCGATTTCTCCATTCTTTTTGATAACTCAAACGTTCAACCAGACACAGTATCTTTAATTTTAAATAAAAACCCAAGAGAAGAAATAATCCCAAAATTAAACTGTGACCTAGACTTTGTGTTTATAGATGGATGCCACGGACGGAATTGTGTCGTTAGTGACTTTTTAGCGATAGAAAAAAAAGTAAAACAAAACGGAATAGTCCTGTTCCACGATGTAGGATTAGAAGAGCAAGGAACAGACTGGCAAGACCATTGCAAGGAAAACATAAACGTCAGACAAGCCGTGATTGATTTGGGACTTTGGGACGAAACGCGGGTTGGTTGGAAAATTTTAAAATATATAAACGGAACAAGAACAACTGGCGGATATGGGAACAGTTGCGCCGCCTTCGTGAAGGATTAACATGGGGTCACTCAATAAACTTTGTCACTTGCTAGAGGAATTCGCCCCACGAAACCCTATATTTATAGAAACCGGGACACACATGGGAAACGGAGTGCTTGAAGCTCAAAAATACCCATTCAAAAAAATAGCTTCCATCGAAATAATTCAAGGACAAGTTCTAAAACTCAAAAATTTGTTTAAAACAGACATAAGAGTAGAAATTATATGTGATAACAGCCACCACGGACTTAAAAATTTGCTTCCTCAAATTACCGATAATGCTGTTTTTTGGCTAGACGCCCACTTCCCCGGCGCAGACTTAAACGTTGCGTCTTACACATCTGAAAAAGACAACGACATAAGACTACCGCTCGAAAAAGAACTAACGCTGATTAAAAATCTACGGAAAGAATTCAAAGATTTAATTTTATTTGATGACTTGTTTTTATACAAGGATAACGGAGCGCACGTAATGAAGGTTTGGGGAAACCGGCCAGAAATAATGCCCAAGCAAAGGTTTTCTGCTAACGAATTTTACAAAGATATTTTTAAGGAGACGCACGACTTCGAAGAACTAGACCAACACGAAGGCTACGGAATCCTTAGACCTAAATAAGATATGCTAATTGACGCATTTCCATTTTGTAACGAATTAGACGTTTTAGATATTAGATTAAATACGTTAGATGCGTATGTTGACTATTTTATCCTTGTAGAAAGCGAAAAAACACAAACACTAAAAGACAAACCTCTCTATTTCGACAAAAATAAAGAAAGATACGCTCAATTTCTCAAAAAAATTGTTCATGTCAAAGTTTTGGGAAATGAGTGTTCTGGCCTAGACCCGACAACGTGGCAAATGGAACACTTTCAAAGAAATTGTATCCAAAAAGGAATAAATACCATCCAAACAAAGCTCAATCTCACTGCACATGGAGAACATTATGTAATGATTTCCGATGCAGACGAAATTCCAAATTTAGAAATCTTATACAAAGCAACAAGTAGATGGGACTTGACTAAACCAATTAGCTTTGATATGACATATCATACATTTTATCTAAATCTTCTGACGAAAAACAAAAGATGGATTGGAACGGTTTTAGCACCGTTAAATACTATTGTCAATGCGACCCCACAAGGAGTAAGAAACTCAAAAGACAACATCGCTCAACAGATAAAAGGCGGCTGGCATCTGGGATATATGGGCGGAAAAGAGATGGTTTATAAAAAATTCTTTAACTGCGTAGAACCAATGGATAAAAGTCTTATTCCACCCTTTGAAGTTTTCTCCAAAGAATTTGACAGAAAAATTAAAAATACAGGTTCATTTTTATTTTCTGACAAAAAAGATGACTCCATTACCCTTGAAGAACATCCGGTAGAATACCCAACCCTACCTCAATACGTAATAGAAAACAAAGAAAAACTAAATCACCTAATTTTCAAATAGTCTAACCTACATGAAAGAAAAGGTTATTGTAATTACTGGCATTCTAGGCATGGATGGCTCAAACATGGCGGAATATCTGCTTAAAAATGAACCAGATTTTAAAATAGTTGGAGTTCATCGTCGCTCTGCAAATGCAAATTTTAAAAATATAAAAGCTTTTGACAATAACCCTAAATTTTCTTTAGACTACTTGGACCTAGCGGACAGCGTAAGCATAGAAACAGTTATCCGAAAATACTCTCCAATGTATTTTTTAAATTTTGGTGCTAATTCGTTTGTAGGTTGTAGTTGGGATATGCCGCTGCAAGTTATAGATGTAAACGCATTAGGGGTATTAAGATGCCTAGAGGCTATAAAACAACACTGCCCAACTTGTAGATTTTATTCAGCAGGAAGTTCCGAAGAGTTTGGGAACGTGGACTATTCGCCACAAGACATAAAACACCCAATAAAACCAAGAAGCCCATACGGAGTATCAAAAGCTACAGCAAGACACATCGTTAAGGTTTATAGAGAGTCTTATGGACTATATGCAGTGCATGGAATATTATTCAACCACGAAGGAAGTCGTCGTGGAATAGAATTCGTGACAAAAAAAATAACAAACGGCGCTGCAAGAATAGTTCAATCTATTAAAAATAATCAAAAATTCGAGCCCATACAACTCGGAAACGTAGATGCAAAACGCGACTGGTCAGACTCTCGTGATTTTGTAGATGGCATCTGGAGAATGATTAACCAAGAAAAATATCGCAAACCCAATTGCGGTATCTTTTTCCCAAAAGATTATGTCCTCGCTTCAGGACGAACTAACAGCGTCAGAAAATTTGTAGAAGTGGCGTTTGAAAAACTAAATTTTTTCCAAAATTTAAGATGGCAAGGAACTGGTCTTACAGAACAATTCACGGGAGATTTCATAAATAATACCGGCGAACCTTGGAGAGTTCCATTAGTCATTATCAATGAGAAGTTTTACCGACCAAACGAAGTAGAGCTTTTACTGGGGGATTCAACACCAGCAAGAGAAGAGTTACAGTGGAGTCCACAGATTTCGTTTGACAAACTTGTAGAAGATATGGTAAAATCAGACCTAGATGAAATCTCCAAATAAATACCAAAAATTAATTTTAAGATTTCTTAAAGACACAAAATATTTTAAACAAACCGAATGGAAAAGAGAAACCGCGCTGGCAAAAAAACTATTACTAGAAAATTCAATAGATTTTTGGATGTCAGTTTCGCTGCCCTTTGAACTTAATTCTTTAGCTTGGTTTCTTACGCCAGAAGGCAAGACTCACGTAGCGGTTACAGAAAAGAAGCTTGTCCTAGATTTGAAAAAAGAAGCTACATTCTCTATTATAGAAGAACCAAAACAAAGCGAAAATACAGAAGTTAAAAAACCTCAAACAATATTAGATTTTTTAAAACATGGCAAAACATAAACAGACCGAAGAAGAAGAAAAGCCAAAAGAACTTTCTTCAGAACAACAAATAGATTCCTTTTTAAAGGATAATGAAGAGTTCCATTATAATAATGTAATCCAACAAGACTACGCTGTTTCAAGCGGAAGCCTTAAAATGGACATAGAAATGGGAGGAGGATTACGCCCCGGCATAGTAAGATTCAGTGGAGTTACAGAGGGGGGTAAAACCTCCTGCGCTCTTTCATTTGCCCGCTCTTTTCAAAAGAATATACCAAATTCCAAAGTCGTTTACATTAAAGCAGAGGGTCGGCTATCTGAAGATATAATTTCAAGAGCAGGCATTAACACAGACAAAGACAAATGGTTTGTATTTAAATGCAATATTTACGAAACATCCGTGCAGCTTATTAATGAGCTAATACATAATAATCCCACTAACAGAAAATATTTTTTTATAATTGATTCAATGGACTCTCTTAATTTAAAAGAGGACATGAATAGGGTGTTCGGAACCGCAAACAAAGTAGCAGGCGCAGCATACTTAACGGCAGATTTTTTAAAGAAAATGGCATTACCGCTTTCTTCTTTAGGACACACCTGTATAATGATTTCGCAAATACGAACGGCGGTATCAATTAATCCATACGAAAAGAAAGACCCAAGAGTAACCAATGCGTCTGGGGGTAACGCGATGCTGCATTATAGTGACTGGATTTTAGAATTCCAAACTAGGTATCGCTCTGACCTAATAACGTCACTCCCAGAGTTGAAAGGAGAAGTTTTAGGACATTTTTGTAAGATTATCTTTAGAAAATCCCCAAACGAAAAAACATACAAAGAAATATCATATCCGATTAAATACGGAAGAACGGGTGGCACAAGTATTTGGGTTGAATACGAAATAGCAGACCTGATGATAATGTTTGAAATGGTAAAGGTAAAAACCGCATGGATTACTGTAGAACCAGAAATCTTAGAAGAACTCAAAAAACAAAAATTTGAAATTCCAGAAAAAATTCAGGGACTTGATAACTTTAGGAAACTTTTAGAAACTAATGAAAACCTAACAAAATACCTATACCAAAAATTTGAAAAAGTTTTAAAGAAAAATACATGAGACTAAAAAATACCTTTGGCAAATTGGTCTATAAAAACGTTTCAAAGCATATTATTGATTGGGAGGGAAAGTCGCGCTCCCTTCTTCAATTTAAAACAAAACAATTTTTAAAACCATACTGGTGCGGACAAATCGTTTATGAAGAGTTTCCCGTGTATGGGACCAAAATGAAAGTTGACATTCTCAACGCTACAAAAAAAATAGCAATAGAAGTCAACGGCCCACAGCATAATTCATTTAATAAATTTTTTCACCAAAACTCACCAGAGAGATATTTAAAATCCATTAAAAGAGATTATTCCAAACGGCAATGGCTGGAGCTTAACGATTTTACACTTATAGAAATAGAAGAAGAAGAAATTGAATTACTCTCGGAGAATTTCTTTTTTAAGAAATTTAATGTCACACTATAATTTAGTGTAATTATATTTAATGAATCTTATGCCAAAACACAAAGACTTCAAATTTCCGGAAAAACTTTTGTCTCAAATTAATGAATGTTCTGGAGGAGGGTTTTGTATTTTTACCTTTGATGAATATGGTAAGCCTCAAGTTTACAGCCAATTTGATAATCCAATTTATGCAATGGCAATGCAATATTATATAGAGAATTGGACGGCAGCGGTTTCTAATGTTCAATTAAATACATTTTCAAATGCAGTTGACAGAGCTATCAATCCAGAATCAGGAGACGGTTCCGAAAAAGCATAGCAGACTTGACAAAGCTTCAAACATCGCTATAATACCATTATGGCGAATAATTTAGTTTCCCTTCAAGTAGAAAAGCACGTATTAGGCGGTATAATTAAAAACCCAGATGTCTTCGCAGATATAGAGAGATTCGTTCAAGATTCTGATTTTTTTAACAGAGTCCATTCTGTATTATTCTCAATAATTAAACAGACCCTTTCTAAGCAAGAAAAAATAGACAAAATTATTCTCGCTCAAAAAATTAAAAATCTTGGAATTGTTTTTAAAGACGATATAGATATTTTCGACTATGTAGATTCAATTGCTTTCACACAAATTACGCCTACGGCGACAATAGACGCGGCCAAGGAGCTTGTAAAGCTAAGAGTATTAAGAGAGGTCTGCTCTACAAGCTCAGAAATAGAAAAATACGTCAGAGAAAACGCCAACGAACCGATAGAAAAACTCATAGCAAACGTAGATAGCATATATTCCAAAAAAATAGAATCTTATTCTTTTAACGACGAACCAGAAAATGTATTCGATAACCTAGCCGCTAGCGTGTTAGAAACTGGGAAAAACCCCAAAGACGAAACTGGATTTAAAACGCCATTTAGTGAATTCAACAGATTATATGGCGGGTTGCGCCCAGCGAACATCTACGCTATCGCATCAAGGCCGGGACAGGGTAAAACAACATTTCTTAACTACATAGCGTATAAAACAAGCATCATTAATAAAATCCCTGTTCTTGTTTTAGACACGGAAATGATGACTAAAGAAATACAATTCAGAAAAGCCGCCGCCCTCACCGGAGTCCCACTTTGGTATCTTGAAACGGGTAACTGGAACAGAAATGTAGAGCTTCGAGACAAAGTAACAAACGGACTCAACAAAATAGAAAAAACCCCATATTACCACCATCACATAGGTAACAGAAATATAGACGAAGTTTGCGCCATCATCCGAAGGTGGTATTGGAGCAGAGTTGGTAGGGGAAACCCATGTTTAGTGGTATATGACTATTTAAAACTTACCGGAGAAAAAGTTGGCGCAAACTGGGCCGAACACCAAGCAATAGGAGAAAAAGTTGATAAGCTCAAGAAAATTTCAGAAGAAATCAATTGTCCAATTTTTACAGCTATTCAAATTAACAGAACTGGAGAAAATTTTAATAGAAGCGCCGACTCTGTTGTTGACGACAGTTCTGTTCTCGCACTATCAGACAGGCTTCAATGGTTTGCGTCGTTCGTCTCTATTTTTAGAAGAAAAACCATAGACGAAATTGCCCTTGACGGAACAGAGTTTGGAACACACAAGCTTGTTCCGCTAAAAACTAGATTTCAAGGAAAAGACGCCGCAGGACATCAAGACTTGGTGAGGAGAAGGCTTCCAGATGGCTCGCAAAGCTATGTTCAGAATTATCTAAGTTTTGATGTAAATAACTTTGCATTAACAGAACGTGGCTCGCTTAATGATATTATAGAACACCAAAGAGCACAAATAACACCCGACGATGGAAGCCAAAACGACGGAGAAACTCTTTGAATAATTCAAACGTAAAAGACATACTACAAACGATAGGCTATACACCAAACGAATTTGGTAGGTCGTTTAGATGCAAGCCCCTGTATAGGGATTCCGACAATGCCACAGTCCTTTGTGTTGACAAATCTACAGGCTGTTGGTATGATTTTAAAGAAGGAATTGGAGGCTCCCTAAATCAGCTTGTCAAGCTTACGCTTAAACTAAAATCAGACCAAGAAGCAGAAGATTTTTTATCTGAAAAAAAATATATTCAAGCTATAGAACCTCAAGAAGAACCGCTTATAACGCTTCCTAAAATCTTTCCACAAGAACAGCTTAAAAAGCTCGAACCAGAAACATCATACTGGAACAAACGAGGGATTTCAAACGAAACGTTGTCAATATTTAAAGGCGGCATTGCTCTCGACGGAAGAATGTGTAATAGATATGTCTTCCCTATCCCAAATTCAAAGGGCGAAACCGTTGGATACTCAGGAAGAGATTTAACAAATAGCGATAAAAGACCAAAATGGAAACATATAGGGCATAAAAAAGAATGGTGTTATCCTCTTTTTTTTAATAAACAATTTATTGCTGACGGGAAAGAAGCGGTCATGGTAGAGAGTATAGGAGATATGCTTGCGCTTTGGGAGGCTGGAGTTAAGAATTCTATTGTTACATTTGGGCTCAAAATTAATCCTAAAATTATTTCTTATCTTATTAAAATAGATATTTCTAAGATAATAATAGCCCTCAATAACGATAATCAAAAAAATTTTGCAGGAAATAAAGCCTCGAATGAAATGGAAGAACAACTGTCTAATCATTTTGACAGAAACCAACTATGTATAGCGCTGCCGTCTAAAAAAGACTTTGGAGAAATGGAGAAAGAAGAAATAAAAACATGGAAACAGAACCTAAAGTCCTCTCAGCTTCAAAAATAAAAACTTTTGAAAACTGTTCATGGTTGTATTGGGGAAACTACCACCTCAAACTGCCTCAAAAGTCAAACGAAGGAGCGCAAAGAGGAACCATTTGTCATTTAATTTTTGAAATTCTTTTAAATCCAAAACATAAACTCCATTTTAAAAAAATCAAAAAAGCAGAGACAATAACAAGTTCTCCACCAATTCGACGGCTAGTAATCAAGCATTTAAAGAAAATGCAAATCAATACAGATAAAAATTTTAAACTAATTGATGAAATGATTTTAGTTGGTATTAATAATGATTTTTTTATTCGTGGTGCAATATTATTAGACCCAGAATACGAATTCAACCTTACAAACGAGACGCCCAAATATTCACTAACTGGGTTCATAGACAAAGCCGCAGAAAACACTAAAAACGGGACGTTTATTATTACAGACTATAAATCTAGTAAATTTAAATTTGACGAAAACGACTTAGAATCAAACATCCAAGCGATGATATACAGTTTAGTAGCAAAAAAAATCAAACCAGAATTAACACCCATAGTCAAATTTATATTTTTAAGATATGGTAAAGACCCTATCCAAACAGTTCAATTCAACGACGTAACACTTAAAGGATTCGAGCATTATCTACAAAAAATAAACGAAACCCTAAATAATTTTTCCGAAGAACAAGCGGTGCAAAATTTTGCGGCGGATAAAAAACCCAAAGGAGGCGGATTCAACGGCTCTCTTCTTTGTGGGCTTGCAAAATCTCCAAATGAAAAGAAAAAAGACGGACAACCCATGTGGGCGTGTCCATATAAATTTTCTTTTAAATATTTCATTTTAAAAGATAAAAATGGCAAAATATTAAAATCAGATTTTAACAATTCATTTACACCCAAAGAAGAGGAAACGGTAGAAGAATTGACATATCAAGGGTGTCCACGGCATAAAGCTACAAGCCCAGAATTCTAATTGACAAAACACGAAACAAAGGCTATGATAGAACTATGCAAAGCTTGCCATTATGGAAGTCTCATTTTTCAATAGGAAAATCCATTTTGACCTTAGCTAAAGCTGGCGAAACAGACAATTCTTGTCCTGATTCTATTTTTGATTTAGCCGAAAGCGCAGGGCTCAAAGAGATTATCCTAGTAGAAGACTCGATTAGCGGCTTTTTGGAGGCTTTTACCAACTCAAAGAAAAGTAAGAAAAAATTAATCTTTGGACTTAGACTGTCTGTTGTAGAAAACATGGAAGAAAAAACAGAACAGTCGCTAGACAAAGTATGTAAATATGTAATTTTTGCCAAAGATACAATTGGCTACGAAACTCTAATTAAAGTCTCTTCGCTTGCAGCAAAGAACGGTTTTTATTATGAGCCCAAAATAGATTTTAAAAATCTTAAAGATGTGTGGAGCGAACATTTGCAGCTTGCCGTTCCATTTTATGATTCATTTATTCATAAAAACGTATTGGAATGCGGTGCCTGTGTGCCAGATTTTTCTTTTACAACTCCAGTCTTCTTCATGGAAGATAACGATGTGCCTTTCGACGAAATACTTTCGACCCAAGTGACCGACTTTTGTTCAAAAAACAAATTTGAATCTGTCAAGACAAAAAGCATTTACTATAATCTCAACAAAGATTTTATTACATATCTAACCTTTAGATGTATAAATGCGAGGACTTCTCTGGAAAGGCCAGAATTACCGCATATGTGCAGTCAAGAATTTTCCTTTGAATCATGGAAAAAACAAAATCAAATTTCAAATTTAACACCCAACTAAAAATTGGAAAATCTGGAGAAGACCTGTTTAAAAAACATTATGGGCCGATTTACGGCATACGTCCAGACTCCGAAAGTATGGAATATGATTTCATTTTAGAAAATGGGGCCAAAGTAGAGCTTAAAACAGACACTTACGCAATGAGCGATACGCCAAATTTTTTCTTTGAAAGATTTAGCGATATTAATACAAAAAAACTCGGTGGCCCTTGGAGGGCAAAAAAAGATGAAGTAGATTATTTCGTTTATCTTTACGTCAAAGACAAAATGTTTTACTGGTTTAACCCAATTCTCCTTTGCGCCGAGCTTGACAAAATTACAAAAAAGATGCAAACTAAGCATATTAGAAATATAGCTTGGACAACCAGCGGATTTGCAGTTCCACGAGAGCTTTGCTTACACGTTTGCCTAAGACAAGAAAAGATATAACATGGATGGACACCTTTTAAGATTTGACAAGCAAAAAAAGCTCACATTTATAGACTGCGAGACATACAACCTATGCCTCTCTTTTGTTAAGAACAGGCCTTGGCAAATAGCCTTAATTGATGTCATTGGTAACGAAATCATAAAAGAAACAGATTTACTAATAAATTGGCCCAAAGAAAAAAATCTCGGAATCAGCGTCAAAGCCGCGCAAATGACAAGACACGACCCATCTAAGGTAGAAAGCTTAGGGATTTCACCAGAAGAAGCTTTTGATATTTTAGATGAAAAACTTAAAACAGCAGACTACATATTAGGCCACAATATTTTGGGATTTGACGTTTACCTAATTAGAGAATATTATAGACTAATGGGCTTTAAGACAGACTTTTTTTTAAAAAAAATCATTGACACAAAATGTCTAGCTCAAGGAATAAAACTTTCTACGCCATTCAACGGAACCGAAAATTTACTTAATTATCAATATCGAATGTATAATTGCCCAGTAAAAGGCGTTAAAACAAACCTAGCCTTGCTTGGGAAGGAATACGAAATAGAGCATGATTACAAAAATCTGCACGACGCCCTAACCGACCTTCAGTTAAACGTAAAAATTTGGAACAAAATTAAATGGCAGGTTTCAATTTAATGAATACAGAACTCTTTTTAGAAAAATTTAAAGAAATTGAACTACCTTTGCACGGAGTCAGACTTCCAAGGTTTGAGGTTAGCGAATCAGACAAGGCCAAGCTGAAACTGAAAAAAAACGCCGATAACTATGCGTTTTTAAGAGAACTTTGCGTTGAATCCTTTAAGGGTCTAAAACTCTCAAAAGATTCACAAGCCCATAAAGAATATGGAGAAAGAGTAAAATACGAGCTTGAAATTTTAAAAGAGCTTGGGTTTGTGGATTATGTTTTAATGGTATGGGATGTCATTAATTACTGTCGAACACACGGTATTCCAACTGGATTAGGTAGGGGAAGTGCTGCGGGTAGCTTGGTCTTGTTTTTGATAGGCGTGACAAAGATAGACCCAATCAAGCACAAATTATATTTTGAAAGATTTGTTTCTAAAATTAGAGCCAAAAAACAGGTCATAGACGGAATTACTTACCTAGATGGCTCGCTAATGTGTGACGTTGATTTGGATATATGCTACTACAGAAGAGGCGAAGTGATTAAATACCTAGAAAACAAATACTCTGGGAAAGTTTCAAAAATCTTGACGTTTAATACTTTGAGTGGTAAATTACTAATGAAAGAGTGCGGCAAAGTAGTGGGAAGTAAAAGCGAACAAGAAATGAACGAAATCAGCCATTTGATACCCCGGCTGCACGGTGTAGTAAGCGACATTTCAGAAGCTTATGAAGATGTTTCAGAGTTTAAGAAATGGTGCGACGAAAATGAGCAAATATACCAAATAGCCCTTAAACTAAGAGACTTAAACAAAAACAAAGGGGTTCACCCGTCGGGAATTTTGATTTCATTTGATGAACTTGAGAAAACTTGCCCAACCGAACTATCCTCAGATAAGGATAGCGTATCATCTTATGATATGAATTGGATTTCAATGTTCAATATTAAATTAGACGTATTAGGACTTAGAGGCGTTTCTGTTGTTGATGACGTATGCAAATCTGTTGGTATCGAGGCAAATGACATCAACTTAGACGACCCCGCAATTTATCAAAATTTACAAAACCTAAAAGCAAGACATGGCCTATTCCAAATCGAGGCCGACCTAGCTTACAAAGTTGTTCAGAAAGTCAAACCCAAAAACCTAGAAGAACTTAGTGGCGTGTTGGCCCTAGCCAGACCGGGAGCTATGGCGTTTGTTGACCAATACTCTTTATATACAAACCATCAAACCTATCAACCTATTCACCCCTTCTTTGATGAGATTTTGAAAGAAACTGGTGGCGTTGTTCTTTATCAAGAACAGCTAATGAAAATGGCAAATAAAATTGGTTTTACTTTAGATGAATCAGAAATCATTCGCCGCGTAGTCGGCAAAAAGAAAATAGAAGAAATGAAGCAATGGGAACAAAAAGTCAAAGACAAAATCTCAGAAAATAAATTAGAAGAAGAAATAGGAAAAATTTTCTGGAAAATTTTAGACGCGAGTAAAAATTATTCGTTCAACCGGTCACATTCGCTGGCTTATTCGTCTCTTTCAGCAATTACAATTTATCTAAAATTTAAATACCCACAGCAATTTTATCTGTCTTTGTTGAAGATGACCAAACATGAACCAGACCCAATTGGAGAAATTTCCAAAACTCACAAAGAAATGGCGCAGTTTAACATCAAGCTACTACCACCACACCTGCTCATGTCCGACATGGACTTTAAAGTAGAAAGCAAAGATATAAGATTCGGACTATTATCCGTAAAAGGAATTTCAAACAAATCAATCTCCAAGCTTAATAAATTCAAAAACGAATACTCGAATAAATTTGAAGTATTTGAAGCCGCAAGTGAAGCGGAATTAAATATCGGAGCGCTTTCAGCTCTTATTCAAGCGGGAGCTTTCGATAACAATTTAAGACAGTCTCGAAGCTATATTGTATATGAAGCTCAATTATGGAATCTTCTTACCACCAAAGAAAAGAAAACCGCCCTATTACTTGGTAAAGAAAACGACTTTTCGTTGGTGAAAATTTTAAATACTCTTATGTCGCTAAAAGACGAAAAGGGTAAGCCAATCATTAAGCCGTCCCGCTGTGAAACCATTAAGAAAAACTCAGACCCCTATAAGAAAATCTACGAACAAAATAAATCGTCGGAAAAGTTTGCTAACTGGTGGTATGAAAATAAGCTACTTGGATATAGTTGCACAGTTAATTTGATTGACATTTTTAAAGAAAAAATGCAGTCCCTAGTTCCCATAAAAGACATTTTAGACGCCACAAGTGGATTAGGAGTCGCTTTCGTCGGGACAATAACAGACCAACCAAAAACCGGCAAATCTAAAGCGAAGGGTGCAAAATACGCTAAAATGAACGTTTCAGACGAAACCGGAACAATAACTACTTTGATTTTTAACAATAATCTAAATGAGTGCGAAACGCTTAATGGCAAACTACCAGAAGAAGGGGATATTGTTATTGTCAAAGGCTCAAAAAAAGAAGACGCTGTTTTTGCAAACCTGATTGCAGTTCAACAGTCAAAGATATATACAAAACTTTCAGAATTAAAAAATTCCTGATTTAATATCTAAAATAGTTGCCCCTCTTGCTGCAAGATAAAAGCCATCTTTTTCTTCAAACTCAGAGATTGGCATTTTTGATGTCATCAAAGTTCCTGAGTTGTAAATAGCGTCCCCCATTATACTATCGTAAAACTGATTTTGCCGTATGACTTTATATTTTTTTCTGTAATTTGGATTATTTGTTCCGTCTGCAAGTCTTTGTCCACGGTCTGAACTTGTCAACATAGTAGTATTTGGGAAAATCAATCCATCGTCTTCTGGAACAGATTCGTAAGAAATATGACCGTTCAACATTGCGAAATCACTTATTGCAGGGACAATGTATTTGTTGTAATTATCTGGAGAGTAATATCTCTCAAAAATCCAGTCTGGATTTTTAAAACCAGAGACGTTGCGCCTAGAAATCATTTTTGATGGAAATTCGACTAAAGACCTATTAATAGGAGTCTCTATTAAGATTCCGCTTCTTTTCATTACTTCTGATGCATAATTTTTTGTATAAATTTCGCTCACTGGGTCGTTTGTGATGTCCTCAAGAATACATCCCTCGCTATAAACAGACGCCTCTCCTTGCTCTAAATATTTAAATTCTCCATTTATAATACAATTTCCAGTTGATTCGCAAAGATGTTCCACGTCGAAAGGTAAAGCTACATAATCTGTAAAGATTAATGGAGAAATAGTTACGACTAATTTTGACTGCTCTCTCCATCCAGAAATGACCCCAGAACGGGTTGACCAAAACCCAGTAATGGTTGGCCAATCTACGTTACCATAGCAATCTTTAACGCCTAACCATCCATTTCCACTAGGAATATCAAATAATTGACCGCGACGCTCTTTATTTAAAAACGTATAAGTATCCCCAAAAGCAAAATTAGAAATATCTAAATGGATTCCAGAAACAAACGTCCCCAAACCTATATCGTTATTATCTTGTCTTCCTGTATTTGGGAAATATTTTAACGCTCTATAATGAATGTCAAGTCCACTAGACGTTATTGCAGGCAAAAAAACCCTGTCATCTTTCATTGGGTTTCGGAAAAGAACTCCACCAAGGCCAGTAGCTATTCCAAGATGCCCAGCTGCCAAACCTAACCACTGGTCGCCAACTATTCCAAATTGATGCAGGCCACCTTGCTCTTCCGTATTTCCAGCTACGGACAAAAGATATAATGGGTCCGAGGCTGGAAGATAAACTGGATTTGCACAAACTACCTCCATAATCGGGAAAGCTTTATAAGCGTATTCAGAATGAAAACTGCTATCACTTAAAGTCCAAGCTGGCCTTGTGTATAGGGCTTCTACATCAAATTGATATTCGGCATATTTTGTGTATAGCCCAACCGGAGAAGTATTATTTTGCCTTTGGAGCGCGATAGCGGGGTTAGAACAATCCTTTCCAGTATAAAAAATGTTATCCCAGAAAGTCCTATAAGCTTGTGGGTCAGCAGACATATCCTCATCGTTTATGAAGCCCTGAATAAAACTTGGAGCGCTATTATAAATTAGAGGATTTCTACCGCTTGTAAAAGACGTGTCGTTAAGACCCATCCCAGCCAATAAATCTATTTCCGCATAGTTAGAATCTACTTTATTAGTTTTAGAAAAAGTGTTTTTCTTTTTAAAACCAATCGGGTCATAATTGAATTCTGTTTTACCAAGAAGCCCATCTGGATTATATTGCGCTCCAGAAAAAAACTCTTTCGTAGCATATTCTTCGATAGAAAGATTAAATTTGATTTTTTCAGCAAATCCTATTGACGGCACAAAAAATAAATCATGCCAACGTTGAGCGTTGGGATAAAGGAACTTTTTATGAGCCGTGGCGAACGGCCCCTTAAAATATCTGGGAAAGAAATTCTCAGTTCTTTGTTCTCCCAAAACTGGCCTCCATTCGCTTAATTCGTCAACCGGCTTGACGCAAAACTTATTTTGAGGATAAATAATTTTAGGAAACGAACTTGGAGTTATCCTATTGTCGAAATATTCATATGTGTATTTGGTTCTATCCCCATTATAGGCATACATTATAGAAGTATTAGACTGAGTTCCGGCACCAGCCCCACTGTTACTTATATATCCTTTAATATATTTAACATTCTGTCGCCCGTCTCCAATTACAAAACTAGGACTATATTTTTTCCATAGAAAATAATTTCCAGACACAAACTCTCCGGTTATATTGTATAGATTTCCAGAATACTCATAACCAGCATTATTTCTTATATATCCAGTGAATAAACCGCCATCAATAGAATTACCCATTCCAAATGTCTTTTCGGTAATAAATTTGTCTTCATCCTCTTTTGGGGAAAAATTACTTTGAATTATAGCGTTAATCTTAGCTTTTGGCTGATGAGCTTCAACCGGGTCATAATAGTATGTGTCACTCCATCCACCCATAAAAAAATCAGACTCTTCTGCGTTTTGGAAGTATCCAAGAATAGGGTCGTATTCTATACGAGTCAACCCACACCCCATTTTCACAAAGGCCGGACGTTTATATGTTTCACTGCTAAAATTTTGATAAAAAATAAAACTTGGTAAATCACAGTATAAGCCTCTTTGGGGTCTGCCCGCTATATTTCCGTCTTCGCCAATCATATAACCGGAATGGACATTTAATCCAAGTTTAAAAATTCTTCCAGAATCTATATGAGGAGAATATTTGACATCTTTGTATTTCCCAGCCCAAAGTGGACGGCTCAATTCAAGTGGAATATATTTAAAACCAGTAACACCGGTATATGCTAATGCAAATCTTTCCTTTCCGTATTCATCGAAGCCGCTCTCTGCAAATCCCCATTTAACGCCCGTAAAACCCATATGATTCAATTCGTAAATTAGATTTCCTTCCGAATCATAACTAGAAGGCATATTATATTGCTCTCGCGCCAATGGATACTGATACTCGCCGAACATTGCGTCAACGGGGACGGACTTACCTATAAGTTGTCCAGAAAAATTTGTCAAATGATGAACGTTTGTATTAAACCGAACGGAAGGCTGGAGCTTTATTTTATCTACATCATTTAAAGCAGACTTAACTGTTTCGGTCCAAATGCCAGATGAATATGGGCCATCACAAAACACTCGATTAAATATAACGCCGGTAGCTGGACAATATGCGTTTTGTTCATCTATGCAAGGGGTGTTTGCTGGCCCAACAACTCTTTCTCCAGTTACTATTCCATAAGAGTCTTTTAATGGAATAACTATCTCCTCACAATAAGGAAGGGTTTCCCAAAAAACCGGGTCATAATTTAATTTTCCACTTAATTGATAATACTGAACCTCAGAATCTTTCATCAATTTTAGATTAACAGGCGTAGAAAACAAATCCTCAACATCTAAGTATCCAAACCCAATTAAATCAACGTCTTGGTTTTTTTCAGATTGTGAAATTTCAAGAACCGTTTGTCCCCAATCCTTGTCGAAATAATATTTAAGTTCAGTATTTGAAAAATCGCCATACGGGACTCCACATCCTGCACCAGAATATGTCGCGCCTAAACATATATTTATTATTTTGTTTAAATCTCCGGTGGAGATATTTGAAATCCTAGATGCAAAAAATAAACCAGCAGAAAGAGTGCTCAAAAAAGTTCTACACGGGTCAGTTGTATATCCAAAATGACCAGTGGCCAATTCTTTTTGGACATTATCGAAAAAGCTGCCGTTTGAAAATCCAATCGCAGAATTTAATCCCGTATTATTGTTGATTCCATAGTCAAAAATTGCCTGCGCTATATCTGGCTCTTTTCCTATGCCAGAGCATACGACGTTACAAATCAACCACTCGTAAAATGGGTCAGTCAAGGACGAATAACGAATCCTACGAACAGCGCTTGTAATAGCATGAGAAGCAAAAATCCTGAATAATGGATTTTGCTCTTCTCCCCAAAAATTACCCTCTGATGGCATTTTTATTATAATCTAATAAATCAAGAATTTGGTATCAAATTTCTTATATTTAAAAGTGTAGCTTGATAACCATTGTTTTGACCAATTAAAAATGATTCTTCTCCAATATGAATGGTTGGAGTAATAAAATTACAATGTTCTGCGCCGCCAGCCTTACAAGGGCTTATTGTCAAGTCTTGCGGGGTGCCAGAGGCGTTTTTACGTTCCTCCTCATATGGAGACATCCCCGGTCCACGTAAACGTTGCTGTGGGCTGGTTGAGGATGAAGGGGAGACGTTTCTATCGGTGTCTGAGGCGTTATTCGTAATTCTTGTGATAGCTTTCATTGAAACGCCAGCTAATCCATCCTGTCCATTAGCGGTCATCATATCCAGTAATTTACCACCGGGGAAAAATCCATGACTATAACGCATACTCAAACAAGGGTCAAAACAAACGCCGTCTTTTAGATTTCTTTGAGAGCAATAATACTCATCATAAATAAATAAATTAGATTGTGCTATTTTTAAATATTTGCATTTCGCTTCATTACTGCCATTTGAATAGTCGTTCGGGTCTTCGCTAGTCAAGTCGTAATCGTTACAATTAATTCTAATATCTCCATATCCATAGCCCTCCCCCGGCCCACCACGTTTGCCAAAATATTTACCTCTTAATACAGCGGGGTTTTCATTAGGAAAAGCTTTTTCCCGCCAAGTCTTCATCAATGCTATTAAGGCGTTGCGAGCTGAATTACCGTTGATGGGACTACTTAGGCTCAAATTTTTAGTTTTAAGGTAAAGACCGTAAGCGGCTGGCGAATCATACATTAAAGAATACTTGCTTCCATAACTCATTGAATACAAACCCTCCGTGACTCCGTTTCCATTTCTATCTCTATTATGTCTATTAACCTTCCACTGATAAGCGTATGGCCCATACATCGGATGACGTTTAACGAAAGTGTCAGATGGTTGTCCAAGCCAAAAATACTGCATACCAGCATTACCAAACCTTAAACCGGGAGCGACAAAGTTAAAATTAGGAACCCTTACTTTTCCTTTATCGTCACACAAAATGTAATATCTATCAAAAGCCTCTACAAAATATAATTGATTTCTTCCCAATGACGGAGTTGTATATCCACAATTTGTTCCCGCTAAGTCTGTAGGTTTCAATACTTTAGTTTTAACATGAAGGTATGCCTCTTGTTTTTCGGTCAAGTTATAAACGCTTGGGATAAAAATAAAATCTTTATTTTCATCTTGAAGGGTTGAAGCTTTACCAAATCTTTTTATTAGTCCTAAATTATTATGAAATTGCCATTGACTTATACCAAGATACGGTTGTTCTCCCCTAGATAATATCGGAGGATAAAGTTCTCCAATATGATTCAATTTAGAATATAGAACCGCAGGAGGGTTTCTCATCCCAAAAACGGCGGGTTGCTCGACGAATTGATGTCTAATCTCTTTGCCTCCAAGAGTTGCATTTATTTTAACACCTTTTCCGCCAATTGGCATTGCGTAATTAGAACAAGTTGGTAAATGTTTATAACCATAGAGAAGAGCGCCCTTTTCGTCATCAAGGTCAATTTTAAATCTGACCAATGCTCCATATTCTATTGGCCTTGCCATTTCTCCTCTTTGTCCCCGATTATCTATTGTTGTAGCTGGTGCATAAGAACGAGTTTGACCCCGTTTTCCAATTAATCCTTTTATTTTTGTTCCTATTGCCGTTTCGCCCAATCTAATAAATCTTTTCTTTTCTATAGTTTCTTCTATTACGGCTCCAACATCAGTTTCATATCCGTCATAAGAAACGGAAACCGCATCGGAAACTGGGGTCGCAGCAACAGTTTTCTTATCTCCAGACTTGTCTTCTATCTCGAATTTAATATCCAATTGAGCCCCAGCATATCCACCACCATTTTTAAAAGATACATCAAACAGTGTAAAATTTTCTGCCTTTATCTCAAATGGGTCACTGGCCCTTACCCCAAATCGTCCCGACGCCAAACAGTAATAGTAGTAGTTAGAAGCGTCTGAGTTTTTGACGCCCTCTAAAAACAAATAACTGTCTCTGTTTACAGATTTTAACGAACTCCAAACTGGGGAACATCCAGTTGGATGTATGAAAGAACATTCAGGTCCGTCGGTTCCCTCCAAACAACTCCAAACGCCAGTTGGGTCTGCCGCTTGAATATTTTGATGCCAATAGTTTCCACGTAAAACCTCGTTGATGTCTGCTTTCCTAACTCTATGCCAAGAGTATTTCATAGGATAGAGATAACGGCCCTTCGAGTCTGTAAGCTTCAATCTATCAGTCCAATATTTGACTTCTGGATACCTTTTGTTGATTTTGTCTTCTGGAATTGTGTGATAGTCAACCGCTAAAGCTCTAAAAGTTGGTGACTGGCCCAATTTACAATAAACGCTTTGTGGATTTTGAATAAAAATTGGAGTAAAACAAGAAAAATTATAATCCAATTTACCTATTTCACTGACTCCAACCCCTAACCACCCACTTGTCCTATATTTTTGAGGTGGCGAAACTTGTGGATTTGGGTTTATTTCACCATCAATTACTGGATGATAACTTTTGTTAGGTAAAGTTCTTCCGCAAGCAGGATTGTTAAAAGCGCCGGGATAAAAATAATTAGAACCAACCGAAAGACCATTTACAATAGAAACAACATCTATTAAATTTTTGCCGGTATTAGCGAATGCCCCCTCAAAATAACGGCGCGGAATATCCGGTAAAATAGAATTCTTTCCCCAAGTCGCAAACCTTCTCCCCCAGCGCTCATGCTGTTCATAATCTATCGCATTGTCAAAAGAATAATAAATATCATTCAATGGAAATAAATCAATAGGATAACCCTTTGAAAAATTTTCCAAATATCTAGTCCTTAATCGCTCTTCCCTACCAGATATACCGCTTTGATAATAGTCATATCTTGGAGAACCATCACTATTCGCAACAAAACTACCCCAACTAGATAAAAGCCAATTAAAATCAACTTTATTTTCTACACCAGTGAACAATTTATTAAGTCTATTTTCAAAAAGATTATAAGTTTTTGAATCATGTAAAATATCAGCTCCATATCCACGTTGCAAAATTATATTTAAATGCTCATGTCCCTGCTCCTGATAAGATGGTTTGATTACAATTGAAGGCTTGGCAGTTCTACTGATTAAATTTGGAATGTTCTTTAAACTATAAGAATACAAATTCAGTAAAGTAATAAAATCAGCAGCAAATTCTTTATTTGAGGCTAGCCTTTGATATTCTTGGCTGCCTGAAAAATAAGGGAAGTTCGCCCACAAATAAAACCCGCGATTGCCGACTGCATGATTATTAAAGTATTCTTCTGCTTTTGCCGTAAGAAGTAAATTGTTATAAACCGCGTCCGAATACAAACCATTAGATTCATAAGGCGGGTCAAAATTTCTTTCTGAATCGTCTAGGCTTAAAGGTTGCGGCACTTCATAAACTGGCACGCCACTTTTTATTCCGCTTTTGTCAAAACTAATTTCTCTATTTAATTTTTTACAAGTATTAAAAAATCTAGTTCCAAAAAAACCAAATTTTTTAATTGCGCTATAATAAGGAACTTCAAAATAATCACTTGGACAAGCCTTAATAGCGCCACCAAAAGAATAAGGAAGAAAATCAACAATATCCTGACACTGCCTATTGTCCCACCAATAATTTACATCAGAAAGTCTAGCGTCAAATAGTTGAGTCCCTTTACTACTAGCCCTTGCAAAAGCCCTATTTGGGTCAGCCCCCTCTGGAAGACTTGCCGTAAGAAAACTATTATAAAATGGAAGCGTATCGGCATTTTCTTTAAAAACCCATTCCCAATAATCCCACGGGTCGTAATTAAACGTCACATCTGAATCGTGGAAATACTGAACTAATTGTCCGTTGTTACCTATCCCAGCGCTAACCTTCGTTTCCATCGTAGAGGCGCGACACAGGTTGTTGTTTATTTTGCTATGGTTTCCTATAGAGCCTGAATTTGTGGTCCAACTGTATGATGTATAGTTTGAAATTGTTTCGTCATCTTCGTTTACATCTCCAGTAATTTTATAAGTTGAAGGGAGCCCTTGTCCATTGTAAATTTTTTCGAGTTTATATCTTGCGCCTAAATTTAATTCGTCAATATCGAGAGATGTAGGAACCGGATTGTTGTTATAGCAATTACCACCCAGCCCACCAGAGAAAGTTCCAGCAATAAATGTATAATTTAATTCTTCAAAATAAAATGGTTGCGTTAAAACAGGAGGGCATTCTTCGTAAGGTCCATGAATCGGTAAAAGCTGGTCCCGAACCATTGTCGGGTCAATGACGTGATTAGTCACGTTTTTAGAAACAATACCAATAAGTTCATTGTATTCTTTAACGTTTATTTTTGCACACCCGCCGTTTTCCAACTGTTCTGTGAAAGAGTAAGCATCGCCCAGCGCCTCGGCCATTGAAATCGTTTGTCCATGAGGAGGCTCGAAAAAACCCATCGGATAAAAGCCTTGATAAAAATTGAATCTATGCTTTTTATCAACTTCTCGACCACGGCAAGTTTCAAATAAAAGAGAATTTCCAGAAACAATTAAAAATCCAGATATGTCACTACCAATTAAGTCGTTTGGATGGACTATATTTCCATAACCAGCAATAGCCCCACCAAAAAGATAATTGTTTGATAAAGAATTATCTGGTTTAATAACAAAAGCGTCGAAATCTTTAGAAGACGTTTGCGGGTCAGATTTGTATATATTAAATTTTCTATTTAAAATACCAGTTTGACGAAAACTTATTGACCCCAAAAATAGGTTAGAATTATAATTTTCACTATAATTCCTTACCACTCCACCTGTAATACGCAACTTCATGTGTTTTATGTCTTGACAAACGCCTAAATCCTTCGTAATATATATACACTTATGATACAACTTTATAAACCCAATTCTAGGGTAACAGGAGCAGCGTGCGGCATATGGTTTAGCACAACCGAACAGGCGTTTTTCTTTCAAATTATCAAACAGGCTAGCTGGAATGAAAAAACAAAAACCGGTTCTTTTGCAGAAAATAGAACTAACCAAGATAAAAAAGTCGTAGTCAAATTCAGCGTATTTGAAATAGGAGGATTTCTTAATGCGATTGACAACAATACGCAACTAAGCAAATATCACAAAACCGCCAATCATAGCACCCAAATTAGATTTGGCCCATACATGGATAAAGTTGACCCAAGTAAACAACTTGGATTTTCACTATCAGTCATTAAAGAAAAGAAAGAAGATTCAGTAAATAAAATCTCATTCCTAATCGGAATTACGCCAGACGAAGCAAGGGTCATTAAAGAATATTTAACATTTGGAATAAATGCCATCCTTAATGCCCCAAGAGAAAAAGAGCCCGCAAAAGAACCCATCCAAGAACAGGAACAGCAAGAGGCTCCTAATTCTCCTGAACCAGCCTTCTAATGAAGAAAAAAAAGATTTTATTCCAATCAGATTTTAGTTTAGCGAAAACTGGTTTCGGCAGAAATGCAAAAGCTTTGCTTGAATATCTTTATAAAACAAATAAATATGAAATTATTCACTATTGCGTTGGTATAAACTATTCTAATCCAGAATTAGAAAGAACTCCTTGGAAGTCTGTCGGTTGTCTGCCAGACAGCCAACAGGAGCTTCAAGAACTAAACCGCGACCCACATATAGCCAGACAAGCCGGATACGGGGCGCACTTTTTAGATAAAGTAATCTACGAAAATAAACCAGACGTTTATCTAGCTGTCCAAGACATATGGGGCGTAGATTTCGCAATTGGAAGAAAATGGTTCAATAAAATTAATTCAGTAATTTGGACTACGCTAGACTCTTTACCGATACTACCAAGCGCCATTGACGCAGCGAAAAAAACAAAAAATTATTGGGTGTGGAGCAATTTCGCAACCAAAGCTCTACATGAAAAGGGGTTAAATCATGTCAAAACGCTACATGGAGCCATAGATGATAAGTTTTTTTATAAACTTTTAGACTCTCAAAAGCAATCTCTCAGACAAAAGTTTAATATTCAAGATTCATTCGTTGTTGGATTTGTATTTAGAAACCAACTAAGAAAATCCGTTCCCAATCTTCTCGAAGGATATGCTCTTTTTAAGAAACAAAACCCAGAACTTAAAAATGCAAAACTATTATTACATACACATTTTGGAGAGGGATGGAAAATTCACAAATTAGCAGAAGAATATCAAATTCCAAAATCCGACATTTTAACAACATACGTCTGTAAAAATTGCGCCCAGTATCAGGTTAAAGAATTTTCCGGACAAGACATAAAATGTCCATATTGTAATGATGAAAAAGGACAGGTGACTACACAGCCGGGTATAGGCGTTTCAGAAGCCCAGTTAAATGAGATATACAATCTTATGAACGTATATTGCCACCCATTTACGTCAGGAGGGCAAGAAATTCCCATTCAAGAAGCTAAACTCTGTGAGCTTGTCACGCTCGTAACTAACTATAGCTGCGGAGAAGAGATGTGCGAACAAGAAGCTCACTCACTTGCACTAGACTATGCCAAGTATAGAGAGCATGAAACCGAGTTTATCAAAGCCTCTACGTCCCCAAATTCAATAGCAAAACAGTTAAGTAAGGTTTATGAACTTAACAAAAAAAATAACAGCATATTAAAACAAATGGGTAAGTCTGCAAGAGATTGGGTTTTGAAAAACTTTAGCATCTCTGTCATTGGTAAAAAAATAGAAGATTTTATTGACAACTCTCCAGAGGTTGAATTTTCTTTCTCTCAAGAGGAGGAACAAAAAAACCCTTTCGCAGAAATTAATTCATCTCTCCCCGATGAGGAATGGGTGCTTTCTTTATATAAATCAATCCTAAAAATGTCAGACATTACAAAAGAGGATGAAGGATTTAAGTATTGGATACAGGAATTATCTAGGGGTGCGTCCAGACAAGAAATAGAAAAATTCTTCCGCACCGAAGCCATGAAGAAAAATCAACAAAATAAAACTCATAATTTTGAAGATTTGCTTGGGCGAGAAGGTAAAGACAAAAGAATACTCTATGTTATGCCAGAATCCATTGGGGATGTGTTTCTATCAACGGCTCTTTTTAAATCTTTAAAAGAGTCTTACCCAGAACACAATCTGTATGTCGCCACAAAACCAGAAAACTTTGAAATACTCGAAGGAAACCCAAGCGTTTTTAAAATTCTCTCTTATTCTCCGGTAATGGACAACTTACTTTGGCTTGAGGGGCATGGAAAACATCAAGGATTTTTCAAAGCGGCTTTTCTGGCCCATTTAGGGACTCAAAGAATTTTAAACTACATTCATAATGGAGAAGATAGAAGCCCAATCGAATTGAACTACAACAGGTAATGCATTTACTGAAAACATATTCATTAGCCAGCGGAGCCATGATAGACAAGCCATTTATCTATCAGAAATTTTTTCCATTACCATTTAGTGATTTTATTACATTTCATCCATGCTCTAAAAATTCTAAAACCTATGATTATTGGCAAGATGTCATTGATGAAATTTTTCCAGTATTAAATAATTTAAATATCAAAATAATACAAATTGGCGCATCTGGGGAACATTCTTATAAAAACTGCATTAACATACAAGGCGGGACGGGTTTGGGACAAGTGGCGTATCTTTTAAACAAGGCGCGACTGCACTTAGGCGCTGATAGTTTTCCAGTTCACATGGCGTCTTCAATGTCAAAAAAGATAGTCGCGCTTTATGCAAATAATTTTATATCAAACGTTTCTCCATATTGGAGTAGGCCAGAAGACGTTGCCCTTTTAGAACCAAACAGAGGGAAAGACAATCCCAATTTCGTATTAGACGAAAATCCAAAAACAATAAATAAAATTCCAACAGAGGATATTGTTAATTCTGTATTCAAGCTGCTTGAAATAAATTCAAAAAGCCAAAACAAAACAATATTTGTTGGTTCTAGGTATTCAAACACAAATCTTATAATGGATTTTGTTCCAAATCAAGTTGTCAACTTTGCAGGGCAAAAAATGCCGACAATCGAACTGAGAATGGACTTAGAGTTTAATGAAGAAATCCTTAAAAAACAACTTTCTACCTCAAAGTGCTCCATTATTACAAACAGGCCAATAAGTAAAGATATTCTTGTTTATTTTAAGAAAAATGTCGTGGCTGTTTTTTATATTGTAGAACAGTCTGACAACCCAGAGTTTATTAGATTACTTAAAAATCTCGGAATTAAAACCGCGCTGATTTCCTATCTAAGCGAGGAAGAGCTTTCTACTAAAAAAATAAACTACTACGAACTTGGAAAAATCAATAGGATTCCAGCCACAAATAAAGAAATTTTAGATTTATTGAATAAAGAGTCCAATCTTTATTATAAATCAAACAAATTAATCCACAGTAACAAAAACATATTCTTTAGCGTTGCAGACTTCAAAAATAATCTACCAGCAAGCATAAATCAATACGTAAAAATTAACAAATTAAATGAAGATTTTGCTTCTGAAATTGAACATTTCAAAATCGTAAAAAAGCTTGACTAATCAACAGGAACAGGGTAATCTATCAAGATGAGCGAAAACACTCCAAAACTAACTACGCGTAATGAACTTGGCCTCATAGACACGGTAACTTATGCATTTAACGAAGATGGCTCAATTGATTGGCGCAAAATGATTAACCCCAAATACCTTGTCCCGAACAAACAAGTTTTTGATAAAAGAAAAAAAGAAATCCCCCAATCAATAGAGGGTCTTGAAGATAAAGAATTGTTAATTCTGCTCCACGGCTTAAAAGAACTTGCAAAAATTAGGGGCTTTTCCTCTGTCGAATATAAGGTTTCTGCGCCATCTGACTCTTGTATTTTGGCGGTCTGTTCAATATCTTGGATTCCTAATTACGAAACAGAAAACAGACCCGTCCTTTTTTCTGCCATCGGAGACGCGACGCCATTTAACACTAATGGATTTGGTAGAACATTTTTAGGACCAATAGCAGAAAATAGGTCTTTCGTTCGGTGCGTTAGAAACTTTTTGAGAATTAATATCACCGGACAAGACGAAATCGGTGGACAAAACCCTTCAGAAGAACCCTCTCAGGAGTCTTCTCAAAAGGAAACGATAGTCACCCCAGCCTCTTTATTAAACGAGGTAATGAAAGGAAAAAAAATAACATTTGAACAAGTAAAATCCAAACTTAAAAAAGAAGGATTTAAGGATGCAGACGTTCTTTCTTCGTTAGAAGAAATTCCCAAGGTTAAAATTTTTGAACTTATAGAAAGAATCAAAAACTACTCTCAATGCTAAGAGACTATAATTGGAGAATAGGTCGGATTATAGATTATCGTTCCCGCTTGCCTTACTTGGGGTGTTGGGAACGAATTAGGAGTAGTAACTATTAAGGGTTGACATTCGTTGTTTATTTCTCTAACTTTATTGTCTTCATTTATATCTTCGTAAGCTACATTTGTGAAGAATATATTTTGAAATACTCTAAAAACATATGGATTATTTTTGATGTTTGTGGCTCCCGCAAAATTAAAAGTATTTAATAAAATCTTATCATATTTACAAATTTCACTTGAATGAATATATCTCCAAAATAAAGCAAAAGCATATCTATTGAGCAAAAACCAATAGGTGTTGCCGTCAATGGTTCCAGCAACTTTAGTCACGCCTATTGGAAAGGATGGCATATATCCACTAAAAAGATTATTGTAATTATTTGCTGTGTTTGGACTAGCCAAACACTTTTTCTTCGCTTCTGTAAATCGAGCGTTTTGCGGTGGGTTTGTTCCATATATTTGAAATCCAGTAGAGCAAGCGGTGTCGGGCGTAGGGTCTGTGGCGATATATGCGGCGTTCATATCATAATCCGCACCAGTCAATGTTGAGTTACCGAACTCTGATTTGAAAATCGCGTCCGAAACAGGAATTGGAGTTTTGAATTTTTTTATTTTTAATGTCTCTCCAATTTGATAAGGCTTGTTAATTTTCGGAATATTGCTAAGTGAATAGTTTTGAATTGAGCCTATATTTATGTTCCCAACCGCATCTGAGCGTCTCTGGTTTGCTTGAGAACCAGAGACACCACCATCTACATTAATCCAGAGATGTTGTGGGCGCAAAACAACGCCAAACATTGACCTGTATTGGGTTGACGTAGGAATTCTATCGCACGATTCAAGCATCACAATAACAAACCTACTTAAAATATCAAAATGTTTGTCTTCTGTAATGCCGGGGTCGCCATAATTAGCCACAACCCTAGCAGTAAGAATTTCCTCTTCGGTATTCTTTTTTGTTATTTGTCGCTGATTTAAATTTTGTTTATTTTGTGACATTTAATTGAAAAAGTCTATGTCTCCAGCGTCTCCACTCGGTTCTTGAATTACTTTTAAATATCCAGTTTCTTTATTAAATATATTTACACCCCGCAGCATACACGAAAAAAGAGAATTATCTTGTAAAAGCAAAGACAACTTTGACTGGATTGGATTATTGTTTGTTGTTTGAATATAAAACGTCCTAAATAATACCGAATTCGACGTAGAAGAAAGAAGGGCTTCTCCGCTATATCCAGTTCCTTGATAAAAGGGAACGTCCGTCAAGGAATCAACATTTTCCCCCGTGCATAATCTCCAAATTCCAGAAAATTGCACTGTTTGTCCACTGGCATTTAAATAAAACTGACCAGAAGCATTAAGCCCAGAGTCAATGGCGATTGAATTAAATATATCGTCAGACTTACGATGAAAAACCATCTTAGGCAAGTAAACCGAATTATACCCAGAACCAATGTTAGTTATTTCTATTCCGGTAGCTTGGATGTAAACGTATTCAACGCCAGTGACGAACCCGGTCACGCCCGTATTGTAAAAAGCTTCAGCAAATAAATAAGAAGCCAAAGGATTCATTATTGCAGAGCCGGAAAAGGGAGCGTATATATATTGATTGCCGCTAACCGCTGAGACATCAAAACAGTCGCTCGCAATACTGCCCGTATTTAGAACAACAGATGGAGCGTAGTTATATCCAGTTCCGCCAGAAAACATATTAATTCCAGTTATGGTATAAAACGTATTATTACCGTAGATGTTCAATGAAACAGGCTTTAATAAAGCCTCTCCACTAGCCCCAGTTCCCAAACCGCTACTGACTAAAAATGAAATCGGAATTGCAGCGCCCCGACATCCACTAGAAAACAAATTATTGATGGCAAAATCAATATTTTTTATAGAATAGTAGCTTATAAACTCCAAGTCTGGAAATTGTTGATAAATTCCAGAATTTGTCACTCTAGCGCCAGTGATAAAATCTCCAGTAAATGTCGCCGAATATCCAGAGGGGAAAATCGGAGATAGTTGGCATTTAAATGTTTTGGAAATTTCAGAGCCATTTGAATTATAAGCTTCATACACAATTTGTTGGTCTTCAAATAGTTCGCTATTCTTGACGAAAAGGAATTGACAATTTTGAGCGCCACCAGTTAATAAGCCAGTAAAAGGCGTCAAAACATCCGTATTGATGAAATCAAATATCCCGCTAATTAAGAAATTACCAGTTACTCCAGAAACTCTATTTAATACAAAATCAGAAGTAAGTCCTCCATAAGAAGTTTCCAAATTAAACGTAAATGGAACTGGCCCGTCTAAAGCTCCACTCGTTATGTCTGGCAATTGAAATCCAAAAGACGCATTCCCGCTTACTGCACCTGAGATTCGTTTATTAAAGCTTGGTTTATCACCATTCTTAAAAATATAAGATGAGTCAAAAATCTGAAAAGAAATGTCTGAATTATTTACCACCCGTCCAGTTGCAAAAGTCCCGGCACGGAATTCATTTTCAAATTGTATTGATACATTTGGTTGTGGAGCATAAAGGTAAGGATTAACAGACAAACTACATCCGGTTACATTCACAAAAAAATATTTATAAACAATAGAATTTTTGCTTTCCCCATCGCAGAATAGTCCGCTGTCTATATAATACCTATAAACATTGTCCGAAAGCTCTGCTCTAATAGAGGTTTCTTCATCTGGCCTATATGAACCTATAAATCTTTTTTGCGGGTCCAAAATTCTTCCAGAAACAAAAGAAAAACATAACATCTGCCCCTGACCAGAAACGCCTATTTCGGCGACGCCGGTCGAGTTGTTAAGATAAAGATTCTGTAAATCGAATACTACGTATTTCGATTGTGGGATTAATCTAAATTTATTCTCGTTAAATATCATTATCTTATAAGTCTTGGGCCTATTTTATTTAATATTGATTCTTGATTTGGTAAAGTCGGTGGACGGCTGGAAAAAGACAGGTCGGTAGAAACTCCATTATCATCAAGAGTAATGTTGAAATTTGTAAGGCCGGATAATGGATTTATCGCAGATAAAAAGCTTCCAAACATATCTGGCGAGCCGATTAATTTTACATCAACGGTTTGTTTTATGTCTGGGCTTTCGTTTCTGTTCAATGCAGAAATTACCGAATGATATTCGGAAACCGTCGTAATCGCATTATTTGCGCCAGTTAAAAGGGTTGTAAAATGTAAGAATCCCTTTCCATTTATCGAAAGATATGGATTCAAGTCTGGGTCAATCGTGTTATTGATTATTTTTAACCTAGACGTGTTATTATTTTTCTTATTTGGTGGTTCCCCATAAATCTCAGTAACTTCTGGAACTCTAAGCTCTGTTTCTATATGGGTCGTCATTATTCCCGAATACATTTGTGTATTTGCTGGACTTTGTCCACTTAGCATTGATAAAGATGCAAAATATGGATTACAATTAACTGGATAAATAATTGCTGCATTTCTATAAGCTGCTGGATAAGTTAATAATGATTCACTTAAATCAGAAACATAAAAATATCCAAGCTCGTCCGTTGGGGCAAATTGATTGTTTGGGCTTATTCTTGTATTTCTTCCAACGCTCACTACTAAGCCTCTCGAATTTGGAGAGTCCAACATTTCTCTTGAAAAACCAGCCCTGTATATGCCAGTAGGATTTGGGTCGCAACTATAATCATGTAAATCCTTATTTTGCGCTGTGGCGGCTTTGAATTTTAACCCATCATTGCAAATTTCGTCCAAAGGATGTAAGTCACAAATAGAGGGTTTCTTTTCTTGAGTCCTGCGTTTCAAAGCCTCTTTCTCGTCTTCCAAGAATTTTTCCCACATCACAGGATTCTTAGTTTTGAACCCAGACACTTCAAAAACAACCGTGCAATTCGGGTGGCGACTGGCCCTGACATCTGGGATAATACAAACGTGAAGTTTGGGGCAAATATTTTTATAGATTCCTTGATAATTGTAGTAAACGGTAGATATTTGGTCAGCGCTTAATGCCCCATTTGTTGTCGCCGCTATTTCCTCAATCTGAGATTGGAATTCCCTATAGAACTCATCCAAATCTGGATGAAAAGAAGGCTTAAAATTATCCAAATCCCACTGTTGCTCCGTGAATCCGTCCAAATCTTGCAACTGATTTATTGCCGAAGCCGTTGTGTATGACTGACAACTTTGGTCATTAAATTCAAGAGCCTTGTTAAAATTGTCCGGAGTTGTTCCCCATGCATTATCAATAGAAGCATAGTAAAATCCAGTTGGCCCAACAATCGGAACATATCCAGTATATCCAATGTCTTTAAATAAAACTTTTTCTGCAAGACCAGTATAAGGAATTAAATCAACAAAAGGCGCAAATCGAACGCTCGGATATTGTTGTGCAGAGGGCTCAAATTCATTTTTGTAAGTTGTAAAAGAAAGTCCGCTGCTTCCGTATTCAAATCCGCCAGCGGGAGACGCGTCGTATAAAATGTCACTAGGAACATACGGCGTTCCTTGTAGGGTTCCCTGTTGAACTCTGACGAATTTATACATATTTTCGGCACAACTGTTCTCCCAAGATATAACTTCTTCATGGAAATCAGAATAATAATACCCAAGAAATATCTGATAAAATGATTGGTCCAATACTATACTTTGAGTTGCGGCGTCATTTCCGCCGCCTTTGAATTTTGATATGAGATAAGATTTTATTTCTTCATTTTCGAGCCGGACAATTGGCGCAAACCCTAAAGCTTTAAAGTTTGAGTCGAAATCTTTTTTTGCATTTCTGGTGGATTCAATTGTGTTTGACGCAGATACATCAAGGATGGCTAATGACTCTAATATTCTTTCCCCAACAAATATATCTCTCAAAGTTTTATTAAACTTCGATAAAGCCATACAGGTATCAATGTCTCCAAAAGTTCTATTTGTGAATTTTTGGAAGCGTTGAGCCCTATCAGAGCCCTTTGTAAAAGAAGCCGCTTGAACCCCACCAATTGACCCGTTATATGTGATTATGCTCCCAAGAGTATCGAAATCCCACTGATACACATAATCAAGATACCCAAATCCAAATATGTCGTTCCTTACCACTTGGTTCGACATATTAAAATAATTCAAATCAATTGGATGCAAAGGATACATTCCTACATATCTTTTTACGTCTTTTGATTCTGTTTTATGTTCGATTGCTCTTATATTTGCAGTAATGATTCCTTGACTATATGCGTCCTCCAAAGATGCGGCTTCACTATATGTATTTATCGCAGCCGCATTAGCAATAAATGGCCGTGAAATATCTTTTGCTGAGTCAGGCAAGTCGAACAACCCCTTAACATTAATAGATTTTGAAATGTCCAGTCCAATAAAAGTTCTTCCAGAGCAATAATAATCCATCGCAAAATCTGAACACCAATTTCCGAGAACTTCTCTTAATGTTCCAATATAGTTTTGCCTGTAGCCATAAATTCTTTCCGAATAACCAGTTGGGAAAACTCCATCAAATTTAAGTCCTCTTAATTTTAACGAAGCAATCAGTTCCGCAAAACTATATTTGACTTCTGGCAATGCGCCGCAATTTTCTTCAGGCATTTCTTCGGTGCCAAGCATTAAATAGCCACCATTTAAATCAAATTTATTTGAATAAGAGAAGTTCTGAGATTTTTCAATAAAGTTTGTCCAGTTTTTGAAAATATTTTCCAGCGCAGAATTAGTGACGCTGGAGAAATTATCTTCTGTTTTTTCGTTAAGTCCAACATATGAACCATAGGCTAATTCTCTAACAAGTTGACCTGTATATGGAAAAAATCCACCAGTCAAAGTGCAGTCTGGACATTTTGCCGGTATTTGTCCAGAAGCAAAGGAAGAATGTAAAAATTTATTTCCTTGTCTTTTTATAAGCCCCACGTAAATTTTATCTAGCAAAACTGAATAATCTTTAAAAACTACTGATAAGATTTTTCTATTTGATTGAATATCCTTCTTGTAAGAGAATAAAACCATATCAGAGTAGAATACGCCATTAAAATTTATATCGTATAAGTTTTCGTTAATGGGTCCACCATCGCCAGCATCGCATCTTAAATCTGTATCTAAAATATCAAAATTTGCCGCTTTTTGGGATAGCGAAGACGGGCTTTCTAAGGTCATGTATAAAGTGATTTCAGTTGGCTTTTGCCCGAATCCTATCGAGCAATTGGCTGAGTAAATCCATCCACCAAAAGCGTATGAGGTTGGCCAAGGCCACAATCTTACCGGACTTACACCAGCAGAAGCCGAAAACCTCCCTAGAATAGAGCCTTGTTTGGGCGTAACCGTAATACCATTGAGAATCTGTATAGACATTAATTTATGTTAAAAAATGAGTCATTATTGTTAAAAAATAGATAATTTGCCTCTGTAAAAGAAGAAAAATCAGAGATGAGACTACAAGGAGTTGTTTTAATATAATTGGTTTTTTCAAATTGTCTTACGCCGTTTATCCATATTTGCTCTGAAAAGCCAGTAATATAAATATTGGGAACACTTTCTCCAGCGCCCAAATACCTTACATACCTTCTGCGAGATTCTCCAGTTATCCTTTCCAAGAACGACAGTAAAGAATATTGTATATTTGTAATTGTATTGACGTTTCCATTGGGAAGATAAGTAACGTCGGCGGTGAAATCTGGAAGCTCTTCCGCGTAAATCATTACGTATGGATAACTGCCAGAAATGCCAGTTTCATAGTCGTAGTCTTGAATTAGTTTTTGACCATTTAAAAATAAATCATATCCTGTCAAATTAATTCCAGATATGCCAGTAATTATAATATTCAGACCGCTCTCGATATACTGGGCTCCAGATGGAAAATAAAGAGGCCCACCATCTTCTATTTGAGTTCCTGAATTGATTAAGATTTTCGACCTACTCCACAAACCGCTATAATTAGTAATCAAAACATTTTCATTTAGTCTATCGTAAAATAAAAACTCATCATCGTCATAACCAGAAAGTTTGTTAGAGATTAAATTGTAGTCCAAACCACTAATATTGTAAAGCCCATTGTCGAATACATTAACTCTCTTATATCCAGAAGTATATGCGGAAAAATCTTGCGGGACTTTGATGTTTAAATTATTGACCGGCCTTCTGTATGTGTATATTTCTAATAAATCTCCTTCTCTCAACTCATTATAAAATGAAAGAAAAATATTAGAATAACTTTCTTTCGTAACATAATCAAAATAAAAATTAATTCCTGTGACGGACGGCGCGGTAAATGTATTGCTGCCAGTCAATAGACTTACTCTTTCTTCTACGGAAGAGACTCCAGTTACACCCGAATAAATCCAAACAGTAGAGTATCCGCCTGTAGGATGCGGAACCTGCTGCTGAACATAGGAATATCCAGTGACGCCACTTATATTAACTGTATCAAATAAATAACCGGTCACTATTGGCACAGCGATATTGTCCCCAGAAAAAACAACGTTCTCGTATCCAGAGCAAAAAAGACACTCAATACATCTTTCTTGACCAGTGATTTCTACCGTATCATTGAACAAAACAAAATTTTCTATTTCACCAAATAAACCAGTATATCTTTTGTCTGCGTTGTTGTAAAATCCTCCGATATACCATGTATCAGATTTTTTATAATTTACTAAAGGGACATTGATATTTTTCAGAACATTTTTTGAGTAGTCGAAAATTCCTACATTAGCTAGATTATCATTAAAAACAGAAAGGGCAACCGTATTCTTCTCTCTAAGAAGCGTTGAAAAAGAATAAGAGGTCTTGATGCCTCCGGTATTTATATACTCTAAATATAGGTGATTTGCCTGATTCATCCCTAAACTAAATCCGCTTAAACCAGTTGGCGACTGCATTGTAGAAAGGATTACCGAAGATTGATTATTTCCAGTAAGATTACAAAAAGAATTATTAAAATCAATAACAACGGTAAAATTACTTAAACTGTTATCGTAACCAATCCTTACTATATCTCTACCAGAAAAAATACCAGAATTTATGACCCTAGAAAGATTATAGTCGAGCGTTTGGACAACGACGCCGGGATTTTTTTCTGAATTAAAAATGCCATTGATTATTTGCTCGCCAGTTGAAAAAAGTTTATTATATACAAATTCTTCCCTTCCACTTGTGAAATCGTAAATTACAGACAACAGCCCAGTATTGATGGTCTTTATATCTATACAGGTTTTGTAAGTGTCTATATTCATCCTTATTCCTTTAAGGTATTACACTATTAATAACCAAATTGATGTCCCGGCGCTCTAGTAAAAGTAGGAACAGAAACAATAGAACTTGCAAATTTATTATTCGCTCCTTCAAGCAAAGAAGAAGAAAGACAATTTTCAGACATGACCTCTCTACTAACTTCAAGTGAAAAATTGCCAGAATTTATTCCCGAAGCTGTAAAATAATAAGGCGAAGCGTTACTTAGGGTGTTTGTCAGTAGATTATTAATTAGTCCATTTAGCCCAGTATAGCATACCACAAAATTGCCTGTATTTTGGGCGTTTGTTTGGATTTTGATTTTTTCTCTTGTCTTACACTGTAGGTCTTGGACAACAAAATGGCCTTCAATGTTTGCGGCCGGATATAAATTAAACAACCAGCGCTCAGGCGTAACCGAAACAGAATAATCAACGCTATGGGCATAGTCGGCGAAGTCTCTATCGCTAAACGAAGCGCTCATTGAAAACGTAGCCTGACCGGTGTTTTCTGATATTGAAAAAGAAATTGGCAAAGGATTTATAACCCTCGCACCCGTGTTCAATACGTTCGCAACTTGGCTCCCAATTATAAAAGAATACAAATAAGAATGAAATTGCCCACTAGATAATACTTGATTTTTAAATGCAGTAATTCTTTCTCTTCTATATTTAACTGGACCCCTTACAATGAACTGGCCGTTTAAATTATAAGTTTTTAGGTCGTTGATTTCATCCCAATTGACGCTTATTTGGGCGTCGAAATAACCAGCAAAATCTCCAGAATTTCCAGATAAAAAAGAAGCTTTCAATGAAGCGCTATTTTTGCCGCTATCTTCATTGATGGACATTGTATTTAAGTAGCAGTTACCACTACTTATGCCATATTCGGCAAGTTTTTCATAGGGATTGTAAGAAGATAGACTTGTTCTTAATTTTTGCAAATTAGAATCTATGGGAGAGCCCAAAAATTCAACATTCAAATCATAAGAATCGAAATCCTGAGTTCTTCCTTCTGTTACGCTTAGAGTTGCAGTCTCTACGTATGTGTTTGGAGAATTTGAGCCAGTAACAGGATTGTATCTATAAGTTTCATTGATTGAAACAGACCCGGCGAGTCTATCAATGTTCTCTGTTATTGAAAGCATTATACCGCTACCTACGCCGACAAATACGGGTAAACAACTAGAGTAGGGGTTTTTACCTGTAAACATTTTTACAAATTCGATGGCGTTTTCTATTGCCAAAGAATTATTTCTTACACCCTTCGCGGCGATTTTATGAGAAACGGTTATTGTATTGTCTGTATTTTCTAAGAAAGAATATTCATTCGATACATCTAAAACGCCACTGGGAATATCAAAAGCTTTTATTTTTACAGAATATGGTATGCCCCCAAATCCAATCAAATTATAAGCGTTGCTTTGTAAGGAAACTTCCTCGACATGACAGCATGGAATTGAAAGATACTCGTGATTCTCGCCGCTAACCAAAAGCTCTTTAAAGTTTTGCTTAAATATATCAAGGATGGAATACAAGACTCCCGTTCCAGTTATGTCGCCAGTTATCCATCCGTTCAAATCAACCGACTGAGTAAAACCCCACCTGTTACCATAGTTGACAGGCTCAAATTGCCTAGAAACAAATGGGGGTGGATTTATTGCTTGATTGTTATACTTTACTATGGCCATTAAGGAATAGGTGTTTTTTTATTAGTATATGTTATCTCTAAACCCATATTTATAGTATTTTTAGAAGAAAACGAATACTCAAAATTAGACAAAAACCAAGTTGTTTTAAATCCATTTAAATTTAATAAACGATTTAGCGCCAATTTTTTTGCTAGTTTTTTAAGAGCTACGAGTTTCGATACTGGAACGGCATATGGAGAAAGTAGGTTATTGGCATTTGGCCTCTCAATAGTCGCATCCAAAGAGACGTTTATTTTGCCCTCGGTGCTTTGATAGGCATAATCTATGACGCTTTTATTAGTTGGGCGGTTAATAATTTTTATTTCATTAAAAATATCGGCCGGTTTTGTCTCTGATATTTTTGCGTCAATAATTCTAAACCCATCTACACCATCAAGAGAAACTTGATAAATTGGATTCGTAGTGTATTTAAATGTCGCAGAAAAAGCCTTTCCTCTAGTTGGGAATTCGTAATCGGAAGATAAGCATACAATGTTGGTCTTAAAAGATGGATTATAATATCCATAATTCGCATACAAATTCTGGCAACGGGTTCTTGAATCTGAACGCTCTCCAGCAACTATTTGTGGCATTGTTTGGCCGTTTTCAATTATTAAATTCAGATAATCAGCCTGCTTTGGTTGTAGCGCGGCATATCTAATTGAGTCTGTAATGTCCACGTAGCTTGCCTCATTTCTATCCAGAGTCGTATTGATTTCTTTACGAAATTTCGTTGACCAACTTTTATCATTTGAAAATTTAATTGTAGAATTTATTGTAAGAGCTGGCTTGTTTAGTGTTTTTGATACATCTACTGGCTGATTCATTAGGGCGTCTATTGACGTATAACCGAATTGATTTACCCAAGACTGTAGAGCGTCATTGCATCTATTAAAACTTTGTCCATAGAGTGTCGAGAATCCGGCTTCTGCCTGTGCAAAAGAAAACCTACCAACCACAGTAATGTTTTCAGTAACATTGACTATACCATCTTCGCCCATGTCCAAAGAGCGGGCGACATTATGAGTAGATGTGCCGAGATTGCTCGGAGCCAACTCTTTCTTTTTCTCAAAACTGAAAGTGTTTTTGAACAGGTCGTAATTTTCGGTGAAATAATTTTTGCTTGTGGAATAATCGGCATAATCGAGGAGCGCTCCAGTAAATCCGTAAAAACTAAATCCACTGATTAAATTATCTGTTGTGAAAAGTCCAGACGCGACCTCTTGGGCTAAAGTTTTTGTAGATTTCTGCGAGTCTCCAGAGCGTAAGGTAAGGTTGAGAACGTGGGAATAACTTTTGCCGCCGTCTTCTTTCGTTTCAAAATTAAATGATTCCGAAAATTCATCTAGGTATTTATAATAACCAGTTATTGTGCTCTTTATTCCGGCGTAATATTTGTTTTCGCTGAATTCGCCCGTGTGAGAACCTAAAAAATCGCCGGTTTTCCTCACTTCTACAGTGGTTATGTATTTGCAGAATCTTATATTGTCTTCTTTGGTTTCTTGGGAGATAGGCGCAGAAAGGGAGACGATATTAATATCTCCTGAAAAAGCTCCGATTGCTTGGGAAATTGTTGATTTTAAATATGAGCTTAAATTCGCAGTATTAAATAGGTCTGTTCCATAAATTTCAAGGGTGAGGGTTTCTATTTCTCGATGTTGTAATGCGTTTCCAAGATATTCTTTTTTTGAAGAGTATCCTAATAATCCAGTATAGATTCCTTGATTTAGATTAAGTGGCATTTTTTATTTTATGCTGTAACTGTTGCTGGAGTTGGTTCTCCGAACTTAGAAGAAAACTTACTATAAAGCTGATTATAAATCATTTCTCCAAATTCTTCTTTATTATCTTCAAATTTTTCTGACAATAAAGAAACCAAAGCTTCATCTCCAGTTAGATTAAATCCAATATCTAAAAATAACTTTGTGTCTGGTTGAACAGCGCTCAAGTTAGGATTACCACTGTCATTGGTGCTCGGAGTAGGATTACCACTGTCATTGGTGCTCGGAGATTTTCTATTTTTATTAAGGATTTCCTTAATGTAGCCGTTTATTTCTTTTAGTTGCGTATTTAGAGAATCTCGTTCTGTGGAATTAGAAGATACGTTTACCTTTCTGTAAAGTATGTCTCTACGTTTTTCTAACCTTTGTAAAGCGATATTGTCTTCTTCAGTAAGTCCGGCCCGACCTAGGGCTACGCCTCTAAGCGCATTAATGCTTTTTATTTCTTTTTCAGTTCCTGTCATTTTTTGATATGCAACATCAGCCGGTGTAGGGACTCCTTCTGGTAAAAACGAAGGAAAAAGTGAAGAAATTATCATGCCCCCCAGCGAGGAATGAGCAGCAGCAATACGCGCGTAGTCCATCTTTGAAAATTCCCTTTTTCCATCATCTTCTGGAAGACTGTTTGCAAAATTTTCTGCTTCTTTAAGTTTTGGATTTGGTTTATTTTCACCACCCCTTAACGCGGCCGATTTTATTTCATTTATCAACTTAATTTGATTTTCTAAAGATTTATTATGAGCATTCCAAAGCGCAACTGTTTGTGCGGCAGCCGTTCTTAAATCTGTGAAATTAGTTTTCAATCCTTGCGATTCATTCGCTATTTCCCTAAAACGCGCAAGTGCATCGGCTATATTTGTGTCTAATTGTTGTTTTGCAAATTTTGGAGAAAGGACTTTTTCAAGCTCGTTTGCAATAGCAGAAGGCAAAACCTGTATTCCCTTTGCTATTGAAGATATATCATCCGGCATTTTATCTGATTTTAGTTCTTTGTTAATTTGCTCTTTCGCAATAAGCCCAGTCTTTGATTTTGCAGACATAAGTTCTTCTATGGCTCCGAGAATAGCCCCCCTCTTTTGCGGGTCTTTCGTGCGAGATAAAGCTCTTTCTAATGAAAGGACTTGAGTCCTAATATCTTTATTTAGCGATTTTTCAAGGCCAACAGCCGCGATTTGCCTCAAACCTGCGCCTGACTTTCCTCCCAAATAATCGGTGCCAAGCATTTTTTGTAAATTTTGTCCAAGCTTTAAGGCTCCACGTCCACTACGAATGTCATTATTTCCTAAAATGAAAGAGCTTGCTCCACGGGCTATATTTGTATTTAATTCTCTTGCCTCGTCAGGGTTTGAGAAAGAAGAAGCTCCACCTCTAAAAGCGAGTCTTTGATTTTTGTCATATGAAAAATTTGAAATTTTAATTGCGTCAGCAGCCTTTCTGAATTCGTCTCTCATTTCGTCATTGTTTATTTTTTCTAAGATTTTATTTGCATAAATTCTTTCTTCTTTAGATATTTGATTCCCCCTCATCAAGTCATCTAAACTTCGTTTCATAATGTTTGTTGAATTCATTATTTCTGTTGTGTTGCCTCTTTTCATTATCCCTTGAAACATATTTGACACTATATCAGTTATATGGGTTTTATCTGTATTTATGGATACCTCTTCTTCTTTTCCGGTTTTTGGATTTTTTCTTTTGGTTTTTGTTTCTGATTCAATATCTAAACTAGAAACAGCCTCGCTCAATGTTTTTTTAAACATTTGTCCAATATTGTTGATTGCCGTTTCTTTAGTTTCAAATTCTCTTACGAACCTTTCTCCAGTAAATGATGAAGCATAATCTATCCCAATACGTCTGTCAGTGAGAGAGGAGTCTATCTTTCGTAAAAATCCAGCTTTTATAGAAGAACGATAGTCTTTAATTGCTTTAGTAAGCAGTTCTTGTTCTGCGTTTACTAGAGATTTTTTTATTCTATTCTTTTTTATTTCTTCTGTTTCATTAGCTAATGATTCATTAACATTTCTTGCTGTGATTGCTAGAGCTTTTATCGCTGAAGTAAGAATAGAAAATTGTAGTGGGTCATTCCCCCCCAATTGAGAAAGAAATATGGCATGAGCTTTTCCAAAAATAGATTCTAATTTTTTTAAACTTTCTGTTCGTTGTCCTTCTGTTTCGAAATTTAAAGAATCAGAAGTAAAACTATCAAGCTTTCCTTTTTGCTCTTCATCCATAGACAGCAAAACTCCTTTTGCGTATGAATTAACATTTAATTCTGCCGCACTCCTACCACGACCAGAGTCAAAAAATATATTTTTATTATTTTTATAAATCTCCGCATATTTCGAAGCCGTCTCAAATTGCGAACGTTCTTTGTCAGACTTTTCTCGAAATTCTTCTATAACTTTTACTTTTTCTTTTTCTGATGTTGTATCTTGTAATTTTTTAGCTAAGCCTGCCCCACCAAGAGTAATCATATCCCTGAGCGTCGCTGAAAGTTTGCGTTTCACATTGTTTAAACTCTCCGCATCTGCATTATCTGAAGATAGAATTTCATTTTGTTTAGAAAGCAACTGAAGATATTTATCACCTTCTTGTGAAATTTTCTTATCGGTTTCGATTTTTGATTCAAGAGTTTTTATTTTGTAAGTTGCATCTCTTAGGCTTTTTTGATAAATTTCATAAACATTTATTATACCTATTGTTAAACCAGCTAATATCCCAATTGGCCCCGGCAAAGCCATCATAACTTGCGCCGAAGTCATCATTGCATTTCCAAGTTCTTGTGTCCTTTCTTTAAGAGGATTTGTATTATCCATTAAAGAAGAAGCCATTGAGACAGCGCTTGATGCGGCAAACCCGCCTCCAGTTGCATAACTTTTCCATTTTTCTACCGCCCCCTTTCTTGAAAGACTTTTTTCAACATCTCTAACTTGAGTTCTAGTTTCTACTATCTCTTTTCTTTTTGCTACCATTTTCGCTTCTGCTAATTGTCTTTGACTTTCTGCATTGTTAAAATCTGCGCGAGTAACTGATGCTGCTCTGGCTTGTAAAGCTGCATGGCGCTCATCTTTAGCTTTATGAAAGGCTCCCCTACTTTCTATAACTTTTTTATTTAACATTTCTAAACTGTCTTTTAATTTTTGAGTGCCATCAAGTAGCCCTTTTACGTTCCCTAAAGAATTGACAAACATAGTCAAACCAAACAAACCAGACGCTCCAACGCCCCCAATTAACCCATCATCTGCGAAATTCGGAATAAAACCTTTTGCCCTTCCAGCATTTCTTGGGTCAAGACCCTTGCTTAAATAACGATTTATTCCTTGATATCCACCAATGGGTTCGTCCCTTTTATTGGCGACTCCAATTCCGAGTGGATTACCAGTTGAAATTAATTTCTTATTAGAGAATGCATAAATTTGAGAATATGGGAGTCCAGATTGTTTTTTCTCTCTGTTTATCGCTTCAGAAACTCCGAAGCTTGGGATATAACCAAAACTTAAAGATGGAACATTTTTTATTCCAGCAATTTGAGCAAGAGTAAACCTATGATTTCCGTCGGAAATTTCTCTATGATTTTCTGGAAAATCTCGCACGGAAATAGGATTCTTTTTTAAAAATTGATAAAGCTTTTTTTTGTTTGTTTTAGAAGAAAATAATTCTCCAATGCCAGATTTTGTAATCTCACCATCATAATCAAAGCCTATATAAGATAACAAGTTTTTCAAACCTTCAGTATGTGGACGATTAGCTTGAGATAGTGTTCCTCCAGACTCAAGGAGCTTTTTTATATTAAAAACTTTTGAAAAACTAGGAATAAATCCACGAGAAAAAGGAATAAACAAAGAGCCAGATAATCCCCTCGTCTTAAATAAATTACCGTCTCCTTCAGCAAATGGAGCCTTGATTCCAGTAAATTTTTGGGCTCTTAAAATATTAGTTAATTCGCGGCCCGCCAGTTGGATAAGTTGTAATTGTTCCTCGCCAGAAGCATTTTTAATTTTTGCTGCCAGACCTTTTGGTAACATATGTTCGTATTTTTTATATAAACGAACAATATCAGAGTATTTCCCTAGTTCAAGAATTTTATCTGTCTCAGACAGTTTTTGAGAAATGACATTTTTGTTATAAAGTTTGGCGATTTTTTCATTATCAGTAAAATTACCTTGTCCTATGACGGCGACCAATTTATTAGCGACTCCAATAGAATTTCTTCCCAGATTTTCAGGAAGAGTTGGGCGACCAGAGCGAGTTCCTCTAAAAACTGTTGGGCCGCTTGTATCAGGGGTAAAACCACCCGCCAAACTTAATAACCCTTGATTATGGCCGTATTTTTTCGCAAACTTTTTGGCGGACTTAACGAATTGTTCCATATACTGTGGGTCCGATTCTTTAACGCCTTTCTTCGCTAAAACCTCTTTCAGCCAACGGCTTTGAAAGACGTTTCTTCCCTTGAAGATTAAATCTTGAGCAAAATTTGGAATATAGCCCAAAGATTTCATTATTCCTCCACGATGGGAGTCGGCGTGGATTAGCGTAGCAGTAATTTCAGATTTACCTAACCTAGCAATTGCTTGGATATTTGCAATGGCGTCGTCATTTAAGTGATATTCGCCGCCCTGCTTTTCTTGTAGTCTTTTTAATAATAGGGCTTTTTTTTGTGCTGAATTTAATTTTGTATAACCGGGAGAATTTTTCCCTCCAGTATTTTTAATACGACCAATAGAGTTTATTCTAAGGTCATTAAACATATCTCCAACGCCGATTACCTTCTTAGGGAATAGACCAAGTTTAGTAAGACGATTAACAATTGCGGCCCTGTTTTCTTTTGAGCTTCTTGCTGTTAGGACTTCTACTTGTTTTCCAATCAAGCCCTCTCCATGAGGTGTTAGTTTAGAGCTAGGATGAAATATAGATTTTTCAGGAGTAAATGTGTCCGCATAGCCGACTTCTGGCCCATAGGTTAAAAGAGTTTCGTCCAAGTCCTGAAATACTCTTTGAGCAAAATTCGGGATATGACCCAAAGAAGCTAACCCAATTCTAAAATTTGTATAGTTTCCATAGGCTCCTGCATTTTCTGAACTTTTCTCGAAAGATTTTGTATTGAAGCCATGTTTATCAAGAAAGCTCCTTACGAATTTTATACTGCCAAATTGCGCCCTGCTATTTAATTCTTCGTCGGCGTTGAAACTCGGCATATCAATACGGATTTGCTTGTAGCCCATTTTCTTGAGCATACCCATATTCACTTTGAAAGCTTGATAAGCGTCTTTTGCGTTTCTAATGGTTCTTAGGTCTATATAAGCTGGCCTGTTAGCGGCACTTGTCTCTCTTGAACCGAACTTTGTTTGTCCGTAAACGGCTTTGAGCCCAGAGACTAACTTGGAGTTTATTTTTGTTCCAAAGTCTGCGGTTAGCTTTGTAGAATAAGAGTATGCGCTAACTCCTCTGTTTGCTATGCCTCCACCAGCTTGAAAAAACATACTACCTAAGCTTTGGTCAATTCCAGATTCTACATTTGACAAATTAGGATTTGTATATGAACGAACTATATTTGGGCGGCGCTGCGCTTGTCTGATAAAATTAGATAGCTCATCTGCACCTAAAGTTCCCCTGCGGCCTATTGTTGGAACTCTCACTCCTAATTTAGATGCTGCGTATAAGAACAACTCGTCCGATAAGCCAATTCCTTCTTTTAATTTTTCGAGAATACTTTGTCCATTTGGCAAATTAGCACAGGCTTGTGTTACTTTTTCTATAGTTTTTTGAGAAGCGAAATTAGGGATATAACCGCTTGCTGCGAGCATTGGCGCTCTTGAAGATTTATTTAACAAACTAAGACTCGATACTCCCAGTCTGTCTTTTAGAATTTTAGCCGCCATGCTTTTTCTTGCGTCGTCAGAGTCGGAAGATTTGAACTCGGCTTTTCTTCCAATAGGCAAAGGAAGACCTAATGGACTTTTAAAAATCTTTGATAGTTGAGCGGGGATAGCCGCTATATCAAAATCCCCCCCGCTTGTAGTTCCGGCCACTTTTTCTCCAAATGCCAATCTCATCCCTGACTCGAAAACACCACCAACAACTGACTGGACCGCACCGAGAAGTCCCTTAGACTCGTTCATAGCTCTATGCATGGCTTTTGAAGCCGTAGCTTGGGATATGGCGGGACCAAAAGTGCCAGCAAATCCAGCAACTTGATTTATTAAAAATTCATTAATATTTTTATTTAAATCAATAGGAGGATATACCGAATCTGGACTAAATCCAAATACCCCGAATGGTAATAAATGGCCACCAAGCCTTTTGATTCTCCTTCCTTGAATTGGGATTCGAGGTTTTGAATAAGAAAGCAAAGAATAATCGGAAACACTTAATGTCCTTATCGCCTCTGGAATATTTACTGATGATTTAGATAAATCTTTCTCTGTTTGTTTTTCTTTCGTGCTTACGTATCCAGCTTGCGCTGCCTGTTCTGGTGTTATTTTTCCAATTCTTATTTGATGAGGAATTTGAAATTGATTAAATGTTTGTCCATTAATAGTATAAACATCTTTCGCAAAATTAGGAACCCACCCCCTCATGTATTTAGGAATAACCATCGAATCCCCACTACGAGTAGGCATACCCATCGCTCTAAATTGAGCGCCGGTGATTTCCTTTTCGTGATTATTCATTATGAATGGGCGACCACCAATTGTTCCTTTACCCCATTGTGCCCTGACAGAAGAAGGAGCGCCCAATCTTCTAGCCGAAGCTTCTTCTATTGCAAAAGCTGGAACGTGACCAGCGGCAGAAGTTTTAGGAGCGCCAAATAAATTTGTTACCGAAGTTCTAACTCCAGACTTAACCATTTGTAGAGCTATATCCTGCGCGACTTTTGCCTGAAAAGCTAAAAGAGAATTTTCATCTCTTATACTCTGTAGAATTCTTTGATGCGCCTGTTCTACTGTCACAGTTCCTCGATTTATTTCTTTGAGAATTTCTGGATTCTTCTGAAGATAAAGAAGGACTTGTTGTTGTATTAATTGATAATCTTTTGCGGATTGATTGATTCCCATGAATTCTCTAAAAGAATCGCCAGCAAATCTTGTCAATTTTTCAAAAAGCTTCAACACTGTAAAAGTCAACAATTGGACGCCGGGACCGCTCAATAATTGCCCAAAAGATTTTAGAAATCCTTGAAAGATTTTGTCTCCAATTCCTTCTCCAATGGCAGAGTCTCCTATATTTTTCGCTAAATCTCCAAATGTATCCAAACCCCCTTTAAGGGTCGGAGAAAGGGTAATATTTCCCACGTTTGCCGCTGCTCTTGTAAAGTTATTTAATGTTTGAGTGAGTTTGGCGGAAATTGTTTGATTTAACTTATTATTTCTGTCTATCGCGTCATCAACTGTATTATTGGCGGTTTTAAGAGCTGAATCGTAAACGCTTACTCCATTGCCTAAGTCTTGCAGAACAGCTTTCAAAATGTTAATTTGATAAACCCCACCAACAGTTTCAGCAATTGAAGACCTTTGAGAACCGCTTAGATTGTCATATTGTCTAGCTAGACTTTTTAGAACATCAATTAACGGCAGCGCATTTCCAGAAGCGTCTTTAGTAGCTATTCCAACTTCTTGTAATTGAGAAATCACCTCTGGACGTTGCAAACGAGTAAAAATAGTCTTAAAAGAGTTACCAATAACAGCACCACCGCGAGCCGTAGTCTGTTGCGCTGTAGTAATTAAGGCAATAGTTTCATTTAGCGAAATGTTCGCTTCACTGGCCGAACTACCCACGCGTTTTATACCTTCCGCTAAATCTCCAGCGCTTACAGAAAATCTAGCGTCAACAGTTGCCAATCTATTAACAAGTTCGATAGCTGTTAAGGACTCTGTATTAAAAGAGTTAAGTGCGGCAGTAATAGAAGCAACGGCATCTGCATAATCAACGCCAGATAATCTACTTAAAATCAAAGAAGCCCTAGTCCTTTCCAATGTTTCAGCAGCAGACAAGCCCTGTCTCGAAAATTCTTGAGCAGCTTTCGCCGCGTTCCCAAATGATGTAGCGGTATTGTTAGCTACTTCAAAAAGCCCAGTAGAGAATCTACTTAGTTCTTTCTGTGACAAATTAAGAATGGCATTGATGTCTGAAAGACTTTTTTCTACTTCAATTGTAGAACCAAGCAACTTATCAAATGCAATTTTTACAGCGGCAATTGCTCCAGCAGAAGCTCCGAACGCGATAACACGAGCGTTAGACGCTTCAAGAGATTTTGAGAACTCAGAGGCTTTTCCAGTGATTTTTCCTAGAGGCTGGTCAATTCCAGCGACATTCAATGAGCCAAGTCTCCTTGGCCTATTTAAAGCCCTATCTATGACCTGTTCCAGCGGCCTTGGGTCACCACCCACTGTAAGAATAATATCTGGCATAAACCTATCCTAGTTCCTATTAAAATATTACACTTAATTAGCGAGTAACGTAATTCGTTTTTTTATAAATGCCGTCAGGTTGATTATTTTTATTCTTATTTTGGTAAATGGAGTGTTCAGTGTCATACCAGTCCACCAACTCTTTTACAGTAGTATCTTCGTGAATATCTGGCGGATTATTTTCTGAATTTTCTATTATTCTGATATTTCTTACTGTCTTGGAAAAAAGATTCAACTGATAATCAGAAAAAGCTATAATTGGTTTCCCAAAAAACTCATATGGCCTATCTTTACAAAAGCTAATTTGGTTTATGACAAATGGAAGCGCCGCTAAAGACCCGAGACTTGTTTCTGAAAATTTAGAAAATGCCCTATTTTGTTCTTCTATTAAATTGTCTAGCTCAGACTCCTCTACGGCATCAAATTCATCACTAGAAAAAGCCTTTATTTTTAATTGTTCATCTTTATAGAACCCATGAAATACAAATAAAGAAAGCAAATATTTTTGAGCCAAAATATCAGCGGTAGGATTTAGTGCGGAATACCTTTCCATTAACAAGCTGTTGAGTTCTTGTTTTTTTTCGGTAATTACTTTTTCTATAACTTTTCTTTGCTCTAGGAGTGGCATATTGGCCACGACTTTTGAGTTGTCAGAAATTAAGTATTTTAATTCTAGGATTTTTTCTTCTTTTTCGGGAAGCCAAACTCCTTGTTCGGCTAGGATTTTAAGTTTTTCCGATTCAGTTGGAACACCCTCTGAGTTTTTTAACTTTATATAGGCTGATTTTTTTTCAGCAAAGAATGAGTTATCTAATTCTGAAAAATGCTTTATATACCAACTCGTTTTTTCGCTAAAAGAATAGCCATTTACTATTTCCTTAAATAAGGAGCGAAAATTTTCATATTCATCATAGACTAACACATGATGATAAAATTATACCGGCTCTTCCACTACGACATAATCATCAAATTCATTACTATATAAGTCTTCCAAATTCTTAACGTCGTTTTGTGACAAAGACCCAGTTGTTGACCAATAGCTGACAAAATATGCAAGTTTCCTCATTACTTCATTAAGAAAAGCGTCGCCATTTTCTTCTGCTTTGTCGTATGAATCTAATTTCTGTTCATAAGAATCGCCCGTAAAGATAGGGACAAATTCTCCTTTTTCATTTTCAATTACGCCTAAGTGTAGCGTCCACCAAAAGACCGCTTTGTTTCTTGCTTTGACTTCCGCCGTTTGATTAAAGATAGAGTAATACGGACTCTGGATAGAATCAATCTGTTGTTGAGTTTCTTGCAGTTGTAATAGAGTATCGTTTTGTTTTTTTTCTTGTTCTGGAGTTTTAGGAGTAATAGCTGCCGACTCTAATAGCTGCCTGTTGAGGTCTTTTCTTTTTACGTCCAGAAGTTCTATGGTCTTTTTTTCGTCATCATTTAATGCGCCGCCATCGTTGTCATATCTTTTCGCAATCATATGAAGACTTAACAACCCTTCTTTCATAAGTTGCGAAAGGGTTTTAGCATAGAAAGTTTCTGCGCCTTCTCTAAGTTTGCGCGTTGGTTTGATAAGTTTGACCTTGACAGGCTTGGCTTTTTTGATAGACTTTGTTACTTCGACTTCTTTCCCTTCGTCTATCTTTTTTTCTGTAACTTTGTCTTCAATTTGTTTTTTGACAACGAATTCGCAAAGATATTTGTTGACTACTTCCATAGATTTCCCCTTTACCTGATTATTCTATTGTTAGGACGGCGTTTGATACAGTTTTTTTAATAATCTTACGTTGTTCTTGCGCGGTTTTTAATCTTTCTGGATTGATATAAAAATCAAACACATCCAATAAATTTGTAATTTCCCTAGAACACTCATTTCCAGAATCAAGTATTTTTTTTCTTAGTTGTTCTGATTTTTCTGCGGAAATTTTATTTTCTTTTTTTAAATCGTCAAGAACATTTAAATAATACTTAAACAGTCTTGTGATTGATTGGTGGACTTGAAGATTAACAAAGTCCTTGTTATGAACGCCCTGTTCCTCAGTTGTGTAGTTTTGCATACCTTATACCAAAGGTATTTACACAAAAAATCCCGCACTGGACTTCTCCAACACGGGAAATTTGGACTCTTATAACTGATTACAGGCTTGTTTGGTCAGAGAAGGTTACGTCAACGCCTTCTGAATTAAAGTTATACGTTGCGCCGACTTCTCCAGCGCCTTGATTGAAATTACGACTTACAAGTTTAGCATCATTAATTTGACATTTCAAGTGACCAAATTGAACAGCATTTGCTTGTTCGGCGGAAGTTCCTTCAATTGCGATTGTCCCCTTAAACGGAGGCTTTGCGACTTGAACGTTTGTTCCAGTTACTAAACTTTGCGCTCCGCTAATAACAGAATTGATGCATGAAATAACTTCATTTGGCATATCAAAAGAAAACTTCGCAGAACGAGGGCAAGTGTCAAACGAACCATCTGGTGTAGTCAAACTGATTTGATTAATAATAGGGGTCACAGCGGCCAAAGCGCTCGCGTGTTGTCCTCCGCCGATTGTAGTAGGAACTGCATCATAAGCAGGTTCTCCAACGCCAACGAATGACATATCAACCATTACGAAGTTACCTTTGGAAGCGTCAATACTTAGACTTGACAAAATGCCCGACATTCCAAATCCATTTGGAACTACGCGAATATCAGAAACAGTCCCGGCCATAGAGTTGCCAGTCAATGTATTAATTATAGAAGCGGTAAGCGTGTGAGCATTGCCAGTGCCGCTGGCCAAGAAAATTTTAATATCAGATTTACAAGTTGCAACTTCCTTCTGGAAGCGTCCTGCTGACCCTAATTTTCCTAAAATAACAATGTCTTCCACTGGAATAGTCGTTTCGCATGATGCGGATTGCACTGGAAATTGTTTTCCATCTATCGTTGCAATTTGGCTTGAGTAAAGAGTTCTTGCTGGCATAGTTTTTTCCTATTTTGTTAAAAGTGTCCAATATGTTTTACAGATAAAAGCCTCTTCTGTGAAATTAAAAGTCCTATTTTTTTTACCCATGTGACCTTAATGTAGAGACTTCGAAATCAATAAAAGAGACATACAAATTATCTCCGATATTTTTAATCTGAGAATTTGGCAAAACTTTTGATTCAGAGACTTTCCAAATGGTAGATTTTTGCCCAGTTGCATAAGTTTCATAATTATATTGAGTCCCCGTGTATGCTCCGCGAGCGTCAAAAGGCGGAGCGTCAACGAAATTCATTGTTTTTAAATTTGTATCTTTTAAAATGCCAGCGACAGCATCCAAAACGTAGGTATTGTCACTAACAATTATAGCCCGAATGTCGGTAGATGTATTGTCCACGCCGCCCAAGGCGAAGGGCTTATTTTCACCACCCCTTTTTTTAATAAAAACTGCTGGAATGATATACGTATCTGGAGCCAATCCGCTTAAAGTTTGAGGATATTTAGAATTTGTAAAGAATTTTTTTTCAAATACAATCGTTTCATCTGGGTCTGTCGTCATGTAAACATTTACGTCTTTAATAGCGTAATTACCGCTTATTGTTGCTGAAACATTTGAAGAAAAATCGCAAGTCCCATTATAGTGATTTATAGCCAATAAATTGTTTTGGCCCACTGGCGAAAACGTATTATTTAAATATACACCAGTCATTAAATTAGCGCCCACGACTGAAGAATCATTCACAAGTTGCTTAAAAGGTGCGGCATATGTAAACCTAGATTGATATTTATTGATTGATGGATAAAACACGCTCCCATAATTAGCAAAAGCATTTCCTTTTGTTAAAATTTCATGGTCAACGAACAACAAAAAACTAGATAAAAGTGAATGCTCAAATTGTTTTTTCATTATTGTTTAAAAGAGTTTTTGAACTTCTCTATTATATTAGAGATATACGGAACCTTACCAAAGGCTCCAGAACGTATAATGCTTGAAGACTGTAATCCACCCCCAGAACGAGAGCGAATGGAATTTCTTTTCATGTATTGACCAAATCCAGATATTCCCTTTTCAATACCATATGCCCAACTATTCCCAGATTCCCAAGGGAGGGGTGTATTTTTCTCAATTTTTTCTTGACTAGGATAAGTGATTTTAAACTGCCAAGCTAATTTTAAAGCTCGTCCACGAGACATTTGGGTGTCTTCTAATAAAATTTGATTTAATTCTTTTGTTGGTCTGGTCCCATCCTGAAACCCAATAAAAGTAAAAAGATTTCCATATCCCCCAAGAGTATTGCTTATATTGGAAGCTCCAGTTCCACCCTCTATTTCTTGAGTAACTGGATGAGCGGCAAAGGCTTGAAGCATTGCGTTTTTTCTTGATTTGAACAAGATGGAAGCCCTTCTCTCGGCAAGCTGCCAACCCTTAAAGCGCAAAGACGTGGAGTTTGCTATTTTTTTAGCAATAGAATCTTTATCAATTTTAACATTTATAGTCATTATGTTATTTCGTCTAATGCGTAAATAAAAAGGCTCGCATTTAAAAATGTTTGTTTTTTTGGTCCGCCCACTATCTTCCAAAATTTGTTATCAAATCCAATTTTTTCAGTTTGACCACTTTGAATAAAAAACAAGCAATCCTGCCTTACTTTTACAGAGCAGTCCCCCTGTGTATATTTAGTTTCTATTGCGGATATAACATCGTTTTGCTTTTTGACTCGATTGTAGATAACTCTTGCGTCAAATATTCCAGACACGGGGACGTATGTATAATTTTCTGTATTTTGATTGTCTTCGTATCCGAATACCGTATTAACAGATGGAGTTGAAACAATGACTTTAATTGGCTCCTTAAATACTGTAATTGACCTAGAGAAAGTATCAAAATTCTCACCAAAACTTTCAGTGAGAGACGCTTTTTCTTCCAATGTTAGTAGGCTAGACATTATCTTCTATAAAATTTAGGAAAATTATTATGACTTTCTGTATCGTCTCCAGCGACTTGCAATGGCGTTGCATCTCCAAGAATAAAACCATTCACCAATTTATAAAGTTCGTCAGATTCTTGTTTTTTGAGAGATGTCAAGGATTTGATAACTTCATTCTTGTTGACCATTCTTACTGTAGCTCCATCGTCTGAAACTTCTATAACCGAGTTAGATTCAAGCGCCAATATTCTCGCTCTAATTTTTGAGTTGAGACGATGAATTGAATACATTTTTTTCAAAATAGCGGCGGCTTTTTCTGAAATTTCAACCCCATTTTCATCAAGAACCTCCAAAGTAACTTCATTAATTTGAAAGTTAGTAAAAATCAAATCATTCAATTCTCCTATTTTGTTTCTGACCCAGTATGCAATAGCTGGGACGCTCAAATCGGATGGTTCATCAAGCTCTTTAAAAATTTGGTCGGCAATTGTTACAACTTTCATAATTTTTAATATGTGACCTCTGGATTTACTGATACGACCCCTTTGAAAACTTTAAATGCGCCAGTGACATTGCCACTAAATACTTCTATATCATAGACAAATTTACCTACTGGCAATCCCGCCGTCCCAGTAGCATTTAAATTCAGGTCAATTAAACCACTGACATAAGAACTATGGATGGATGGATTTAAATTAAACAATACTCCGCTAGAACCGTATTGGTGGCGGATAAAACCACTTGCGCTGTGATTAGTTAAATTCAAAGCGTTTCCAGCAGAATCTACGCCAGTAAGTCTATTGGTGTAAAATTCTCCTTGATTAATTGTTAAGTTTAATAGTGTCATGTTACACTAGTAATTACACCCCAAAGCTAAAACATACCCGTATTAAGTGCTATCCTTTTCCAGAAATTGCCGCTCGTGCAAAGATATAAATAGTTCGAATCAAACGCCGCGTCTCCTTTTATTCCAGAGCTATATGACCCAGTAATTGTAGATTCTCTAATCTTTGTGCCGGTTATAAATCCTGATGGGTTCGATTTTTCATACAAAATTCCCGTTAAGTCACTTGTAACATACCCGTTTGGATTTTGTTCACGAGGATAAAATAGACCAGTAGTTGTTCCTGTCCAAGATTTGATGGAATTGATTCCAGAGTCAAGATTAGAGCCAGTTAATATTAAACTACCAGAGAGCGCAACACCAGACATTGACAATTCATAAAATCCTATAACCCGCTCAGACCCTACAAATGCTTGAGAAAAATAACCAGTTCCAGCGTCTATCTTAAAATTTTTGCCAGATAAATGAAAATCAAATATAGGTGCTGAAGTTCCAAATCCCACTCTTCCATTAACGAAATCATAATAAAGTTCGGACCCCGCCAAATATCCGCTTTTATTAAATTGAATTTGTTGATTTGTTCCGCTGGCAGGAGTTTGTCTAAATCCTGTGTATGGATTTATAACGTCAAGAATAAAACCAGAGATTTCTGGTTTGTAAATTTGTTCGATTTGAATTAAATTTGCTCTACTCATGCTCCGCATTTTATTACACAGGAGCCGGTATTGTTAGATTATTTACCTTCGTCAAGGATTGCTTGGACTTCTTTTGATATTTTTTTAGGCTTCTTTGGTTGTTGAGGAGGGGCTCTAAATGAAGCTACGTGTTTTTTGAATTCCTTCATTAGTCTATCCCTCATAAGAGAGAGATTATCTATTGCCACAATACCTACTTTAATAGCGTGCCTATGAAGGTCTGACCTGCTTGCCTCCATTAAGAATTGGTCATATTCTTCTTCGTTCATCGTCCCGTATTTTGATGTCCCATCATCGCCCCAAACTTGCTCTAATGTTTGTGGGACAAATTTTACAGCCTCTTCATCCTTCCCGTGAGTTTGGCGAATTGATTCTAGGCTTTTCTTTTTTGGCATAAACTTTCCTTTCCCTTATTAGACTATGATAATAATATCGCCACGTTCTGTCTAAAAAAACAGAAAGGGAGAGAATTTCTTCTCTCCCTATCTTTTGATTTTAAAAGTTGGTAGCGTAATTAGACTACGATACCTGCAACTGCGCGAGCGTCCAAGCAAACACGACCTTCTTCAAGGAATCCCCAGAAGCCAGCCTTGTCAACCCTCGAAAGATTGAACTGGTCATCTGGCATAACTCTGAATGTCCCACCGCTATCCGCTTGACGAGCCACTGGGCGCACAAACGCTCCACGAGAGTTGTCAATACCGACAAGAATTTCGTCCGTGCCTGCTCCAGCCCATGAACCGCCACTTGAACCGGGAACGCTATTTCCAGCCGTAAATGAATGGAAAAGAACGTTGTATTTCTTACCAATACCAAGTTCAACGAGTTGATTGATATTCACACCGAAGATACCTTGCATACCAGCATTCTTCCATACTTCCATCTTGAGTCCTTCTGGAAGGTTTTGGGCCGTATTAGCCGCGCTTGTATCAACCGGATTGAATGCAAAGGCGCGAATCTGAGCCTTAATTTCTGGACTTACATACAAGTCTGTTGGGCCATTGCTATAAACCCCATCTGGAGTATTACCAGAATAAGATTCATTAAGACGCACTTCACGAACCATCAAATTGTTCAAATCGGCAAGATTAAAACTATTTGCTGTGCCAGCGGCAATTACGTGCTTGAGAGCCGCGCCGCCCTTTGGAGTTGTTGAAGCTTCTGCGAGAGCCTTTAGAATAACCGCCCAACCGTTCTTTTCTTGTTTGATAAGAACTTCGTTAAGCAAACGTTCTACAGCTTTGCTGACAACATCAAGACGATGTTTGCGAGCATAACGCTTATTGAAGGAAACCGCGCTATCGAGACGATAGGTTGCGATTTTCATTTCCTTAACGCCTTCGATTTGGTTGGTTGGTAAACCACCAGCCATGTTTTGACTCCAAACGGTTACATAACCATCTTGTTCGCCATAATACAAATCAAGAGGATAACTTGGGGAGTCATCTTCGTCAAATTCAACATTTGAGAAGATGGAACTTACAGTTCCCTTGGTCATAAGAACCTTTTGAATCACCGGGCCAAGCCACGCGGCGAGCGCTTCTTGAGCTTCCATTGATGCTTGAAGATTTCTTGAACCGATTGCTTCGACTAGAGCGATTTGCTCTGGTGTTTCTTTTAGCTTGAAATTCATAATTTTTTCCTATTTTGTTAAATGTTTTTTTATCCGAGATTAGATGTCAAGTTTTACAGTGACGTAGCCGAGACTGTCTTTCGCGCTTAGGGCTTGTCCGACCTTTACCGCGCCATTACGCTGCGTAGAATCAATTAGTCCGTTGTCGCCCACATATAAAGAAGCTCCTGCGGTCACTGACCCAGTAAATCCGCTATACATGAATGTTCCGCGAGTTACGAGAGGCACAACTTGACCGCTTAATACCGCCTCCATTTCGGCTGCTTTGCGTGGATTAAACTTCAAAAGTTCTCCGTTTTCGTCAGTTTCCTTAACGTCGAAGAGCATCATTCCCACTACAGCGTCGCCCGTGCCAGCTACCGCAACTTTATAAGGCGTGCCGTATCTTTGTGAAACTGTATTGTTATATCCTGCTCCAACGTTTCCTAGCATTTCAAGTGAATCTTGGTCAGTTGGCAAAAAGCCAGAGCCGACAATCTTTACTAGAGTGCCTTTGTTGGTTGGGATGCTGCCTGAAAAAGAAAATAAATTGATTACATCTCTTTCGTCATAGTCTCTGAATGGTCTTAGTGTTGGCATAATTTTTCCTGTTTTTGTTAAATTGTTTTATTGATTACTTAATTTCAAATCCGTCATCTTTTAGGGCGTCTTTCCATTTTTCTGCTTTGTTTTTGTCTGCTACTGAAGAGTTGGCAAGGGCGGCTTTCTTTTTCTCTGCATTGTCCATTGCGTTATCTAATGCATCAGACGCTTTTGAGTCTTTTTTAGCGTTTTTCTTGGCCTCCTCATCATCCGCTGCTTTCTTAGCGTCTTCATCAGTCTTTTTCTTTGCTGCCTTTGATAGAGGCTTTAGGAAAACTTCCATATTCTTTTTCCATGAAGCAAAGTCTTCATCTTTGTCTAAGACTTTGATTTGAGAAGCCAAAACTTGACGAATTTCATCTGAAAGTTCATATTCTGCTTCAACCGACTCCATACGAGAATTAAATTGGACCACTTTTGCGCGTTCAGCTTCTTGTTTTTCAAAGGCTTCGACCTTTTGTTTAAGAGTATTCAATTCGCCTTCGACTTTAGTTACGTTTTCTTTTGCTTTTTGGGCCGCTTCTAAAGATAGCTTATGAGCTTCTTTTTCAGATTCATATTGCTTGGAAGCTTCCTTAATTTGTTCGGCAAGGAATTCTGTTATAGCGGACGCGTTGATTTGTTTTAAAGTCTCGTCGGTAATATCTTGAACTTTAGTGATTTTCATATCTCGTCTGTTTTGATTTACATTAAAATCTTGGGATTGTGAAATATTTTTTTGAGGTAATTGTGTATTTTGAGAAGAAATTCCCTTCACCTCTGCGGCGGGAGATTCTGTTAGACCTATACCCAAAGGCAGCACTTCTCCGACTGGTTGACGATAAACTTTTTGACCATTTATCTCTCCAGAGCCTCCAAATGATTTTAAATGTTTAGATATTTCGTCACAATCTCCAAGTAGGGGAACGCAATCCTCCAAGTTCTTAGAGGAAGAGCCTGCGCTTGTGCTTACAATTTTAAAATCATCAAAACCAAGCTCCCAACTCGCGGAAATTGACTGAAAACTCTCATTAGCTGGGTCTGTAGAATCTTCTATTTTCGTCACCACGTCAGGATTTACAATTCTCCATAAAACACCGCCCAAAGTGATATTAAAGGGCTTCTTTGAATCTTTAATATCTTCAGCTTTAAGAGGTAAATCGGAACCAAATTCACTAAAACCGACATTCAAGATAACACCAATAACATTTTTTCTATTATGTTCTATGTTAATTGGTTTATTCACAAAATAGTTTGCTATTGAAAGGGCTGTCTCAGTGTCAATTACGTCTCCATTTTTATTTATACGATTGACTACAAAGGCGTTAAATGCAATTGGCAATAAATCATAATTTTTTGACACATCAACGTCTGGAATAAAATTAGCAACATCAAGGAATGATGCCATAGCTAAGTATTTATCTTTTTCTTCTGAAACCAATGGTCTAAGTAAAGAGCTGAACGAAATTTTAAATCTAAAATCTTTCATATATTATATTATATTAACGAATCAAGCCTTGCTAAAATTTGCTTTTTTAATTCTTGTTCGTCATCAAGATAAAGGTTTAGAAAAGTTTTACAACTATTATCTAATTTAAAAGCAACAATATCTCTTTTAGCAGAAGCAAAGTCTTCGTCTAAGATTTGGAGCCTCATTTCTGAGAGGGGTAATGAAGTTTTGTTCAGTCTTTTGGCAATACCAGTTAGATTATTTTCTATAGCTTTTAGATAAGAGTTTAGGTATGCCAATGAATACTCTAACAATGGAATAGTAGAATTTACTTCATTTTTCCAAAGCTCTTCCGCACGAATTAAAAGAGATTTTAATTGAGCAAGACTGACCCTTTTATTGTTTTCAGAATTATGGGATTTAACCTTTGCGTCCAAGCAAGCGACAATTTTAGAAGATAATGATATTGCCGAACATTGACATTTATCTTTTAAAGTAGAACAATTCACACACAGGTCAATCTGTGACGCCTTTGTATATTCAAATTCAAAAAGATTGTTCATGGCTCATTAAATATTACACGCAAATAATATAAAAAATACGACTAATTAATGAAAACGAACTCATTCCCCAACAACAGGGTTTGCGAGTATTTTGTCCAAGCATTTAGTTTATTTTTAAAATCTTTTAAAGGCTCATTTACGAATGCTGTTCCTAACTTAATTTCTAATTCTGCTGGTAAGCGTTGATAGACGATTTTATATAGATAAATTATTTTTTCCTTATCTGTCTTGAGAGCTTCAAAATCTTTTGAGCTTGTGATTGCTACGGAACTTTGGATAACCAAATCTCCGTTCATTAAAAACAGCGCTTGTTTAGGAACTATCGTGCTAAAACGTTTTCCAGTTGGCATTTCTGGGGTTGCCATATCAAAAGTTGTAAAAAGGTCAGGTAAACGGCCCCTATCTATCAAACCATAAACGCTTCTTTTATACACGTCTGGACGCATCAAATCTACTGATTGTCCGCCGCCAACGAAGTCTAGCCTTCTACTAACCATCAATAAAGAGTCCCTCATTGATTCAAAATCCAATCTAATCATATTCATTTTCCAATACAGGGAATTTTCTTGGTCTTGAATTGCGTATTTTGTATTGTTTTTTGATGATTGTTGATAAGTGCTAGACATTACTATAAGTTTGTGAACATATTTCGTTGACCAGCCGTGCTTGATAAAGTCATTAGCTAACCAATTTAATAGATTCAAATGTTTAGGCTTTTCAGATTGAGTTCCAAAATCGTCAGGAGAATTGACAAGTCCCACCCCGAAATGATGTTGCCATAATCTGTTTACATAGACCCTCGAAGTTAATGGATTTTTTGGGTCTGCTATTGATTTTGCCAACTCTAATCTACCGCTGCCATTTGTATAAATATTATTTGTCGGAGAAAGGACTTCGAGAAAACGTCTTGGAACAATAGACCCACGAGAATTAGGGTCGCCCTTTATAAAAACTGGCGAATTTTGCGCCGTCGGCTTATCATAAATGGCCATTGCTCTAGGGGTAGCTGCTGGATGTGATAATTCGAGGGTGACTAATTTACCTTTTTCTCTTCTTAAATCATTGTCATATCTCATTGTCTGATTATTGTCAGACAGAAAACGAGCAAAATTTTCTCTTGTAAATTCAAGGGGTCCACTATTCTCAAAAATTATTTCATAAAATTTCTTTTCTTCGGAGTCGGAACTTTTTTGATAGCGTTTTTGAGAATCTAAAACCGCAGCTTGATACCCATTGCATACTTCTAAAAGAGTATTGGCATTTTTTGTATATCTAAAAATATATGAATGAATTGTTTTTTCATTTTCTTCTATGTATTTTTTGAATTCAACTCTAAAGTCATTCGTTATTTTAATAGCTTTAAGATATGGAGAATAAATTGACGCCTCAATTTCTTGTTTTTTCGTTGTCCTCATGGCGTCAGTCCATTTTTTAATCATTCGAGGATTTAGGGAATTAGTTCTTATAAAATCTTGCTTTCCGTCTTGCTTTACTAAATCTAGCAAATAGTTGCCGTATAACCATTTTGAGGTATTGGTTATGAAACTTAAAAATGCCTCATTATATCTTTTGGTGATAAAATCTTCAACTTCTTTTTCTATTTTTGATTTTTGGGCTACATAGTCTGGAAATAGATTTGGGAATCTGCTTTCTGAAATTATTGGTTTTTCTTCAGGAATTGTGCAACTGTTTAATATGCCATGCAGCGCATAGTAATCTTTAATAGTGATAGCGTCAAATTTATGGTCGTGGCATCTGGCGCAAACAACAGTTGAGCCAAGAAAACCCTTTGTGATTACATCAATTCTATCATCTATAACATCATTATTGTTGTTGGAATTTTTTCCCAGAGTCAAGAATCCAAGCGCCGCCAAAGATTTTTTGTCATTTGGTTTATATAAATCGGCAGCAAGTTGTTCTATAACAAATTCATTAAATGGTTTATCCTCATTAAAAGAAGAAATTACATAATCTCTATAAGTATAAGAATAAGTATATCTTCCTTCGGTGTTTGCTCTAATTGAACCAGAGGTGTCTGCATACCTAGCGACATCTAACCAATGTCTCGCCCATCTTTCTCCATAAAGAGGAGATTTTAGTAGTTCATCAACAAGATTTTCGTAAGCCTTTGGAGATTTGTTTTTAACAAAAGATTCCACTTCTTCATAAGTCGGAGGAATGCCTAACAAATCAAAATATAATCTTCTAATCAAAACTTCTTTGGGGGCCGATAAAGAGGGTCGCAGATTCTTCTCTTCTAGTTCTTTTAGTATAAAATTATCAATAGGGTTACTAATCCATCTGGATGACTTTACTTTTGGAATTTGCGCGTCTGGAACCGGTTGATATGCCCAGTGATTTTTCCTGTCTTCAACGACTGAAAAGATTAAATTCGTGCCGCTTCTTGGGTCTGGAGCGCCATTCTTAATCCATTTCTCAAAATCAGCTAAAACATAATCTGGAAGCTTTTCATTTGGAGGCATCTGCAAAGAATTATCCTTATAAGATAAAGCTTTTAAAATTAAAGATTTACTCAAATCATTCGGGACTATGGCTGGGCCAGTATCGCCGCCCTTAATCAAACCATCCTTTGTATCTAATAAAAGCCCACCTTTTATTTTTTCAGCAGTTTTGCTGTGGCAGCGATAGCAATTAGAAGATAAAATTGGTCTAATTTTTTGCTCGAAAAAAGAATAATCTTCTTTCTGAGCGCCGAACAAATTAATACTTAAAAAGATTAAAAATGTAAATATCCATCTTGCCATATTATGCGATGATGTCTTTGACAACATTGCCGTGAACGTCTGTTAGACGGAATTCGCGGCCATTGTAATTATATACAAGTTGAGTATGGTCAAATCCAAGTAGCGCTAATATTGTAGCGTGCAAGTCGTGAACGTGGACTTTATTTTTTACAATTTTAGCTCCAAAATCGTCAGTTTGTCCATAGACAGTTCCCCCCTTTATTCCTCCACCAATTAAAACAGAGCTAAAAGCCTGACTCCAGTGGCCTCTTCCAAATCCATCTTTCCCACCCTGACCATCTCTTTGAGGAGTTCTTCCAAATTCGCCACTCATAACAATAAGAGTGCTATCAAGTAGTCCTTTTTCTTTTAAGTCTGCAAGAAGAGCGGCAATTGGCTTATCAACCTGATTCGCCGCGCTTCTTAAAGAGCGAGAAAGTCCATCGTGCGTGTCCCATCCACCCGTGAACACTTGAACAAATCTTACGCCTCTTTCTACAAGCCTTCTTGCTAGCAGCATTTGCTTGCCTTGAGCCGTGTCTCCAAATTTTTCTCTTGTTTCTTTTGACTCTTTTGAAATATCAAAGGCGTCGGTCGCTTCAGACTGCATCCTAAATGCGACTTCAAAAGATTCTAGTCTTGCTTCCAAATCGGCCTCTTTTTGTAGGTTTTGGCCATGAATAGTATTTAGTTTTTGCAGCAAATCTAATTGCTTTCTTTGTTCTTCGATGGAAACATATTGAGATTTAATATTTTCAATCATTTTATCTACAGAATTCAAAGTCGTATTTACCGAAGTTCCTTGATAAACGCCCGGTAAGAAAGCTGAACCAAAATTTTGCGTGCCTCCAAGCGGAATCCCCCCCGGCCTTAAAGAAACAAAGGCTGGCATATTTTGATTAATTCCGCCTAATCCATAACAAACCCATGCGCCCAAACTTGGTCTTACGAATCTGGCTGACCCAGTATTCATAATCAATGTTGCTAATTCATGGGCTGGAATATCGGTGTTCATTGACCTAATAACAACAGCATCATCAATAAATTTACCAATATTTTCAAAAACTTCACTAACTTCAATGCCACTTTTACCCATCTTATTAAACTTGAATGGAGAACCACAAGCCAAGCCATTCATTCCAGAACCAAGTTGTGAACCGTCAAGTTTTATGAGTTCTGGTTTATTATCCCAAGTATCAATATGAGATTGTCCGCCTCCGAAAAAGATATGAATAACCCTCTTGGCTTTGGCAGGAAAATGTGAAGATTTTGGTGAAAGTCCGTCGGCCTGAGCAAGAAGCGGTGCAAGACCCAACATTCCCATTCCCATACCCATTGTTTGCAAAAATTCCCGGCGAGTTTTTAGAAAGTCTTTTGCAGATAATTCGTTTTGGTTGCAAAATAATTGTTTCATATCTTTAAAGATGTTACACTCCATTCAAGAAGACAAGTTCTGTGTCTTCGACGATTGGTTGAGAAATCTCAAATAAGTTATTTACTGCATCCACATCTCCAACCGGAGTTTCTCTCATCACAAAATCTGCCCCAATACCTGATGAACCAGACGAACCGCTGGTTCCAGACGTTCCATCTACTCCACTGGTTCCCGAACTGCCACTTGAACCAGACGAACCGCTAGAACCTGATGAGCCACTTGAACCAGACGAACCGCTGGTTCCGTTTATGCCACTTGTCCCATTTACTCCAGATGAACCACTAGACCCAGAGGTTGAATCTGACCCATTAATTTTATTTGCAAGCTCAAAAATAGTTACTTTTTTATTTTTTTGGCCAGAATTGGCAGAAACATCAACAATTGGTATCAAATCTGTATCCGCCATCTCAGACGCAGAGATACTTAGAGATTTGCTTATCTTTAGACCTTGCATAATATGTAAATTCTAATAATTAGTTACACCCAGAAACATCAGAAGGACAATCCGAAGACCAAATCATTTTGAATGTCATTGTCAAGTTGTCAAATAGGTCAACATAAGGATATTGCCCAGTAATCGAGCCAGTATTATATGTATATGCTCCCGTATTAATAGAAGGCAAAAGCTCCCTTGCTTGTGTGGCAAACAGCATATCAACCAAAGGATAATAGCTGTTAAGTCCTTGGTTGTAAGCCAAAACTAAAGATTTGAGTCTCTGAGGAAGCCCTTCTGCATCTACAAAGTTATTTTGAACACTGTTCCAACTAACTTCTCTTACCAGAGAGCGAGTTCTTCCAGTAACAACAAAACTTAAAGGGGTTATTGTAATATTTTCAGCTTCATGTTCAAAAACTTCTGTATTCGTTTCTTGCCGAAAATCGTCCTGATTTGGAATTGGAACAAAATCTTTGCGAATATTAAGAATGGACTGTTCTACAGCAGAATTATCCTGAGAAAATAAATCGTAATGATAAGTGCAGATACCACTTCCAAATGGCTTGGCTCCAACCCCGTTATAGTATGGCTTAAATTGGGATGTAAGAATTTTCCCGCCCGAAAAGCTATTCACTAAAAATTGATAGCCGTCGGTTGATAAATAACAAACAAGCTTATCCTTTGTTGTAGATGGTTCCATCGGAGCCCCATATGGTTCTGGAATAAAACTTTCTCCATCCTCTTCTTCAGCGCCACCAACGAACATATCTTCTCCAACAATTAATTTAAGACCATGATGGACTTGAGAATATCTTCCAGACAACTTTCCCCATAAACGACAGGTAGAAGGGTCTTGATTTACTTGACTTGCATCTATAACGTTTGCGAAGTGTCTTATTCCAGTTGGAACAGTAATACCCAAACGATAAGATATAACAGAATAGTCTCCAGATGGGATTATAAAAGATTTCAATATCCTAGAAAAAGCATATTTACTATTCGTTCCAGAAGTATCTGGGGAAACCATAAGCTCTTCAATATCTAAAGGCTCAGTTAAATAGCTTACATCTGGAACTCTCCAACCTCTGAAAAGCCTTAACCCGCTTGTTAACTCATTGTATCCACAAGCGCCTCCAACATAATTATTTAAATAAGAATATTCTGGATATGGATATTCAAGTCCAGTTGTGTATAAAGTATTTTGTCCAGTTCCACTTCCAATGGACAAAAACTTAAAAGTATCAGCAAATCCAGTGCTATAAATGTAACTAAGTCCGGTTGAAGTTATGAAATTATCAAAAAAATCCGTAGTTGAGACTAATTCATCTTTAGAATTAAATACATCAATTTTAAATTGCCCGCGAAGTTTTATGTCTAGTGCCATAGCTCATTTTATTAAGGGTCTATACAACCCGCTACTCCTCCACAATTTGCGGACCAAATTAAATCCATATACATTTCCAATGTGTTATCAAAACTTAAAGCTGGATACGTTCCTCCGAAATTGACCGGATAATTTTCTCCAATTTGAGGATAACCATGATTAGGTAACAAACGAAATGCCTCTGTATGTAGTAATACTCCAGTAGGAGCAAGGAAGTCGGTCATTTCAACAACGCCCGTCAAATAAGAATGTGCGTGCCAATTATATCCACCGGCTTGTGCTCCAGACATATATGTTAAATATAGAGGTAATCCAGTTCCATAAGAACCAGAAAAGAAAACTCCAAATTTTTCTCCAGAAGAAGTATTAAATCCAAGACCAGATAATCTTTCCGTTACATTAGCGAACAAACTATTTGCTCTAACGACATTGCAAGAGGTTTCGTTTAAACCACTAATATATGTAACATTTAATAATCCAGTGTTTACTGTAAATGGATAATATGTAGTTGGAAATCCACTCGTAATAGTAACTCCTTCTATAAGGCCATTAAATCCAGTTAAAGGATAAATATATCCAGAAATTTTTCCGCTAACAAAAATGTCAGCAGAGATTTCGTTAATAAAATTATCTTCATTTAAGTTTTCTGAAGCGTCTTTTGTTCCTGTATATTTTTTATTTGTTAGAAAATACCCATCATAAATTATTGGAGAACTATTTCCAGTAAAAGCAAGCGGAGAATCTACAGTATTTAAAAACCAATCAAGACCAGTTGGTAACAAAGTTCCAGACGCTATTGGAGAAAATATAATGTTATTGACCATCTGCCTGCTTGTTGTAAAATACAAAGCCGGGTCCGAAATAACTCCAATACCAGTTTTTAAATACTTTAGACCGCTTACACAAAATCCTAATTGTATTTTATCCCTAGTTGTTGGCCAATATAAAGCTCCAGACGGAGATGGAGGAGTATTGGCTGTCAAAGAATGGTCAACTATACCATATTCTATTCCGCTAAATTGTTTGTGTCCATAAACTGCGCCCCAACCATTTGAATATCCAGTAAAAGCCGTTCCAGTAGAACCATATACACCGCTATTTAGATTAACGCCACTACTAAAAGCCCCATAAGCAGGATTTCCAGAAAAGAGAATATGGTCAAACGCGCCAGAATAAGGCCCATTTACAAATCTGGCCGCAAACTCTCCAGAACCAACGGGAGAAGACGTAAAATATCCATCTATGATTCCTGTTCCACGCTCAGTTAAATAAACGGCATTTACATTTCTATAATGCTGCATCAAAGCCCGACCAGAATTGTCATAAAGAAGACAATCTATCATTGGCCAATAAGAGTTTCCGTTTTTAAAAGCAAAAACGAAAGAGCCAAATCGAGAATTTTTGCCTAAATTATTTACTGGAGGGAAAAATAATTTTCTCGTTAAGGTTTTCTTTCTTCCCGTAGTAAGAGAACCATAATTAAAAGGTAAATTAATTGTTAGAGACGACATGACTCTTCTATTGCCCAAATCTATAACTGAATCATCTATACCTGTTGCTCCCGGCGTAGCGATAGAAATTGGCGTTGCCCTAGTTAGGTAATCATAAACGGTATTGTTATAATTAATTCCAGCGACAGACTGGGCATAATTAGACGTTTTAGGAACTGCAACGCCATTTAGTCTTATATCAACTTTTAATGCATTTGGGTCTGCATCATCAGGAATATCAGATGGTGTTAAATTAAAGTTATTATAAAATTCAGCTTCAGAGAGTCCGGCGCTTTGTCTTAGATTATGTCCAACGGACAGTTGATAAAGTCCATCAGCCGCGTATGCTTTAGTAATATTATTTTGAAGTCCCCCAGTTTTAGAAACATCAAATTGACTGTTATCTGGAGAAAAATACATCTTAATCAACGACAAATCTCTTTTACCGGGCTCCATTCCGTCTCCGTATTTAGGAACAAACGTGGCCCCATCAATATCTACGCATCTTAATCCGTGATAAACTTGTCTATAATATCCAGATAAATTTTCCCATTCTTTAACAATCGAAAGGTCATTTTCAACATTTGCGTTTCCAGTAATAAACGTTCCAGAAGTAAAATGAGTTATGCCAGTGTTTAGAAGTTTAATTTGTAGCTGATAAGAAATAATCGAACGAGTGTTAGCAGGAATAGTCACCGATTTAACGACTCTGCTAAAAGCGTATTTCCCACTTGGGTCTGTGCCAGAGCTAGGAGATACCATAAATTCATTGATATTTACTGCCGCTGTTGTTAACGCCCCACCACTAGGGATATTCCATCCTCTATACATGATTGGGCCGCTACGAGAAACAATCGTTCCACAAGCCCCATCTACGCTGCCATGATATGAATTTTTATTTAAATAGCGTCCATCTTGGACAGATGGAGAGCCGTTTGTTTGAATTGTTGTAATTGGAGAAACTAACCCAGTTGTATTTAATGTATTAGCTGAAGAGGAACTCCCAACCGAAAGAAAGCGAAAACAATCAGCAAATCCATAAGTTAATGGATACAAAAGTCCCGTTTGCGTGATAAAATTGGAAAAATAATCAGTTGTTTCCAACAACTTCCCATCCTTGTCGAAAATATCTACCTTAAAAGCTCCTTCGAGCCCATATTCCAATTGCGTTCGCATATCCATATATTTTATTTACACCTAATTTTATTACAGTTTCTTTTGGGTTTTTAAGAGATAATTAACCCTGATAAGAGCCAGTAAATAAAAATAAATTTAAGTCCACTAAATCTTCTCCAGTAATCGGCCTATTAAATGACATAAATCCAGATACATACGTTCCCGTAAATAAAAATAAATCAACATCACAATTATCTCCCAAGACTCCTAATATATTGCCAGATGGAAACGTAACTGAAAAATTTCCAGTCTCCCTTAGCTCTTCTAACCAATTACCACTAAAAGCAAAATTGACCTCATTTATGTCAGAGATAACCCCCGACCATTCTCCACTTATAATAACACTTAATCCAGATACAACATCATAAGGGGGCTCAACAATATCGCCACTTAGAATAAAATTATATATATTCGCATCTCCATCAGAAGGGAAAAAATCTCCAGTCAAATTAAAAGAAAAAATTCCACTATCTTTGGGGTTCCCAAAAAAAGAGCCGCTTTTAAAGACCAAATCTAATTTTCCAGAATCCCTTGGTCCGCCATATAAAATACCACTAAGAGAAAAATTTGAAGAAGTTACTTCACTTCCAAACGTATATGGATGGAATTTATCTACGCCAATTTCTCTTGAAGAAATATCAACAGATATTTGTTGGAGCTGGTTAAAGGGAGCGCCCATACCTTCATTTTAAATTTTACTGTTGAACAAAATCGTCGCCAAGTAAAAATCTAAATTATGAGTCGCAGCAATTTCGTTTATCTCCGATAAGCGAGCTTTGTTGTTGTCGGTCGGACTTTCGCAATATTTTTCAACATTATCGGCCCACTTTTCCGGAGACTCATTTGCCATGATTGTATGCGTAACCATTTCAATAATTTTGGCTTCTGCTTCGCCTATCTTTTTTAGTTTTGATTTTTTCTTAAAAGTTTTTGTTACCTCGTCTTCTAATCGTTGTCCTAAAATAAGATTTTCTCTAATTTTTTTGACGCTAAAATTTACTTCAGAAGCTCCGATTGGAGAGACTTTATTGGTTGACTTTGGAATACCCTTTGAGCCGGATGGACGACCAGAACTATCACCGGGCTTTTTTTCTTCTTTTTGGGAGCCGCCAATTAAAGGAGTATATAATCCTTCGTTTTTTAGTTTTTTAAACTTGTCTTGAGACTCTAACGACTCTTCATGGTCTGGAAGTCTATTTGTTTCAATAGCTTTAATCGTTTCTTCGGAAGTTAGAATTCCTAATTCAGCTAGACGTGTATAAATTTTAGCATAAATTCCGTCATCTTTTAAATCTATTTCTTCAAGATATGGAACTGGATAATTTTTGAATCCCATAGTTTTAGAAATCTTTTTAATTTCGGGAGCGAGAAAATTATTTACAAAAGCTGACCTTGCTTGACGTAATCGAGATACGAATATTTCAACTTTTGCCGTTTGATTTGCAAATTTTTCGCCACCAGCGAAAACGTTATTTAACCCAACATTTATATCGTTGTTAATTACTTCGTATTTTTTGGCGTCAAGCAGCTCTCCTATCTTTGGGATAATAAACTCAGCCTTTGTTGTATAATCTGCAATTAATACCCTTCCAACTGATTGATTTTCAAATAATTTTTGTAAAGCGGCAACGTTTTTAGGATTTACTCCTCCTTTTTCTGGCTCAGTCCCGCAAGTTACTAATAATATGACTTGTTGCATTGTCCTCGCAAGAGCCATATCTATTTTTTTCATTTCATATTTTGCATTTAAGTCCTCAAGAACTGGAAAACCCATTGGCACTGCGAAAGGCTCATAATCCTGTTTTTTGTAAAATACAGAAACGACATTGTCAGCGGTCAAAGGAATCAATACTGTCAAATTTATATTTTTTTGTATTGCTTGCTTGACATCTTTAGGAAGAGAAGATAAAAACTCTTCGTCTTCTTCTGTTTGCGGTTTTCTTAATCTTGCTAATTCATAATCAGACAAAATCTTAGAATAAATTCCAGAACTAAAATTAATAGTGCCAGTTAGAGCTATATCTGCTGGGTTTAAGATGACGTATTTTATCGGCAAAACTTTTTGCGATTCTTCAGCGCCGTAAACTTGAGTAATTCTGTTTACGTCTTCTGTTTTTAGAGTAGCTTCAAATCTATAAACAAAAACATTACCAGAACGATAATATTCTCTGTAAAACCTATCTTGCAAGTCCCAACTGTTAATTTTTTTAAAAAAAGCATGGAAAAAACTACGAGATTTTTCATTTCCACCTTTAAAAAATATATCCGTAGTAGATAATTCGGTCATCAAATCAATCACATTTCTGAAAACTGAAAAATTATAATAGGCTTTTTGACACAATACAACCGCATCTCTGACTGTTATTGTTGACGAGCCCTGTTTGGAGCTTTCTTTAAAAGGAACAAGACCATCCTGAATATTGCTAAATCTATCGGTTCTTTCTATGACACCGGCGACATTTCTCCTTGTCTTGTCAGATGCCTCAGTCATCAAGACTAAAGATTCAATATTTTTTTCTTTTTTGGCTGCTTTGTTTTTTTTCATACGACTACCATTATATGTTATAATTTGGGGCGTAAGTTCCTAAAATAACTTCGTGAGAATTTTTATTTAAAAATCTAACAAAGGTAAAAGTATTTGAACGCCCAGTAATTGTCGGAAACAGAGGAGTTTCGTCATTTGGCCAATAAATAGTTTGAGATAATCCCGTCCCCCAATTTAGGGGGCTATTAGTTATAAAATCTGGGTCATCTGGGTCCAAAGTGGTTCCAGAATTGCAAATTTTCATTATATTTACAGAACCAGTTTTAAAAGAAGGGTAAACAAATTCAACAGTCACATTATTACCCGTAATATAATAATCTTGGGCGTCATAAGCTGTGAAATCTATTAAGTTTGTTGCGCCCGATTGTAACAAAGAACTACCACTGACTGTATAAACAATTGAAGCTGTAGCGCCAGTAGGCCCAGTTGACCCAGTAGGTCCAGTTGCTCCAGTTGGCCCAGTCAAACCTGTATTTCCAGTATTTCCAGTATTACCAGTTGGTCCAGTTGGCCCAGTGTCTCCATCTGTTGCTCCAGTAGGCCCAGTTGAACCTGTCGAGCCTGTAGGCCCAGTTGAACCTGTCGAGCCTGTAGGCCCAGTTGGGCCAGTAGGTCCAGTTGAGCCTGTAGAACCCGTTGCTCCAGTTTCTCCATCTGTTGCGCCAGTTGGACCAACCGCACCCGTAGGGCCAGTTATTCCTGTTGGGCCAGTTGGACCTGTATAACCCATAGTCCCTTGCGCCCCCGGTTCTCCAGTTGCTCCTGTAGAACCAGTTTGTCCAGTTGGGCCGGTTGGGGCATGGTCGTGTATAAAAATCGTTCCCAAAACATAATGCTCTTCGTCATCCAGCCTTTCCCCACCGGGGAAACTTCGACTTTCAAATCCGTATTTTACTATTGAAGGAGCAAAAAATCCAAGAGTTACGTGGAACTGATTTCTACCAGAATTTTCTGCATAATAAGTAAAAGCTTCTGGTTCATCCAAATATCTTCCAGAAGCAAGAGGAATTGAAGTAAACCCTTCGTCTGGAATATATCGTCCAGTTCGAGTATCTTGCTCGTAAAGAGTGAATTTTAAGTATTTCCCGGTGATATTTCCAGTAACAAAATAATTAGTTGGGTGACTGATTGAATTTTCATCAAGATACTGAGAAACATCCAAACCATCATATTTCAAATAATAAGAAAATCCTCGAATCCAATGCAAGGTAGGGTTATATCCAGAAATATCTTGGATTCTCGCCCTTGGAGTCGTTTGGCCAGAATAAAGTCCAGTAATAGCTTCCCAATCATACAAAGCCCCACCAATAAGTCCAATTTCTCCTTGTTTACCACTTGCTCCAGACGGAAGATAAATAAAATCTCCAGTAGAATTATTAGATAAAAGCAAACGAAAAAAATGGCCAGAAGTGTTTATTCCAGTTATTCTTCCAGTAATAGATATTCCAGTTGGACCAGTATATCCAGTAGGTCCGGTAGGTCCAGTTGGACCTGTATCTCCCGTCGCCCCAGTTCTACCAGTTGGTCCAGTAGGGCCAGTCATCCCGATGATTCCTCCGACTTGCCCAGTAATGTCTATCCCATTAAGTTTCAGGATGCCATCTTCTACATTAAGAAAATCATCACCAAAATAAATCCCACTACCAGTAGGAACAATATTTATACCCTGTAGATAAAGATTATGAAATGGATGTTCTGGAGAGCCTAAATCTACTATCCCAGAGCCAGTTGGAAAAATATTGTTATTAAGGTCTAATCCAGACCCTCTTAGGATGTCTAAAATAAAACCAGTCCAAGCCGATTTATTAACCTGATGTGGCTGAATTAAATTGTAATTAACTGGTGGCATTTCCCTTTTTCCAATATATAGGTATTACACATTTTTAAATCATCGTGGGAACAAAGGTTTCCTGTTCTTCAACTTGCGCGTTTTGCATATCAAAATAAATTTTGGTGGCCCAGTTTCCTAGTAAAAGCGCCGTATAATTGTCTTTTCTTGCCCTGTTTTCAGTAGTTTCTCTATTTAAATGAGCTGGTAAATCAAAAGTCTGCATACCTCTAGCATTAGTTCCGACTTCAATTAAAGCGCACTCTGATTTAGTTAAATCTATCATAGAATCCAAATGCTCAATAAAATCCCCAACTGTATTTACATCATCAATAACGCCTTTAATCAAATCGAAATTAATTCCAGAAGTGATAGCTTTATCGAAGGCCATCGCGCTGCCAGCGCTTTTCGATGCAAACCAAATTCTCTTAAAGTCAATATTTCCCTGTAAATGTTCGTTAGACTTTCTTATAAATTCATTACTACCAAATACTTGCTTAAATACAATCCTTTTGTGTTCCAGATTGTGCTGGCGTTTGGCTGTTTTTAATTCTTTGGAATAATCTGGTTCGTCTAGGCTACTCTCAAATGTCATCCATTTTAAATTTAATTTATTTTTAACAAATAATTCATGCTCATTTGCTGCGTCAATAAAGTTATAACCAGCGTTATCAATGACAATAAAAACAATATTAAAATGTGTCAACAAATAATAAAAATATCTGATATGTTCTTTTAAATCTTTACCATGTTCTCCGTAAGCGTGGACTAGAGTTGATTGTTTATTTTCTTCGTCAAGTTCTAAGAGGGCCATACCAAAGTCGTCAGAAGTTGGGCTGTTGGAGAAGCTTGGGTCTATCGCCAAAACATATTTTTTGTCAGGAGTTCCCCTTACTAAAGTATGTGGGCTTTGAGAATGTGGGACAGTGCAATTAAACATTTTTTTCGCAGCAAAATATCCTTCACTTCCGTCTGTAAATCTAGCACAATATTCTCTAAGGAAAACCGCATTAGAAGTGCCTCCAGTTTCAGCTTCTTTAATAATACTTTGATTTATCATGTGGGCGGGTAGCGCCTCCCAAGATAATTGGGAAATAAAATATTTTGCATTATCTTCTTTTTCTTTTGGTTTATTTATTTTGCTTATCCATTCACAATAGGTTTCGTAAAGATTTTCAAAAGTGTATGACGCAGAAGAGAGGGCAACAAATCTTGTCGTATTTTCAAAAATGATTCTGTCTTTTTCATTTAACAATCTTTCTTTTATTAAAGAGTCTTCTATATTTCTAATTCTAATTCTTTCGTCCATATCTTGTGGAGCAGTTAAGAATGGAATAAGAACCGTATCTACAATTTCTTTACTCATTAATAAATATTCGTCAATTAACAAAACATTCGCTCGAAATCCACGAATTTTCTCTCCGTTCAATGGAATGGCAACAATAGACCCTTCGTTGATTTTTAATTCATGCAAATCATTTCGTTTAATTTTCGCTCCTAAGACTTGAAAAAATAAAGCCGCGTCCCTTCTTTCAGATATTTCTTCAATTTTGTTAAAAATAAAACGCGAAGTTCTAAATGTTGGCCCAGCTATAAGAATTTTTGAACCGGGATAGAATATACATTGCAAAATACAAAAAACAGCAGCTATAAACGTTTTTCCACAGCCACGACCCCAAATACACATACTATAGTTTCTATTTAACATCCCACGTAAAGTAACCTCTTGGAAAGGGGCGATTTTAATACCAGTTAATAGCTCTACAGTAAAAGTTAAATTATGACGTAAAAATTTAATCAAAGTTAGCCTAGCTTCGTTATCGCTAAGTTCTCCAACTAAAGTATTTAAATAGACTTCATTTAAATCTTCTAATTCTGTTTCGTATTTTTGAGGACACGTCCACATACTTATAATAAATTTGTATCGTATAATAGCTGTAAATCGGCTTTTTTCCATAAGCCCTTGCTTGTTAATACAATTTCAGCTATTCTTGCGGCCTCGGTTCTACCATCAACGAATAAAAATTGTATATCTTTAAATTGATAAATTAATTCTCTCATATTTCGTAGGACAAATTCGGGAGAGGCTTTTACATTAGAATATGCTGGTCTTAGGTATTTGAACCTTGCTACATTATTAAAGTCACTTTCTACGAGAATAAGCATTCCCGCGCCAACTTCTTCTGCTTTTTTTAATTCTTTTTTAAATCTTTCGAGCCCGCCGCTCATTGTCCCATAAAAATCTGCTAATGATTTTCTTTCTATAAAACTATTTTCACAAAGCTCTTTATTATCCAAAGTATAATCTCCAAATTTAAGCGCGGCTTTAATGATTGGTAAATTATTGAAGCAGAGTGGGGCTTGTTCTCTTGTGTCTATATAAATAGAAGAATTATTTATTGCTGGACTTTTAGGTAATTCTATTTTTTTATATTTTGCGGGAACACCAATCTGTTCGCATAAATCATAATAGCTCCCAAATAGTTCGTCGAAATAATTAATAGATGGAATAAGTAATGACCGTAATTCTACTTGACAAGGGGCGAACTTTAATTGTTTTTTTTGTATTCTTCTTTCCAGTAAATTTTTACAATATGTTTTTGCAATTTCTTTATCTTGCTTTCTAAGCCAGTAGCGCAAGTTATTTTTATTGTTAAAATCATCGTTAAAATATTGGTCTTTAGTTTTGAAAGCGATAATTTTTTTATCATGTAAATCATATCTCGGAAAGTAAGTTTGATAGTAAGAAACAATCCTATGTTTGTGGACTCTTATATGTTTGTGTAAAGATTCTTCATTTGTAAATACCTCTTTACAAATTTGACAAACTAGAGTTGTGCATACATTATCCATTTAGAGCTTCATTTCTTGAAAGACCCATAATTTTTCCTTTAAGCTCGTCCATAGTCATTAGTCTTTCCACTTCTTCTTTAATTGATACTTTTTGTAATTGGGCAAGTTTTATCATTTTGTTTCTTGTTTCTTCTAATTTCCAAAGCTGCACAAGATTTAAAATACTTGCGTTATCTTTGAGCTGTTTACTTAGTCTATCACTTCTTTTTTCTTTTAGGCTGTTTGTTAAGTCTTGCTGTCTTTTAACGCACGCATTATATTCTACTTGAGCTTTTCCGATTGCTTCCACAAGAGACATCGCAATTCTTACATTATCTTCTCCAGACTGTGAGGATTCGTCCAATAATACTTGCAATCGCTCTGACCTTCTTTGAATTGTCGAGGCCATAACAATTTCATTAGCTAAAAGAATATATTGGTCAACCTCTTCTTGAGTTAAATCAGATTTATCATAAGTATAACGAATAAAAGTAGATTCAAATAATTTTCTATCAGTTTCGGTTTCAAAACTATTAATCTGATGATTAAATCTAAATGTGTGTAAATATCCAATCAATGATTCTAAATCTTTTTTTTGTTTTGCGGTAATTTTATCTTTGTCAATACCCTCGTGGATGTATCTATTGACCCTAGCTAATGCGGTGACAATTGTTTTTGGAGGATTCCAATTTTCTTCCGGAACTTCATTGGTGTCTCCATAAACTATTTTTTTATCTAATGTTTTTACATATTCATTAACCGTTCTTGTCTCTTGGTTTAGATTTGTTAGAGATGGATTATTAAATAATACCTTTGCCATATCTAAAGAAGTCATAGATGACGCATTCTTTGAGACGTATTCCATTTGCTCTAAAGTTAAGGTAATTTTATCTTTCGTTAATCGTTCTTGAGAAGGTCTTGGCTTCAAGCTGTGTGTGGCTAAAAAAGCTTTGACAGCCCTGCCCTCGACTGAACGACCGTCTATTTCTTTCCCAAAAACCGCCACCGTTAAATCTTTTAGCGCTGGAGGAATTTCAGACGAATTCCATAAATTAAGTAATTTAAGTTTTTGTTCGTCAGTTAATTGTATGTCGCTTTCCATATTAAATGATGTCAATTTGTCCTTCTGATATGATTTTTTTGGCTTTTTCTATAATATTTTTTCTAATATTTTTTATTTGTTTGTAGCCGGGATGTCTATTCTTTTCGTTTGTTGTATAGCCTAATTTTTCTGCGACTTTCTTTTCGTCTTCATTATTTATGAACAGCGCTTCATACACTTTCCATTCTAACGGTTTGAGCGCGGCTTTCATTTTCTGATGCAAGCGTTCGGCACAATGTTCTATATTTATATTATCATCCCAAGCCTCTTTGACTTCATGCTCGTGCGTTGCCATTGGAACTGTAATTTTGATATTGTAGGCATTTTTCTTTTTTTTCTCCCAGTCTTTGTAAAGCGGACATTTTTCACATTGTTCTCCATAAATAGAACAACCATTGTCAGGTTGAGAGGCGGCACATTTTAGACAGGGGCGAACAAAATTGCTATAAGAATTTCGAATTATATTTCTAGTTTGATTTGTGATAATTCTATTTAGCCAAGGCTGTATTGGTTTAGAAGAGTCATACTGATTCCATTTTTTAAATATATGAATTCTAATAATTTGAGCTACGTCTTGGAAATCCAACCATTGTAAAGAAGTTAATGTCCACTTATTTTTTCTTTTGTTTATTTCTTGGTCAATGACTGCGATATAATCATCAAACTTAGGTTTAGTCTCCATTTATATCCTTTGAATCTCTTGTTGTCCCGGCTTCTTTTAGAAATTCAGCCCTGAAAGTTTTTTCATCATATTCAAATTTTTGCGGTTCTGTTGGATAAGCTTGAGACGTAGGGCAAGGAGATGCCATAATTTGTTTTAGAGTCTCTTTTATCGGTGGCGAAGAATTTATATCTGTTTCAAATTCTAGGCCGGTGAGTTCTGTTGTGAATTGCTCCACGCTTTCTCCATCGTCTGCATCAATTTCTTCGTATTGTTTTCCCTTATTATTAAAGGCTAAAATTTTTGGCGCGAATGTTTTTAATTTTTTTAGCTTTTCTTCTGGTTTGGGAGGCGAAGAGGACAATGAAGCTAAATTTGTGCCGCACTCTGGACAAAATTTACAGGATACACTTGGAGCTTTTTTACCGCAATTGTGACAATAATTAACTGGCATATATCCATAATAATAAAAAACTCATCATTTTTATAAACAAAACAAAAAAAACAAACTACAATATACATGGAAGAAGATAATAAAATTCAAACCTTAAAAGAAATCTTACGTCTTTCATTTGAATACTGTGAAGACGATAATCCAAAAATTGCCGAAGAATTTTCAAAAATTAACTTGGCAGCTTATCAACTACTTAAAAATATAGAACACAAAAAATTTAAAATTGAATAACGAAAATACAATTGCATTATACCGACCGGGGGCGTTAGGTGATATAATGATGACTTTAAACTGCTGTAAAAAATTAAAAAAACAATACCCAGAAATTCATTACTTTTGTCACACTTCATACAAAAATATAATTGAAAATTTTGTTAAAAACAATGATATTGTCACAGAAATATACGATTTAGCACAATTCAATCATTTAAATTATAAAAATTGGGTAAGATTGGTCGGCTACCCAATCAAAGAGGGTTATCCAATGACTCCAATGAAAAAACATCTTGTGGAGTATTTTTTTGATGAATTAAAATTAAAATGTTCTTTTGATGATTTTGAATTAACGACCGGCGAAATTCCGGAAAAAATTGGAAGAAAAAACTATCCTTATTTTATTACTGTTCAAACAAACGCCGGATGGTCAATCTATAAAGAATGGTCTGGATGGCAAGAACTAATTAATAAAATAAAAAAAGAAAGACCCGATATTTCTATATATCAAATCGGAGGTGCGAAAGATAAAAAACTTGATGACATTGACGGCGATTTTTTGGGAGATTCATTTGAAACAAATTTAGCCGCACAAGCTTGGTCTTTGTGTCATTTAGGTATTGATTCTGTTTTTAATCACACTTCCAATATCTTTTGGCGGAACATAAACAAAAAAACAAAATCAATCATATTGTTTGGTTCGACACAAGCTTCCGCTTCTGGATATAAACATAACATAAATATAACAAAAAACATCCATTGCCAGCCGTGTTTCAAAGAAAATCCGTGGATTTCCCAAAATACAAAAGGAATATGCGAAAACCCCCCAAACCAAACATACCAAAATCCAAAACATGAATGCATGGCAAAAATTCAGGTTGAAGATGTATATAGCTTATTACTAGAAATTATATAAATGAAAAAAATAGCTTTAGGAATGATAGTTAAAAATGAGGCCCACGTTATCGAGAGATGCTTGGATAGTGTTAAAAACCTTATTGACATGGTTGTTATAGCCGATACTGGCTCATCAGATAATACAATTGAAACAACAAAAAAATGGCTTATTAAAAATAATATCCCCGGCGAAATATTTCTCGAAGAATGGAAAGATTTTGCCCACAATAGAAGCTCCGTTCTTGCAAAAATAAGAAACATAAAAGAAATAGATTATGTATTAATGATAGACGCTGATGAAGTTTTGGTTTTTGAAGAAAATTTTGATTTCAAAAAATTTAAAAATGAACTTACGGACGAAGTTTATCATATAACAACAGATTTTGGAGCTACCCAATATTCTCGACCACAAATATCCAGCAACAAAAAACCATTCATATATCGTGGTGTTGTGCATGAATTTTTAGATTGTTTAGAGTCTATTAATTCTCATGGAAAAGCTATAGGATTTGTGAATCGCCCCTTTCAAGATAGCAATAGAAATAAAATAGGTCAAAAATTTGAGAAAGACGCAGAAATTCTAAAATGCGCGCTTGAAGTTGAGAAAGATGAATTTTTAATTTCTAGGTATTCTTTTTATCTTGCCCAATCTTTAAAGGACTGTGGAAAGCGTGGAGAAGCAATAAAGTATTATACAAAAAGAATCTCCTTGGGATTTTGGGAAGAGGAAAGGTTCTGGGCCGCATATCAAATCGCTCAACTCAAAGAAAGTTTAAAACACCCAATAGACGACATAATCCAGTCATTCCTTTATGCACACGAAATATGCCCAAAAAGGATAGAGGCTTTACATGGTGCCATGCGAATTTGTAGATTAAATAGTAAAAATAATCAAGCATATATGCTTGGTAAATATGCCATTTCATTACCCAAAATAAATGACGGACTTTTTGTAGAAAAATGGATATATGATTATGGTCTATTAGACGAATTTTCAATAGCCGCTTATTGGGCGGGTTACTATGAAGAATCTCGTAACGCTTGTTTAAATCTATTATCAACGAATACTTTGCCAGAATCATACAGGAAAAGAGTAAAACAAAATCTGCAATTCTCTCTTAATAAATTAAAATAATTATGCTATTCGGACCATTAATGACCAAACAAAAAATTGATTTTTTTGCAAAATGTCAATATCTGCTTTTAAAATACCATCCCAAAAGCCGTTTTATAGTCACTTATGAAAAAATAGAAGAAAAATTATCTTTTTTTAAGTCTTTGATAGAAACATATAGTGGAGCTTTTCTCGAAACGGATTCAATGTGCCTGCTTTATAATAGAGTAAGCATCCAAAATCCAAACGATGTAATAGAAGAATACAAAAATGCAAAAAATTCTTGCTATATACAAGAAGGCAATTGTATCTCAATAAGCTTTTTAGTCGCTGACTCAACTCCAGAAAATTTTAAAGAATTTATAAAAATCTTTGAAAACATAGAATATGTAATGTTTTTACGAGGAGAAAAAGTCGCAATTCTTCCGCGCGATTTATTTCTATCTAAAGCTAATGAAGTTGTTTCAAAGCGGGATTATTTACTTTCTTAACTATAAATTTAACCAATTCAGAACGCTTAATGTCCTCTTCTCCAAAATTGAAAGAATATATTCCCATTTTAGCACTGAGTTCATCATTAAATAATCCTTGTAATCTCTCAAATCCGCCAACCTTTCCATTTGTTAAGTCTGTTTGCATTGGGTCAGCTAAAATAAAACATTTGGAAAAATGTCCCAATCTTGTTAATATTGTTATGATTTCCTTATAAGTGGAATTTTGGGCCTCGTCAAGAATAATTGTTTTTGCGTTCCAATTAAGTCCTCTTGCATAATTAATCGGAAATGCAGAAATTCTTTTTTCTTTTTCTAGTATTTGGAGTTGAGATTGTGGTAGTAATTCTTCTAGTTTTTCATAAAATGGCAGATTATAAAAATGCAATTTCTCTTCTGCTGTGCCGGGTAAAAATCCCAATTTCGTGTCCGCGCTTTCCACGGCAGACCTAAGATATACAATATCTGAAACTTTTTTATCTGATAAGAGCTTCAAACTTGCATATACCGCCATCAAGGTTTTGCTTGTTCCCGCTGGACCACCTAAGAAAATTAGTTTGGCTTCTTTGTTTAGGGCAATTCTTAGAAATTCTTTTTGTTTATCTGACCAATTGAGTTCTTTTATCAGAAGTTGGTTTTTAAGCTTATCTCTTTGATGCACATGGAGAGAAACATCTTTGTGAATTTTCATATCTTAATTATAAAAAACAAAAGAGCCTATTAATAGGCTCTCAGCATTTATTATTTTTTCCCACAATAATATTTACACTAGAAAAGATTTAGAATCCGAAGATTTTTGTGTTAAATTTATGCTTCTCTTCTCCCATAGCTTGATGACAATTTAATTTTAATCCAGCAGCATAGAGAATAAATAATAAACAAGTATGAAAAGCCATGCCATTAGAAATTTTCTCAAAATGTCCATAAAAGTAAGGAGAACTAAATACATATCCAAATAATCCAGATAATCCAACAAAATAAATTAAAGAACCTATTAACTCAAGCCTTTTATATTTTTTTTCTGTATTAAAACACACTACTAATCCACTCAAACCTATCAAGAGAAATCCAATAAGGGTAAACAAAGACGGGAACCCGGCCCTTATTGTCTTTTCTAAATTTTCACCAAAATTAAAAATAGAAAGTGACGCCAATCCTCCAACCATCAATAAAATCCAATTTGAGCAAATTGAAACAACAATATCACAAAACTTATTTTTAGACTGAGCAATTCCACTAGAAGCTATAAGCATTATAGCGCTTAAAACAAAAGACACGGCTGTAAATATTTTCATGCTTTCGCCCCACTCTATCCATTTTGTATAAATGTCCTGATTGGTTTCCCAGCCATATAGCGTCACTAATGCGGTAATAAGAATAGCAAAAGGGATACTTTGGGCGCAAAATTTGATTAACTTTTCTTTCATATTAAGGAGTCGGAAGTTGAGGAGTTTTCATAATCAATAAAATTAAAGAACTCATCACCGCAAGAAGAATTGTCCCAACCATGCCGTAAACAATTGTTTTTACGGGTTTGAATTCGTCTTGTTTGACGTAATGAAGTTCGAGCATTTCTTTAATCTGTTTGACATCATTCAAAACGGTATCGAGTTTCGCAGTGTTAATGGCTTGAGATTTGGCTTCTTCTAGTTCTTCTTTTGTATATTTTTTTGTTTCGTCCATAAGTCATTAGTTATATATTATATACTTAGAATTATTTTTTAGAAAATTCAAGAAGATTTTTAAGAAGTTCTGGGCTTCCTTTGATTCTTTTATATATTTCGGCGTCGGTTTTTAGTTGAGTTTCTAGGTCAATAGAATTATGAAAGTAATGGTGAAGTTCATGCGAAAGAACCGCTCCAAAAAATAACATTTGATTAACGTCATTCGTTTCTTTTGGGCGAGAATGGCCAATATCTAAAAGAATAATTTTGTTTGTATAAAAAGGCGTGACATCTTTTGTAACTGTTAGTCCATAAAACGCTGGCATATCTGACCAATAAATTTGTTGGGGAAGATACGGATACACCTGAGAATGGTCAACAATTGCGACCATTTTTAGGGCTTGTTCGGCTAACTTACGTTCGGATTCATTAAATTCGCGCCCTATTTTAATTTCAATTGCTTTTTCTTTAGGTAAAAATGGAGCCAAATTTTTTGGATTTAATAGGCATCCAGACCCACACGCTCCAACGAGCGACATCATTAAGGCCAGAATCAAAGCTTTCATCTAAAGGAATTACACTTCTTTTTAAATAAAATTTTTTATATTTTTTGATGAGATTCTTTTATTTATCTAAACAGGACTAATTTTCGGTGGGGGGGAGACAGTATAAGGGATAATGTTTTTAGTTTTGGATTTTTTTATTTTTGTTTGTTTGGGTTTTGGAGGTTTGGGGAGACTGAACACAACCACCCTACTCGGTTTTTTGAACTGGATTTTCGTAATTTTTTCAAAAATAGGCATACCCCCCCCCCGATGTAGTGGTTTGAATTTTAGACTGCTACAATAGGTTGTGTTATCTTTTTTTAATAAAAATCTGTTGACTTTTCTGCCGTCATAGGCTAATCTTCTCACATGGAAAAGAAAGTCATTCAATACATCGTCAGAGAGTCCTACGGAAACTCCCTCGAATACATCGCCAATCCTGCTGACGCTCGCCTTGTCGAGCTGCTTACGGGCAGGAAAACCATCAACTCTGTCATCCGCGAGCTGATTCGTGACCTGAGTGGCGGACGTATCCAGTTTGAGGAAGTCTGGTATCGGCACGCGAACAACTAAGCGCGTCTAAGACCTTCTCTGGCAAGGAGATAGGTCGTCAAGGGGCGGACGCTCTAAGGCTTTAGCTTTCAAGGGTTTGGGACTTAATAAATCTCATGTTTTTTTGAAAATTGTTCTTGCATTTAGCGGAAAACCTACTACAATTTCCCCTAGAAAATGAAAAACGAAATGAATCCAAATTCCAATCCTCAGTCTCCCTCAAATCCAGTCCCGGTTGTCAAGACCGATGCTAACCAGTTTTCCAGCCTGTTCGACGACCCGAAGTTCAGGGCGTCGTATATCGTGATGGAAAAGCGTCGCGGAAGATTGCGTGTCAGGGCTTGGCAACGTCGCAATGGACACGACTGGCCGTAATCGCTTGAGTATCAAAGACTTGCGTTTGCGCCCGTCGCTTTTGTAAGTGTTTGCATATCAGGGTTTTGTAGCTTCACAAAAAATGTAAAATTTTTCTTGCTTTTTTGGGTAAATTACACAATAATTTAGCCATGAAAACAAACACGACATTCAAAGAGATGAACACAAACCACTATGCCGTCGCTGACCCTGCTATGGTGGGCGCACTTGGAGCGTTGGTTGACGCTTACAATGATGAACTCAAAGCGTTGGAAGGCAGGTTTAATGCTCGCGCCAACGATATTCTTGTCAACGCCATTGTTCCGCGCAGGGAAGGAACTTGCAAGAAAGCAACCATTTTGAACGTAGCAGCAATCCACGGCGACACCGTTTTCGTGACAACCGCTGATGCCCGTGGAGTTCTTACAGAAGCCTATATCCATGCTGGCATAGAGTAGAGGGAAACATCAGTCTTTTACGTAACCCCCTTAATCCCGAATGGGTTACGTGGCGGCTGGGCGCTTTTATAAACGCTTCTGCATTAGGGTGTTACATATATGAAGACTTTACTTTAGAAAAAGATTTGACAATTCGCGCTTCTAGTGATAGACTTCTCCAATCATGCGTTGCGAAGATTATCCTTGCTGTGGTCACGAGGACGGCGGTTGCCCGAACTCTGACGGAACCTTTAACTGCTGCACTTGCGGAGCCAAGCTCCCAATTGATAGCACTAGCGCGATGTGCCGTCGTTGCCATCGTGAGATGGACAGGCGAGAGGACGGTTATGAGATGGGCGGCGATTATGATTACTCGATGAACTACTAAACCCTTCGGGAATAAGTAGTTACAGGCCCGCCCGCCGCCCTTGTAAGTCCTTGATATTCAACGTAATGTAATTGAAGATTTTTCTTGCAATCCCTGATAAATGTGGTAAAGTCTTAACTAATGAAACTCTACACGCTCACTTTCGAGAACAATGGTCAAACCCGCAAAGAGCAAGCTGCGGCAACTTCGCTTCTTCACGCTCTTGACAGGCTTTACACTTTCAACAGAATCACTGCAACGGACAAACTTCTCGATTTTTCGATGGAAACGCTTTGACTGGTTTTGGCCCTTAGCTTAATTGGTTAAAGCAGCGAACTCATAATTCGCCGAGTGTCGGTTCAAATCCGACAGGGCCAACCCTCTCATATTCAACAACTTACAAACGTCGCGGCCCGCACCTAAGTCTTTGATAATCAACTAAATAAACTTTAGTTTTTTTTCTTGAAATTTTGGACGTTTGTGGTATCTTCTATTCATGGACGACAGATTCGAGCAACAGGACAACGAGCAACCTTACGACGGCGCGGGCTTTCCCGGCTGTGGCGATGGTTCCGATGACTTCGCAGACTGCAACGCGAATGAGGCGGACGACTATCGCAACGAAGGCGAGTAGTAGCCTCGGTTGAGGCGCATACTACCTGTAGTAGTCGGCGGGGCGGCGCTGTAAGTCTTTGATTATCAAGTAAATTGAAATGAAGATTTTTCTTGTAAATTCCTGAAAATATGATACTCTTTTGAGTATGGAAAAGACAATGACTCACGTTGAAGCCAATCAACTCGCAGAACGCGGCTTGACGGTTTCTGACAATCTTCTTTACGCAACGGCTCGCAAAGGCCCATTTACCTATGGCGTGAGCTACATCGAAGGGGCAAACCTTCCGTGGCGTTTCACAATGAAGGGGCCAAAAATTCACAACGTCAAGACTTGGGATTTTTCCCATTTCTGGAAGATTCTAAACCACATGGAAAAGTTTTACATTCTGTGAGCGCAAAAGTTATCAAAATCACCATCCTTTATGTCGTCACGTTGACGGACGGGCGCGTTATCCAATTCCAAAGCAAGGACGACGCCGAGCGATTCATCAACACTATGAAAAACAACGTGGAAAGTTTTCATTTTAGGGCTTTCGAGTCCGTGTAAGCCTTTACCGCTTAGGGACTTATAAATGCGCCCGCCGTCTCTGTAAGTGCTTGATAATCAAACAAATTCAATTAAAGATTTCCCAAAAATACTTCTTGCTTTTTTAGGAAAATGTGATACACTTCTTTTAAGAAAATGAAGATGAAAAACACAATCTCCGAAGTGATGAACGAAATCGAAACCTCAATCGGCATAAAGCTGGATTGGGCGCGGGTGACAAACCCGAAGTGCGACAACCGCACTTTCGAGGAATGGGTCGCCAAGTGCGAACTCGAAAAGAAGTTCCCGCGAACACCGCGAATCTGCGCGGTGACGGGTTACGTTGAGCCTCGCTTCCGTTGTCCTTCCGTTCTCGCATAGTTCCCAAAAACCAACAAACCCAAAAATCAAAATGACGAAAAAACACTTCATCGCCATCGCCGCCATCATCAGTCAGACTCCAATGCCGCCGCAAACTCGCAATGAGTTGGTGGCGAAAATTTCCAAAGTCTGCAAAACCGAGAATCCGCGCTTCGACGTTGCGCGATTTACGGTCGCCTGCCTACCTACGGGGAAAAGTTTGACTTTGAGCCATAAGTGGCTCTAGTCTAACGGGTTGGAAAGGGCGGGCCGCGCTCTGTATGTCCTTGATGCTGAGAGTCTTAGACAACTCAGCAATACAAACTCAACGAATTCAGTCTCCCCATGTGGTTGTCAATGGTGCAATGCAGTTTTCCACCGTTGCGCGACAACCGAAGGAAAGAGTAGCTCCCGCAATATTCGCAGGAATCGTATCCATAGGATTCGACGCGAAAAGCGCGGAGCTTCCATCGCTTTCCCTTTTTGAAAGAGAAAGAAACCTTGTCACCGGGATTAACGCCCTTTTGCTCAAGGATGCGGCAAATGGCGGAAGTGTAGTTGTTTGATTCGGTAATTTTGATGACCATAGAGAAACACTATCACGACTACTGAAAAATGTCAAACTTTTTTTACAAATAAATCTCATTGATATACAAAGCTTTACAAAACCCCCCACCCGCAAGTCTTTGAAAGCGAGCGACTTAACGCCACGCCAATTCGGGCATTGACTCTACGCGCACGATTGCCGAGCGTCCAACCTGCCGCTTCAGCATCTCAATCTGCACGGTGGCGAGAGATTCCGCCCGAATGACGGCGGCGTAATTCACGCCGTCTTTGGCGTAAATGACACGGCGAAGGGTAGAGTTGCGGTGACGTGGGTTGATGTGGACTTGCATGGTGTAAAAGTATCACAAGAATTCCCCAAAGGCAAGAACTTTTTGAAGTTTTTTTACAAATAAATCTTTGACTTTTCAGGACAATTGTGATAGGATTTCTCCTATGCGAATCAAAATCACATACTTAAAAACCGGCAACGAATATATTCAACAGGCCGAGGAGGTTCATTTCAACAAGGGTAGTATCGCTCTTTTTGGGGAAAAGTATGCCACTTTTTTCCGTCCGCAAGACGAAGTGAAAGTCGAAATTCTGGACGATACACGGCAGTCGTAAAGCTTTCTTTCTGAAGGACTTGAGGAGTCCGCAGAGCCAGTTTGTAAATCTTTGATATTCAGGTTTTAGCCTAATCCCATGTCACGCCCCAAAGAAGTCCCCTGAGTGGAACGAAAAGTGACTGAAATTGTTTGACTTTTATTGAGTTTTCGGCTATCATCATTTTAATGAATACCTCCCTCAAATCCGCGCAATATAGACTCCGTTCGACTCTCGAAGCTAACGGAATCAAAGTCGGCACGAAGAAAGCTCAAATGGCCGAATTCTTTTTCCTTCAGGGAGCATTGGCTGCCGCTGATAAGGAGTTTCCGTCCACTTCCGCAGCAATTTGTATGCTCTCTGGTCGTTCGATTCTGACTCTCAAAAATGAGTAAGAGGCTGTAAATCAGATACTTACAAAGCCCGCCCCGCCGCCCCCGTAAATCCTTCTCCACCAACGAAATAAAAATAAGGAAAATCCTTGCCATTCCTGCAAAGTCTGGTAATATCTTTGCATGATGAATCGTGCAACCGCCCTTGAAATTGTTGGCGGACTTTCCACTCCCTCAAAAATGCCGTGTCACTCTTTTTCCATTCCGGCGCGACATTGCCTTGTCGGGCAAAAGTTGCGTGATGTCGAGGGGTCAATTTGTTCCAAGTGTTACGCTTTGAAGGGGCGTTATGGATTCAAAAATGTTCAAACCGCGCTAGACCGTAGGTTTGAAAATTTGAATCACCCACTTTGGGTTACGGCAATGGCTTGGCTTTTGAATAACGTCGAGAAAAGCGGCTTTTTCCGTTGGCACGATTCCGGCGACTTGCAAAGCGTTGAACACTTGGGGCGAATCGTTGAAGTGTGCAAACTGACTCCCGGCGTGAAGCATTGGCTTCCCACCCGTGAGTTTGGGATTGTTGGGGACTTCATCCGTGGCGGTGGTATCATTCCTGATAATCTCACAGTCCGTTTTTCCGCTTTGATGTTTGACGGTCAACCGCCCGTGACTGCGGCTCGCAATCTTGGCGTGCAAGTGTCGAGCGCAAGCAAAGAAAACTTTACTTGCCCCGCCTCAAAACAGCAAAACCAGTGCGGCGACTGTCGCGCTTGTTGGGATAAGTCGCGGTTTGACATTTCCTATAAGAAACACTAAAAAATATGGCCATTCTAATCACGGCATTAGTTTTCGGCGTGTTTGTTTCTTTGTTTGTTGGAGCAATAGTCAATCCGCCATAAGTCATTGGCTGCTAAGGACTTAGAAGGGCGGGCGGCGAAATCCGTAACCAATTGAAATTCAATTGATTACAAATTATCAGCAAGCATGGTCAACCACTCGCATCCCACCATCGTATCGCTCAGTCCGTTTGCGCGGAAGGTTCGCCCGACGCCTTAGCCTTGTCCGTTGTTGCTTGCTAAAAATGTGACGGCAGGCGGACATCGCACCCGCTTGGAGACTCGCCAACAGCTACCCTTGCTGCCGTCAGAAATTTAATGGGGCGCGTATCGCTCTCCCCCTCGCGCTAACCTTATATTGTTTGAGCGGTGGTTACAGCACCCGCTTTTGCCTCACTTTACTTGGCTCTCGGCTTCAGCTACTCGATACGAGGTCAGCTTTCGCTGGTGGTGTCGCACTTTGGGTTCTGCCACTGGCCGTTTAGTAAAGGCTCTTTGATATGTTCCGTGACTTTTGAGAGTTTAGCGTCAAACATTTTGCGAATGACGCCGCGAAGTAAGTCTCGCTCTACGTAACACACCAAAGAACCTTCAACTGTTAATAGAATACCATAAAACGAAAAAAAATGCAAGCACTTTTTTGAACTTTTTTCCATTTTAAGCCATTGAAACTCAAGAACTTACGAGGCGAACGGGCGGCGGCGTAAATCCTTGATAGATAACAGTTTGTAAAATCTCACTTTTTTCAGAAAGAAAGTTGTTGACCTTTTGCGGCTTTGTGATACTCTTTTTACATGATGAACGACTTCACCGCCCTAAACGCAGAAACCGAAACGTCCGCCTTCGCCAAGTTCACTACCGAGGAACACGCCGAATATCAGGCGTGGCTCGACGAGCGTGAGCAGGAAACACTTGAAGAAAAGCAGCAGCGTAAGCTCGACGCATGGCGCAAGTGGGGCGAAAAAATGGCATTTCTCCGTCAAATTCACGAGGAAATTGCGCCCCTCATCGCAGCGCGCAAGGCCGCACTCGAATAATAGTTCAGTTCTCGCGCAAGTCTTTGGGCAATAGGGGCTTACGCTGGGCGGGGGCGTTTTTGCAAGTCCTTGTTAGTGAATAACTTAAAAATTCTTGACTTTTGAAATTTTTATGCTACAATAAGAAACAAGTGGATAAATCATTTTCAAACCTATCTCTTGACTCTGCCGCCGATGCTGTTGACATTCTCAGGGCAATGCAATCTCTTGATAATCAAGAACTTACGCAGTTTGAAACTTGGCTTGAGGCAATAATGGTTCCAACTGAGCGACCTATTTGCCACGAATAGGAGGGCTATTTAGCGAAGTGGGTGTTCGTTTTTGGAATGCTATTTCGAGTGCCAGATGTTCATTTTTAAGTTGACTTTTTAGAGTTTTCTGATAATATCTTTTCATGCTTAGTGAATACGATAAGACTCACCTCGACGAAATCCTCTGTGGTCATGGAGATTGGTTCACAGCGCAGCTTTTGCGTTTGATTGCGAAGTCTGACTTGAGCAATCGAGCGCGGCTGACGAAGGGTTTTCCTGAAGAAGTCGCCCTTGTCAACAAATATCAGTTTGGCGAGCCAGAAGATTCAACAGTCATGTGCGAAAATTGCCATTCTGCCGTGCATCACACGAACGAGTGCATTTATTCCCGACGCTAACAACATTATGAATGACGAAACAAAGTATTTTCAGTGTCCAGCTTGCGAACAAGAAAGTGGTATGCCACTGCGTCAACTTCATCAATACATTCTTTGCCGTTGCACTTCTTGTAATTGGGAATGGGTATTGAGTGAAATTGAAGATTTACGCACTCCTCGTTTGGGAGTCGGTGATTTCGTTGAGTCTCGGGGCTATCGGAAGGGCTTTCGATAGCGTTCTCTATTTTGAATAGAGCTTTCGGCCTAAAACCTTTCTAACTAGGGAGTTATGCAAATCGGGGACCGAAATTAAAAATCACCCGCGAAGATAAATAACATGGCCGCTCTTGCCAATACCTTCCATCCCGAATAAAGGAGATTTCACGTTTCCCCTTGCGTGTTTCGCTGGCGCATTAAAACTTGCGGGCTTGAAAATGTCTCCAGTTAAAATCTCGACAAAAGCCACAAGTCGGCGGTTGTTTTCAGAGCCATCGTGATTGATTTCAATACTAAAAACTTTCACGAACCTACGTCCAACGGTCATTTTAACTATTGACTCTTTGAAGTAAGTGTAGCCCATTTCATTCTTATATTCATTCAAGCGTTTAGTAAGGGCAGTTGCAAAGTCGCAAATCATAAGGCGTTGATTATTAAGGCTTACCAAGATGTCACACGGTAAATTTGCACATTTCGTCTCGCACAACAGGGTCAAGACGAAAACACGGCGGCGGAAATTTGACTCGTGCCGCCAAATTTTCAGGAGAAATGACTGCGCTGCGAGATTCACCCGTATCCTCATCGCAGCCAAGCACAAGACCATTGCCCATCAGCAAACGCCCATCGAAAAAAAACGCCTTCTCCGTGCCGTTAATCAAACCCTCATCGTCAACATAAAGGGTGTCGCCGTCCTCAAGATACCCACCCACGCAGAACAAATCGCAGCCAATCAACTTCCTAATTTCTCCGTCCGAAACGGAGACTTTGGAAATGGTTCGGTCAGTTGCGTTGATGAGAAAACCAGCGTTCGATTTCATAAAAGAATCTTATCAGAAGTTTGTGCAGGCGTCAAGATTTTTTAATCACTCGAATCGGTTTCCGTGTCCACGTTATACACGAAAAACTTATTGTGAGAGTCCACGCTCTCGACCGTGCTGGACACAATCCTCATTGACTGCCCAAAGAACCCAGCCATTTTGACCAAAGTGAGAATTTCCTCCAAGGCTAGAGGAGCGTTGAAACGCTTCACTGTCCAACCATGAGAAGTTACACACCCAAACGGAGAGTGGCCGGAATTCAGGGTCACAGAAATTCGAGGATTCGTTGGGCCATTAGAAAGTTGATTTGCCATGTCCAAATACTATCACAACAAACAAAAAACGCAAGAAATTTCTACATCTTTATGTTCTTTAGGCTCAAGGATTTATAAATCCGGCCCCCCCCGATTTTTTAATCGGACTCTTGCTCTGGATGAGGAACTGGCTTACCAGAGTAATGAGGATTTCTTTCCCACGTATCGTAATCAGTTAAAATCCAAGCTCGGTTGGGTCGTGTGGAACCATAATTGCGGGTGAACTCTCGACAGGCTTCTTGTTTGGTCGCAATTTGGTCTTCTCGTTCGTAGAAATGATTAGCAAGAGCATCCATAATTAAAATCGTCCAAAGTAACCTTTTTGCCAAGCACGACCGATAAGTGGAACATCAGTTCTTCCGCGCTATCCAGTTCGTCAATGGAGTGTAAATCGTGACCCTGATAAACAATATCGCCATTATAGGCATTGTCAATCAGAGTTTCGTATGCGACTCGCGGACTATTGTAATTGTCATGGCGTCTTGCATAATCCCATAGCCAGTTTTGAGAGATTTCTTTTTGCGTAGATTTATTAACAAAATTTTCTTTGTCAAGGTCTGGATGACTCCAATCATGGCGTAAATTTGTGACTGTCTTTGGATACAGAAATAACCAACACGCTGAATTTTTGGAAGTGTATAGCTCCTTCAAAAACGGGTCAATGATACCGATTTTTGTTTTGGCGTTTCTACTGACTTTGACCCCCATGCTCGACATTGACACAACTCCAACGTGCGCTCCTGCGCTCAAAACTTCATCAGAAATAACCGGAATTATAGCAACGTGAATTGCGTCACGGTTGGCGTTTGGAGTGGTGAGTTGTCCGATGTTTGGTTCATTTTTCATGTTTTAGATTTCAAAGTTTTTGAGCATACGGTCAACAGTTTCCTTTGGGACATTATGGACGCTACCAAAGTTTCCTTTGACGATGATTTCCTGAATTTGATAACCGTGATGTTCGGCAAATTCAACGTATGGCTCCATTTTCCCACTTTTTGACGCTTGTGTTAGAAACAATTACCTGTTCGACTCCCTTAGCCATCGCTTCTTTGGCGTCCTGAATACAGCGGATGTGGCTCATCGGGATATGGGAAAATCATTGCTGATGAAAAAATGTGCGCCTACAAGAAAAAACAATCAATCAATAATTCTGGACAAAAAAATAAAATGTTCGGTAAACCGTCTCCCAATGGCTCTGGGAATGGGTGGAAAGGATGGATTGACGGAAAACATTTCAGAAGTTTAAGAGAGTTAGTGATTCTTATAGAACTAATAGATACGAAGTCTATTTTTGAATCTGGAGAACAGGCAAAATATGCTATAAACTATATTGATTGTCTTGGGGTAAAAAGGACATATTTTCCAGATTATATTGTTTTTTCATCAAAACAAATCATAGAAATCAAACCTAAAAGACTCTGGGGAACTCCGAGTGTAAAAAGAAAAAGCTCGGTTGGAAAAATTTTTGCTGAATCTATGGGATTTAATTACGTCTTAAAAGACCCAATTATAGAGTCCAATAAAATTAAAGCCATAATACACAGAATAAAATTTTATCCAAAATATGAAAAAAAGTTTTGGGAATGGCAAACTATGCCCGTTCGCTAGTTGTCGGCCTAAACCAAATGCCGCGCTCCAAAGTCAAGTTTCCCAAAACAGGAAAACGCACAAATAGCTGCTTGAAAGCCCATCCAGAATTAGCCGCGAACATTTTCAGAAGTTCTTCTCGAATCCGTTCCGTTGACACTCCAGAAAAAGAATTCAAAGAAAACTTATGAATTGCATTACTGGTTTCCCAAAGTAAGTGCATCTTCTTGGTGGCGGCAAAACGCAAAGCACGTAAAATTCTCAGCTTATCTTCGTTGAAGCGGTGAACCGGATTGCCAACGCAACGAACAACTCTCGCACAAATATCTCCCCTGCCATTATGCGGGTCAATTAGCTCATTGGTTGAGATATTCCTTGCGATGGCGTTCATGGTGAAGCGCGAGCATAAACCCTTCATAATCATAGACTTACAAGGTAATAAAAAATGTATTGACTTTTTAATAGCCGTCTGATAATATATCCAAAATGAAAATCAACCTCCAATCTATTGACCGCTCTCAATTCCTAGTCCAAGAGCGTCTAGTGAATGGTGAGACAATGGTATTGGTTAATCCTCAACACGTTGGAGTAAAGTGGACGCCTGAAAACCTTCATTATCGTTCTTCTCTGTGGACTCTCGAAGGAGAGTTGGTTTCTGCGTCTTTCAAAAAGTTTTTTAATTGGGGAGAGCAACCAAATCTTGCACCGATTCCAAATTCTCTTGCCGGACATTCTTTGATTGAAAAGTTGGACGGTTCAACGCTAATCGTTTCCCGTTACAAGGGTAATCTCATTATACGCACGCGAGGCACGGCAGACGCAACTGGACTTGAAAATGGCCACGAAATTGCTCTCTTGCGAAAATGCTATCCATACGCATTTAATCACGTTGACGTGAATTGTGAAAATTATTCAGTAATTTTTGAGTGGCTTTCTCCGACGAACAAAATCGTCATTGATTATGGCGCGGAGCCAGAGATTCGACTTATCGGCCAAATCAGTCATCGGAACTATGCGCTGACTTCTCAAAAGGAGCTTGACGTGATTGCGGAAGAAATGGGAGTCAAGCGTCCAAAGCGTTTCTCGTTTGATACCGTTGAAGAAATGATTGGTTCTGTCGAAAAGCTACAAGGACAAGAGGGGCTTTGCTGCTATTCACCAGATGGACAAAACATCCGTAAGGTTAAGTCTGCTTGGTATCTTGCGCTCCACCGTTTCAAGGAAAACGCTACCCTAGACAATACCGTGGATTTGTTTTTTGAGTATGGTTGTCCGAATTTTCTGGGCTTTCAAGGTAAGTTGGTGCAAACTTTTGATTATGAATGTTGGAACATGGTTCAGGGCTTTGCGTCTTGTGTGGTTGACGCTTACGAGCAAGCAACCCGAATCGCGTCGGGTATGGTTCGATTTGTAGAACCTCTGAAGTCTGTCTCGCGTAAGGAAGCGGCGCAAAAGATTCTCGCCTCTTATGGACAAACGAATCGGGCGTCGTTTTGTTTTCAAATCTTGGACGGTAAGACTTTGGACATTGACGCACAAAAGAAGCTCCTTTGGCAATGCCTGAAAAAGTGAACTCCTATAAGTATTACAACAACAAAGCGGGTCGCGCGCTTCATAAGTGGTTGATTAATAAAGGGTTATGTTTTTTTAATTTTTGGGATTGACATTACAATAAAGTAATGGTAATCTATTCTTACCTGAAATCCTCAAGGGGTTGGAAAGAGTTGAATAAAGCATTGCCCCTAAGAAGCCTGACGGTAAATCTTTAGAGAACGTAAAACTGGGCTGAAAAACTTAATGCAAGTCAAGGGGCGAGGACGACTTGACATTCTTTTGAATGTGCGATAGTATAGTTTCAGCGTAAGGTTCGGGGTCGTCGGCGGTTTTACGCGACGTTAATAACCTGTTCCCAAAACCCCATTGACAGGCAGAAAATTTACTGTAAAATCTAATCATGGCTAATGAACAAAAAACTGGGAATTGTCCAAAGTGCGGACGCCGTTATCCTTTGAACGAAAACGGCCTTTTGCCCCTTCACAAAGTTCTAAAAGGAAACGGAAGTCGAAGTATCCTTTCCTGTAAGGGCAAGGGAGCAAAACCAGTTTCTTAAAGTATGGTCGTCAGACAATGTTACTACTGCGAAAAGGAATTTGATATTCCAAACTCTCAAGGAGTATCTCATGGAGTTTGTAAAAGACATTCGATAATGTTGTTTGATGACCCTTCCACAATTGCAATTGTAGGGAAAGTGGTTGCGGAGGAAACAAAGGGCTTACTTTTATCTCACCCAGATAGATACTTTTGCCCAGATATGTCTCAAATCTTTGATGGCTGATTATGCCAATGCTTCTTAAAACTTTTAAGTCCATTAAAGCATACGCCAATTTTAATGGCGTCAACGTAGAAAAAGTTGGTCGTAAGTATCATTCTTGGCGTAAAGATGACCACTCAGTTATAGCAGAGTCAAAGACTTTGATGGAACTTTTGTGCGATATTGACGATTTAATTGCGGGCTGAAATTTTCGGCCCACCGGAACCGCAAGCCCCTAAACCGCAGGAGCTTGCGAAGTTTTAGCTGTTCGGATAAACCCAGCCCTTTTCGGGAGTGTAGTAAGGCCGACCCTTATAAATCGGCTCATGGACAGTGCGAGAATCGCCGGGATTGCGAAGAACGCGCATCTGCATATTCTTCTTCTCGTTGCACGACACAACTCCGTCCTTGTTCATCTGAGAAACGGGAACGGAAATAGCCTGACTCTTTGCGTCGGAATAGTAGTTGGGAGAGTTGACAACACGAACAACGAAGCTGTCGCCATTCTTAATTGCACGCGCAACCGCAATCCGAAACCGCTTGGTGTTTTTGTTTGCCATAGTTTTGAGTTGTTTGATTGTTACGAGACTACTTTAGCACGGAAAACTGCATTTGTCAATCACTTTTTGACGCCGAAATTCGGATTGATTACCTTGACCGATTGACGCTTGCCGAGTTCGGATGAATAAGCCCCGTCCAGAGAACGGATAACGATTCCCTCTGCGGGAGAACCATTCGCATACTTTTGCTGACTGGCAAAGTCAATGAGTTGTTCAATAGACTGCTCGCATTTGCCAGAATACAAAATCGGCACAGACTTCAATCCCGTCGCGTCACAGAACATCTTGACCCGAATCGGCGAAAAATACACTCCAAGTTTCGAGTCATAGACATCAAACACAAACAAATCTTCTTCCGTGAGTCCGAGTTTGTTGCCATTGAATTTTGGCCCGACAATCTCTCCCTGAACAATGAGTCCAGAGTTTGCAATCGTAGTTGCGAGTTTATACTTCGCGGCCATTCGATTCCAGCCGTTATCTGCATCTGACTTCAAGCATTGTCCGCGAGAACAAGCGCGAAAGCCTACGTTTTCCTTTTCAAAGAACGTGCCGCTAGAGCCGTCCATTTTCAAGGTAATAACAATATCCTTGCCACGCAATTCCTCCAAAACTTTCGGATAGCTCAAAAGATTCAATTCATCTGTGCGAGAAATCAAATGAGCCGGGAAACCGCTTTCAGCTTGCGGATTATTCGTAAGTTCTTCGGGCCGGACATACTTTTGCGTCTTAGTGAATACGGAAACGTCCATTCCCTGAAAGATGGGAGGCACTTCACCCCAATAGGCGAGACTTTGCACTGGCATTAAAAGACCCTGAGAAAGCTGCTTCTTAAATCGGCAAGGCCAAACGTAACTTTTTCGCTCTGCCATAAATGCCAAAGCGGGATTGCTTGAATCAACAATGGTGTCTGGACAGATATAGACGGCAAGGCTACCAACCTGAAATTCGTCCTTTTTGACAACGACTTGCCAAGCGTTATCTTCCATTTTAGCAACAACAATCCTGTCCGCGCCTTCAATTGGAAGGATTTCCTTAATGCGGACAATCGTTGCAAGCCTATCGCTTTGAGTCGTCATACTTTTTAAATAGTAGCAGATTTTTGAGGTTTCGTCAAGCAAAGACTTGAAAGTTTTCGCACTTCCTTGCGGTTTTGCAGGACGTGTTCTTCGTCGAGAATGACGGCTTGCGAACTACCAACCAAAACGTCGGCGTCGTAAATTGCAAGCTTAAATCCTAACGCCTCAAGAGCCAAAAGGATTTTATCATCATAAAACCACGCCCTAAGCTGTTCAATGCTCTTGAACCCAAATCGAAAGCGAGGAAAATAAGGCTCCGAAAATCCATCCTTCCTCAATGACTCCATCAAAAGAGAATCGTCTTGCGGGACAGGATGGCGGGGGCTAGACGAACTCTTACCTTTCAACCACTGACGGATTGCATCATACCCATTTTTATATGGGCCGTATCGCTTTTTATCTTCAATCCTGTAAAACAGCACGCGACAAATATACCAGAAAACCCTTCAAAGTCAACAAAAAAAATAAATTTATAATTCCTTTATAGGCAAAGACTTACGTAGCCCGGGCCGCGCTCGACGTGCTCGACGACCCTTAATCGTCATACGCTCGAACAACTTTTATGCGCCACTTACCTTCGCCGATTTTTTGAATAGACTCAAGATAAGGTTCGTGCCAAGCTGGATTTTCATTTTTTTCTTTGAATGGACAAAGACCTTTGGCGTGGTTCAAAATTACAGACTCAATCCATTTTACAGGTCGGAAATCGTTTCCCTCAAGGCTACTATACGGAATTTCCTCGGCGGTTAAAATAAACTGATAAACCGTATCAGAGTAAGGGCGAATTTGCCCCCAAATTTCTCGTTCGACAGTTAATCGGAAATCTCCTTTTTCATTTTAGGGTTTGATATTTTTCTGGACTTTCATCCAATAGGATTGAGTTGACGATTTGGACGCGCCTTTTGGCCCGCCATTCCAAATTTTAGCGAGCGTTTCGTAATCCTTTGAGACGATTGCAGGCTTGCCATAGCGATTCAAATAAGCAGACATGATTTTCTTTGAGTAGTCAAGTTTGGAACAATCCGAATAGCTACCGCCAATTGACTTGTCAAACTCTACTGCATCGCGCCAACAACCATGATGAATTTGGAAAGGCCCAAGAGCCTTACCGCCATCTCCATAAATTGTTCCTGTTTTGCCGCCGGTTTCTACTTGATGAATCGCCGTGACAAATTTAGAGTCAAGCTCTGCCGCATAAAAAGAAAACGGCAACATCACCAAAAGGATGATTAGTTTTTTCATCATCGAACGCCAGAAACATCTACATTGTCGAGGAAAGCCTCGAATTCATTTTTAGGAACTCCAAGAGCTTCGGCGAATTGCTCGACCATTTCTTCGTCTGCCGCAATAGTTTGGAGTAAATCCTCAAGAATTGTTGCGTTGTCGTTCATTGTTTGTTTTCGTTTGTGTTACGTTCGATAGTTAAGACTTTACCAAACTCTTTGGAAGGAGTCAACTCCAAAACGTCGAGTTTGCCATTTTCAATGATTCCGCAAAGTCTTTGATTTGCGTCAAGACAGACGCCAGAGCCGTTAATTCGCAACTTGTTTCCCTGAGTGTGACCACAAATTTGTGGAAAGCTAGGCGGACTCACAAACTCAGACTCAAAATCGCACCATGTCAAACCACCGATTCCTTTTCCGCCTCGCGCCGTTCCGATGTTGAACATCCAATGATGCTTTTGTGCTAAAATTGCAGAGTAAGCCTTGTCTGCTTCATCCTTTAAGCGATGGACGTTACCGCCAATCTGCAAAAAATAAGACAAGTCAAGCCCCGCATGGCTCAAAAACCAGCCGTCAACCTCAGTATAGAACTGAAACTTTTCCCAATGACGTAGCGTAATGAACTCGCTGATTTGCTCATTGTTCCAAGCAGAATAACCAGATGCCCTCAAATACTTGAATCCAAAGGCATAATGAATATCATGGTTTCCCCACAAAAACGTGAAACGATTGTCATTTATCTTTGAACGCAGCCACATTGCGGTTTCCCTTGCACCGCAAAGCCGTCCCGAAAAAGAGTCAAAAAAATCGCCCAAAAAGACAACCCTATCAAACGTCACAGACTTCAAAAGGAAGTCAACCCTTTGAATCTTATCGTGAACGTCTGCGATAACCAATGTTCTCATGGCTTTAATACTACCATAAAAACTTAAAAAGTCAACAACTTTATCTTGTTGATAGTTAAGGACTTGAAGAGGCGGGGGCCCATTTTTTATTTGCCGAGAAGTTTGGTCAGACAATTCTTGTGAAAAACAGCCCAATTTCCACCGGGGATATTTTCTTGAACTAAAACTGAATCTTCAACTAAATTTATTAGTTCGTTACATCGCAAGCATTTACATGGAAGCATACTAGCTAATGGAACAAAATATTTAAGTTCTCTCATTTTTTACTTATGATTTTTGCCAATGAAATGCGTCGTAAAAACCGCAATGAACAATCCCGCTGTGATAATTAAAATCCACATTAGTTTTCACAAGTAAGGAAGTTAAATCTTTACGCCAAGCTCTGATGCCAAGACAGCGGCCCTAGCCTGCATTTGTTTCTGACGGTCAACTGGCGGAGAGTCGGCCAACTTCTTAACAAGACGCTTCAAACGATTGCGTTTCGCGTGCAGTTCTCGCCACTTTCCGCGATTTGGATTTTTTAACGCAGCATTACGCTTTGCAAGTCTGCGAGCCTTGTTCGCGGCTGTGTGGGCTTTACGGATTACTTTTTCTGCCGGTTTGCGGAGGTTTTTGGTTTTGTTAGGCATAGTATCACCACTAATATACCAAGTTTTTAGAAAAAGTTCAATGCTTTTTGTAGGAAATGGAAAAAACTTCTTTAGACCAACAGGAGCGACAAGTTCCGCACTTGTTTCCCTGATTTGAAGCCGGACAAGTGAACGAGTCTTTTGACGCTCCTGAAACTTGCAAACCAAAACGATTCGCAATTGTAACCGGCGCAGGGCCATCAAACATCAGAGCCGACAAGCGAACGCAAAGGTTTTCGGGAATTGAATTTCCGGCATTGACATATTCTGCTACAATGGAAAATTCACGAGTCGGCAACCAATGTTTGACTTGCGGAGTATGTTCCGCAATGGCGCAAATTCTCGAAAGATGCTCAACGCTTTGAATGTCGCCGCTGTCGTGCCAGCGAAAAAAGCCACTTTTCTCCATTGTGTTCAAAAGGAAAATCATAGCCTCTACCCATTTAGGATGATTCAACGCGACGAATCGCTTCTCTAGTGCGGTTTGAACATTCTTAAAAACATAACGCCCCTTTAGAGCGTAGCACTTTGAGCAAATAGAATTTTCCACAGCACGAAGTTTTTGCCCCGTGATACAATACCGCGCAGGGATTGAATACCCATAACACGGCATCTTAGATGGGGAAGAAAGTCCGCCGACAATTTCCCATGCGAGGTTTTTATTCATTTACGCCTCTCGCGCTTTCAGTCCATTAGAAATGAACATATCTTTCAGACTTTCATCAGGCTTCTCTGCCTTGTCGGACGCAAGAGAAAACGTCTCAGCAAAGCCGCCAAACTTGACTTTGTTGACTTTGAAATCAGTCTTGAAATTCGCCTTGAAATTGTCGAATTGCTCAGAACCAACCTTGTCTGCAATCTCAAAAATGCGATTAACCTTTTGAGCGCGAGTCATTCGGGCCTTGTTTTTGATTGCCTGCCAGATTCGAGAATCTTCTGCGGTGAGGATGAACTTGGCACGATTCACGAAATACTTTTTGAGCTTGTAAGCGGAAGTCCAAAATTGTGCCGTTGTATCAGAAATCCAGTCAAGCTCGCCATTCGTCGCGCCGTGATTCCAAAAAGAATTGAACGCAAGATTGATTTCCTCTGCCTTGCCAGTGAGAATCACGAGCCAACCAGAGCCAGCATTTTGATAGGAGACTTTAAGCATGAGAAGAAGTGTATCAGTTCGCGCCCGATTCGTCAAGAAAATTCTTACGGAACTTGTCGCGGCGACGATAACCGTTTCGAGGCGATTCAATGCGTCCGCAAGTGAGGTTTGAAGGCAACATCTTGCGAACTTTGACCTTGCGAGGAGGTTTCACAGAAAATTTCATGTTGGTAAATCTTACTCCTTTTACCTTACAAAGTCAAATAAAAAATCAAAAAATATCTCCTTCACTATCAAGGACTTACGAGACGGACGGGCGCTTTTATAAATCCCTCTGGCAAAACCTATTGGAACTTATTTAACTTTAAAGATTATTTGCGGGTATTTGATGTATTTTATACTTATTTTGGGAAAGGTGGGGTGCTAGACGGGACTTGAACCCGTATAAACCAGACTCACAATCTGGAGCATTCGCCAATTATGCTACTAACACCATTAAAAAATGGCGAGCCATGCCGGAATCGAACCGAGCCTTTCTCGATAGACAGTCGAGACGATACGCCTGCTTTTCTATGGCCCAAGCGTCTTATATTACACTAGCCTTGTAAAAATGTCAATCAGATTCTCCGAAGATTGCGATTCCAAAAATGACACCAAAGAGGGCAACTACAATTAGTGCAATCATCATAAAAATGGCACGAGGAGTCAGAATCGAACCGACCACACAGAGATTTGGAGTTTCCGTCGCCTATCCTTGGAACATTCCCCCGTATTTTGGTGCGCTCGGCAGGACTTGAACCTGCAACTAACTGGTTAAAAGCCAGCTACTCTGCCATTGAGTTACGAACGCAACTACCCTTATCTTACACAAAAACCCTACGTCCGTCAAGCAGAAGTTAGAAAGGAACAGATTTGTGGTAAAGCTCGTAAGCCCTCATCAAATCTTCGACAAGATACTTCGCTTCTATCAAACCAAGACCGGGGCAAATTTCCCGCGCCCGCTTGATATAAAGAATCTTTTGAGAAGAATTGCAGCGTCCATTACGAATGTCTTTGGCGAATTGAGCAAAATGCGACGCATTGAAAGTTCCCGGCACAGGAACTTGAGACTCGGCCTTATCCAGCAGTTCCGTCAAAATAACCATTCCAAGCCCCGTCTTAGGATTTGAAAGGATTGTCGTGATAATTTGCTGGCGGCTCATGTCGAGAGTGATTTTCATTTTTTAATTATAGGACAGGTTTGACCGCAAAGCAAGTTCGATTACTTGCAAACTTCAAAAACTTTACCACTTTGAATCTTATCCTTCAGGAAACACCGATAGGCGTTGCGGTCTAGGTCAATTCCAGAAATGTAATTTTCGTCTTCTTCTTTAACAGAAAGTCGTCGTAGTTTCGGAGATTCGCGCCTCGACGATAGATAAAAAAATTCAACAATACGCTCGCCCGAATCTAGGCTAGTTTGCTCGACCAAAGAAATAACGTGATTCCCGTTGTCACTGTTATCGCCGTCATTTTCGTCTGCGCCAAGATAGAGGTTAGAAAAAACCCTGTCCATTCCACTTGTCAAGTGACGAATGAAATCAACCATCACGGTTTCCGGCTCCATCCTGTCAAGAGGATAAAAAGAATTGTTAAGCCTAGAGCTTTCTCGCAAAGCGCGAACATAATCCTTCGCTTCTGTGACTAGCCCCATTCCGCTCGAATGGGCAAAAAGAGCAACACTTTTACGTTCGCCGTTTGAGAATTGAATTGAGATTCTATCGCCCATAGTTTGTTTTGTTGTGATGATACTAACAGGAAATTAGTCGTTTGTCAATTTCAAAATCGCCGCAATGTCTTTTTTGTTAATGAAAGCCGGATACACAAAGCCCCTTTCCAAATTAACATAAACATCTTCAAATTTATAAGAAGATATTTCTCCAGAAGAAAGAGTATCGCCTTTGAAGTTTTTGCAGGAAACCTTAAATTCTACACCGCTTTTGAGGATAACTTTAAGAACCATAGAATTAGTCTATCACGCCTCTGTTAGAAAGTAAAGAAAATTTTGGCTGGCCTCAAAGGATTTGAACCTCTAATCTTGACGTTCAGAGCGTCTTATGTTGCCGTTACACCAGAGGCCAAAATTGGTGCAAGCGGTGGGAGTCGAACCCACTTTCTCTCGATTATCAGTCGAGTGCTTGACCGTTAAGCTTCTCCACTGACTTAAAAAGTGGTAGAGCTAGGGGGAATTGAACCCGCCATCCCTGAGTTGAAAGCCCAGAGTATTAGCCATTATACGATAGCTCCATTCTTGGTGGTAGCGGCAGGAATCGAACCTACTACCTATGCGGGTTAGTTGGGTTACGGCCAACCGAGCACCATTGCACGTCAAACTTTGTAGCTTTTATAGTTAATTATATTTATTTGAATATATTACACCAAAACCGAACCTATATGTATTTTGTTTTACATTTAGGTTCGGAAAGCCAACTGTATGTTATGTGTTTGTTTTTTTAAAAAAAAAAAAAAAAAAAAAAAAAAAAACCAAAGAT
>Ga0233424_10000051_pt1 | contig 158461 bp, 160 predicted proteins | sample Watercolumn_Towu_FD_181011 | JGI IMG/M metagenome (GOLD analysis project Ga0233424, IMG submission 181011) | Freshwater microbial communities from Lake Towuti, South Sulawesi, Indonesia - Watercolumn_Towuti2014_125_MG | ecosystem: Environmental > Aquatic > Freshwater > Lake | place...
AGCTGTGCTATCCATTAAATGCTGTAGTTTTTCAGCAACTCTATCATTACTGATCAGTGGTTTTTTTCTTTCTTTTTGGATCATTTTCTAGAAAACCTGCAACGGTGGCGGACAAAAAAAGTAACAATAGAACCTTTTTCATGTTGTTTGGCTAAAATATACAAGATGACCCGGCCAGATCATTCAGCTTTTCTCAATCCTTTATTGATTAGCTGTTGCTGGACAAGCAGGTAGTGCGAAGACTTCCCAAAATTGTCAGTAGTGAACAATTTCTCCATTTTCCGTGTATCCTCCTGGGCAAGGGAAAATGTAATGAGCACTGCAACGAATAAGGCGATTACGATATTTTTTTCGGATAAGATTGCTTTCATAAGTCACTATAACGGAAATAAGCAGAAAACCAAGAAAAACAGTACCCATTTGGTGGTATTTTATCACTAACCTGTTGAAAACCTGTTATTCAACCCATTAATATAATCCAGTATCTCCTTTCTTCCCTTTTTTTCAACAGCCGATGTTATAAAATGGACTGGCAGTTCTTTCCAACTCTCCAATAGTTTGTCTGAGATCGCTTTTATATTCCGGGTGGTTTCCCCGGGTTTATTCTTATCAGTCTTTGTAAAAACAATTGCAAAAGGAACTCCCCACTCCCCAAGTTTATTGATAAACGATTCATCAGCTTTCTGCAATTCATGCCGGCTATCGATCAATACAAACAAACAAACGAGATTCTCTCTTTTGCGGATGTAAGATTCGATCATGTTTTCCCAGTTGTTTCTTGCTTTTTGGGAAACCGAAGCATAGCCATAACCGGGAAGATCCACTAAGTACCATTTCGATGCCCCCTTCTCCTTTTGGAGTGAGGCAGGGGGTGAGGTAATTTCAAAATGATTTATCAGCTGTGTTTTTCCCGGTGTTGCCGATATTTTAGCCAGGTTCTTTTTCCCGGTCAGCATATTTATCAATGATGACTTGCCTACATTGCTTCGCCCGATGAATGCATACTCCGGCCTGTCCGGAGGCGGACATTGCTTGTAAATAGCACTGCTGATAATATATTTTGCTGAAATGATCTGCATTACGTTGCAAGATAGCAGGAAACCTTCTGCTTTAAAACTCTGGGTAGTGCCTCAGTTTGAAAACAAATAGATATAACTACAGATAGCACAGATTAAATACACACAGATTTACACAGTGTCATCTGTGCATGAATCCGTGTAATCTCCGCCTGACCACAAAACTTTTTAATAAAAAGTCGGGCAGGTGTGGTAAAATTTCAACCTGATACACTACTAAACTCTGAACAAATAAGCAGAAACCAGCAACCAATCGTACATTTACAACCCATGTCAAACCATCTGCCCCACGATCACATCACCCCTTTTAAAGATCCGGACAAAAGCAAAAAGCAGCAGGTAACGGATATGTTTGACAACATTGCCTGTCGATACGACCGCATGAACCGTTTTCTTTCTGCCCGTACTGATATAGGATGGAGAAAAAAAGCGATCAGGCTTTTAAAAAAAGAAAATCCAGCCACAATTCTTGATATAGCCACCGGCACAGCGGATATGGCCATTCTTGCCTGCAAGATGCTGAAGCCGGAAAAGATAATAGGAATTGATATCTCGGAAGGAATGTTGATGCTTGGAAAGAAAAAGATTGAAAAAGAAGGCCTTGGGCACATCATCCAGTTACAGACCGGCGATTCAGAAGCAATAAATCAACCATCTGATTCGTTTGATGCAGTAATGGTGGCATTCGGAGTCCGGAACTTTGAAAATCTTGAAACCGGGCTGACTGAAATGCTGAGGGTGCTGAAACCGGGGGGAAAGCTGCTGATACTTGAATTTTCTAAGCCCAGACGAATAGCGGTAAAAACTCTACACAATCTTTACATGAAAATCGTGGCGCCGCAGGCGGCCCGCTGGTTCAAACAAAACAAAAAAGCATATCAGTACCTTAACGAATCAGCCAATGCTTTCCCTGATCGTCATTTATTTACTGACATTTTAAAAAAGACGGGATACACCGATACCAGTTTTAAACCGCTTAGTTTAGGAATATGCTGCATATACACAGGAAGAAAAACCAATTGATCCGTATCGCTGCAACTTGTTTGCTTGGAGCAGGATCATTATTTCCATCCCTTTCAAAAGCACAGATAGGCGGCATTGATCTGAACATGCCCGACCATGATGAAAAGCCTTATTACTTCGGTATCACTCTTGGTGTAAACCTGGCCCGTTTTCAAACCTATTTGCATCCGAAATTCTTACAGGATGACAGTGTGTATATAGCCGAGCCGGTAAATTCCGGCGGACTTACACTGGGTCTTTCCGCCACCGGACGTTTATCCAACCGCTTCCAGCTTCGCTTCAACCCGCAACTGATGTTCATTGAACGGGGAATTTATTATAAACTGAAATATCCCGACATCAATGGCGACACGGTGGTGACCAAGAAAGTGGAATCCGTTAGTATGAGCTTTCCTTTTCAACTGAAATTTCAAAGTGACCGTATCGGCAATTTCCGGGTGTATACCTTGATCGGTTTTAAAGCCGATATTGATATGGCCAGTAATGCCCGTGCAAAAAAAGCGGAAGAGCTGGTAAAGATCGAAAAGCATGACTGGGGACCTGAGTTTGGCATCGGGTTCAATTTCTTTTTCCCAACCTTTATTTTTTCTCCGGAAATAAAAATAAGCACCGGCCTGCGAAACATACATGCAAGGGATGAGAACCTGAAATTCTCCAGCGTATTTGATAAGATACAATCAAGGATGATCGTATTTACGATTCACCTGGAAGGCTAAGCCTTTACCTGTTATCACTTTGTCATTTCCGGTAAAAATTTCCTTTTTGCGGCAACTTTATTTGGTCAAAACTGTTTTATTTATATCTAATTTATTACCCTATCATTAAACTTTTACAGGTAAATATGAAAAAGAGTGCTTTGTTGGTTGCGACTGTATTTTTTTTAAGCAGCATATATGCGCAGGAAACAGAAAAGAATGACAGCACCGGAAAAGAAATAGAAGGCGTTGTTGTTTTCAGTACGCCTTATGAAGCGCAAAAACGATTGCCGATAAGTTATTCCCAGGCGGGTGATAAAACGCTACGACTTCTAGACTATGGCGCAGAGCCCACTTTTATTTTACAACGAATGCCCGGTATCAGTTTTACTACTGATAACGGAACACAATTCGGTTATTCAAATTTCAGGTTAAGAGGTATCGATCAAAACAGGATCAATATCACTGTAAATGGGTTGCCACTGAATGAACCTGAAGATGCAGGAACGTATTTCTCCAACTTTTCCGGTTTGCTTTCTCATGCATCATCTGTACAACTGCAAAGAGGGATCGGCTTGAGTAAGAATGGCGCCCCTGCTTTTGCCGGCAGCCTGGATTTTGACACAAAGAATGAGATTGAGAACAGAACAGCTATTGAATTACAGGCCGGATCATTTTCAACTTTTCGCCTGCACGGCGAAACACAGCAGGGAAATGAAAAGAATTTATTTTCCGGAAAAATAAATCTTGTTAGTACCGACGGTTTCAAATACCATTCAAAAAATCAATCCGGCAGCGGATTGTTCCAATGGCAGCAAACAGGAAAAAAAATTCAGTTGCTTTATTTGCTGTTGGGCGGCATCAATAAAAATGAATTATCATGGCTGGGGGTAACAGACAGCGCTGCCAAAGCTGATTTTAAAAGCAATGGCAACAGCGAAAGGGAAAAAGGAAATTTTTCGCAGCTATTGCAGCAATTGCATATCAAAACAAGTATCGGTAAGAACCAGTCCTTTCATGCAGGTTTGTTTTATAATTATACCAAGGGCTGGTATGGATTTGATCTTTTTAATTTTCTATATATCCCGGCGCCGGGTTCTTTGACAGAATATCGTACCCGTTCCAATTATTTGGGACTATTGCTTGACTACAAGATCCTCGGAAAAAATTTCAATATCAGTACGGGCATATACGGATCATTATATCGCAAGCACCATCATGGAGTAGAACAGTCCGGTGATAAACTGCTTTATAAAAACTATGGCGATAAAAATGAGTTGAGTCCTTTTGTCAAGTTTATTTTCCGAAAAAATAAATTTTATTTCTTTACTGATCTGCAATACCGCTTTGCTGAATTTACATATACCGGCGATGTGGCCTTAAAAGATTTTAACTGGAATTTTTTCAATCCGCTGGCTGGCGCAGGTTACCAGATCAATAAAAATATTTACCTCTATACAAGTGCCGGATATATCAAAAGAGAACCGGGACGTAATGATATTTTCATGGGCAATGATAATTTGACCAAAGACAATAATGGTAATTCACAATACAATGATCTGGCTGCGGAAAAGAATTTCAGTGTTGAAGCAGGTATCCGTTTTAAAAAAGAAAACCTGATGGGTATCGGGTGGGAAGGCCGCCTGAATATTTACCGGATGCGAATCATGAATGCCATTGACCTGAATGGACAAATCGGCCCGACTGGTTTGCCTTTGCACAGCAATGTGGCCAAAGGAATCCGTTCCGGTGCTGAACTGGAATTTGTTTATGAATTTCCAAAGGGATGGCAGTTTTTACAAAGTATTGCTTATGCACCGCATCGTATTATGGAAAACAATAAAAACTCTGATCCTGTATTGACGCCGGAATGGATCTCTTTCAGTGAAATTCAATACGATCAAAATAATTACACCTTAGTATTACAAGGCCGCTATCAATCCAAAGCATTTATTGATTTTGGAAACAATTATTCACTGCCATCTTTTGCTACTTTCAATTTCATTGCAAAATATCATATAGATAAAGTTGTCTTTTCTCTTCGCCTGATGAATTTCAGCAATGAAAAAGCCTGCACTTCAGGACAACTAAATGTTTATGGCAGACCTATTTATATGGTGCAAGCGCCATTTCATTTGATGGGAGGAATAAGTTTTACCTTTTAATAATATCAAAGTTGACAAGATTTCTTTCCCGACGAGTCTTCTCCTGCAGTAGCTGGCCGTAAACGTAAGCTTTTGGAGGGACTCGTCGCCTGTGAAGAAACACCCCCCCTTTATTCTTAAAATTTCAAGAAATCCCGGTAATCTTTTACTTCATAATTCCCCTTCTTACCACTTTTGCCGGAGACATTCATACGGAATACCAGGTTGCCACGGTGAAGGCTGCTGGCAAGCTTTACAGGAGCAGTATCCATCAACAACACATTCCTGATATCCTGAAATCCAAGCTTCAAATCGGGATGAAAATATTTGATCCTTATTTCATCAAACATAGCAGTAAGTTTTCCTAAATTTAGGAAGAATGGCTGGTACAGAATTCACCTGATAATCAGCATAAACCTGTACCAGCTATAGGGTATATTATTAGAATGTTATGTGCCATTTTATGCGACAGCATACAATTAAAGAAAGATATAAGAAAAATCAGGGCAATATTTAAAAAGAAGGACAATCATTAGCCGCCCATACTTAACCATATCAAGTAATATTTTTTTCCTACCAGTAACAAAGGAAATAAGTTATTTCAAATTATGAAAAAATGGGAGACTTACCGTAGAAATCAAAGCTTAGCGGTTGTAATATTATACGCCAAATCAATCCCGGATGAAAATATTTAAACAAAAAAACCACTTTTTTGTTAATATGCTCAGTAATTTCAAAAAAATCAAAACTTTATCAAATCATGTTTAAAAAGTTTACTACTGCCGATAAATTATTGTTTATCGCAGCTTTTCTTTCACTTATTTTTTCCGAAATATTGTATTTCAATGGAAAAGTAAACGATGCCACATTTATCGGTCTCTGGGTGCCATCTATACTGGCTTTTGGAATTTATTTAAAACTACTAAACAACAGTAAAAATGATTGAGATAATACCATATTTTGCCGGGCTGGTTACTCTCCTATTCGCTGCAGGTTTTTTACTGGCATTAAAAGAAATGAAGAAAAACAAGTTTTAAACCCTATTTATTATATTTCTTCGTATTACCCAGCCTATGATTCTAAATCAGAAAAAAAGAAACGCCGGGAAACCACCCTTCTGAACAATTGAAAACAATTAATGGCAAACTATTTAATTGTAGGAGCATCTTCCGGTATAGGAAAAAGATTGTCTGAAAAACTGGCATTATCCGGCCATCAGGTATACGGCACTTACAACAAAAAGGTAATGTCTGCCGACAATAACAATATTCAATTCTTTGCTTTAAATGTTTTAGATGAAAATATTTCTTTAAATTTTTTGCCGGATAATCTATCTGGTGTTATTTATTGTCCTGGCAGTATCAACTTAAAACCATTCGAAAGAATAAAACCTGCAGAATATGCAGAAGATTATCAACTGCAAGTGGCAGGCGCTATAAAAGTATTGCAGGCTGCATTGCCAAAATTAAAAGGCACGGAAAATGCAACTATTATTCTTTTCTCTACAATCGCTGTGCAAACAGGATTGTCTTTTCATACACAGGTATCGGCATCTAAAGGTGCTATAGAAGGATTGACAAAAGCCCTTGCAGCAGAATTTGCACCAAAAATCAGGGTGAATTGCATAGCACCTTCTCTTACTGATACGCCATTGGCCTCATCTTTATTGAACACGGAGCAAAAAAGGCAAGCCAATGCTGAGCGTCATCCATTAAAAAGGGTTGGCACTACCGACGATATTGCGGATATGGTTGAGTTCCTGTTATCGCCTAAAGCCGGTTGGATTACGGGTCAGATTTTTCACATTGATGGAGGTTTGTCTTCAATAAAGGTTTAATAATTTATGTCAATATATCAGTTAAAAACAGAACAAGTTATTCCTGCTTCGATTGAACAGGTGTGGGAATTTATTTCATCACCACGAAATTTATCTAAAATCACACCGCCGTACATGGGATTTGAAATCACCAACGAACCCATTGCGAACAAGATGTATGCTGGTATGATTATATCCTACATAGTATCGCCTATATTGGGTTTAAAAATGAATTGGGTTACTGAAATCAGCTATGTAAAAGGTATGGAATACTTTGTGGATGTGCAGCGGGTGGGCCCATACGCTATGTGGCACCACCAACATCATATCAGAGAAATAGAAAATGGTGTAGAAATGACTGATATTGTTAGTTACAAGTCGCCCCTGGGATTTTTAGGGACAATTGCCAATAACGTATTCATAAAAAAACAACTGAAAGAAATTTTCAATTATAGATTCAAAGCCGTAGAAGAAAATTTTGGGAAATGGAAAGGCTGAGTATGGCAGATAAAGAAAGAGTAATAGAAATGGCTTGGGAAGACAGAACACCCTTTGAGGCTATTGCAGTACAATTTTATTTAAGTGAGGCGGATGTGGTAGCTCTCATGCGAAGAGAACTGAAGCGAAGTAGTTTTAACCTTTGGCGTAAGCGGGTGAATAGTGGTGTGAGTCAAAAACATTTACATAAAAGAAATGCAGCAATAACCAGATTTAAGTGCGACAGGCAGAGGGCAATCACCCTCAATAAAATAAGTAAAAGATGAATAGAACATTGGTGCTGATGATCAGTTTGGCCATACCCCTATTGGTAGGTGCAGTGTCAGGTTATTTCACATCGCAGAGCATACCTGCATGGTATGAGACACTAAATAAACCCTGGTTTAATCCGCCAAATTGGGTTTTTGGTCCGGTTTGGACTAGTTTATATTTGATGATGGGTTATGCCAGTTACAGAATCTATTTTTCAAAAATAAATCCTGTTCGTCGTAGAGCTCTTTACCTATATGCAATCCAGTTGCTGCTGAATTTTCTGTGGAGTTTCTTTTTCTTTTATTTTAAAAATCCAGGTCTGGCTCTGGCCGAAATTATTTTGATTTGGATTTGCATTAATCTTTGCATCGTACAGTTTGCCAAAATAGATAAACTTTCGGCTTATTTGCTGCTACCCTACATCGCATGGGTGAGTTTTGCAAGTATATTGAATGGATATATTTTTTACTTGAATTAATGCAGCTCTTTACAACTGATATAGATAAAATTCGGGAGCAAGTATCCAATGTAGACCCCGTAGCATACGGCAAATCCCGAAACTATCTGGATGGAGCTGTTACTCGACTATCGCCCTATATCTCCAGAGGCGTAATCAGTACCCGGCAAATTGCAAAATCAGTAATAGCAAGAGGATTCAAATTTTATCAAATAGAATCGTTTCTGAAAGAATTGGCCTGGCGTGATTATTTTCAGCAAGTGTGGATAACCAAAGGCGATGAATTAGATACGGATTTAAAAAGGAAGCAAGAATGGGTTTCTCATTTTTCTATATCCAAAAATATTGTATTGGCTCAAACAGAAATAGAAGCTGTTGACAACGGTATTCGAGAGTTATACTCAAGTGGCTATATGCACAACCACATGAGAATGTATGTAGCAAGCCTTAGTTGTAATATAGCCCAAAATCATTGGCAGCAGCCTGCCCGATGGATGTATTATCACCTTTTAGATGCCGACTGGGGCAGTAATGCCCTGAGCTGGCAATGGGTAGCCGGTAGTTTTAGCGCTAAAAAATATATAGCTAATCAAAAAAACATCAATAAATATTTCTACACTAATCAACAAAATACGTATTTGGATATTGCGTATGAAGATTTTGATAAAATAGGCATTCCAGAGGTATTACAAGAACCGATTTCATTAAAGCTGGAAACAAAATTGCCAGAATCAGGTTTATTCGATATTGATGAAAACCTACCCATTTACCTTTATAATTTTTATAACTTGGATAGTGAGTGGGATAATCATGTACAAGCTAATCGCATTTTATTGTTAGAGCCATCACATTTTAAAAAATATCCGGTATCCGAAAAAACGATCGCCTTCATTATTGAACTATCAAAAAATATCAAGGGTATAAAACTTATAGTAGGAGACTTTAATAACGTATTTTCCGAGAAACACTTTTCACTTATACGCTACAAAGAACACCCTACCAGCCACCAATACAAAGGTACTGCCTATGACAGAGATTGGATGTTTGAAGAGGTGAATGGTTATTATCCATCTTTTTTTGCTTATTGGAAAAAATGTGAAAAACACCTGAGTAAACTGATGTAGAGGTAAGCAAGAAATCAAAATCGTATGAATGAAATAAGATAAACATACTCAAGGATAGTGCATTGGAAGAGCTCAAACATTGCTATGATTATATTTAGGGACATTTTAAAAAGAAAATAGTAAAGGAAGAAAATTTGAAAATTTTAATCAAGAATACAAAGAAGTAAGAAAATGATATTGAAACCTAGCGACATCAACGCATTAGAAACCAGGTTCAGGGCTAATTTCATCAACTCAATCGGCGGTTTCAAAAGCCTTGTTCTGATAGGTACTAAAAGCGTACAAGGTAATGAAAACCTTTCGGTATTTAGCAGTTTGTTTCATATCGGTGCAAACCCTCCCTTGTGTGGTGTGATAGTCAGACCAAATGAAATCAAACAAAATACACTCGGAAATATAATAAACACCAAACAATTTACAGTAAATCATGTATTGCCTGATTTTTACAAACAAGCTCACCAATGCAGCGCAAAATATGAGTCAGGAATTTCTGAATTTTCAGCAGTTGGTCTTACCCCTGAATATTTAGAAGAAATATGTGTACCGTTTGTAAAAGAAAGTAAAATAAGGTTTGCCTGCGAATTGATGCAGAAAATTGATTTGGAAATAAACGGAACTACTTTGATTTTGGGTAAGATTGTTTTGGTAAGCGTGCCAAATGATTTTCTAAAAAATGATGGATTTGTTGATTTGGAAAAAGCACAGAGCATCACCGTAAGTGGGCTGGACAGCTACCATTACACAAAGAAAATTGCCAGGTTGAGTTATGCAAAGGTTGATGAAGAACTAAAAGAAATTTAAAATGAAAACGTTCTTAAAATCATATTGGAAAGATATTGTAATGATAAATTATGAAGTTCCGAAAGAATTATTATTACCATACTTACCTTATGGAATTGAGCTTGATGAGTTTGAAGGAAAATATTTTGTAAGCCTAGTTGGATTTCAGTTTTTAAAGAGTACGATATTTGGAATGCCGATTCCTGTTTATGGTTCGTTTGACGAAGTTAATTTAAGATTTTACGTAAAAAGATTTGTAAATAACGAGATCAGGAGAGGCGTTGTATTTATCAGTGAAATAGTACCTAATAAAATTGTAGCATTCTTAGCAAATACATTATATAAGGAACATTATAGTTATGCCAAAATGAATAGCTATTTTTCAATAAATCATCATGTGAAAAATATTAACTATAACTGGAAAAAAAATAACACAGACTTTTTCATTAAAGCAACATTTGATAATACAGAAATGCCAATTACTAAAGGCTCTCACGAAGAATTTATTTATGAGCATTATTATGGCTATACCAAAGTAAATGATAAAGAAACCTGGGAGTATAAAGTAAATCATACACAATGGCATACTAATAAAATTTTGAGCTATGAATTATTTTGTGATTTTGAATTATTTTATGGAAGCGAATTTGGTTTTTTGATATCGCAACAACCACATTCGGTGTATAATGCAATTGGCTCAGCAGTAAGTATAGATTGGCATATTCATAAAATGAAAGATGAAACAAATTAAAAAAGAAAATCTTCCGGCAAAAATTTGTATTAACTGCAATAGACCATTTTCCTGGAGAAAGAAGTGGGAAAAGAACTGGGAGGATGTAAAATATTGTAGTGACAAATGTAGAAGAAGTAAACCACGGGCCGTATGAAGACCGGAATGAAATTCCAACAAGAGGTAACTATTGTATTACCTAATCAACTATTCAGAGAACATCCTTGTATTGAAAAAAATACAACGGTAATATTGGTAGAAGAATATCTATTTTTTGACCAGTACAAATTCCACAAGCAAAAAATAAAATACCATAGAGCTACCATGAAGTTCTATGAAAGCTATCTCAACCAACAAGGCATTTCCATTTACTACATTGACAGTAAAACAAAGCATAGCGATATAAGAAATTTAATTCCCTATCTGTCACAAAAGGGAGTAAAACAAATTAAAATTTGCGAACCTGTTGATGATTGGTTAGAAAGAAGACTTGAAAAACAATGCCAATTGCATCAAATGGAGCTGGTGATGAAAGACTCGCCTTTATTTATTAATACCAGGAAAGAATTACAAAACTACTTTTTAAATAAAAAACGATTCTTTCAAACAGAATTTTACATTGATCAGAGAAAGAAAAGAAACATCCTCATGGATGAAACAGAAAAACCCATTGGTGGCAAATGGACATTTGATGATGAAAACAGGAAAAAGTATCCTAAGGGGAAGAAACCACCAAAAGTGGAGCATATCCCGGAAAATAATTTTGACCTTGAAGCGATTGATTATATAAATGAAAAATACAAGGATAACTATGGCAGGTTGAATTATAAATATCCCACTACTTTTAAGGAAGCCGACATATGGTTAGAGGACTTTTTTAAATACAGATTCCAGGAATTTGGGGCTTATGAAGATGCTATTGTCGACAATGAAAATATCCTGCACCATAGTGTGCTTACACCCATGATGAATACCGGGTTATTATTACCCTTTACTATTATACAAAAAGCAATCGGGTATGCTGAAAAGAATAATATTTCTGTCAACAGCCTGGAAGGATTTGTAAGGCAAATATTGGGCTGGCGTGAATTTATAAGAGCAGTCTATGTATTGAAAGGAAGGCAGGAACGAACTACTAATTTTTGGAATTTTACAAATGAAATACCCAAAAGTTTTTATTCCGCAAAAACAGGGATATATCCAATAGATTCCACCATTACCAAAACATTAAACACTGCCTACAACCATCATATCGAAAGACTAATGATTTTGGGCAACTTTATGCTTTTGATTGAAATTCATCCCGACAGTGTTTACCAGTGGTTTATGGAAATGTATATTGATGCGTATGACTGGGTAATGGTACCTAATGTGTATGGAATGAGCCAGTTTGCTGATGGCGGCCTGATGGCTACAAAACCCTATATAAGCGGAAGTAATTACATTCTGAAAATGAGTAATATGCCCAAAGGAAATTGGCAGGACACATGGGATGCATTATTCTGGCATTTCATGAATAAGCAAAGAGCATTCTTTTTAAAAAATCCACGGTTATCTATGCTTATAAAATCCTTTGATAAACAAACTGAAGAGAAAAAAGCAACCGTTCGCAAAAATGCACTTGCTTATTTGAATTTAGTAACAAAAAAATAATACCAGCACTTCCATAGAATTGGATCGAATCACAGGATTAATTACGGAGATAGTATTTTATCCCCTTAATTAACTGCGCTAAGATGGAAAAATATTTCAGTAAAAACATACTTAAAATACTATAGCAAAAATGCAATGTAAATGTCATAAAGTCATAAACATTTACACAGAAAAGATATTATGAAAATGAAACAATTTTTCTTCTTTGCATATCTGTAAATTGATCGAGACAAAAACAGCCCATAACATGCGGTTTTCTGCAATGCTGGCTGAAGAATATATACTGATTGTTCCGTTCGCTTATCATCTGCAGTCCGGGCTCAACGAATAAAGCCGAGCAACAGAATATAATATCATCTTGATAACTTTACTCAGCAGCAGTTCGGGCTGACGAATCACAGAATAGCAGCACAGTAGAAAGCCCTGGCCGTTAGTCTTAATTAAGAAATTATTTACCAGTCCACATTTTGTGGACTACCCGCCTGAATGACTCAATCGGGCTGGCATCCTATCCCGGCCAAAAGAAGACGTCCGGCCACAGTATGTGCCGCTTTATAATGTATTTTTTTCAGTACTCAATAATCAAACTCCCTCCGCCCCATATTCCACCGTACCCCAAAACTGATGACAGAAGTGTTGGATGAAGTGAAAGGCGCTGTCTTGGTTTCCTGCTTACGGTAAAGGGCATTCAGTTCCAAAAAGAAATTTTCCCTCAGCTCATAAGACAACAGGAAAGAGGCAAAGAGAACATTGGTCTTCCATCCATCGCCGATGAAATGACCAAAATCTCCCTGCCGCGGCGGCGATGTATAGTATAAAAAGATATTACTGCCATAGCTGATGCTGTTGCTGTCCCTCCCCTGCTGGTAATAGATCATCCTGGCTACGGCCAGCCATTTTGGTGCCGGCTGGTAACGGACAATGCCGATAACCTCTTTGAAATTGGCCCCCAGCGGGTGCCCCATCGGCTGGTTATAATGCGTGTAGTTGGCCACTGAATCACCATGAGAAAAAGTGTAAGGCCGGATGACATTGGCTTCCAGTTGCAGGTCAAGGTTGCTTACACCAAATACATCAATATATTTGGCGCCCGCCTGTATGGCCCATTTATTGCCCCACCAGCCGTTGTTCTTGGTTATTTCAGCAAGCAAAAATTCATCCAGGCAAAGTTGCCCGTACAATTGGATATTTCTTCCAAGGTTGGCTTTGGCATCCAGCCCCGCCACGGAGTTGTCAAAACTTCCGTTCTGCTGTTCAATGGAACGGTAAAAGATAATGGGATTGAGATAGCCGAAATCAAACCGGTCACGACGGCCAAACACCACTCCTTCAAACAAACCCACATTCAGCCATTTGGTAAAAGCGATATCCAAATGGTGCAAGGCAGCATACTTTTTTTCTATCAGCCTGTCACCTATCCGGTCATCTGCATTATGCATTTCCATAAAAAGGTTCTGGTAATTTATTTTCCAGATACGGGTGTTGAGCTTAAAGAACAAATTACTGTTGCCCGCATCGCTGAAGAACATGCTGCGGTAACCATTGCCGATAAAATTCTTATCGTAACCCAATGCTACGTTGATGTATTTGGTAACATTAAAAGTAAAATAGCCTCTTGCATCAAAATAGTCATAGCCCGTCTGCTTGAAATCTTTGTAAAACCCGGCCCCCGGCACCGCCTTTCGCATATTCACCCAGTCCCGCACATACAGGGGGTCTTTTTCCTGGTTGTCGGTAAGGTAGGTGTAGAAACCTATCTTGTTGGCAATGCGGCCCCGCAGGGTAAGCCCACGGGTGTTTAAATACAGTGTTTCATCATTGTCACTTTCTTTTCTTCCAATCAACTGTATCACCGGGTTGATGATGAGGTCAAAATCTTTTACATGCACATGATAGAGGTTGGCCGGTGTTTTATAAAAATTTTTGGCAATAGGTTTTTTGGATGCATACTTTGCCTGGTCGGCTGCAGGCACATACTCGAGATTATTCATCATGAGACGCTCCGCATTGTAGCGGTCTGTTTTAGAAAGCGATGGGTTAGCGTATTGCTGCAAGTATGTAGTCACCGCATTCACGGCATGCTGCCGGGTATGGGGTTTTGTTTTGGAAAAATTGAGGAAAGAATCGCTGCGGGCTATTATCTCCAGCCTCTCCATCAGTATATTGGCCTTATCATCCTGCGGTAGGTAGGTGAATTGAGAAAAAACGGAAAAGGGAAGCAGGATAAAGGCAAGTCTAACAAGGGTTTGTTTAAATTGCATGGGTATTGGCTTTGGACTTAATTTAACCGAACAAGTTATGCAAAAATACCTGATAAAGAATATACAGGTTGTCAACGAAGGCAGCATTACAACAACTGATGTGTTGATACATAAAGGCCGCATTGAAAAAATTGCTGCGCCTGTCAATGCCAATGCCACTGAAATTAACGGTGAAGGAAAATATCTTTTTCCCGGCTGTATAGATGACCAGGTGCATTTCCGGGAGCCGGGTCTCACCCATAAAGCAACAATTGCTACCGAAGCCAAAGCAGCAGTGGCAGGCGGTGTTACCAGTTTTATGGAAATGCCGAATACCGTTCCCCCGGCTTTTACTCAATCATTGCTGGAAGACAAATACAATATTGCAGCACACACGTCGCTGGCCAATTATTCTTTTTACATGGGCACTTCTAACGAAAACAGTGATGATGTGCTGCGAACGAACGATAAACGAAAAGATGTGTGCGGGATAAAGATATTCCTGGGTGCTTCCACCGGCAATTTATTGGTGGATAATCCCGGCACACTGGACAGGATTTTCAGAGAAAGTGAATTACTCATTGCCACACATTGTGAGGACGAGAACATCATCCGCCAAAATTCCGAACGGATGAAAGCAAGCGGCAAGGGGCTGACAGCAGTCGATCATCCCCTCGTCCGGAATGAAGATGCCTGTTACGAATCATCGTTGTATGCCATTCAGATAGCCAAGAAATATGGCAGCCGGTTGCACATATTGCACATCAGTACAGAAAAAGAATTGCAGTTGTTCACCAACATGATACCGCTGAAAGACAAGCGCATTACAGCAGAAGTTTGTGCACATCACCTTCATTTCACCAGTAATGATTATGAGCGGCTGGGCAACCAGATCAAATGCAACCCCGCTATCAAAGCGCCGCATCATAAAGAAGCAATATGGAAAGCATTGCTGGATGACAGATTAGATGTCATTGCGACAGACCATGCACCGCATACATGGGAGGAAAAGAACGGGTTTTACGAAAAAGCTCATGCGGGATTACCATTGGTACAACACTCATTGCTGCTAATGCTCCATTATTACAGGCAAGGAAAAATTTCTTTGGAAAAGATAGCGGAGAAAATGAGCCATGCGGTAGCTGACTGTTTTCATGTGAAAGAAAGGGGCTATATCAGGGAAGGCTATCATGCAGACCTGGTTATTGTTGACCTGAATAAAGCTTCAGCAGTCACACAACAAAATATTTTATACAAATGCGGCTGGAGCCCTTTGGAGGGTATGGAATTCCCTGCCTCCATCACTCATACATTTGTGAGTGGGAACCTGGTTTATGAAAATGGAGGTTTTGATGAATCGGAAAAAGGGAAAAGATTAAAGTTTGAAAGATAAAAGTTTATTTTTTTGGTTCTTGTTTCTTGCTTTTTGGAACTTTTCTTAGTATGCAAATTGATAAAACATCATTTAATGACATTTCGATTTTCCACCCGGAAGAAGAATTCTCTATTTTTCATAAACTGAACTTCACCCGCACTGTTGGAGGCAGAGAATGGCTGCGCAAATTTTTCAGCGAACCGCATGACGATATTAATAAGATCGTCGGCACCCAGAAAATCATCCGCACTTTTATGGAGCATGTGAGGGACTGGCCAACTGGCATTACTAACGGCACTGTGCTGGTGATTGATAAGTTGATGGATTATGCTCTTGATTCTATTAGCGAAAGCCCGGCCTCTTTCAATAATATGCTTTATAAGTGGCTGCATAGCGAAGACTATTCCATGATCAAATATTCTATCCCGCATTTTGCTGATTTTTTTCGTGGGCTGAAACATATCAACGAATTGCTGGAAGGACTTGACCTGTCATTGAATATCCGCCTTTACACCGACCGTATTGGATCCTTACTTAAGGAAACTCCATTGCAAAAACTTTCAGAAACCGAACCAGCCACCCGGTTCAGCAGAAGCCAGAATCTTTATTTCGCCTATTACCTGAGAGGCAGGTATAAAAACAACACTCTCGAATTAATAGATACATTCAGCAAACTCGATGCATGGTATTCCATGGCCGTTGCTGTCAAAACATATAATCTCAGTTTCCCTGAATTTGTGGACCAGCAAACCCCATTGGTGGAAGCAAAAGGGCTATATCATATCCTGATACCAAACCCGGTGGCTTATGATGTGCAGATGGACCCGCAACATAATTTTCTTTTTCTCACCGGCGCTAATATGGCTGGCAAAAGCACATTGATAAAATCGATCGGTTCAGCCGTTTTCCTGGCGCATATCGGCATGGGTGTGCCGGCTGAGTCAATGAAGCTCACTCTGTTTGACGGACTGCTCAGCAATATCAACGTGGTGGACAATATCGCCAAAGGTGAAAGCTTTTTCTTTAATGAAGTGCAACGCATCAAAAACACCATTGAAAAAATAAATGCTGGTAAAAAATGGCTGGTGCTGATAGATGAGTTGTTCAAAGGCACCAATGTACAGGATGCCATGAAGTGTTCACTGGCGGTGATCAAAGGACTTATAAAGATCAAAAACTCACTCTTCATTCTTTCTACTCACCTGTACGAAATAGGAGAAGAACTGAAAAACTATCCCAATATTTCTTTCCGCTATTTTGAGACCAATGTAAAAGACGAACAACTGGAATTCACCTACCAATTGAAGGATGGTATCAGCAACGACCGGATCGGGTATGTTATACTTAAAAGGGAAAAAGTGGTGGAGATGCTGGAGAAGCTGTAATTTGACGGCCAATTCATTTTGTGAACCGCTGGTTATTCGCAATTGGCCTGATCTTTTTGTTTGCCGCAGAAATATTGCGGGTATATTTCATCATGCCTTTCCCCGGCAGCCAGCAAAGTAACACGTTGGCCATTGCTTACTTTATCAATAAACATATCTGGGCCATCCGCATCATTGCATTGGTACTGATCATTTTTCCATTGTATGATTCATTCGCCAGGTGGAAGAAATGGCAGAAGATATTGTTTGCATTGCCAGTGATCCTGTACATCGCCATTTTCTATCTTGTCAATTTCAAATTCCTGGCGGATAAAATGTTTTACCAGCCAAAGACAAAAAATCTTGTTGCTTTAAAAGATAATAAAATACCGTTGGATAAACTGGTGGTCGGCGTATCACTGAAAGGAGAATCCAAAGCATATCCTATTGAGATCATTGGCTATCATCACCAGGTACAGGATACAATTGCTGGCGAGCCGGTCATTGTCACTTATTGCACTGTTTGCCGCACAGGCAGAGTTTATAGCCCGGTGATTAATGGCAAGAAAGAAACATTTCGTTTAGTGGGTATGGATCATTTCAATGCCATGTTTGAAGATAATACAACAAAAAGCTGGTGGCGGCAGGTGAGCGGTGAAGCGGTTGCCGGCAAGTTAAAAGGAGAAGCATTAAGGGAAATCCCATCACAGCAAATGCGTTTGTCAGCATGGCTCCGGCAAAATCCATCTTCATTGATATTGCAGCCTGATCCTGCTTTTCAAAAACAGTATGATCATCTCGCAGGTTTTGACTTGGGCATAATCAGCAGTGGTCTTGAAAAAAGGGACAGTGGATCATGGAAACCTAAATCATGGGTTGTCGGTATCCAGCAGGAAAAAATTTCGAAGGCTTATGACTGGAATAAATTATTATCTGAAAGAATTATTTCAGATTCACTGCCGCAATTGTCTTTATTGTTATTTGTTGAACCAGACAATGCCTCTTTTCATGCATGGAATAGAAAAGTAGATGGTCAGATACTGAACTTCCGGATAGAAAATGGAAAGCTGACCGACAGTAACACAAACTCTGTCTGGGATGCTGATGGCAGGTGCATCGAAGGCCATTTGAAAGATCAGCAGCTTACAACTATATCTGCCTCACAGGAGTTCTGGCATTCCTGGCAAACTTTCCATCCGGCTACGCTGCAGTACAAATAAAATCTTTACATTTAAGATCGTTTTCTTTTAAAAAACTGCTTATGCGCAATACGATCAGCTATTTCCGAATATTACTTCAAGGCATTCTTCTTTTTTATGCCGACACATTATTTGCCCAGTGCAGTACCAGTAACCCTGCCCCTTGCTCCTGTCCTGTTCCCGGAGCCGTCAACTGCACTTTACTGCCCGATATCATCGCAGGTAAAAAAACATTGAATGCTACAACCGGATGGACAGAATATCCGCAATCTGCCGGTTCGCCAAACAAAGGATTGTTGCGAATTGATGTATCAACTCCCAATGTTGGTTGGGGACCTATTGAAACAGTTTCAACTAATGATTATGTCTGCGGTTCTGATACACTTCGTAATTTTTTTCCTCCTCCTGGTTTTCTTTGTCCTGATGGCTCCTACCCTAAAAGACTGATCAAACAAAGGGTATATAATAAAGTTGGCAGCACATTTCAGTTTACGGAAAGAGATGCAGGGTGGATGGTCTTTCATCCGTCGCATGGCCATATCCATATTGAAGGATGGGGATTATACACTTTAAGATTAAGGGATGCTTCCATCACTGATACGTTGCAATGGCCGGTTGTCAACAGTGGTATTAAAGTCAGTTTTTGCCTGATCGACCTGACCACATGCAGCGGCAGTCTTGGTGATTGTGTTGATGCCAATGGCAATGTGCTGAACAATGGAAGTTTTCCCAATTACGGGTTAGGAGGTGGTTATGGATGCAATCAGACAAAGCAGGGGATCAGTGTAGGAAAAGTTGATGTTTACAACCGGGGTCTTGATGAGAGTTTTGTAAAAATTCCTTACGAAGCCTGCAATGGGGCTTACCAGGTAGTGGTGCAGGTAGATCCGGATAATCACTTTCTTGAAATGAATGAGAACAATAACTGGTTAGCAGCACAGGTTGTTTTATCACAGCAGCGAACTACCAATACAAATCCGTATACCTATATTTTCAGTTCCAAAGGAAATACTGTTTGCCAGGGAAGTTCAATTGACCTGCAGGCCAGCGGTGCCAGCAGTTATTTGTGGAGTACAGGTGCCACTACACAAAAAATCACAGTCAATCAACCGGGAAAATATTGGGTAAGGGCAACTACTCCATGCGGAACCACCAACAGTGATACTTTGGATGTAGTGCAATCAAATACCAGTTCTTTCCCCTCAGTTATCAAAGAAGATACCGTATGCGCCGGAGACAAAGCTGATCTGTATGCCAGCGGCAATGCACAATGGTATGATGCCCCTGTTGGTGGCAACCTGATCTTTACCGGCAATAATTTTCAAACAGGGAATTTAAACAACACAACTACTTTCTACGTTGTTGATCAGCCTTCTATTGTAAGTGGTAACATGGGCCCGGCTGCTACCACATTCAGCGGTGCTGGAAATTATACAGCAACCAGAAGCGAATACATCATCTTTAATGCATTCCTTCCTTTCAAATTAAAGAAAGTAAGGGTTGATGCATCAACTGCCGGCGTAAGGATTATTCAGTTGAGAGATCAGTACGGACATTTATTGCAGGAAAAACAAGTAGCACTCGTTGCAGGAGTTCAGGATATTGTTCTTGACTTTTTTGTACCTGCAGGTTTGAATCATCAGCTGGGTTTGTCCACATCCAGTCCTATTGCATCATTATTTATGAGTACAACAGGCAATGCCAATATAGGTTTTCCATTTAAATTGAAGAGTATCGGCAATATTGTGGGTTCATCGCAAGGCGATAAATCCTATCCTTTCTTTTATAACTGGAATCTGGAAGTAACATCGCAGGCCTGCACCAATGGGCAAAGAAAACCTATAACAGCATATGTAGTTCCAAGACCAGCCATAACTCTTTCGGGGTTACAGGCCAGTTATGGTCATGCTGCATCAGCTGTAAAACTTACGGGTTCACCTTCAGGTGGTGTTTTTAATGGATCCGGGGTCATAGATGGATATTTTTATCCCCGGGTAGCAGGTATCGGTACTCACAGAATTACTTATACATACAATAATGGCTTTTGCACCGGGCAGGACGTAAAAACAGTACAGGTATTCCTGGATGAAACATTGCTGCAGGATGGATTTTCGGTGGAGGTATGGGATCAACCGGGCTCACATCCGCTTTTATGGATCGTAAGCAAGGAAAATTCTTCTGTGGAAATAAACATAATGAACAGTGCCGGCCAGGTGATCAAAGAAATGAAACAGACAGTTTATCCGGGTAACAACTTCATCCCAATGGATTTTAACAGATTTGCTAAAGGACTTTATATGGTAAGAGTTCGTCATACCGTCAGCGGAAAAATAAAATCAGTAAAATTGCTGAACTAAAATCATTACATGCGGTTATTGTTCATTGTGCTGACCTTATCCTTTGTCTTATCCAGCCCGGCTCAAAGCAAGATAGATGTGCTGCATTATAAATATAGTATTGAATTGAATGATAGCAATGACTCAATCAAAGGCACTGCTACAATCACCTATCTTGTAAATACAGATATTCTCAATATAAGTTTCGACCTTTCTAAAGTAAATTCTTCTGCAAAAGGCATGATGGTTACCTCTGCTACATTTCCTTCTCGGAATGGATTGCCTCCGTTAACAGAACAAGCTGATGATAAACTTACTTTAACCCCCATGTATGGTTTTAAGAAAGGAGACACAGAACAAGTAATAATAACTTATAAAGGCATCCCCGCCGACGGCCTCATCATCTCCAAAAACAAATACGGTCACCGCACTTTTTTTTCCGACAACTGGCCCAACCGGGCACATAACTGGATCCCCTGTGTGGATGATCCGGCAGACAAAGCATCGGTTGAATTTATTGTTACCGCTCCTTCACATTATCAGGTTGTTTCCAATGGTGTGCAAATCGAAGAAACCAATTTACCTGATAATAAAAAACTCACTCATTGGAAAGAGGATGTTCCACTGCCTACCAAGATAATGGTGATCGGGGTGGCTGATTTTGCTGTTGATACCGCAGGCATGGCGCCTGATTCAATCCCAATAACCAGTTGGGTATTCCCTGAGAATAAAGAGGAAGGGTTTTATGATTATGCCCTGGCAAAGGATATCCTTTCATTCCTTATTGATTACATCGGGCCTTACCCTTATAAAAAATTAGCCAATGTACAATCAAAAACAATTTTTGGCGGCATGGAAAATGCAGGGGCTATCTTTTATCATGAAAATTCGGTAGATGGCAAACGAACTGAAGAAGGATTGTTTGCCCATGAGATCGTTCACCAATGGTTCGGAGATATGGCAACAGAAAAAGACTTTGCCCATATCTGGCTCAGCGAAGGTTTTGCAACCTACCTCACACATCTTTATTATGAATCAAAATACGGGGCTGATGTGTTCACTACAAGAATCCAGGAAGACAGGCTGCAAATTCTTGATTTTATAAAATCATCAGACCGTCCGGTTGTTGATTCTGTTTCTTCCTATATGAGTTTACTCAACACTAACAGTTATCAACGGGGTAGTTGGGTGCTTCATATGCTACGCCGTCAGTTGGGCGATTCCCTTTTTCACAAAGGAATCGGGGAGTATTATGAAACTTACAAAGGGAAGAATGCCATTACTGAGGATCTCCAGGCTGTATTTGAAAAAGTAAGCGGTAAAAAGCTGGATACATTTTTCCGACAATGGCTGCATACTGCCGACATTCCAAAACTGGATATATCCTGGAAATACAACGCCAAAGAAAAAAAAGTAACAATTATCTTAAACCAGCTGCAGAAAAGCGGCCCGTTCAGTTTTCCGCTTGATATTTTGATACAGGGCAGGCAGGCGCTTCCTCTCATTTCAACCCGCCAAGTGAATAAAACAACTGAAACCTTCAGTTTCCCGGTAAAAGGCAACCCGGTCACAGTAAAAATTGACCCTTTTATTTCCCTGCTTTATTATGGCACGGTAACGGAAGCAAAATAAAATGTTTGTATTTGTTTTATCTTCATCCGGACAACTATGGGAACATGCTCGTAAAAACATTTGGCAGCGCTGTGTACGGCGTGGAGGCCATCACCATTACCATTGAAGTAAATTGGCTGAACCAATCCGGAAAGGATATGATGATCGTTGGGCTTCCGGACAATGCTGTAAAAGAAAGTTTACAACGGATCGAAAGCACATTCAAGACAAACAACTATTCAGTTCCCCGAACCAAAGTAGTAGTGAACCTGGCGCCGGCAGACATAAAAAAAAGCGGAACTGCATTTGACCTGCCTATTGCTCTGGGAATATTGGGCGCATCGGAGCAATTAAAAAACCATGAAGCATTAAACCATTATGTAATAATGGGTGAATTATCACTCGATGGAGATATAAGACCCATCAAAGGAGCTTTGCCCATTGCCATTCAGGCAAGAAAGGAAGGGTTCAAGGGCCTGATCGTTCCAAAAGTGAATGCAAGGGAAGCAGGCATGGTGAATAACCTGCATGTTTATGGAGTTGAGAATATAAATGAAGTGATCGATTTCTTTGAAAATGATGAAAAAGGAATTGAACCAACTGTTGTGAACACAAGAGAAGAGTTCTTTAATTCACAATATGATTTTGAGATTGACTTTGCTGATGTGAAAGGACAGGAAAATATCAAAAGGGCACTGGAGATAGCAGCAGCCGGCGGCCATAATGCCATACTTATTGGACCACCGGGAGCCGGAAAAACCATGCTGGCAAAAAGATTACCGACAATACTTCCGCCATTATCATTACAGGAAGCATTGGAAACAACAAAAATTCATTCGGTGGCAGGCAAGTTGCCGGAAAATTCAACACTCGTTTCCAAAAGACCATTCCGTTCACCACATCACACTATTTCTGATGTGGCATTGGTAGGTGGAGGCGGCATTCCCCAACCCGGCGAAATATCGCTGGCACATAACGGCGTTTTATTTTTAGATGAGCTACCTGAATTCAAAAGAACAGTACTCGAAGTGATGCGTCAGCCCATGGAAGAAAGAAGGGTAACAATCTCAAGGGCTAAAGTGGCAGTTGATTTTCCTGCCAGTTTCATGTTGATTGCATCAATGAATCCCTGCCCCTGCGGGTTTTATAATCATCCTGAAAGAGAATGCACCTGTCCACCGGGAGCTGTGCAGAAATATCTAAATAAGATCTCCGGGCCCCTGCTCGACAGGATTGATCTGCATGTGGAAGTAACACCGGTTCCTTTCAGTGAATTGTCAACCATTAAACCACAGGAAAATTCTGCCAGCATCCGTGACAAAGTAATTAAGGCAAGGGAAATGCAGGAGAAGAGATATAGAAACAACCCCGGCATTTATTGCAATGCCCAGATGAGTAGTAAAATGCTGAAAGAAATTTGTGTTATCAACCAGGTAGGTGCCAATTTGCTGAAAGCAGCGATGGAAAAACTGAACCTTTCTGCAAGAGCATATGACCGCATACTGAAAGTATCAAGAACCATTGCTGATCTTTCTCAAAGTGAAGAGATCAAACCCGAGCATCTGGCAGAAGCAATACAATACCGGAGCCTTGACAGAGAAGGATGGGCGGGATGAAGAGTCGGGAGTCTGTAGTCATCCGATATTACAGACTTGTTGATTAATAATGAAAGAAAAGTTTACGATAATTTAAATTGAATATGCTGGAATATTTTCAATACTTTAATAAATATTACGACAAAATATATGTGCTCAGCGTTGAGTCGGCTGAAGACAGAAGGAAATTGTTTGCAGAAAGGTTCAAGGGGCTTGATTATTCATTTTTCTTTGGTGCTGATAAAAATAAATTCAGCATGGAAGAAGTGGAAGCTAAAAACATTTTCAGTGAAAACCTGACAAGGCAGCATCATCGTTTCAGCAAAACGATGAAACATGGAGAAATTGCCTGTTCATGGAGCCACCGGATGATGTATAAAGATATGCTTGCCAATAATTATCAGCGCATCCTTATTTTTGAAGATGATGCAGTACCGGATAAGGAAATGATGAAACAGGTGCCGGAAATTTTAAAGGAAATTCCTGCCGATTGTGAATTACTGATGTGGGGCTGGGCAAAAAATGGAAGGCGCAATATTGTTACATACCTGCGACAGGTTATTTACCATATCCAATATAGTCTTGGAAGATTAAAATGGGATCATACGATCATCAATAATTTATTTGCCAAAAAATATTCGGTCCATTTAAAACGAGCCGGATTTCACGACTATACTTATTGCTATGCGGTCAGCCGCAGCGGGGCAGAGAAACTGATTAATATGCAAACCCCGATCCAATATATCGCCGATAACCTGCTGGCTCATGCAGTGACAAGAGGTATTGTAAAAGGGTATATTACTTATCCAGAAGTTTTTTTACATGACAGTCTGCCCGATGGAAGTCACAGAGATTCATATATTCGGTGATGCCGTATCAACACTCATGTCATTCTTACCGCAAATAAATTTGCCATGATTTTTGCGGAATACATAGCTTCACATTCCAACCAACAATATGAAAATCTTAATACAATATCTCAAACCCTATAAATGGCTGGTGGTGCTGGTGCTTTGCCTCTCAGGTATCAACATAGGTTTTTCTTTGTTTGACCCCATCATCTTCGGAAAACTCATCAACCTGGCAGAATATCATCAATCGGTGAATACACCGCCTGGACATTTTGAATGGAACGATTTTCTTTTTACCAAATCAACCATTGTTGCCAAATCCGGAAAAGAAAAAGTGGTGTATGGTGTGGTTTGGCTATTGCTTGCATCTATCTCCGTAGCCATGGTAAGCCGAATTGCCAAAGCCTTCCAGGATTATTTTCAAAACCTTATCACACAAAAATTCGGTGCCTCCGTTTTTACGCAGGGCTTGCAGCATGCCATGAAACTACCCTACCAGGAATTTGAAGATGCCAGGAGCGGAGAAACCTTAAGCATCCTGCAGAAAGTAAGGATTGATACCGAAAAATTTGTCGCAGCATTTATCAATATTCTTTTCCCGGTGATTATAGGGATCATTTTTGTTGCTGTATATGCAACCACCATACACTGGAGCCTTCCGCTGGTCTATTTTGGTGGTATTTTTCTTTTAACCGTGATATCAAACCTGCTCAGTAAAAAAGTAAAAACGATACAGAAAAAGATCGTAGGACAAACCACTGCTTTAGCGGGTGCCACAACAGAATCATTAAGAAACATTGAACTCGTAAAAAGTCTTGGCCTTACCCAGCAGGAGGTAAGCCGCCTGAATAAAAACACTTTTAAAATACTGGGGCTTGAACTGACGAAAGTAAAACGCATCCGCAGTATCAGTTTTATACAAGGGACTTTTGTAAATACCCTTCGCCAGATTATTTTATTCCTGCTCATGTTGTTTATTTACCAGGGTAAAATGGATGCCGGCCAGATTGTTACAATGCAGATATTTTCCTTTTTTGTATTTGGTCCGTTACAGGAGATCGGCAATATCATCCTCTCCTATCGTGAAGCGCAGGCGTCACTGGAAAATTTTGGCAACCTGATGAAAAAATCTCCCGAGCCGCAGGCCATTAATCCAAACCATTTGGGAAGAATTGAAACTTTGGAATTTGATCAAGTGGCATTCAAACACAGAACTGCCATGCAAAATGCCATCAACGACATAAGCTTTAAAGTAAAAACAGGCGAAACGATCGCCTTTGTTGGCCCTTCAGGCTCAGGAAAAACTACTTTGATGAAATTATTGGTTGGCCTTTATCGTCCCCAGGAGGGCAGCATTTTATATAATGGCATGGATGAAAATAGTATTGAGTTCGAAGACCTGCGAAACCAGATCGGTTTTGTAACACAGGACACACAGCTTTTTTCCGGCACCATTAAAGAGAATCTTCTATTCCTTAATCCATCGGCAACAGAAGAAGATCTGAAAGATGTATTGAGCAAAGCCTCCTGCCAGAACCTTTTGGAGAGGGCCGAAAAAGGATTGGACACCATGATCGGTGAAGGCGGATTAAAATTATCGGGTGGCGAAAAGCAAAGGCTTTCCATTGCAAGGGCATTATTGCGAAAACCTAAATTATTATTGTTTGATGAAGCCACATCCGCCCTTGACTCATTGACGGAAGAAGAAATTACAGATACCATCCGTGAAATTTCTCAACTCGGCAGCCAGATAACGATATTGATTGCCCACCGGCTTTCCACCATCATGCATGCCGACAGGATCTATGTTCTGGAAAAAGGTGATGTGGTGGAAACCGGCAATCATGAAAAACTGCTGGAAGAAAAAGGATTGTATTATGCCATGTGGCGGCAGCAGATTGGCGAAAGGAAAAATAAAATTATCATTGCATAACTATGGGACTATTTTCATTTCCCGGATTAGGTGGCAGCAAAGTTGAAGACGCTTTGCGTAAAGGGGCTATCGTAATTGATGTACGGACGCCGCAGGAATTTGACCGGGGCAAAGTACCCGAATCCATCAATATTCCTGTCGACCGGATAGCAGCCAATGCAGAAAGAATAAAAAACATGAACAAACCAGTGATCTTTTGCTGTGCATCAGGAGGCAGGAGCAGTAATGCTGTTTCAATGATGAAACTAAAAGGATTAAAGGAAGTCTGCAACGGAGGAAGTTGGGACAATGTTTTAAAGATCATCAAGAGTCTTTGATACCTGCTTATGCCCAGTATTCAGGGATTCACTTTTACTTTCACCGATTTGGCAACAGTATTGTATCCATGATCTTCAAAGGAAACAGTAACGGTATAATCTGACGTAACAGAAACCCCTGTAACATAAGAAAGGTTCAAATCGTACAACCGCAGGCCATGTATCTCATAAGCCTGGTTCTTCAACATATCCCCATTGGCATCATTGGTTATTTTTATTGTGCCCCTGTATAAACCAAGATCATCAGTTACCCTTCCGGTAACATTGATAGAACTTCCGCTGGTAAATACTTGGCTGGCAGTTGGGGTGTAAATGTCAAGTGAGGGGGCCGTAGTATCGCTGGGTGAAGGGATATGTCCCCCTCCTCCACCGTCATCTGAAGGTGATGACCCTCCTTTTGAGCAAGCAACAAGGAGAATAACAACTATCACCCGAAACCCTATTGAAACAAAATTGCTTTTCATACCGGTAAATCTACAAATCTTTTTTTTCACTATTGCGGGAGAACAGGTCGGTAAAAAGATTGGTCTTTTCTAATTCCTCCATATCGCCCAGTTCCAGTTCCAGCGCCCTCGTACTCAGGAATATTTCTACCAGTGAAATAATCAGCGATACCAACAGGCTAAGCAGGCTCAATGCAAAAAGATACTCAGCAGCCGTTGACCAATCCTTATATATGCTGAACATGCAGCCCACACAGCACAGAAAACTAAACACCCCCAATGCCTGCATGTTCCGGATATAGTTGATCCTACGTTTCAGGTTGGCAATCTGCTTCAGTAATACCTTGCTTCTTTTTCCGCTACTATACTCATCGTGCAATTTCCGGATAAGGTTGGCTATAGCCAGAAAACGGTTGGTATATGCCAGCAGCAGCAGGGTGATGGCCGGAAATAATAAAGCCGGGGTGTTAATACTAATTTCCATATTGCAATGTACTCAATAAAAAGAAGTGCCTTTTTCAAAAATTTATTTGCTACTGAAATCCAGCGGCACATTCAGTTTTACAGAAAAATTTCGGCCCATACCAAAAACACCTGTTCTTCCCGTTACCTTATTTTCCGGTGCATATTTTAAGCGGCCCAGATGGCTTTGATAGGCTTTATCAGTTATATTTATCAGCGCAAAATGAATACTGAAGACCGTTTTCATTTTTTTATTTACTACATCAGACCCCGCCCCTGCATGCCATAATGTATAACCAGCTGTGGAGGTTTCGGTGCCAAACCCCGTAAACGGCCTGTTCTGCTTAAACGTATTATCTATATCAAGGCTGGCATAAAAATTCCGGAAACACTTACCCGCTTTCTTTAATTCAGCTTTCAGTTCACTGTTCCATTTCGCTGCAGGAATGAACGGAAGGTTATTGCTGCCGTCAACAGCATTATCAAATTTTCCGCGGACAAAAGAAACAGTATTTTCAAAATGCAGCCAGTCCAGCGGGTGAGGGTGAATATCAAAGAAAAATTCTGCCCCTGATAACCTGGCATTATGCTGGTCAAATTTGAATGCAGGAATATCTTCCCCATCCACATTTACCAGTGAATCACCGCCAAAAACCGAGGCTAGTTTCCGGTAAAAAATAAAATCATTAATGCTGTTGTAAAAAGCGGCAACACCGAGGCTAATGTGTTCGCCGTTCAGGTCAATACCTGCATCTGCCTGAAAGCTGGTTTCTGAAAGAAGGTTGTTATCACCATACTCGTACCGGTTGGTTCCCTCATGGGCACCATTGCTTGCCAGTTCTGCCAGTGTCGGCGCCCGGAACCCCCTCGCAATATTCGCCTTTAGTGCCACATTATCAGAAGGCTCGTGGCTTACTCCTATACTGCCGGAGAAATTAGAAAATGACCGGGAAAATGCTTTAAACTTTTCTTCAGCGCCCTCAGTAAAACTCTTTGAATCAACTGAGCGGTTATCAAACCGCAGTCCCCCGCTTATAGTTGTTTTCTTAAAAAAACGCTGAGTGTATACAAAAGCGCCAAGATCAAAGAGATCGTATTCCGGTATTAATACTTCTGCGCCTTTGCTTTTATTCATTTGGCTCATCCCATTGATGCCAATCGTTGTATGCCATTCATTCATCCGGGGCAGTTGCCATTGCAGGGTGTAGTTGAACGTTTTTAAATCAAAGAAAAGTTCCTTTTCGCTAGGTTCTTCCGGATTGCCAAATTCCTGGCGAAGGTTGTTTTGGTAAGCAAGGTTTAATTTAAGCCTGCTTTTCTTCAATGAAAAACTGTTGTCAAGCGCCAGCTTATTATGCTGAATCCTTTGCATGGGCACAAACAGTTCCCTGCTTGTAAGGTCCTCGTTTGTTGCAATTCTTTCCAGCGGCGTTCCGCCGAATAGTATGAAATTGCCCGTGGCTTCGTCCCTTTCTCCTTCTGTAAGTCCGAGGCGCTGATCAAAACGGCTGAAGATTATATGACTGAAGCCCCAGCTTTTATTTATACCAAAATAACCGCCAAAATTTTTTTCATTAAATCCTGAGTTCAGCACCCTCCCATCATAACGGTTTTTATAACTGCCTGCAGATTTATATGTACCAAATACGTTCCAGTTAAACCCCTGCTTATTGCCGGTTAAATTTCCGTTTAGGCCAAACAGGCTATTATTGCTTTGATAATTGGCCAGAAAATTTCCTTTCATTGTTCCTTCGGCCACCGGCACATGGGTAATGAAATGAATAACCCCGGCCATGGCATCGCTGCCATACAAAAGCGAAGCCGGTCCTTTTATTATTTCAGCCCGGTTCACACTTAATTCATCCACTTCAATGCCATGCTCATCTCCCCATTGCTGCCCTTCCTGCCTTACGCCGTCATTCATTACTGTCACCCTGTTGTACCCAAGCCCCCTGATTACAGGTTTTGAAATGGCGGGCCCAGTAGAAATTTGAGATACTCCCGGAATATGGCTTAATGCATCTATAATGTTTGCAGAGGTTGTTTGCAGCAGCGCTTGTTTTCTGACAGTTTTTACGGGAATCGGTGCTTTGCGTATGCTGGTAGCACCTGCCACACCGGTCACTGTCACCCCTTCATTTTCTATTATCACAGTTGTCAGTGCAAAATCCTTTTCGGTATCAGTACTAATTTCAAGATGTTCTGTCAATGTTCCATAACCTGTATAAGAAACCTCAATCACATGGTGACCGGGAGGGATATTTCTGAAAATATACTTTCCGTTAATATCGGCTGTAGTGCCGATTTTATCATCAACAAAATAAATGGAAGCCCCGGACAGTGGTTCGCCGGTTTTGGCGTCTGTTATCTTACCCTGCAATGTTATTCTCATCTGAACAAATACATTTGAAGATATTTCTGTCTGTGCAAATAAATTTGAAAAAGTAAACAGATATGCAAATAATATGATAAGTTTTTTTGATTTCATATATCATGAATTAAGAAGATTAAGGAATCACCGTCTTAACATAAGAAAACCGATAATACGGTACTGGCCTGATGCCAGTGATGGGAAATACTATCTATACAGAAGGCGGGCCACGAAGGGGAGAAAATACAGAAATGTAAAAAACAAAATTATTTTCGGGAAAAGCCGGAGCAATAAATACAGCCGGGAATGGGTGAACCGGGCAAACCTCATTTGTTTCATCAAAAGGCATCAGGAAATCATCAACACATGTGCAGGCATAGTTCACTGTTTTAGTGTCCTCGGTATCCGGCGCATCCTCATTCACACTGCCGGTATGTAAAAAATTATGCAGGAATAATCCTGCTCCTGATTTCTGGACAAAAACCATCATCAGGAATATGGCGGTGCATTGTAATATGACTGGTCTGAGCCGCATTTGCCTGCAAGATAATAAAAAAAGCAACATGGTTACATTTACTTTAAATATCAGTTAAAGCCAAAGAAAATCACATGGTATATTACTATTAATTTTTCGACATTATTTTTTATCTTGCTTCAATAAAGACGGCTGGTGGATTAAACCATATACCGGCCGGATATTCAAATCCCGGCTATGAGAGTAACATTAACTGTTTTATGCCTGTTGGCTTTTGTAACAATAATGACCAACTCCTGCAGTAAAGATGATACCCCCGCACCTGATCCCTGTATTGGCTATAATAAAACCATCACTTTTACAAAGACAGAATCAGTGGGAACTTCCAATAATGGAACCATTACCATAACAGAGCCAAGGGGTGATACAATAACTTATAAGTTAAACAACGGAACATATCAAACCTCCTGGTACTTTACCAATGTGCCGCCCGGAAACCATGTGATCACTATAAAAAACGATAAAGGCTGCACCGATACAGCGCAAATAACCATTTTAAACTATGGGCCAAAATATGCCCTGGTAAAAGAGATAATCATTGGCTATTGTGGTCCCTGCCACCGAAATGGTGGAAACAGCGGTGGGAAGAACTTTGATACGGATGCCAGCATCATCAGCAACTGGGACAGGATTAAGGCAAGGGCAGTTGATAATACGCCAACACAAATGCCTGTAATCCCCAATGCGCCGCTTACAGCACCGGATAAACAAAAAATAACTGATTGGGTAAATGCCGGGCATCGGCAGTCGGATTAGAAACGTTTTCCTGCTTATAAAAAATCCCCGTTCAAATATGTACGGGGATTTTCATTATCAGCAATGCGAAGATTATCTCACTTTCAGCATCGGCCATACCTTTTGTGTCACTCCGTTCTGCAAACGGGCATAATAAATGCCGGTGGGCAGGCCTTCAGCATTGAACGGAACACTGTCGGACATAGCCGCAGTATACTCTTTTTCAAGCGGAGTGGCTATCAGGCGGCCCAACGTATCGAAGACCTGGATAAGCGTATGCCCTCCCTGTGTTTTAAATTTGATAGTGGTGTTATGTGTAAATGGATTGGGATCATTGAAAATGACCTTGACCCAGTCAGTGGGCGGAGGTGGCGGAGTAACAGCATTGCAAACCAGGCCGCTCTTGAACAGTGGCAATGATTGCAATTGTGCATTGATATTTGGTGGATATAAACCAGCTACTACAGTTTTATCCAGGCAGAACCATTTCTCCAATATGGTGGAATAAATACTCCGGAAATCGTATTGCATCGGTATATTATCATTTACCGTAGCATTAGTGGGAATGGCAGGGTTATCACCTAACACGCCGTTCTCAATTTTACTTCCGAATAAAAACATCGGAGCACCAGCGCCATGGTCTGTTCCTATGCTTGAGTTGGATTTGATACGACGGCCAAATTCACTGTAAGTCATCCCAATCACCCTGTCCTGAACCTGCAAAAACTGCAGATCATCCTGAAAAGCTTTGATGGCATCAGAAACTCTTTGCAATAAGGTAGCATGTGCACCGGTAGTAGTATCTGCTGCATTTACCTGCACCGAATGCGTATCAAATCCGCCAAAACTAACCATGTAGATCCTCGTTTTCAGACCGCCTTTAATAAGCCTTGCAACAATTTTCAACTGATCACCCAAACTATTATTTGTGGGATAAGTAACCTGCTGAGTTACTGCATTAGCTGCATTTCGTATAGCAGTGGAATATTTCTGTGTTTGCTGATTGACAAGACGGATAAACTTTAATTCTTTACCTGCCGGTGTATCCGGAACGGGGTCAGTAGTTCCATTCAATAGATTATAAAATGATGTTGGATTCGTAATACTCATTGCCATATTAACCACAGGGCCTTGCGTTGTCAATGTACTAGTAGAACCAATTTGAATGGCTAATGGATCGGGGGCATTTACATTAGGATAGCCTATAGGAAAATTGGGATATTCATAATTCAGGTAGCGACCGGCCCAGCCACTAAACACCTCCTGATTGCTATTGGAGGCACTCATCCATATATCTGTTGCTCTGAAATGAGAGAAATTAGGTTGGGGATAGCCTACTGCCTGGATTACCTTCAGCATACCATTGCCAAACATGTTATACATTCCGGTCATAGAAGGATGCAGCCCTGCACCACTTGTGCCTAAGGCAAGGATCCTGTTTTGCGGAATGGCCACATTGGTTCTCGCATTATAATAATTGGAATAGGTGCTTATCGGTATCACGGTATTCAAACCATCATTGCCGCCAGCCAACTGGATAATTACCAGTACATGATCTGTATCGGTATATCCACGCATCAGCGCCTGCACCAATGGCGACTCAGCGCCAAATGCTTTTACCGAATATCCATTTATTATTGCAGGCAAAAGAGTCGCCGCCGGTATTCCTTTTTCTAAAAATTCTCTTCTTTTCATTTTTTATTATTAAGATGAAAAAGATGATTGTTTATGATAACTGGTACTCTGATAAATTGAAAAAATACTGGAACAGTTGTTTCAACCTGTTATTAACTGTATTAAAATTGGCTGTTGTAGGGTTTGACATATAGGCCGTCCATGCATTGGTCCAATAGTAATCATACAGCTGGTTGCTTAGCAATATTTGAGTCTTAATAGCTTTCTTTGATTCATACGACAGCTGGTTCCTGAAAATAAATTTTAGCGCATCATCTATGAGGTCGTTGGGATTGCCCGGATTGCTGAACTGCTGCACATACAGCACCAAATTAAAGATCACCCGTTGCCCGTTTCTTGTAAAACCGGTATTCACCATGGTATCTGTAAACTGGTTTCTTTTAGGCAGTGAATCTGAGTTGATCCACATCTCATGATAAAGCGGTTCCTGGTAAAATGCTGGAAGGCCAGATACATTTGGAGGATCATGAAGTGCTTGACCTGTATTTACCATGCTGGCATAAAAGAAATTCCACATTCCATAATTAGTATCCCAGTCGGTAAGCGGGGGGAAAGTTGTATTCATCTCACGAAGCGAACCGATAACATGGTCAGCCGGAGTTTTGATATAACAATTCTGGTTCAGCACATCAAAGAAATGTTCGCTTTTAAAAAGCATCGTAAGAGGAACTTTAATATCATAATTACTGTTCCGGAATGCAGTAGCCATTGGTTCAATTACATTCGTTTCGGTAGCCGCATCAATGGCATAATAAACAAAGAAGCGGTAAAACTTACGGCAAATGAATTTGGCGGTTTCCTGCATTGCAAAGATCATGTTCAGCAGATCATTCAGTTCAAGTTGGCCTGCTGTGGCTCCTGTCCGGCCTGTAATAACTGTATTATTAAAGAAAGTGGAAAAAGTTTTGTTGACCGTAGAATGCCTGGCCGAATTAAATACAGATGTGTAAGTAGTTCGGTTTATCTGCCAGCCGGTTAAAACCTTAGCTGCTTCTTTTACATCTGTTTCTGTGTATTGTGAACCGGGTCCCTTTCCCAGTGTGAACAATTCAAACAATTCCCTGGCATAATTTTCGTCGGGTGCCGAAGCTACATTCAGGTCACCGTTCAGGTAGCGCAGCATCATAATATCCTTGGTAATCGCATCTACTATTTGTTTGAAATTACCAAGACTATATTGCCGCAACAGGTCATGTTGCTTGTAAGCCCAGTTTCCGTTACCTACATCCGAAGCTTCGTTTCCAAAATGATTAATCCAAAACAGATTTAATTTTTCTCTGATACTTCTGTCCTGGTTAATTAATACCCCTGTCCACCATTTTCTGTAGGAACCTAAGCGTTGTGATTGAACTGTACCATCATTGTTGAAATCATTTACCCATGTGGTTCCCTGTGAGATATTACCGTCAGGAGTGGTAGCGGTTGTTGAAGTGGCATATTCCTTTACCGGAGGCCCGGGTTGTGGCGCTGTAGGATTCAGCAATTCATCCACTGCCTGGCTTACTGTCCGGGTTTTAAAATAATCCACATCGGCTTTTTTGGCACCGAACATGGTCCGTTTCAATAAATGAATGATCTCATTTTCGGTCCATGGCCCCGAATAAGGATTGACACCTGAAGTGATGCGGCGGGGGGAATTTTGTTGATGAGAAATGACCGTAGCCTTTTCCTTTTTTCTGCGTTTTGCAGTCAAAAAATCTCTTCTGTCCATAAGCAATGATTTTGAGTGTCCCTGAAAATGATGTGAAACCTGGAATAAATCAGCATCAAATGACTATAAAGATAAACAATAGTTTAAATTTTTTTAAAAAAATTCCTCCGGAAAAGGCTTTGCACATTCGTAAATTAGCCAATCCAGGACTTTTTTTACGGTCAAAGTGGTCACTTGCCCTGTCTATGATACGCAAACTCAAATATTTTCAATTATCCCGGCAATTCCCTGACCTCCTCCAACACAAGCAGTTATCATTCCATACTTTTTGTTTAGCCGCTTCATGTCATGCAGGTTCTGAATTGTCAGTTTACAACCTGTACAGCCGAGTGGATGACCAAGAGCTATAGCCCCGCCGTTTATGTTCACTTTGGCCGGATCGAGGTTAGCTTCACGGATTACTGCTAATGATTGGGATGCAAAAGCTTCATTCAGTTCTATCAGATCAATTTGAGAAAGGTTCATTCCTGTTTGCCCTAGTACTTTGGGAATGGCAGCCACCGGCCCGATACCCATGATGCGGGGATGTACTCCAGCCACTGCACTGCCCACCAATCTGCCGATAGGTTTGAATCCAAGTTCCTTCATCATTTTCTCGCCCATCACAATCACAAATGCAGCGCCATCTGAAGTTTGAGATGAATTGCCGGCAGTAACTACACCACCGGCAGCAAAAGCAGGTTTCAGTTTTGCCAATGCTTCTATGGAAGTATCAGCCCTTGGCCCTTCATCTGTATCAACAGTATAATTTCTTTTTTGTTTTTTGCCTTTGGCATCCACATACACTTCCTCAACATTGATGGGAAGTATCCCGACTTTAAAATACTCGTTCTTTATTGCATTGATAGCTTTCTGATGACTGTTGTAAGAAAACTCATCCTGGGCCTCTCTGCTGATCTTATAATCTTTTGCAACCGCTTCCGCTGTCAATCCCATGCTGAGATAATAATCAGGATCATCTTTGGCGATGGAATAGGAAGGAACAGTTTTCCAGCCGGCTGTTGGTACCAAACTCATGCTTTCTGTGCCACCGGCTATGATGCAATCAGCCATGCCGGTTCTGATCTTTGCGGTTGCCATAGCAATCGTTTCCAATCCGGATGCACAATAACGATTCACAGTTACTCCGGGCACATCAAATCCAAGAGCTCTTGCAGAAATAATCCGACCGAATTGCAAACCCTGCTCTGCTTCCGGAACCGCATTGCCAACGATCACATCGTCCACTCTTTTTGCTTCTAATTGAGGAACTGTTGCCATCAGTCCTTTGATGACTTCAACTGCGAGATCATCCGGGCGATAAAAACGGAATCCTCCTCTTTTAGCTTTTCCAACGGCTGTCCGATATCCTGCTACTATATATGCTTCTTGCATAAAAATAATTGAAGGTTGTTTATGCAACTTTCAGTACCAAAAGTAAACAGTCTTATTCTACCATCCAAAATCAAGCATGAAGTTCGATTATCTTCGCAACCAGTTATGTATCCACTTCTTCGTAGCATTCTCTTTCTCTTCCCCGCTGAATGGGCGCATTATTTTTCAATGAACTGCCTGAGATTGCTTTGCCGCCTTGGGTTTAAAGGATTCATCAGAAGAATATACAAGCCAAAAGGAAATTTGGAATTTGAAATTTGGAATTTGAGATTTCACAACAAAGTTGGTCTCGGCGCCGGCTTTGATAAAAATGCTAAATATTTAAGAGAACTTGATTGTTTAGGTTTTGGATTCGTGGAAATAGGAACTGTAACTCCTCTCCCACAAAAAGGAAATGATAAACCCAGATTATTTCGCTTGCCAAAAGACAAAGCCCTCATCAACCGGATGGGATTCAATAATGATGGTGTGAAGATTATAGCAGGAAGGTTAAAAAAGTCGAAGGAAAGTCGGGAGTCGTTAGTCATTAGTCAGGAACCAAAAGCTACCAGCTCACGACTCACGACTCACGACTCACGACTTATCATTGGCGGTAATATTGGTAAAAATAAGATCACTCCCAACGAAGATGCCTGGAAAGATTATGAGATCTGTTTTAAAGAATTGCATCCTTATGTTGATTATTTTGTGGTAAATGTCAGTTCCCCGAACACACCCGGTCTGAGAGATTTACAGGAAAAGGATAGTCTTAAAAAAATACTCACCAATCTTCAGGCCATTAACCAGCAACAAGCAACCGGCAACCAGAAACCCATATTACTGAAAATTGCCCCCGATCTAACACAAGAACAAATTGATGATGTAATTGACCTGGCGATGGAAATAAACCTGAATGGGATCGTTGCGACAAACACTACCCTCAGCCGTGAAGGACTCACAACTCACGCCTCACGACTCACGACTATCGGCGCCGGAGGACTGAGCGGATTGCCACTGAAACACAGAAGCACAGAAATAGTGAAATATATTAGCGAAAGAACAAAAGGCCATATTTCTGTTATAGCCAGTGGTGGAATTTTTACAGAAGCTGATGCAAAGGAAATATTAGATGCCGGCGCATCGCTGGTACAAGTGTGGACAGGATTTATCTATGAAGGCCCGGGAATTGTGAGGAAAATTTGCAGGGAACTCAATAATAATTTAACCGCAAAAACGCCAGGATGCTAAGATTCGCAAAGGAATTTCAAAAAACATAGCGATCCATTGCGCCTTTGCGTCTTGGCGGTGAAACACAATAAGAATGATTATGAATCATCTGTTTACTTCAGAAAGTATTATCAGTTTTTTTATCCTCGTCATCCTCGAAGTAGTGCTGGGTATCGACAATGTGATTTTCGTCAGCATCATCATGAACCGTTTGCCCCAGAAAGATAAGAACAAGGCAAGGCGTTTCTGGATGATCACCGGTATAATTGTTCGTTCACTTTTGTTACTCGGGCTTGGTTGGTTGTTATCACAAAAAGGAAAAGCTGTTTTCACCATTGCCGGAAAAGGTTTCGACCTGGCAAGTATTGTAATGCTTGGTGGCGGTCTTTTTCTCATTTATAAATCCGTCATGGAGATACATCATAAATTAGAAGGAGCTGACCCTAATGAAGAATTGAAGAATAAAAAATCTCTTTCGTTAGGTAAAGCATTGGCCCAGATAATGCTGATTGATGCTGTATTTTCTTTCGACAGTATCATAACCGCAGGCGGCACAGCCAAATATGTGGAGATCATGATCGCCGCCGTGGTGATCGCCATGATCATTATGTTCCTCTTTAGTCGAAAGATTTCATCATTTATTCATAACCACCCCACCTTGAAAATGTTGGCACTTTCATTTCTTGTTATGATCGGACTGAGCCTGATCATTGAAGGCTGGGATGCGGATAAAGCACATGAATTACGCCTGAAAAATTATATTTACTTCGCCATGGCTTTCTCTTTCATTGTAGAAATGCTGAATATGACTATGATGAGCCGGGCAAAGAAAAAGAAAGCTCATTTGGTGGAATTGAATGAACCGGTTTTAAGAGATAGTAAAGAGTAAAGCTCAACCAATGCAAAATAATGCTGCGGCCACCACTCCCGCCGTCTCAGTTCTCAACCTGGTTTCTCCTAAACTCACAGGAATAAAATTGTTTTGCAAGGATAGTTCGATTTCTTTGGAAGTAAAATCACCTTCGGGGCCGATGAGGATGAGTGAATTTTGGAATTGGGAAGTGGGAAATTGGGAAATTGTTTTTTTATTGCTTTCCTCACAATGTGCAACTAACTTCAAATTCATAGTTGATTCCTGAACAGTCTTAATAAAATCTACAGGTTCGTGTAATAGCGGCAGCCAGCACTGTTGCGATTGCAGCATGGCGCTAATGCAGATGGCATTCATCCTGTCATAACGGAATTTTTCTTTCTCCGTTCTTTCGCAGATAAGAGGAATGATCTCACTTACACCGATCTCAGTTGCTTTTTCTAAAAACCATTCAAAGCGGCTGCTGTTTTTAAGAAGGGAAATGGCTATAGTAATATTTCTTGTTTTTGGTTTATAATCTATGGTTTCAAGAACCCTTACGGCTGTATGCTTCTTATCCGCTCCGGTTATTTCGCAGGTCAATAAATTTCCTTTCCCATCTGTCAGGTTTAGCCTCTCTCCCACTTTCATCCTCAATACCTGTACGACATGCTTTGATGTGTCTTCATCCAATACAATCTGTTTTTGTGAGCCATTATAATCGCTGATATAAAAAAAAGGAAGTGCCATAGGAGTGTAAAATAAAAAAAGTCCCGCTTTTGCAGGACTCTTTTGTACTTCTAACCTCGTATGTCGAAATTAAAAAGGCGTTTCATCTATATCACCCATATCATTCATCTTGCTGCCGGTTTGTATAAAAATTTTAGCCCCACCTTCGCCATCAATATCGCTTACCGGTTTCCAGTTACCGGATAATCCTGTGCCACCAAGACTGCCATCATCCTCAGTAAATTTCTGTATATGCAGCAATGCCCGCAGCTTGATAGTTTCCAATGAACCGTTTCTATGCTTGGCTATCCGCACAATGGTTTCTCCCCGGTTGCTTTCTCCCATTGAATCAGTAGTGATATCATAATATTCGTGACGATAAAGAAACATTACCATATCCGCATCCTGTTCGATAGCTCCTGATTCACGAAGGTCACTCAGTTGCGGCATCTTCATACCTTCTTTTCCAGCTGCCCTTGTTTCCACTGCACGGCTTAACTGCGATATGGCGATGATTGGAACATTCAGTTCTTTGGCTAATGCTTTCAGATTCCGGGAAATATTGCTGATCTCCTGTTCCCTATTGCTGTTACGATTTTCACCTGTACCACTCATCAGTTGCAAATAATCAATGATGATGAGACCGATATTGTGTTTGTTTTTTAAACGACGGCATTTAGCCCGCAGTTCAAAAATGTTCAAAGCAGGAGTATCATCAATAAACAAAGGTGCCTGTGATAAACGCTGGATACCCCTTGCATAGAGTTGCTTCATTTCATGCTCTTCAAGTCTTCCTCTTGCAATTTTCTCCAGCCATATCTCACTTTCAGCTGCAAGAATGCGCTGTACCAACTGACCGGCACTCATTTCTAGCGAGAATAAAGCCACCGGTGTTGGTTTTCCTGCATGCATGGCAGCATTGCGGGCAAGGTTTAATGCAAAAGCTGTTTTACCAACAGCAGGTCTTGCTGCTAGGATGATAAGATCGGTATTCTGCCAACCATAAGTTACCCTGTCCAGCGACTGAAATCCGCTGGGTACTCCGGACACATCCTCATTTTTATGACGAAGATCTTCAATACGCTGAATGGTTTTCACCAGCACAGAATCAATTGTATCAAAATTTTTGCGAAGATGATTGTTAGTTATTTCGAACAATTTGGTTTCTGCATCATCCAAAAGATCGAAGACATCTGTTGAATCTTCGTATGCATCACCGATGATCTCGCCGCTGATACGGATCAATTCCCGCTGAATAAATTTCTGGAGAATGATACGGCAATGTGCTTCAATATTTGCTGATGAAACAACTGAATTGGTAAGTTTGGTGACATAGTAAGGCCCACCCACCATTTCCAGTTCTTCTTTAAATCGTAATTCTTCTGCTACAGTTAAGATATCTATCGGCTGGCTTTTGTTGGAAAGGCTTTGCATGGCTCTGAAGATGCGCTGATGCCCTTCTACATAAAAACATTCGGGCTTCAGTATTTCAACAACGGTGTCAAATGCATTTTTTTCCAGCATGATGGCGCCCAGCACCGCTTCTTCAAGGTCTTTGGCCTGCGGGGGCACTTTACCATATACCATTGTGCCAAGGTCAAGTGAAGATTTTCTTCGTTGCTTTCTTTCTTTGTTCAGGTTAGTAAGATCCATGTTCGTCTACAGAGATAAAAAGTTATTCATTGAGTTTTTACTTTCAATGACCTTGGGCGCAACTCCTGTCTTGAATTAAGAAATTATTATTTCTGTGTTAGTGGAATGTTTCCGCAGTCAATGAAGCGAAAATAAAGGTTGGAGTTGATTCAAAACCTTATTTAAAAAACTTTTTCTTTTCGCACCTTTTTTTCACTCCTTATCCGGGGTTATCCACATCAGCCAAGCCTCTCTTTGTCATCCATACAATTTACAAAAAGGTTTCGTAAAAATTCCGGAAATATTAGCACAGCAAGTGAAAAAACATCTTCGAGCAGGTTTTTTAACGGAGCAGGTACAATAAAGGCGTTTCCCATGAGTTGTAACTCCGGAACTTGTTTTATTCCTCCAAAAACAGGAGTATAATCCGTTATTATTTTTTCAAAAAAACCCCTATATAAAAACAATCTCTCAAAACAGCCGTCCTGTCCCTACTCAAACTGAAAATAACACCACCCTTTGGGTGGGCTAAATGTATCGTTTTTCGTTCGCCACAAATAGCAGGCTATAAAAGAAGTAGGTGTAAAAGATTGAATGGAAGTGGCTACCGTTCCTGTTGGTAAAGGATTGTTTCCATCCTAGTTTTGATACCACTGAACCAGTGCCGGCAGCGAGGCTTGCAGTGTTAACAATGCTGCCAGTAAAAATGGTATTGGTGTTTTCATAAGGGCAGATTTTAGTTGTTAAATTCGTTCCGGTTAAAATGAAGTAACAACTATGCGAACTGATACTTTATACAAAGCAGGTCGGATATTTTCAGCATAAAAAAGCAGAAATACGAGGGAAAAGAAGAAATCGGGAAACTTTACATTAGGGTTTTACATTAGTTCATTAACATCTCACGGGCATTTGCTATTGCTGCTGCAGTAGGTTTTTCACCACTGAGCATTTTGGCAATGGCAGTGATCCTTTCATCAGTTGTAAGTAATCGGACATTGGTTTTTATTTTGTCCCGAACGATTTCCTTATAAACAAAGAAATGGGCATCCGCTTTACCAGCTATTTGTGGCTGATGTGTAATACAAACCACCTGTCTTTTTGCTGCCAGTTCTTTCATAATAATGCCTACCTGCCTTGCCGCCTCGCCTGAAATTCCTGTATCAATTTCATCAAAGATCAGTGATGGCATATCCATTGACTGTGCCACCAATGATTTAATGCAAAGCATCAGGCGACTCAATTCCCCGCCACTGGCTACTTTGCGTACCAGTTGAAATTGTCCGCTTTTATTGGCATCGAATAAAAACTCGATATCATCGCATCCTGATATACTCAAAGCTGCATGCTTCATTTCCACTTTCAGCTTTGCATTGGGCATACCCACCTGTACCAATAGCTTATTCACTTTTTCTTCAAGCGGCTTTATTTGTTTTTGCCTGTAGGTGGATATTTTTTCTGCCAGTGATGTTGCGCTATCTGATAAACTTCCGAATTGCTTTTCTTTCTGCTGAATAGCTTCATCTATATCCAATACGGCCTGCAACTTTTCTTCCAGCTGTTTTTGTATTGCAAGCAATTCATTGGTTGAACCAACCGCATGTTTTTTTTGCAGTTTATATCCCAGCGAAAGACGTTCATTCAATTGTTCGATCCTTGCAGGATCATAGTTTATATGATTGCTGATCCGGTCAATATCATCAGCAATGTCCTGTAATTCTATCTGGGCAGATTGCAGGCGTTGTAACAGTGCCGGCAATTCAGGATGATAAGATGAATAAATATTCAACTGATTCAGAAGAACCTTTAATTGCTGTACTACTGGTGTTTCACTTTCTTTCAGATCAAAATAGGTTTTACTGAGCGCTGCTTTGATGCCTTCGGAATTATTCAGCAACTTCAACTCCGCATCAATATCTTCCAGTTCATTTTCTTTGAAAACGGCTTCTTCCAGTTCTTTGAACTGAAACTGGTTATAATCTGCTTCCTTGTTAAATTGCTGCTTCTGTGCTTTTAACTCTTCCAGTTCTTTTTTTGCCTGCTGCCATTGTAGGAAGATATCCTGGTATTCATTAATTGCAGTGCCATTAGCTGCCAGTGCATCCAATACATCCCGTTGAAACTCTGTTTCGGCGAGATCCAGTGTGTCGAACTGCTGGTGCAGGTCAACAAGTATCACACTTAACTGTTGTAATTGATAGAGAGAGACAGGAGTGTCATTGATAAAAGCTCTTGATTTGCCATTTGCAGCTATTTCCCGTCGTAGTACCAGTTCATCATTGTTGTCCAGTTCATGTTCCTTGAGGAATTCTATCACCGGTTTTTTATTATCGCTGCTAAAAAAGCCCTCTACAACACATTTCCTGTCTTTATTGATCACCGTACCGGAATCAGCCCTTTCTCCTAAAATCAAACCCATTGCTCCAAGGATAATAGATTTACCGGCGCCTGTTTCTCCTGTTATCACATTGAGCTTGTCTGAAAAATCAATTTCCAGTTCATCAATGATAGCGTAGTTCTGTATGGAAAGTTTCTGTAGCAAGGACTTATGATTAAACTTATTGAGCTGATCCGGAAAATTTATAAGAAAAGCAAATTACTTAATCAGGTTGAATTAAGGATACAAAAAAGCTGCCCCGAAAATTTTCGGGGCAGCTTTCAGTAATCACATCGATCAATCATCTATTTTACTTCAACAGCATTATTCAATTCCTCATCTACCAATATCCTTCCGCAGTTCTCACAAATCATGATCTTTTTATGTTGTTTGATCTCACTTTGTTTTTGCGGTGGAATGGCATTAAAACAGCCGCCACAGGCATCTCTTTCCACAGGTACTACAGCCAGGCCATTGCGATAGCTTTTCCTGATCTTTTCATAACTGGCAAGCAAACGAGGCTCTACATGCTGACGGGCATCAATAGCCAGTTTATTAAAATGTTTTTCTTCTTTTTCGTTGGAGGCAATGATTTTTTCCAGTTCTCCTTTCTTGGTGGCTAATGCCTCTTCTTTTGCGGTAATATTTTTTCTGGCTTTATCAAGGTCTACTGCCTTAACAGCAATCTCATCTGTTGCATCTTTAATATGTTTTTCAGCAAGCTTTACTTGCAGCTGTTGCGTTTCAATTTCCTTATTGATGGCTTCAAACTCCCGGTTATTCTTTACGTTGCTGCTTTGTTTATCATATTTTTTAACCAGAGCTTCAGCTTCTTTGATGGCGGCTTTACGCTGCTCAATAAAATCAGTAACACCGTTGATCTCTTCTTCAATGCGTACCTGGCGGGCATGCAAGCCTTGAATTTCATCCTCAAGGTCGGCTACTTCCATCGGAAGTTCGCCTCTCAGGATATGCAATTCATCCAGTTTGCTTTCAATTTTCTGAAGGGAGAGCAGGGAGGTCAGTTTTTCTTCTACGGAGAATTCTTTAACGTTTGCCATTTTTATTTGAGTTTATACAGCTCAGAAGTAATAAACCGGGTTGGTTCTTACTCCTGTTTTAAGGACGGCAAAGGTAGGGAATTTTTGCTCCAGAATTTCCTTTAAAAGGTCAATGGTAAATTGTTCGCTTTCATAATGCCCGATATCTGCAATCAGCATCCGGCCATTGGCATCAAAGAACTCATGGTACTTTATATCCGCAGTAATGTAAGCATCTGCACCTGCTGCTAAGACTTTGGAAATCAGGAAACTTCCGGCGCCGCCGCAAACTGCTACTTTTTTGATCTTCTTATTTAAAAAGGCGGTATGCCTGATAACTGAAAGGTGAAACACTTCCTTAATGCGACATAAAAGCTCCTTTTCATCAACAGCATTTTCCAATTCACCAACCATACCTGAACCAATACCGGAATGAAGATTGGAAAGAGGCACTATATCATAAGCCACTTCTTCATAAGGATGGGCAGCTTTCATGGCATTTATGATATTTTTTTCAAGGAATGACGGAAAGACCACTTCCATCTTTATTTCCTTTTCCTGATGTTGTAATCCTTGCTTACCAACATAGGGATCAGTTCCTGCTCCGGCTTTGAAGGTTCCAACTCCTTCGCTGTTGAAACTGCATTCGCTGTAATTCCCAATATCACCGCCGCCGGCAGCAAAAATGGCTTTCCTGACTTGCTCGGCTTTATCAACGGGAACGAATGTGAACAGTTTTTTTAGTGTATCATTTTTCGAAGAAAGAACAGATAAGTTTTTTAATCCCAATATCGACGCAATTCTACCATTAACTCCATATATCACATTATCCAGGTTGGTATGTATTGCAAAAATGGCTATATCGTTTTTAATGGCAGTAATGATAGCTTTCTCAACATAGTTCTTGCCGTTTATTTTTTTCAGGCCACCAAAAATGACAGGATGATGAGCCACAATAAGATTACATTTTTTTTTAACTGCTTCTTTTACCACTTCTTCAGTTGCATCCAAAGAACAGATGATGCCACTGCAATCCCAATCCATACCTCCGGTTATAAGCCCGGCATTATCATAACTTTCCTGTAAGGAAGGATGTGCCAGTGTTTCGAGAAAAGCGGTTATTTCATTTATTTTCATAACCGAAAGTTACGGTCAGGTTTTAATATTTTTCTGTCTGCGAAAACTTTCTTTGCTTATTTCAAATCCTTTTGTACCTTTTCAGTCCGCTTCCCTCCCCTCTAGATAACTCCTTTTCAAAAACAATTATTTAAAAATACCTGCTATGCTGAAACGTACAATGGGTCGTTTGCTTCTCACACTGCTGGTGATAACGGGTCTTGCCGGTATTGAAAATGATTCCGCTCCATCTATGCAGGAAAGAAAAGCTGCAGTGAACCTGATGAAGGAAACAAAAGCTGATGTGCTTAAAACAGTGAAAGACCTTTCAGATGCTCAGTTAAATTTTAAGGCAAGTCCTGAAAAATGGTCTATAAAAGAATGTATGTATCATATCGCCATTTCAGAAAAAAACCTCTGGGACATGATGGAAACTGCCATGAAAGCGCCGGCGAATCCGGAAAAAAGATCAGAAATAAAAATGACGGATGAGCAATTGATAAAAATGATGGAGGACCGCAGTTTCAAAGTAGAAACTGTAGAACTATTCGAACCAAAGAATACTCCTCACCAATCATTGGATGATGCTGTCAGTGCGTTTAAAGAAATGCGGGCTGAACACATTAAGCATATGAAGTCAACCACAGAAGATATGCGTAACCATGTAGTTCAAATGCCGTTTGGTTGGCTTGACTGTTACCAGCTTTGCCTGATGATGGCATCACACAGCAACAGGCATATGCAGCAAATGAATGAGGTAAAAGCAGATCCTAACTACCCGAAATAATAAAATCCTTTTCAACGGTTGAAAAACCTGGCCCCTGGTTCCCGTAAGAACCGGGGGCTTTCTTTTTAAAACCTTTCTGATCCGTTGAAATCACTTTTTCGATATGAATAAGTTTGCCTGACATCGTCATTCCTTCCGCCATTATTTTGATTTTTTTTGTCCGGTCATTATTATAAAATATCGACTTGCAAGATCTGTCCATTTGAATCTTCTCCATCCATTTGTCATCATCAGCAGATCAAGAGCTGTTTTTACAGAATCATCATCAGATGAAAAATAATATGCCGGATCATGAACATATCCTTTTGCCGTCACACTTAGTTATTATGTTAACATATCAAAATTGAAACCATCCAGCTATGGCCGCGGCGGTCTTGAACTTTCGGTATCGTACATAGGATTCAGAGAAGATAATGGGGAATATCTTCTCTGTGCGAAATTCTGATCCAAATATCTGCTTCGAGATTACTTATCATCCGGGTTATTCATTTTGAAAACTATGGCTGCCAGTAATCCCCCGCCAAAACATCCCACCAGGTAAATCCAGATATCGCTCCAAGCTGCCATCTTCATAAAACTGGCTCCAACGGCCACTGCCGGATTAAAAGCTCCACTCGAAAATGATCCAAGAGAATATGACATTACAGTAACTGTGAGACCAATTGCAAGTCCAAAATAACTGTTACCTGCATTGGCTTTTGCAGTAGCAACATTTAAAACTACATAGGCAAGTGCAAAAGTACCCAGAACTTCCGCAATCAATGCCTTTACAGCTTCAGGGTTTGGAACGGCTTCAGCAGTCATTTTACCCTTCCCAATCAAATACTGAACAAGAAATGCAGCTACAACAGAACTCAATAGCTGAACAATTATATATGGCACTGCTTCGCCTGCTGATATTCTTCTTCGAATTAATACTGCCAAAGTCACTGCCGGATTGTAATGTCCACCTGAAATATGCCCGCCGGCATAAACCATGATCATTAATGCAGCCCCTACCGCGATCGGGGCCATATTTCCTGCGTCTCCGTTTACTGTAAGTCCAACAGTGAGAACCAGGAAGAATGTACCAATAAACTCAGTAATGTACTTTTTCATAAAAAGTTGTTTTGATGAAGAATATTGAAAAAAACTATTTTTGCCTATTATTAGCTATTAAATATAATCGAATCAAAAATAATTTTTCATTTTTTTTACACAACTTACGCATAACTTATACGCGATTAATTTATAATGAAAATTGAAACAGGAAACCCCGCCCCAGATTTTACACTTTATGACAGTGAAAAAAAACAAGTAAAATTATCGGATCAAAGAGGACAAAATGTATTGTTGCTTTTTTTCCCGTTAGCCTTCACAAGTACCTGTACAAAAGAACTTTGTTCAGTAAGAGATAATATTTCGTGGTACAATAATGCCAATGCAAAAGTCTTTGGTATTTCTGTTGATGCACTGCATACATTGGCGAAATATAAAGAAGATCAGCAATTGAATTTTACTTTGTTGAGTGATTTCAATAAGGATGTTTCAAGGATGTATGATTCCATTTACGAAATGTTTGGTTACAATATGAAAGGAGTTTCCAAAAGGTCAGCATTTGTTATAGATAAGCATGGTATAATACGGTATGCTGAAGTATTGGATAATGCCGGGGATATCCCCGATTTTGTAGTTATTCAGAAAATTCTGGAGGAGTTGAAATAAGCTTTGGTTAAAAAATCAGCAGTCAAATATCTAAAGTGTTGAAAAAGAGAATCTTTTGCACAATCGTAAATTTACGTTGCATTTAAAAAAAATCGGCCTACTTTTCGGATAATAAAAGTAAATTTGTTTCGTTGAAACGGATTTTACCCATAATATCCTTTATTCTCTTGATTGCCATTCAATCACAGGGTCAATCTGCAAGAATTGCTTCACCTGTATCTATTGGCGATCCGGTTGTCAAACTTTATCCAAACCCAGCTATTACCTATATAACCTTTGAGATACAAACCGGATTTGACAAAGGACTTTCTATTCAGGTGTACAGTTTCCTGGGCAAAAAAATGTATGAAAGTCAGAATCTTGCTCAAAAACTTACCGTTGATCTCACAGAATTTAACCGGGGTCTTTATATGTATCATCTTCTCGATGCTGCGGGTAAAATAATTAAGTCAGGAAAATTCCAGGTAACTAAATAATCTTCCTTTTTTATTTTCTATTATAACTGAACGATCAGGAATTTCAAGTATTGAGTATTTTCCATATTCCATACTATAGGATGATCAGCTGACTGGGTTTGAAATGTCACCTGTCTCAATTTTCTTCTGGCATCTTTTGCAGCCATTTCTATAATTTGTAAAAAAAGATCCGGGTTAACAAGACTGGTGCAGGATGAAGTTATCAGAAAACCTCCGGGCCTCACCAGTTTCATTCCACGCAGGTTTATTTCCTTATAGCCTGTAATTGCTTTCTGAATTGTTTCCCGGCTTTTGGTAAATGCTGGCGGATCCAGCATTACAACATCATATTGCTTGCCCTCCCTTCCCCATTGTTTTAAAACATCAAAGGCATTTGCCGTTTCAAACCGGCAAATATGTTGAACGTTATTTAGTTCGGCATTCCTGTTTGCCTGCTGCACGGCATTGGATGAAATATCAAGACCTAAAACAGATTTTGCTCCATAATGTGCCGCATGAATTTCAAATGTTCCGGTATATGTGAATGCTCCAAGTACTTCTGCATCTTTCACTATATGCTGAATAGCTCTTCTGTTATCCTGCTGATCTAAAAAATAGCCGGTCTTTTGCCCGTTCTCTATATCAACATGAAACTGCAATCCGTTTTCCCTAATCAAAATATTTGTATCAAAGGGATCGGATAAGAAACCTTTTTGCAATGGTAATCCCTCTAGTTCTCTAACCGGAACATCATTGCGTTCATAAATTCCTTTCGGGCTGAAAATGGAATTAAGTGCATTCACAATTGCCGGCTTCCACACATCTATACCAAGGGCCAGTGTCTGAATTACAAAATAATCATTGAACTTGTCAATTATCAGTTGTGGCAGTGAATCAGCTTCACCAAAAACCAGGCGGCAATTTTCTATGTATCCAAGTTTTTGTCTGTATTCCCAACAGCCTGTCAGTTTGTTTAAAAAAAATTGTTCGTTTACGTCTTCTTTTTTGTCTCTTGTAAGCAGCCGGACGAGTATTTGAGATCTGGGATTGATGTATCCTTCTCCAATAAATTTCTTATCCCAACTGAAAATCTCAGCTACTTCTCCTCCCTTCACATCTCCTTCAATCTTTTCCACTTCGTTTGCAAATATCCACGGATGACCATTTGAAATACGGGAGGAAATTTTCCGCCTGAGGTGAACTTTAATCATAAAAGGCTGCAATGTAGCAAGAAACAGGCTTTTGGGTAGCTGACACTTGTGCTTTGCCCGCTGCTTAGCAGGCCATTTTGTCCCAAAACTGTGGTTGGCAATATAATTGACAGGCTTACCTTTGCCCGCCCGGATATATCATCCGGTAGAGGGGCAGACAATTTGTAAAAAATGGCAGAAAAAAATGAAAGAACAGGAAAGCAATATGCAGGAGGTTAACATTAATACCGATGAGAATATTACCGGCACCTCGCATCTGAATGAACCGGTGGCAGAAGAATCTGAGCTGGAAAAAATAAAAGCTGAATTGGAAGATTCTAAGGATAAGTTCGTGCGTAAGATCGCTGAATTTGAAAACTTCAGACGCCGCAGCGCCAAAGAGAGGATGGAATTAATTCAAACTGCCGGTCGTGAAATAATCATTGACATGCTTGAAGTACTGGATGACTGTGACCGGGCTCAAAAACAAATCGAAGGGACAGATGTGGCGGCAGTTATTAAAGAAGGAATAATGCTTGTCTTCAACAAACTCCGGAATACATTGCAGGCAAGAGGTGTAAAAGCAATGGAAACACTGAACCAGGAATTTAACCCTGATCTGCATGATGCCATTACAGAGGTGGCTGCAGCAACAGAAGATATGAAAGGAAAAATTGTTGATGAAATACTGAAGGGATATTATCTGAATGATAAGATTATCCGGCATGCTAAAGTGGTGGTAGGTAAATAAAACGATCATGACAAAGAGAGATTATTACGAAACACTGGGTGTTAATAAAGGAGCATCTGCGGATGATCTAAAAAAGGCATACCGCAAAGTGGCCATGCAATACCATCCTGACCGCAATCCCGGTGATAAAGCAGCTGAAGAAAAATTCAAAGAGGCGGCCGAAGCATATGAAGTATTGAGTGATGCTGATAAAAAAGCTCAATATGACCGGTATGGGCATGCCGGTGTTAGCGGAAATGGTCGCGGATTCAGCGGCGGCGGAATGAATATGGAAGATATCTTCAGCCAGTTTGGGGATATTTTCGGTGACGATTTGTTTGGAAGTTTTTTTGGAGGTGGTCAGCGGAGAGGCGGCGGTGGGCAAAGAAGCCGGGGTATTAGGGGCAGTAATCTCCGTGTCAAATTAAAACTGACCTATGAGGAAATTGCAAAAGGCGTTGCAAAAAATATTAAAGTAAAAAAGCATGTTGCCTGCAATACATGCGGGGGAAGCGGTGCAAAGGATAAAGGCAGTGTGCAGACATGTAGCACATGCGGAGGAAGCGGCCAGGTAAGAAGAGTGCAGAATACTTTTCTGGGACAAATGCAAACAGTAACAACTTGTCCGGCATGTAACGGAGAAGGAACTACTGTGACTGCAAAATGCGCAAACTGCAGAGGTGAGGGAAGAGTGTATGGTGAAGAAACGGTAAGTATTGACATTCCCACCGGTGTACAGGAAGGGATGCAATTAAATATCAGTGGTCGTGGCAATGCAGGAGAGCGGGGTGGGTCATCTGGAGACCTGATCGTTTTAATAGAAGAAGAAGCACATAAAGATCTGCACCGGGAGGGATTGAATGTGGTTTATGATCTGCATCTTTCATTTACAGACGCAGTTTTTGGAACACAAATAGAGGTTCCGACTATTGATGGAAAAGTAAAAATCAAGATTCCTGTAGGTACGCAAAGTGGAAAAATTTTCAGACTGAAAGGAAAAGGTTTTCCCGCTGTAAACTCGTATGAAAAAGGTGATCAGCTAATTTATGTCAGCATCTGGACGCCGCAAAATCTGACCAGTGAAGAAAAAGCCATGCTCGAAAAACTGAGTCACTCAACTAATTTCAAACCTCATCCAGAAAAAGGAGACAAGAATTTTTTTGACAGGATCAGGGAAATGTTTTCATGATTTATCGCCACTCATCCGCACTGCCTTTTTTCTTCTTTGTTTTGGTGTAAAGGGCTTTTGCCTGCTCAACCAAGATCATGAATTCCTTTTGTAATAAATCATTACTTGTTCCTAAAGAAGTATGCGCAAGGTTAATAATATCATCCCAATCAGCATTCTTAATGAAAGGAGATGAGCGGAGAAATGACCCGAATAAAGCTACAGCAGATGAGAAATGATAACACTTTTCCAATTCAGCAAAAGGAACAAAATCAAACCGGCTCGTATGATTGAATGTTTCTTCTTTAGGATTTCCCGGAAGACGGTATTTTAATTTCAGATCAGCCAATCTGCCGGTAGTAAAATCATCTTTAATGGCTCCTTTGTTAATTTCGTTAGGGACTATTTCGAATAAAGCGATCATGGAATGTCCCGATCCTATTTCACCACCCTCTATTACCGATAACGAATCCCTTAAGGCGCCTACTTTATTATCAAATCCTATCAGCCGGTACTCCTTTACATATTCGGGATTAAAGTCAACCGTCATATATACATCATCAGCCACAGTATATAATGTCTGTGTAAATTCTTTGAGCATCACCTTTTCTGCCTCTTTGAAGTTATCGAGATACGAAAAATTTCCATTCCCCCTTTCTGAAAGAGTTTGAATTTTGGAATCTTTATAATTTCCCATGCCAACACCAAGACAGGTAAGATAGATCCCGGATTCCCTTTGTCTAGATATCAATTCATCTAGTTCTGCTTCGGTCTTCATTCCTACATTAAAATCTCCGTCTGTAGCCAGTATCACCCGGTTGTTTCCATCCTTAATGAAGTGATTCCTTGCCACACTATAAGCCAGCCGTATGCCAGATTCACCCGGCGTAGAACCTCCGGGTTCCAGTTTATCAATAGCTTTCAGAATCTTTTCTTTTTCTCCGCCGCTTGTTGTATTTAACATCACTCCAACAGTTCCCCCATAAACCACTATAGCGACAGAATCTTTTTCCCTAAGGTTATTTATCAGTAGGCGGAAGGCTGATTTTAACAACGGAAGCCGGTTGGGCATATCCATAGAGCCTGAAACATCAATTAAAAAAACCAAATGACTGGGCGGAAGTGTGTCCAGGTTCAGTTTTTTGGAAGAAAGATCAACAAAGAATAATTGGTTATCCGGATTCCAGGGACAGGAACTGAGTGTGGTTGTGATATTAAAAATTTTTCCCCCCTCCGGCTGATGATAATTCAGGTTAAAATAATTCAACATTTCCTCGATCCTGACTGCATCGGGAGGCACAAATGATTTAAGTGATATGAATCTCCGGATATTACTGTAGGAAGCCCTGTCCACATTCAACGTCATGCCGGTAGTGGGAAACTTTTTAGCGTTGACGAATCTGTTATCGAGCAGGCTTGCATAAGTTTCATCGCCTGTAAACCAGCTTTTCTGTTCTTCTTTTTCAAGATTCTTTGTTTGCGAACAAAGACGGTCTTTTTTTAAATTTCCGGCTGCTGCAGGCGCCGGTTTTAATTTCACACTTACATAGTTTTCGGCATTCACCACCACTATTTGTTTCTGAAATCCTTCCAAAGAAAAACTGAATGTATCAATTTGCTGATTGGTTACAATACCAAAGGTTCCTGCCGAACCACTTCTGAAGACATAACCTGTTTTATATTGTAGAATAGTTACATTTTGTAAAACATTGCCTGCTTCGTCCTTTACTTCTCCCCTTACATAATATTGTTGGGCGAATACGGACAAACCGGACAAAAGAAAGAATGGTATATAGCAAGCGGCCTTCAACCGGATATTTTATCCCGAAAATTTACAAAAAAACCCTGAGAGCTTTGTTGATTTCATACTAATTGGTAGATCTCCTTGAAATTACGACCAAGACCTTCATAATCAAGACCGTAACCTACTACGAATTTGTTCGGTATTTGAAACCCCACATAGTCCAGGGTAAGCGGATATTCTGTTGCCTCAGTCTTATGGAGCAATGCAGCAATTTTCAGTGATTTGGGTTGCTGGTGCATCAGCTTGGGTAAAAATTTATGCAATGTCTTACCGGTATCAACAATATCTTCCACTAAGATCACCTCTTTCCCAAAAAGATCTTCCTCAAGACCGACGGTAGTTACCACTTTTCCAGATGACCGCATTCCTTTATAAGATGCCAGTTTGATAAAACACAACTCAGTCTCAACAGCGAGGTTCTTAAAAAGATCAGAAGCGAACATAAAAGAACCGTTCAGGATGGCTATAAAAAGCGGTCGCCTGCCAGCATAATCATCATTAATAGCTTTAGCCATCTCTTTTATCCTTTTTTGTATCACTTCTTCAGAAAGATAAGTTTCAAACCTTTTGTCATGAACCCGGATTATTGCCATAGGTCAGTCAGATAGTTTATTTATTGATTCCTGTTAACGGATATTTTTCCTTAATACAAGCCTGGGAACAAATGATGATTTTGCTTTAAGGCTTAGTTTTTCTCCAACAGCCGGCATTTCTCCGTCTTTCAACCAGTTTAATTCCATGAGGCTTTCAAGGCGTATAGCCTCATCCTGTGCAATATCATGCAAGGTTTCTCCCGGCTGCACTATATGAAGTTCAGCATTACCTGTTTTACGTTTTCGTTGAAGATATATCAATTGATCTTTATTGGTTTGCTCAGCCTCCGGCATATCATTAAATTCAAATATTTTGGATAGATCAATATCATATTGTGTGGCAATTAAAAGAAATGAAGTCCCCTTTTTGACATACACAACTTTTGTTTCATTAAGTTTAAATTCACCATCCGGGTAATCTGCTTTTTTTATACTCTCACCCTGTATAATAAATTCTTCTGTTGTTGCAATAGTTGTTATCATGCCTGAATTTGCCGTATCATTTCCAACGGGTTGCTTTCCTAAGGCAATCAAAGTATAATCCTGCAAATGATAATCCTCTATTAATCTGATAAGCGTTGGTGCATATTTTGGATTGGTAGCATAACCTGCCTTCTTTAATCCATTGGCCCAGCCGCTGTAGTCGCTTGGGTCAAGTGAAAATAAGGAAGCATAACGATGACTGTTTTTTAAAAAATCAGAATGATCCTTGTATGAATCCTCGGCGGAAGGATATTTGCGGAAACATTCTCCCTTTGTATCATCATCATGTTTCACTGATTGGCCTGTCCAGTCAGATTTGCATTTAATGCCAAAATGATTATTGGCAGTTAGAGCTAATTCGCCCCGTCCTGCACCGGATTCATGTATGCCTTGTGCCAGTGTGATGGCAGCAGGCACCCCGGTGCGCTGCATTTCAGCAACAGCAAGGTTTTTATAAGTATCAATATAATTCTTTATCACATCAGCATTTTGTGAACTGGCTGATAAAGCGGTAATCAATAAGAGAATTAAAACAGATTTTCTTTTCATTGGCACTTATAGTTTCCTGATCAGGTACAATCCGTCACGGATGGTTAAAACAATTTTCTCAATATCTGTTCTGCTCTTTATGAACTCATTAAAAGCTCTTATTCCTTTGGCGCTTTTATTCTTTGTTTCCGGTTCAAAAACCGATCCGTGAAAGAAAATATTATCTGCTAAAATAAAACCGTTTTTCCGCACCTGGGGCAAAACGAGGTTAAAATATTCGATATAGGCCGGTTTATCCGCATCTATAAAGATAAGATCCCATGTTTCATTTAATTGCGGGATAATTTCCAAAGCATTTCCAGTATGAGAAATGATTTTTGCAGCATATTTTGAATGAATAAAATATGATCTTGCCAGCTGAACATTCTCGCTTCTTATATCAATAGTATGCAGCTGCCCATCATCTGTCAACCCTTTCGCAAGACATAAAGCGCTGTACCCGGTAAAAGTTCCTATCTCAAGAACTCTTCGTGGTCTTATCATGCAACTAATCATTTCCAGCAACTTCCCCTGCAAATGACCGCTTAGCATTTCTGGATCTTCATGTTTGCTATAGGTGTATTCAGCAATTTCTTTTAGCAAAGTATTTTCAGGCGAAGTATATGCTTCAGCATATTCCTGTATTTTGGGATGAATAATGTCCAACTAAAACAGTTTGTACAAAGATAAAACTCTATACAGGTTGAAGCACAGTATCTGTTGCAGTAGCCCGTTTAGAAATAAACCACAATCCCAGAAAAGTAAGTATCCCATTTATCAATATCAGTTCATTCCCGATCTTGTATCCATTAAATATCGCATCAGAAATATTTTGCAGCGCTAGTTGCATATGCAATTTGGCCTCATACCATGCCGGGTTGCTTAGCATATCAATCTCTAATGCAAGCAGCGGTGCAATGATACAGACAGCCCATATCAGCTTTTCATTCAATTTTCGCTTTGTCAGGATGCCGAAAGCAAATAAACCCAATAATGGCCCGTAAGTCACCCCTGCAAATTTCAGGATGAAGTCAATGATCAGTTTATCATTCATCCATTTGAACAACATCACCATCAGGAAAAATACAGCCGCAAAAGTGAAATGTACCCTTAGCCTTGTTCGTTTCTTTTCCTTTTCAGAAGCTTCACTTTTTTTCAGTCCGAGAATATCAATACAGAAGCAGGAAGTGAGTGAAGTAATGGCGCCATCCACACTGGGGAATAAAGCGGAGATGAGTGCAATAATGAAGATCACTCCGATTGTTCCGCTGAATGCATCACTCAATGCAATTGTTGGAAATAGATCATCGGGTGCAGCGCTGATCCCTTTGGAAGCAGCATAGAGATATAATACGCCTCCTAAAACAAGAAAGAGGAAATTCACAATCATCAGTACCCCGGTGAAGGTCATGATGTTTTTCTGCGAATCTCTCAGCGTCTTTACACTGATATTTTTCTGCATCATTTCCTGGTCAAGCCCGGTCATGGCAATAGCGATGAACATACCCCCGATGATATGTTTAAGTGCAAAAGAACCGGCTTTTACATCCCAGTTGAAAATATGATTGTATCCTTTTTCACTCATCATGCTCCAGGCTCCTCCAAAATCTGTTCCTAGTGCCTTAATGATGACAATTACACATACCACTAACCCGAGAAGCATCCCGGTTGTTTGCAGGGTGTCTGTATAAACGATCGTTTTCACACCGCCTTCAAAAGTGTAAAGCAAGATGAGCAAGAGGATGACAAGGGCTGTTACTTCAAACGGAATATTAAATTTATTGAATATGAATGTTTGCAGCACACTTATTACCAGGTACAAACGGGCCGTAGCGCCAAATACCCTTGATATGATAAAGAAGAAAGCCCCAGCCTTATGTGCATTGATGCCAAATCTTTTTTCCAGATAGGTGTAAATGCTGGTGAGGTTCATTTTATAGTATAATGGTATCAGCACAAAGGCGATCACCATATAACCAATCAGGTAGCCCAGCACTACCTGGAAATAGAAAAAATTACTGCTACCTACAGCTCCCGGCACACTCACAAACGTTACTCCCGATAAGGAAGTGCCGATCATGCCAAATGCCACCAGCATCCAGTTACTGTTTCGGTTGCCGATAAAGAAGGATTCATTGTCCGATTTGCGGGAAGTGTACCAGGCTACGGTAAGCAGTAAAACAAAATACCCGATAACAAATGTGAAAAGTATTGTTGGCGACATACTGCAAATAATATTCAATTTTGAAGATAAAGAAATTTACTTTCCCTTTGCCGCAATTTAATTGAATATGAACATTCAATCGATAGCTGTTTTCTGTGGCTCAAAGACCGGTAGAAATCCTCTTTTCGTTCAGCATGCTGAAAGACTGGGAATGCTGCTCGCTGAGAACAATACTACACTGATCTATGGTGGAGGAAATATGGGCATCATGAGTGTGATCGCAAACGCAACTATGACCAATGGTGGGAAAGTAATTGGCATCATTCCGAAACTTTTACTGGAATGGGAACGGCAGCATGAAACCATCACCGAACTCATCGTTACAGAAAATATGCATGACCGCAAAAAAATGATCTACGAACGCTGCGATGCAGCCCTGATATTACCCGGTGGTTTTGGTACACTGGACGAACTATTTGAAATGCTGACATGGAACCAGCTTTCTATCCACGATAAACATATCTTTATTCTCAACTCCGGTGGATTTTATGACCATCTTATCCGGCATTTTGAACAGCTGGAAGCGGAGCATTTCCTGTACGGCCCTGCAGAACAAAGGGTCATTGTGATCAAAGACCCTGATGAATTAGTCAGTTATCTGAAATAACCTACCTGCCCCTTCCACCTCCCTGGAATAATGGAACCTGAATTCCACCCCTGATGATGGGAATAGTTCTTCCGTATGCATCTGTGTAAGGGGAGTTTGTATTTTCTGATACATCAAATAATACAGCTAAATAGTAGAACGGCCCTCCGCCCCGGCCGAATCTTCCGGTCGTATAGCCGCCGCCTATCAAAAAGCTGCTGGCATCATCCTTTGCTTTAGAAGTAATTCCTCCAGCAGGCGGTATATATTTCTGCCGGATAAAATTATGCTCTACCTGCGCCTGAGCGAAAAGGAAACGGACCGGGTACAATTTCAGAAATGCCCCACCGCCATAAACGGTCTGGCGAAGACGGTCATCAAATATGTTCACATCACGATAAGAAGTATAATTATAGTTCACTACTATACCGGCATCAATGAAATTAGTAAGACTATATCCAAAAACAGGGCTTGCCCCGATCAAAAAGGTGTTATTGTAGAACGCCAGTGATACACTGCCGCCGGTAAACAGGTTTTCTTTTCCAGACCTTTTTTCCTCTTCATTTTTTTCTTTTTTCTGGGCAAATGAAAAAGAAGAAACAAATAACATCAGGCCAGCAAACAGGATTACTTTTTTATTCATAGATTGACTTTTGGTTTGGATTAAAAAATCTTACCTGCGTTTAAAATATTGTTCGGGTCAAATATCTTTTTTATTTCTTTCATTAATCGCATTTGTGTTTCATCAAATACAATGGGCATATATTCTTTCTGCACCAGCCCAATGCCATGCTCGCCGCTGAGAGTGCCTCCCAGTTGTTTCACCAATGCAAATATCTCTTTTATCCCGTCCTTTAACGAGCCGTTCCACTGTTCATCTGTCAAACTGCCCTTAATAATATTTACATGCAAATTACCGTCACCCGCATGCCCATAACAAACGGAATGAAAGCCGTATTTTTTGCCGATGTCTTTCACTCCTTTCAATAATACTGGTAATTCCGCTCTTGGAACAACAGTATCTTCTTCTTTATAAATTGAATGAGACTTCACCGCCTCTGCCACCCTTCTCCGCATTTTCCACAGCTCGGCCTTTTGCTGTGCATCATCAGCAAAAAGTATTTCACCGCACTCAAATTCCTGAACAATGGCTGAAATGCCTTCCATCTCCTGCATCAGCACATCCATGTTATTCCCATCCACTTCTATCAGCAGATGAGCCTGCACATCATCAGGTATCTGTACGGACCTACTGTCAAGAAATTTACTCACCCAATCGAGTGCATCCCGTTCCATAAACTCCATGGCGCTGGGCGTATATCCAGCCCGGAAGATCGCACTCACTGCCGCACAGGCATTTTCAGCCGAACGAAAAGGAACCAGCATCAGCAGATCATGTTTGGGCAATGGGATCAATCGTAAAACAATTTTAGTAACAATACCTAATGTTCCTTCACTGCCCACCACCAACTGTGTAAGATTATAACCAGTGGCATTCTTTAATACATTAGCTCCTGTCCAGATGATCTCCCCTGTGGGCAATACCATTTCAAGATTCAGCACATAATCTTTCACCACGCCATATTTAACAGCTTTTGGGCCACCGCTGTTCTCAGCAATATTGCCTCCAATAAAACAGGAGCCGCGGCTGCTGGGGTCGGGCGGATAGAAAAGATTTTTTTCTTTTACAGCATTCTGCAGCACTTCTGTTATCACTCCCGGTTCCGTTGTCACCTGTAAATTTCTTTCATCAATTTTCAAAATGAAATTCATCCTTTCAGTGGAAAGCAATACGCCGCCAAGATGTGGCAATGCACCACCGCTAAGGCCTGTGCCTGCCCCTCTTGGTGTAACATTTAGTTTTTTTTTATTACAGATCTTTAGAATGGCGCTGATCTCTTCTGCTGTCCTTGGTTTTACCACCACATCGGGCAAGTAATGCAGGTCTTCGGTCTCATCGTGAGAATAGTTATGAAGGGATTCTTCATCCAGCAATACATTTTTATCTCCCGCAATTTTTCTGAATGCTTCGATATGCTGTGCTTTTAATGCAGAAGAAGCGGTTGTCTTCATTTTCAGTTTTCTATTTGCTGTAAAAATCGGAAGAAATAGGGAAATCTTAGGGAGTAATCAATACTTGAATGAAGGGCACATTGCATCCCTTTTATTGCCCTTGTATTTATCCCTTGTTCCATTCTTGATAATGGATATCTCAAATGCACCACGGGTATTATTGTAATCCCTGAGTGAAGAAGTAGTGGCATCATAACTGAAAGTGAATGTAATGTCTTTGTAACCGAGGCCGACCATCGGAATCACCGCATCCCGGTAGCGATAATACAATCCGCCTATTAAGATTTTTTCCCCATCACCGGATAAATTATAATGGGCATTCAGACCGCCAACAATCTCATAAGCTTTGGCCTGGTATGAGCCGTAGATATTCGGATTGATGATCCATTGGTCATTGGGTTTGAAACTGCCGTTCAAAAATGCTGTATAACGGACCGGGATCCGGTTGTCAATGCCAGATGAAGAACTGAAGAATGATTCTTTCGGCCTGTTTACATGCATGGCAGATAGACCGGCATTCAGGTATAGGTTTCCTTCAGTGAAATAGGCATAGTTCATTCCCACCTGCATATCAAAATAATTGATGTTATTGGCATCCAGTTTTGGCGCTACCGATACATGCTGAACATCAAAGAACTTTCCATTCCATTGACTGGGAAAAGTAAGATTGGCTGTATTGATATTCTTATTTACCCATCCCACATTAAAACCCAGACTGAGCAAACTACCGAGATTAAGTGTTTGGTGATAGGCAACAGAGCCATAGATCTTGGTAGAGGTAAGGCTGCTGGTTCCGGCCACATCCCTTAATACCATAGCACCCAAACCAAGCCAGCCTGAGCCTTCCTCGTTCGGCATCACCTGCATATCGCCGAATGCACTCATCGTTTTATAGGGAAAATTGGTAATGGAAGCCCATTGATTTCTGTAATTCACTCCCAGCCGGTAATCTCCTTCGGGTAAAAAACCTGTATTAGCCGGGTTAGTAAGTAAAGGTGAATTGAAGAATTGGGAAAAATGAAGGTCCTGAGCAAAGGCACAAGGGGCAAGACACAAGCTACAAGCCGTAATAATTAATATTTTTTTCATTCTATTCATCATCACATTGGCATATTAGCACATTAGCAAATTAATTATCTTATTAACGTTATATCACCCTTTTTAGTTGTTTTAGAGCCGTCAGTAAATTCTATACTAAGCGTATATGCATACACATCCATGGGTTGTACTACTCCTTTCAGCTTTCCATCCCATCCCTGGAAACGGTTATTTGTCTCAAATACTTTTTGCCCCCAGCGGTTCCAGATAATAAACGTCATCTTACCAATCCCAAAACCCCGCACATACACTATACTATTTTCGTCGCCGCTTAATGGAGTAAAGGCATTGGGTACATCTACCAGAGGAACAATCGTTGCCTGAATCTGTTTACAAATTGTGCTATCACAACCTGCAGCATTATATGCAGTAAGACAGGCATTAAAAGTGCCCGTGGCATTATACTGATGCTGAACAGACAGTCTTGATGTGGTCAGTAACGAATCACCATCACCAAAATCCCATTTAAAGCGAATCGCATCCGGCGATGAAAGATTGTTGAAGGTGGTAGGCGTATTTTCCTGGGGCGGCACCGGTGCAAAGGTAAAATCAGGAACGGGTGCATCAAATACATTAATGGTAAATCTCGCAGTATCGGTCAGGTTACAAGAATTCGGATTATTAGCCACCATTACAATATTGTAAGTTCCCACAGCAGTATAAACATGCGTTGGACTTGATTGTGTTGAGATTGGGCTGCCATCACCGAAATCCCACTCAAAGGTTTGCCCGGCAATGGAAGTATTGGTAAATACAGCATCATACTGTAAACAACCTGTTGGTGGCGTAGTAAACTGCGCCTTCACATTTGCAGCTACGGATAATGGTGTAGTTAACGTATCAGGTGCATTACAGTATCCTGTATCGGTCAAAATGAGTTTTACATTATAAGTAACGGGGCCGGCATAACTATGAAAAACAGATGCTGATCCTGCCTGAATTGTTGGTGAGCCATCGCCAAAATCCCAGGTAAATGAAGTGGGCCCAAAAGGTCTTGGCGGAGGCGGGACAGATACATTATCAAACCGGTATTTGAAAGAATCACAGGGAGGTAATTTTACCGGGTTGAAAGCCAGCATTGCTTTCAGATCGCCTACTTTGATGTTCATGTAAGATGTATCACGGATATTACAACTGTTGGGATCTATTGCGATCAGCATTACACGATAGACTCCAACAGCATTATAAACATGAGATATAGTTGGATTGGTGGTTGGTACCTGGGGTGAACCATCTCCAAAATCCCAGATATAGCTTTGTGCATTACGGATAGTATCGGAAAAATCAACTGTAAGCGGCACACATCCTGCAGTATCTCTTGGCACGCCATTGATAGCTGATTGTATACCTGCCAGCACCCCTGCAAGGTTCATGGCTATTTTTATCATGGTGAGATTACAACCTCCGTTACTACTTGCATTATTGGTAGTTGACCATGAACCCGATGTTACCAGACCATTTAACGGGTTGGGAGCAGTTCCTCCTAATTTACAGTTGCCGCAGATAGCCTGGTATATTTTTCCTTGTGCATCAAACCGACTGGTTCCTCCATCTACATGGTCTGCTCCGGGAAAACCACTGTTATTTTCACCATAAAAACTTCCGAATAACTGTGCAGTAGCGTCTCTTTTCAATACAAAGAAATACATGTCTTTTCCATCAGTCACACTCTTAATAGCGTCTGGTGTTACAGGTAATCCACCAGTGCCCGCACTTCCGAATGCATTATTGGTAAAAAAATATCCGCCCCATCCTGATATATAAACATTCTGGCATTTATCAACAAGAAAGGCAATGGGAGAAATATTGGGAGTGGGCGCCCCAGAACCAAAAGCTGTTGAAAATATATAAGCAGAGAGATCCGGTTGCAGCTTCGCTATGAATTGTTTGCCAAGAGAATTGCTGTAAGCAGCATTGATAACAGGCCATGACCCTGTCGTTTGCCCCATGATATACGGAAAACCAAACTGGTCAAACTGTATACCAAATACCTGGTCAATACCTGAAGTGCCGATAAAAGTAGTTCGAAGAATAGCAGTTCCGCTATTATTGATTATTGTAACAAATCCATCAATATTACCATTATTAGTTGAACTGATGGTTCCGGCTGTATTCCCGGGCAGAATGCCACTTTCAGTACCTCCTGCCATGTAAATATTTCCTCCGGAGCCTAAAGAAAGAACATAACCCGCATCATTACCGCTGCCGCCGAAATAACTGGCAAAGGTTACTGCACTCACATTTGGAGTAAGTTTAAGTATAACAGCATCTTGGGAACCGCCCCCAAAAGTATTTTGAAAAACTACGCCAGTTACCGGGAAGTTACCCGATTGAGTTGATGAGGCAACATAGATATTACCAGCACCATCCAATATCACTTCACTGCGACCATCATCTCCATAGTTTCTCTGCAACGAATTCAATCCCCTGCTTGCGGATATATTCACTCCATCATCACCATTACCTCCAATCTTTTTTGAGCCAATCAAAGCTGTACCTGTTGCATTCAGTTTAGTAACTACAATATCGAAACCTCCGCCAGAACCAACTTGTCCTCCGGAACCAGTAACTGGATAATTACTGGAATTCGACCTGCCGGCCAACACTAAATTGCCCTGTCCATCAACAACGAGACTGTGCGGTTGTTCATTACCATTTCCTCCGATATAAGTTGCATATACCCGGCTCCTGCCATCAGGAGAAAGTTTGATAACACCAATATCAATGGCTCCTTCGGGACCGGCATTACCTCCCTGAAATGTGGTTTGAAATGCTCCGGTTGACACCGGGAAGCCATTATCAAAAACAATACCTCCGCCAAACATGCTTTCATCGGGGCCATAGGTTGCTGTAAAACCCCAGTTGTCTGCCGAACTTCCGGAAAAAGAGCCGAACACTACCACAGGATCTATAATAAGGGTAGCTGCAGGATCATACTCCTTCACCTGAAACCTTACTACGTTGTCCTTTACTGAATATTTACAATTTATCTCTTTTTTTCCAGTCACATCAGCCTGATAAGAATAAGGAAGCGATTCTTTCAGCTCTCCAAAAGACGTTTTTATTAGCAGATCTTTATTCTTGACCTGCAATTTATCTACTCCTACATACTTTAATGCAATGTCTGATACATTTCCACCCGGTCTTACTACAATATCATATTTCAAAAAACCATTATCAGTATAATACCTAACGTCAACATTTGGATATACATCCTTCATGGTTACAGCCTGGTACAGTTTGCAATCTCCGGCCCACTTAGAAGGATCGTTGCCAATAAAATAATTATTATAAGTCGGAACGATTTTTTCGGGCAGGGTTTTAGCTTGTGGTGATGCTCCTATAAAATCCACATTCCATGCCTGCGAATGAAGAACAAACTTATCTTCTGCTTTTACCAGCGAATGATCGGGATTAAAACTATGCAGAAACACAGATAGATTAGCAAAATCAGCTGGGTCGTGTTGTAAAACTGTGAATCCGTTTTCACGGATGAATATGGCTCCATTGCTGATGTTGCCTTTGTATTGCACCCGGTTATCCCATTGCCCTTTGTTCTGAATGAATTCAATATTATTATACCCCTGGGCAGTGGTTGCAAGGGCAGGGATAAAAAAAGCTAAGAATAGAAATGTTTTCAGAACAGAATTCTTTGTATTAAAGTAACTAATTATTGCTACAAATGGATTGAAATCTTCTGTTAAGAAATGTCTTCTCATTGAAATTTGTTTTTCCGCCGCAATTTCCCTCCGTAATTATTGCATCATATGTTTTATCTACGAAATTTTACTCCAAACAACTTTCTGACCAGGCTGCTGAAGGAATTTTTTTAGCGGCAAATTTCCGGCCGAACCGAGATCGGGGTCTTTATCAAGGATATTTGCTGCCAGGTTCCGGGCTATCTCCAGCAAAGGCCTGTCTTGGACTATACTGGCCAGCCTGAAGTTTAACATGCCGCTTTGCCTTGTACCTTCAATATCACCCGGTCCCCGCAATTCCAGGTCTTTTTCAGCTATCAAAAAGCCGTTATTCGTACTGGTCAATATCCGGATGCGTTCACGGGCATCATTACCCAACTTTTGCCCGGATAAAAGGATGCAATAGCTTTTTTCGGCGCCCCGGCCCACCCTTCCCCGTAACTGGTGCAATTGAGATAGTCCGAATTTCTCAGAACTCTCGATCACCATCACAGTTGCGTTAGGCACATCCACACCCACTTCAATAACGGTGGTAGACACCAAAATCTGCGTATCCTTTTCAATAAATCTTTTCATATTGGTCTCCCTTTGCAGCGCCGGCTGGCGGCCATGCACCATGCTTATCCAGTATTTTGGTTCGGGAAAATAAGCTTTTACATTTTCGTAGCCTTTCATCAGGTTCTCATAATCCAGTTTGGAACTCTCTTCGATCAAGGGAAAGATGATATATGCCTGTCTTCCCTTATCAATTTCAGCCCTGATGAAGTCTATTACTTTGCTTCGCTGCGATTCATAACGATGAACGGTGGTTATCGGTTGCCGTCCCGGTGGCAGTTCATCAATCACACTGTAATCAAGATCGCCATAAGCGGTCATGGCTAATGTTCGGGGAATGGGTGTGGCCGTCATTACCAGAATATGTGGCGGCGTAGTTGCTTTTTCCCAAAGCCTGGCCCTTTGCGCCACTCCAAAACGATGCTGCTCATCAATAATTACAATGCCCAGATTATTAAACTGCACCATTTCTTCAATTACGGCATGTGTGCCGATAAGGATTTGTAATTCACCATCGGAAAGCTCTTTTAAGATTTTTTTTCTTTCTACTGTTTTGGTAGAACCGGTTAGCAACCGCACTGAAACATTTATTTTCCCAAGCAATGAACTGATTGTTTTAAAATGTTGTTGCGCCAGTATCTCCGTAGGCGCCATCAAACAAGCCTGGTAACTATTATCTACACCCAGGAGGATAGTGAGTACCGCAACAATAGTTTTACCACTTCCCACATCTCCCTGCAGTAACCGGTTCATCTGTCTGCCTTTTGCCGTATCATTTCTTATTTCTTTGATCACTCTCTTTTGTGCATTGGTCAGTGCAAAGGGTAAGTGGTTTTTATAAAAGTCATTGAACAATTCCCCAACCTTTTCAAACAGTACTCCTTTGGAAAAACGATGGCGGTTGCTTCGCAGCATATTCATACGCAGCTGGGCCAAAAATAATTCTTCAAACTTCAAACGCTTTACTGCTTCTTCATATTCATCCGGTGCTGTTGGAAAATGGATCTGCTTGTATGCTTTGAACCGGTTCAGCAGCTTCAAAGTGTTCAGGACACCCTGTGGTAAATTTTCCTGGATAACCTTTTCACTCAGAAGAGGGATTAATACTTGTGTAAGTTTTCCAATTTGCCTGCCTCCCAGTCCCTTTGTTTTTAGTTTTTCAGTGCTGGGATAAATTGGCTCAAGAAAACTTTTGCCGCCAGGTTGTTCTGTATTTATTTTTTCTATTTCAGGGTGACTGATCTGAGGATGTCCCTGATAAAAACTGACCTTACCATAAACAAGATAGAACTGGCCTTCCAGTAATGTTTTCTGTATCCAGTTTATTCCCTGGAACCAGGTCAGTTCTATTTCACCTGATTTATCCCTGAATTGCGCCACTAATCTTCTTCCGGTTTTCTGTCCAATTATTTCAAAACTTATCAGTTTCCCAGTTACCTGAATGTAATCTGTTTCGGGAGTAATATCAGCTATCAGGTTTATTTTGGTTTTATCAACATGACGGAACGGGAAATGGTTGAGCAGGTCATTAAAAGTAAAAATGTTCAGTTCTTTTTTCAACAGATCGGCCCGTTGAGGCCCCACCCCTTTCAAATATTCTATAGGACTGGATAATATGTTGGCTAGGGAAGAAATATTATTGTTTCTTACAAAAATAGTATTTGCTGCATGTAAGATCTCAAGATTGGTAGCTCATTTATAATTATTATTCCATGGCTTGTCGGAGTGATTTTTCCCAAAGTACCGATTGTTTTCCCCTGATAATTTTGAAAAACCCTCTTACGAGGCAATAGTTCATAAAGACAAAGTAGTAAGGAATGGTGAACAATCCGGCCCTTTTACCGGAACGGACAAATATCCATCCCAGAAAAGCAAAAGAATAAAAAAGAGTTTGCACAAGTAGAAAACTGCTATAAAGACTATCATGCCCGCGGCTTACGAAGATAAGATTTGTTATTGCCGTTTTAGGTATTCGTCTTATGCAGATGAATGCGGCATCCTTTGACCCTGTTTTACCACACACTCCTGTCTTTGTACTGAGCCTTGTTCTTATTCCTGTCTTTGATACAATAAGAGCATTTGCTATTCGTACCTGGAAAGGTAAGTCGCCTTTTGTAGCAGATAAAACACATATTCATCACCTGCTGACCAACCAGGGATTCAGTCATGGTTTTGCTGCCAAACTGATTAGCTTCATTCATGGCTTTATTTTACTTGAAGCATATTGGTTGAGATGGATAAGGCAGGAATATACCGTTTTGATATTGTTTGTTGTCATGTTGCTGATAACACAACTGCTTAAAAAGATTAGTATAGTGGCAAGGCGGCAAAAAGTGAATGCCCCTATCGCAATTTATACAGACTAAGATCACTTTCCGATACAGAATTTGCTGAATATATAGTCCAGCATATCTTCATTCGTTACTTCCCCAGTGATCTCACCAAGATAGTGGAGACAACGACGGATATCTAATGCAGACAGGTCACCAGATAATTTATTATTCAGTCCATTCTTTATATCATTTAGCGACTTTTGTACTTCTTTCAAAGCATGAAAATGCCTTGCATTGGTTACAATACTATTCTCTGCCTGTACGGTTTCTTTCAAAACAGCATCCACCATTTTTTCTTTCAAAACTTCGGTATGCAGTTTTTGCCTGGCTGATATCAAAATGATTCCTTCCACATCTGAAAATTTTTCTCTTGCCTTATTTTCCCCCGTCAGGTCAATTTTATTTGCAACCAGCAGATAGTTCAGACTTTGCTTATGAAGTTCAGACTGAAGGTTTTTCACGGCTGCATTAGTCTCTTCCGCATCAAAAAGATATAATACAAGATCGGCTTGTTTCATTTTTTCCAGGCTTCTTTCTATTCCTGCTGATTCAATTATATCAGATGAATGTTGCCTTATTCCTGCCGTATCGATCAGTCTGAAAAGTATCCCGTCAATATTTATCACTTCTTCAATAGTGTCCCTGGTGGTTCCTGGAATATCACTTACAATAGCACGGTTCTCATTCAATAAAGTATTCAGCAATGTGGATTTACCGGCATTCGGTTTACCGATTATTGCAACACTGACCCCGTTCTTTATCACATTTCCCAATTTGAACGAGTTCACAAGAGTGTTTACGGACGTTGTCAATTCGTCGATCAACTGATGAAGTTGCTGCCTGTTGGCAAACTCCACATCCTCCTGGCTGAAATCCAGTTCGAGTTCTATCAAGGCTGAAAACTTAATTAATTGTTCCCTCAGATCTTTTAATTCTGCTGAAAATCCGCCCCGGATATTGTGCATCGCTGCCTTTTGTGAGGCAGTGGTGTTGCTGGCAATAAGATCCGCTACCGCTTCTGCCTGTGTAAGATCCAATTTGCCATTCAGAAAAGCTCTTTGTGTAAACTCTCCTGGTTTTGCCAGTCTTGCTCCGTATTTAATACAGGCATTCAGGATTTGTTGCTGAACAAACGGGGAACCATGGGCACTTATTTCTATTACATCTTCACCGGTATACGATCCAGGACCACGAAATAATGAAACCACCACTTCATCCAGATTATTATCCCTCTCCTTTAAAAAACCTACATGAATAGTGTGAGAAGATTCCTTGCTCAGATCCTTTGAATGAAATAAATGATTGATTATATCAAATGCTTTTGAACCGCTTATACGCAGCACTCCAATAGCCCCAATTCCCGGTGGTGTAGCCAGTGCCACAATAGTATCATCCCATCCTGTGATTTTATTCATCCAGCAAAATTAAAAGTGATTACGCAGTCGCTGAAAATAAAAATCCCCTTCAGCTTTGAAGGGGATCTGTGTTGTGAACATTTTATTTCTTTATTCTCCAGTCACGTGGAAAGTTATAGGCTGTTTGCGATAGGCCTTTACCTGCCTTCCGTTTTGTTGCGCCGCATTCCATTTGGGCCCCTTTTGAATTACTCTCACTGCCTCCTGCTCCATGCCATATCCGTGATTCGTAAGGGGTCTCACGTCACTGATTTTACCTTCTTTGTCCACGACAAATTGCACCACCACACTATAAGTTCCTTCGGCAGCGCCATTGTCAACAGGTGTGTTGGCATTCAATGTTCTTTCAAGATATTGCCGCCATTTGCCATCCCCACCTGGGAAAGAAGCTTCAATTTCCACTTTGTCAAATATTTTGTTCTCGTCTTCTTCCTTTTTTTCTTCCACAATCTGTTTGCCTTCATCAATAACAGCAGGCGTTGGAATTTCGTTATCCTTCACACCTTCTTGGCTCACATCAGCGATCTTTACATCTTTCAATTCTTCCACCGGCGGAGGTGGCTTTTCCACTTCTTCATCTTTCTTCACAATAGGAGGAGTGAATTGCTTCATTTCCACTTTGGGCGGCTCCTGCTTGGGGGGCGGAGGTGGTGGCGGTTCTATCTTTTTATCCTCCTGCTTTATATCCTGCAAAGTCACCTCGCTTATTTTTACTTTCGACGGACCTTTGCTCTTTATAGTACTTGCAAGCACAGAGCCAAGCAATGCCAGCAATGCAATGGAAGCCGTGATGATAAGGGCACGGACAATCCGTTTGTTATAAGTTCTGCGGAGATCATACGCTCCATAATCCTTATTCTTCCCTTCAAATACGATATCGAGAAGATCGGCTGATAAAATTTTGTTGGCTTCCATTATTAATTTTTTTATTAGATGCTGCTAACCAGCTATTCCATAGTAAAATAGTTTATTTTATTCCGCTTTTTTCTTCTGTTTTTAGAATCAATTCATATTCCTGGGGAAATATTTTCACCATCGCATAGGTCTTTACCTGGTTGATGGTCATTTCATCAAGAATGTCAACCGTATTCTTGTAAGTAGCATCTTGAGTGGGTTTGATGATGACAACAAAATCCCTGTCAAGGCATGCTTTTTCCCAATCAGGATCATCGTTCTTTTTTGCCCTTTCCTGCATGGATTTGCAGGGGCTTTCAGGGCTACCCAGATCATGAACATGCCGGCCGATTACTTCTTTTTTCTTTTTTATGATCACGTCCCTGATCGTTGGCCAGGTAGCCGGTTTGAAATTACTGGCAGATTCATCCAGCTTTCCTTCATAATAATATACTTTATCCGCTTTTCCCAGCATGATGGTCAGTGCGCCGGATTCCTTAGCTTCATTTTGTTTTTTTGGATCATCCACATCTTTGGGCATACGCAGGTCCATGGCCTTGGGGCTGCTCATGGTAGCTGTAAATACGAAAAAGGTGATCAGCAAAAATCCGAGGTCCACCATGGGTGTCATATCCACTCTGGTAGAAAGTTTCTTGGCTTTCTTAACTCCCGGGCCTTTTTTATGACCGCTATCACCACCGCCGGTATCTATACTTGCCATATAATTGGATTAATGATTAAAAAATTATTTTGACTTGATCCCTTTCCGGTTAGCTACATCAAGCGCCGATCCGGATGGTGCGCCTTCCAGAGAAGTCACCAGGTTATATTTGAATTCATCATTTTTCTTCAATGCGGCAACCACTGCTTCAAAAGTGGGATATTTGGAAGAACCATCTCCTTTTATCAAGTATTTTAATGGTTTTTGTCTTTCCCTGAAAACCTCTTTTGATGCCTGAATCCAGGTTACTAATTGGTTATCGAGAGTATCCAATACAGGAATCCCGGGTTGTATAGAGGAAGTTTGCTTTTCAGGCTCCAAGCTTAACAGACTATTTAATTGGGCAAATGGTACTCCAACGGCATAAGTCCTCATATAATTCTGAACCTGATCAGGAGCAAAGGTTAGTGTGCGGATGGTTCCTACTTTTTTTATGATATCCCCGGATATGCTTTTGTCTTTTTCAGCCAGCACTGTAAAAAACACCCTGTTGGCTGTGTCAATAGTTACCAGTATAGCATCATTTTCCGGAAGTTCCTGTGAAGAAACCGAACCGGGTGTTTTTATCTCAACAGGCTCGGGTGGCTTAAACTTGGTAGCCATAATGAAAAAGGAAAGTATCAGAAAGGCTATGTCCACAAATGGGGTCATATCCGTATCTGTACTCTTCCTTGGTAATTTAACACTGGGCATGTTTACAAAATGTTTAGAATTGAGATGAATAAATTCCTGAATTCCATATTCAAAAAACCTGTTCCTGTGAATTATTTATACAGGGAAGCGAAGCTTTGAGTAAGGGTGAAACCTGATTCATCAATGCCATATGTTATTGAATCGATTTTAGTAGTAAATACATTATACATGATCAGGGCTATGGCGGATGTTCCGATACCGAGTGCCGTATTATATAATGCTTCAGATATACCGACAGCCAACTGAGATGAGGCAGCGCCACCGGCTCCTTCGTGGCCCAATGCGCTGAATGACCGGATCATTCCCATAACCGTACCCAACAGAGCTACCAGGGTACCTACTGATGTGATCGTGGAAAGAAATACAAGGTTCTTTTGCAGCATAGGCAATTCGAGTGCCGTTGCTTCCTCCACTTCTTTTTGAATGGAGATAACTTTCTGGTCTGTATTCAATCCACCTTCGTTGATCATTTCTTTGTAACGGCGGAGGCCGGCTTTCATTACATTACCCACTGAACCACGTTGTTTGTCGCATTCTGATAATGCAGCATCAATATTGCGGTTAGCAAGATGATACTGAATCTTGCGGATAAAATCCGAGATAGACCCGCTGCCCAGCGCCTTACGGATTGTCATGTATCTTTCAATAGAAAAAGTAAGCACCATCAGGAACATGCCAATTAGGAACGGTATGATGATTCCACCCATATAAATACCACTTAAGGCATCTTTGGGTTTGTCATGCTTGGGCCAGAACCAGCCTTTGCCTTTCACTTCAAATCCTTTTTCATTTCCCAAAATGAACCGCCAGATCAAATAACCGGCGATAATGCAAATAATAGGGGCAAGCCAGGAAATCGCATTGCTGCTTTTCTTTGGTTGAACAGATGTAGCCTTTACTGATGCAGGTGATTTAATCTCTGCCATGATCTTTGTGTTTTTAGTTTTGTTTTAAATGATAAAATTTATCCCTTTTTCTGGGTTACAATGCTAATGAAAAAGTTTATAAAAAAATCCCCTTCCTTCAAATTTTTGGGAAAGGGGGGCCAAGTTAAGGATTTTTTCAAACGAAGCAACTTTCTGAAAAATAAATTATTATGAATTTGGTATCGTTTGCAGAAATTAAACTTCCGCTACTTTTCAACTCTTTTTTACTCATACCGTAAAGCCTCAATTGGATTTAGCCGGCCTGCTTTCAAAGCAGGGTAAAGCCCCGCCAAAAGCCCTACGATACTGCATATAATGATGCCGAGGATAACCCAATTCCACGGAACAACAAAGCCAGTTTTAAAAACTACCGCAGCAAGGTTCCCAAAAAGGATTCCCAGCACAATCCCCAACAATGCCCCCGATAAACTGATAATTATTGATTCCATGAGGAACTGGCTTCGTACAGCTACACTTTTGCCTCCAATTGCTTTTACTAATCCCACCTCCCTTGTTCTTTCTGAAACCGAAACCAGCATAATATTCATCAAAGCAATTGCTGAGCCTACCAAAGTAATAAATCCAATCAGAATAACCGACAGGGTAAAAAAACCAAGGATATTCATCGCCCTTTCAGCGACACTGTCACTCCGGTCTAATAAAAAATTATTTTCCTCAGTAGTGTTTAATTTTCTAATGGCCCTGAAAGTTCCTTCTGCCTGTCCCATTGCATCACTTACTTTTCGGATATCTTCCGTCATAACCGCAATGACAAAAGAAAAACCTGTCGGAAAATTTCGGTCCACATTTTCATAGCTGGTAATAACCACATTATCCCTGCTGAAACCAAAAGAAGATCCCCGGCTTTCCAGCACTCCGAGAACACGGAATGGAATATTGTTTATCCGGATTACATTGTTTACAGCCCTTTCAATTCCTTCTTTGAAAAGCTTTTTAGCTACATCGTATCCGATAAGACATACATTCCGTCCTGTCTGTACATCCATCTTATTCAGGTTTCTTCCTGCATGTACTTCAAACCCGTTTAACTGCAGATAGTTCTCATCACCTCCAAACATCATCACATTGGGACTTGTCTTTCTGGTTCTATATGAAACAATGTTTGTCCGGTTACCAAATATGGAAACACTTTTAGTGGAAGGGAACTCATATTTTTTTACAAATAACTCAGCTTCATCTTTTGTAATAAGCCTGCCCAGGTTTGATTTTTTTTCCTTTCTGCTGCTTTTTCTGGATAGTTTGAGTTCGGCATTCCGGTTGTCGCTTCCAAAACGAAGCGTTCTTTCCTTATACCTCACTGTAAATGCATTGGCGCCAAGTGTTGAAAAACTTTCAGTGAATTTTTGATTCATTGCTTTTATGGCAGTAACGATACCCACCAATGCCATTATCCCAAATGCTATGATTGCTATAGTGATTCCCGTACGCAATTTATTGCTGCGGATACTGCGAAAGCCAAGTGAAAGAATATCGGAAAATTTCATTGCTGTACCCGGTCTGACGGTCTCCTTCTGACCGGTTTACAAAGATAATGACTGAAAAAATGGGGGTAGAGTGACCCGATAAAAACTATTATCAGAAATAATACCAGCTGAGTAACAGGTTAGGGAAAATGCCAAGAAGTAAAATAATGCCCGACAAAGTAACCAGGGTCCATTTAAAAGCTGGAGTTATTTCTGCCGGCTGTTGTTGTTCATTGCTTTCTTTAAAATACATGGCCTGTATCACACGGAAATAGTAATAAACACTGATCGCAGCCATTAATACGGCAAAAATGACCAGCCAAAGGTTGTTACCGGTAGTCAATGATGCCTTCAACATATAAAATTTGGAAAGAAACCCGGCCGTTAGTGGTATGCCTGCCAATGAAAGCAGAAAAATTGTAGTGGTAGCGGCAAGCAATGGTTGACTTTTGGCAAGCCCATTAAAGCCTTCAAATGTGTAATCCTTCATTTTGATGAGCACAGCAAAAATTCCAATAGTAGCAAGGCTGTAGGCGGTTACATAGAGCAACAACCCCTCCTTTGCATCCGAATTCATTGCAAAGATTGAGAACATCATGAATCCTGCCTGCGCAATACTGGAATAAGCCAGCATTCTTTTTACACTTTGTTGAAATACTGCCGTGATATTTCCAATAAAAAGTGTTGCAGCAATCAATATCGCCACCAGCAATTGCCATTTAGGTTGTAATTGTCCGAAGGCTTCATCAAACAAACGGATAAAAGCAATAAAGACAGCAGCTTTTACGATAGTCGCCATGAAAGAAGTAAAGACTGTTGGCGCCCCGTCATATACATCCGGCGTCCAGAAATGAAAAGGAGCTACGGATACTTTGAACGACATGGAAAAAAGCAGCAGTATCATCCCGGCAATAAGTAATGGCGACGGTGTGCCACTCCATAAATTGATTTTGGTCGTTTCAAAACTGCCCTGTGCCCCATAAACAAGTGCCATACCCATCAGCATCAACCCGGTGGAAAAGGCTCCAAGTAAAAAATATTTCAATCCTGCTTCATTACTCTTCAGGTTTTTTTTATCGCTGCCGGTCAGGATATAAAGCGGTATGGAAATAATTTCAATACCCAAGAATAAGATAAGTAATGACCTGAAGGATGAAGTAAGTGTGATCCCACAAAGGATAAAAAATATCAGGGCAAGGTATTCTGAATAATTAATCCCTACTTTTTCCATATCCCTTGCTGAAAGCAGCAAATAAAAAAGCGCTGAAAGAATTGCAATTGTATCAAACAATAAAGCAAACCGGTCAAAAACAATCATCCCCTTTGCATCAACATTGAAAAAAACCGTTCCGCCCATTTCAAGCATATTAACAACCAGCAACGCAATCATGCCGCCAATGCCTACAAGGCGGATAGTTTTTTTATCTTTGAACACAATGCCGCTGAACATCATGACAACACCCAAAACCGCTGATAATATTAATGCGTTCATACTTAACTATTGCCTCCCGGTGTAATGAATTATGTTTACTTTATTGATAATGCCATCAGAAAAACCATGGCTCATATCCAGCATTGGCTGGGGATAAACACCCAATACAAAAATCAATATCACAATTACACCCAAAGCCAGTTTTTCATTGAATGAAATATCAATAGCGTTTCCGACAGAAACAGCCTTTCCATAAAATATTTTCCTGATCATGTTCAATGTGTACACTGCACTCAGTATGATACCCATTCCCGCCATAACAACGAACCAAACATAAAAATTAGAATTGATCTGTATTATTCCATTAAACATCAAAAACTCTCCTACAAATGCATTGGTTAGCGGCAACGCAATATTGGCCAACGCGATGATCACAAAAAATATAGTCAATGCCGGAGCTTTTTGAGCTAATCCCCCTAATCCTGATAATTGAACAACAGCATACCTTCTTTCGATTATCTCCACCGCTATCCATAGGCCGATAATATTAATGCCATGGCTAAACATCTGAATTATCACTCCCTGCATCCCATAGATATTTACAGAGAATGCAGCTGCACACATAAGCCCGATATGTGCAATAGAGGAATAGGCAATTAATCGTTTGATATTATCCTGCCTGATAGCGATAAGGGAAGCATAGATCAAACCAATTAAAGCCATAGGAGGTATTATATCACTCCATTGATAAGCTCCTACCGATAACACTGGTAGCAACCAGCGAATGAGGCCCAATAAACCCATTTTCACCATTACTCCACTTAATACCATGGTTGTAGCAGTCGGCGCCTGTTCATATGTATCGGGTTGCCATGTATGCAGAGGGAAAATGGGCATTTTTATTGCAAACGCAATAAAAAATAACCAGAACAAGCATGATTGTGTTTTGCCACTTAGCTGTGTTTGCAGCTCATAAAATAAATTAATGCTGAATGAATGGTCTGCTGTTTTAGATTGCAGATAAATGATGCCTATCAACATCAGCAGTGAACCTACAAAAGTGTAAATAAAGAATTTGAAAGTGACCTGTATCCTTCTTTCACCGCCCCATTGAGAACAAAGAAAATACATGGGTATCAATGCCAGCTCCCAGAAAAAATAAAAGAGCAGGGCATCCATTGCCAGGAAGACTCCCATCAGTCCTACCTGTGCCAAAAGCATCAAAGCAAAAAAATTATGGGCTTTCTTATAAGAAGTATTCCAGGTAGCAATAAAGATTATCGGATAAGAAACAGCCGTAAGTAAACAAAGCAGTTGCCCCATGCCATCAAGCTTAACATAAAAACTACTTCCCAATGCTGGTAGCCAATCAGCCTGGTATTGCAAATATTTTTCCTCTTTGAGAACAGTAAGGCCAAGAATTGAAACAGCCAGGGTAATAACAGTCGAAAATAAAACCCATGAACGAACAGTCTTCTCATTCCTGATAAAGAAAGCAGTAAGCCCGGTCAGCAGTGGAATCAATATCAATAATAAAGAAATCATAGCGGCCTCCCCAAACCTCTCCAAGGGAGGGGCTTGCGAAGAATCATTTAATTAGTTATTTCAAAAATTTTTGTCAAGTTCAAATATCATGAAGCTCCGAAAGTCCCCTTTCGGGGGATTTAGGGGGCTTATTTTCTCAAAAAGAATTGGAGTACAAAAATTATTACTATGCTCAACACCATCAGCAAAACATAACTTCCTACCTGGCCACTTTGCAGTAATCGTAATTGCCGGCTGCCGTAATGCACAGCCTTACCCACAGCGTTTACCAGCCCGTCAACCACTGATTTTTCAAAAACATTGCTGAGAAAGGAAGCAAGATTATGAAGGGGCTTCACGATGATCTTCTCATACAGTTCATCCACATACCATTTGTTCTCCAGCACCTTCGCAAGACCTCTTGCCTCACTTCGCTGATAGTTCCTGAATTTTATCCAGGCAAAAATGATAGCAACGATCACCAACCCTGTTGATAAAGCCATCAACATGTACTCTGTGGAATGAGAAACTGTATGTGCATCATGTTGTGCAATAATAGGCGACAAAAATTCATTGATCCTGTCACCACCTTTGATAAATACTTCAGGTATTCCTACTAATCCACCTACAATAGATAATACTGCGAGAACAACCAGAACGGTGGTCATCGGTGCAGGACTTTCATGCACATGATGCTTTTGTTCTTCCGTTCCTCTAAAACTGCCCGAAAAAGTAATGAACAGGAGTCTGAACATATAAAACGCCGTAAGTAATGCCCCGAACAATGCAATGCCATATAATACCTGGCTCTTCTCATAAGCTGCAAGCAATATAGCATCTTTGGAAAAGAATCCACTGAATGGAGGAATACCGGCTATAGCGATACAACCAATAAGGAAAGTGATAAAAGTGATTCTTATTTTCTTACTCAATCCACCCATGTTACGAATATCCTGCTCACCATTCACGGCATGGATGACACTGCCCGCTGCAAGGAACAGCAATGCTTTAAAGAATGCATGGGTCATTACATGAAATACCCCGGCAGAGTAAGCGCCGACCCCCAATGCAAGGAACATATATCCTAACTGGCTCACCGTAGAATATGCCAGTACTTTTTTAATATCATTTTGTTTAAGAGCAATAGTGGCTGCGAGGATCGCTGTCGCTAATCCAACGACAGCGACTACATTCATTGAAATTTCGGAAAGAGAATACAGGACATTGCTTCTTGCAACCATGTAAATGCCCGCTGTCACCATTGTGGCAGCATGGATGAGGGCAGATACCGGTGTAGGACCAGCCATTGCATCAGGCAGCCAGGTATATAATGGTATTTGTGCACTCTTGCCTGCTGCTCCCAGAAAAAGAAGCAGGGTGATTATTGTTGCATCTGAGTTGCTCAGGTTCCCAACACCACTAAAAACATCGGTGTAGGTAACTGTGCCAGTTTTTGCAAAAAGCCAGAATATGGCTATCAGAAATCCCAGATCACCGATACGGTTCATGATAAAGGCCTTATTAGCAGCCTTATTGTATTCTGTATTCTTAAACCAATAACCAATGAGTAGATAAGAACAAAGCCCCACTCCCTCCCATCCGATGAACATGATGACGTAGTTGGCGCCCATCACCAGCAACAGCATGGAAAAAACAAAAAGATTTAAAAAAGAAAAATACCGGCCGAAATGCTCCTTACTTTCTTTATTCATGTAAGAAGTAGAATACACATGTATCAAAAAACCGACCCCTGTTATTATCAGTAGAAATAAAGAGGAAAGCTGATCAATCTGAAAAGCGAAGGGGATTTTTAGTTTACCAACGGAAATAAAGTTGAAGTACCCGGCAACATGAGTATTTCCATTTCTTACCTGGAGAAAAACCCAGATGCTTAATGCAAATGAGGCTAGTATTGTTCCGCAACCCACTACACTAATAACCGACTTGGATAAATAGTTTCTTCCTAATCCGTTTATTAAAAACCCGATCAAGGGAAAAATAGGTATGAGCCAGACTATTTGTAAAGCGTTTTGCATACTGTGCTATATCATCAATGTTTTAACCTGTTCAAGAAATTCACATCCACCGAATGTATATTCCGGTACATCATTACAATAATTGCCAACCCCACACTTACCTCAGCCGCCGCTACTACCATGATAAAGAATACAAACAACTGCCCGTCGGTGCCAGCTTTTGTTGTCACATCTGCCATTGCCGCTTTCAGGTGATGCATTTTTGAAAATGCCACCAGCAATAAATTCACCGCATTCAGCATGAGCTCAATGCACATGAAAATGATTATGGCATTTCGCCGGGTGAGTACACCCACTATTCCAATAGCAAAAAGAGCAATAGACAGAAATATGTAATAATTGATCGGCATAAACCCCAAACCCCTAAAGGGGCTTTAAAACCCTAAAGTTTAAATCACTTCAGAGTTGGTTAAATAATAATCACTAATTTCTTTAAAGAACTAACAACAAGTAAAGACAAACCGGCCTGGGTTCCCCCTTTAGGGGGACAGGGGGTTATTCTTTCTTCCCAATTACCACAGCACCAACCATGGCGCTTAAAAACAACACACTGCTTATTTCAAACGGCACTACATAAGTGCTAAACAGTTCTTTTCCTAAGTATTGGATTAGTCCTATGTTTCCCGCATTTACCAATGCATCCTGCTGCTTGATATCTGAATCTTTTAATGCAGCAACCAGTACCAATAACAAACAGCCTCCTGCTATTGCCCCGATCATCTTTAACCAACGATTTTTCCGGGGTTCTGTTTCCTTATTGAAATTAATGAACATGATGACAAACAGGAACAATACCATAATGGCTCCCGCATATACAATAATATTTACTATAGCAAGAAACTGCGCATTCAGTAAAATATAATGCCCCGAAATAGCAAAGAAAGTGGCAATAAGCCACAATACACTATGAACAGGGTTCCTGCTCGTAATGAGCATCAATGCACTGAACAATGCCACTACCGACAAGAACCAGAATAATATTTGTGTAACACCCATTTCTCTTAAGCCTTGATCTTTAGTTTTTTCCTGCTTTATCTCCCAAAGCCTTTTGATAGGCTTCAGGTTCAGTAACAGGATTTGGTATCAGCAACTCTTCTTTCCTATATATAAATCCTTTCCTTCCATAGTTGGCAGGTGCAAAAGTCTGCGATAAATAGATCGCATCTTTGGGACAAGCCTCCTCACACAATCCGCAGAAAATGCAGCGCAGCATATTGATCTCATATTTGGCTGCATATTTTTCTTCACGGTACAGGTTTTCTTCCCCCGGCAATCTTTCCGCAGCTTCCATTGTAATAGCTTCTGCTGGACATGCCACAGCACACAAACCGCAGGCTGTGCATCTTTCCCTTCCTTCTTCATCCCTGTTGAGAACATGTAAACCACGGAATACCTGCGAAAATGAACGTTTCTTCTCAGGATAATTTATCGTTGGCCTCTTTTTAAACAGATGGCTGAATGTAATTACCATACCTTTGAGAATATTCCACAAGTAAATACTCTCCAGAAAAGTCATTGGCTTCCTGTTTACTTCAACTGACCTGTTTGTTAATCGTATGTTCATTTCAAAAATTTCAAAAATATATATTCAGTTACTTCTTTAACCACAACACCACCGCAGCTGTTATGATCATATTTATCAATGCCAATGGTATCAACTTCTTCCAGCCAAGTTTCATCAACTGGTCATACCGGAAACGGGGAATGGTCCACCGTATCCAGATAAATACAAAGAGGAAGAAAAATATTTTCGCCATTAACGCACAGAAACCAAGTATCGTCAACAAGTTGGGTGATAATCCCCATTTACTTTCGTTAACAAATGGCAAAATATCATACCCACCAAAGAATACAGTCGCTATCACTGCACTGCTGATAAACATATTGATATATTCAGCAAAAAGATAAAAACCCAATTTCATGGAAGAATATTCCTGGTGATAGCCAAAATTGAGTTCATTCTCCGCCTCAGGTAAATCAAATGGCGTACGGTTACATTCTGCCAGTGCACACACAAAAAATATGACGAATCCCAGCGGCTGCAAGATCACATGCCAGAGATTATTCCCCGTCATCTGGTTGGCAACAATGCCGCTCATTTGTAAAGTCCCTGTAAGCATCAGAACCGCTATCAATGACAAACCCATTGCCAGTTCATAAGAGATCATTTGCGATGCGCCACGGATAGCTGCCAGCAATGAAAATTTATTATTGGACGCCCATCCGCCGATCATAATACCATACACTCCAAGACTAACTACACCAAAAATGTAAAGGACCCCAATATTCACATCAGCGATCTGCAGGGAAATATCCCTACCGAAAATATGCAGTGTTCCTCCCCATGGAATCACTGCACTGGTGAGCAGTGCTGTAGTCATTGCCAATGCAGGTCCCAGGATAAATAAGAATTTGGAAGAAGCCAATGGAATGATGTCTTCCTTAAAGAATAATTTTCCCCCGTCTGCCAATGGCTGAAAGATTCCCCATGGACCTGCCCTGTTGGGACCTCTCCTGTCCTGCAACCATGCTGCTACTTTTCTTTCAGCATAAGTAGTGTACATAGCGATGAAAAAAGACAACCCGATAATGATGAATATCAATATTGCTTTTTCAACGATCAACCAGATATCTAATGACAATAAAACCATAGCAGCCAATTATTGTTCTTTCTTTTCAAATGTCTTACTCGTTGCCGGTCCTTCTATCAAACTCAGATCAACTGAAGGATCGTTCACATCACTTACACTGTGTATATCCATCAGCAATTTCGGGTCTCTGCCATGCATCACTTCTGCAACCGTTTCCCTGGGCATTACCAGCCCCGGGTATTTCCCCTGGGATATAACTGAATGCCGGTTAATATTTGTCAGCTCTTCAATGACCCAGTCAGTTGTTTTCTTTTTATGAAAACGGCAATCATTACATATCCAACCAGGCTTGCCATCATAGCTCTGTACTTCTCCCCATTCATCTTTTCTTGCGGTAACTCTCAAAACTTCATCACCACGCTGCCACAAGGTTACTTTACCGCAGCAATTATCGCAATTGCGATGTGCATCCAACGGCTTGGTAAACCAAACCCTGTTCTTAAACCGGAATGTTTTATCCGTTAATGCCCCAACTGGACATACATCAATCATGTTTCCACTGAAATCGTTATCAATTGCCTTGGATATATATGTGGAAATTTCTGCATGATCTCCCCTGTCGAGTATGCCATGTACTCTTTTATCGGTTAATTGATCGGCCACATAAGTACAACGGTAGCAAAGTATGCACCTTGTCATATGCAGTTGTATATAATGGCCAATATCTTCTTTCTCAAATGTCCTTCTCTTAAATTCATAACGGGTGCCTTCTTTGCCATGTTCATATCCCAAGTCCTGTAAATGACATTCACCTGCCTGGTCACAGATAGGGCAATCCAACGGATGATTGATCAATAAAAATTCAACAACCCCGTTTCTTGCATCTGTTACCTTTTCACTGGTGATATTTTTCACTACCATTCCATCCATAACATTAGTACGACAGCTTGCTACCAATTTTGGCATTGGTCTTGGATCAGCTGTTGATCCGGCTGCTACTTCTACCAAACAGGTGCGGCATTTACCGCCACTTCCCTGCAGCTTGCTGTAATAGCACATAGCCGGTGGAGTAACATCACCTCCTATTTTCCGTGCAGCATTAAGGATAGTAGTTCCCGGCTCCACATCAATAGTGATGTTGTCAATAGTTACTTTAAATAATTTCTTTTCTTCAGCCATACATTTTTTTATGCTGGTGTTGCCAGCTTTAAAGGATCAGCGTAGTGCGCCAAGCCGAAATTTCTTCTTTGTGCATCATCCGGGTTAGTAATATGCCACTCAAACTCGTCCCTGAAATGCCTTATTACTGCAGCCACCGGCCAAGCTGCCGCATCACCCAACGGACAAATCGTATTTCCTTCGATCTTTCTTTGTATGTCCCAGAGCAAATCTATATCACACATCTTTCCCTTTCCGGTTTCAATGTTCCAAAGAATTTTTTCCATCCATCCTGTTCCTTCACGGCAGGGCGAACATTGACCGCAACTTTCATGACGGTAAAATCTTGCAAGAGTGTAGGTGTGCCTCACCACGCATTGTCTGTCATCCAGCACAATAAATCCTCCCGAACCCATCATGGAACCTGTGGCAAAACCACCGTCGGCCAGGCTTTCATAGGTCATCAACCTTTTTTCTCCTTTTGCAGTTGTCAACAAAAGATTGGCCGGCAAAATGGGAACAGAAGAGCCTCCCGGAATGCAAGCCTTCAGTTTTCTTCCGTTGGCAATGCCTCCGCAATATTCATCACTATAAATAAATTCTTCAACCGAAATATTCATCTCGATTTCATACACACCCTGCTTCTTAATATTACCGCAGGCAGAGATCAGTTTGGTACCGGTTGATTTACCAATACCGATCTTTGCATATTCTGCTCCACCATCATTTACAATTGGTACAACTGCTGCAATTGTTTCCACATTATTCACCACGGTCGGGCAATCATATAACCCTTTTACTGCGGGAAAAGGTGGTTTGATCCTCGGGTTACCTCTCTTACCTTCCAATGATTCGAGCAATGCAGTTTCTTCTCCGCAGATATAAGCTCCTGCCCCACGATGAACATATATTTCACAATCAAATCCACTTCCTAAAATATTTTTCCCCAGCCAACCATTGTTCTTTGCTTCGGCAATGGCCTGTTCAAGTATATCAACGATCCAGGCAAACTCACCCCGGATATAAATGTATGAACGGTTGGAACCGATGGCATACGATGAAGTAATGATGCCTTCAATCAGCAAATGCGGAACATGTTCCATCAGGTACCTGTCCTTAAAAGTTCCCGGTTCGCTTTCATCAGCATTTACAACCAAGTATCTAGGTACTCCTTCCGGCTTTGCGAGAAAGCCCCACTTCATACCTGTAGGAAAACCAGCCCCGCCTCTTCCTCTCAATCCGCTTTTCTTCACTTCCTCCGACACTTGGTCAGGACTCATTGTCTTCAATGTCTTCTCCACACTACGATAACCACCTTCGCGGCGATACACGTCGTAGAGTCTGATGTCTTCGATATGAGCTTTTTCTAATAATAATTTTCTTCCCATGCTCCTATCCCCTAAAGAGAAATTTTAATTTTTTTTTATCTTACCGCCTGTCTTGCAAACAACAACCATCTCTTACCCTTCTTCCGCCACACTTCCAGCACTTTTAAATGGTAGTCGCCTGTATTGCCATTCAGTGTCACATTTATATCCGCCACAAACCTTGCATGAGCCATTGCTCCATTCACTACCACCTGCAGGCTGTCTTCTTTATAACTATGATAATCCAAATAACCTGTCATCAGGTTTTTCATCATATCATTTTTTGTTTCCACCCAACCGTTGCTATGTCCGTAACTCAGCGCTTTATCCGTTTGCTGGTTGATGGACACCGTATTCCCGTTCACCAGTGCCTGGTGAAATTCTTTCAAGGTTGTTGTCAATTTAGCTTCTTCTGTTTGTGCAATGCCAAAAACAGAAATAAGCAAAAGCAGTATCAGTAAAATTTTTCTCATCTCAGTTATTCCTGGCAACATTACTTCTGCACTCTTCAATAATACTGTCAATTTTTTCTTTGGTCAGATGTTCCCTGTAATTTTTTCCCACCTGCATCATTGGGGCATAACCACAGGCTCCAAGACATTCAACCGTTTTCAAAGTAAACATTCCATCGGCAGTTGTTTCCCCCGGTTTGATATTTAGCTTATCATAAATATATTTTATGATATCGTCACTTCCGTTCAACATACAAGGTCCTGTTTGGCAAACTTCAAACATATATTTACCAACAGGCTTCAGATTGTACATGCTGTAAAAGGTAGCCACCTCATACACTTCAATAGGCAGCAGATTAAGCAATGAAGCAACATAATCCATGGTCTCCGTACTCAGCCATCCGCCAAATTCTTTTTGTGCCAGATGCAACACCGGAATGACAGCACTCTTTTCTTTACCCTGTGGATAGCGGGCAATGATCTGCTCTACTTCTTTTAATTTTTCTTGTGAAAATTCAACATTCATAATTCAACATTCATATTTTATCAAGCATCCATTTCTCCTGCAATCAGGTTCAGGCTGCTCATGGTCATTATCGCATCGCTCAGCATACCTCCTTTTGTCAATTCCTCAAAAGCCTGGTAATAAATAAAACAAGGCCTGCGGAAGTGCAACCGGTATGGTGTTCTTCCTCCATCACTGATCAAATAAAAACCTAACTCACCGTTAGCGCCTTCTATACAATTATAAACTTCTCCGGCCGGTATTTCTGTTTCTCCCATTACAATTTTAAAATGGTAGATCAATGCTTCCATTTTGGAATACACATCCGCCTTTTCAGGAAGATAATATTCCGGCACATCAGCATGATACACTTCAGCTTCTTTTCCTTTAAACTCCTGCACTTTTCTGTAGGCCTGATCAATGATGCTCAGGCTCTCCCACATTTCTTTTTCTCTTACAAGCCAGCGATCATAATTATCGCCTGTTGTACCAACAGGAATATTGAACTGAAAATCTTCGTAGCTGCTATAAGGCGCATGCACCCTTACATCATAATCTACGCCTGCAGCACGAAGATTGGGACCGGTAAAACCATAATTCAATGCTCTTTCTGCACTGATGGCTCCGGTGCCCATTGTTCTTTCCATGAAAATCCTGTTACGTTGAAAAAGATTTTCGAATTCTTTCAGCACTTTAGGATACTCTTTCAAAAATTTCTCTAATTTTTGAAATGCTATGTCATTAAAGTTTCTTTCAAAACCTCCGATGCGACCGATGTTGGTTGTTAACCTTGCTCCGCAAACTTCCTCAAATATCTCATAGATCAATTCCCTGTATTGCATCACATACAGGAAACCGGTATAAGCACCTGCGTCCACTCCTACAATTGAATTGCAGATAAGATGATCGGAGATTCTTGATAGCTCCATAATGATGATACGGAGATAGTCAACCCTTTTTGGAGTTTTAACACCTAACAATTTTTCACAGGTGAGATGCCAACCCATATTATTGATAGGCGATGAACAATAGTTAAGTCTGTCAGTAAGTGTTGTTATCTGATAAAGCGGTCTTCTTTCAGCCAATTTCTCAAATGCCCTGTGAATATATCCGACTGTCTGTTCCGCAGACACAATTCTTTCTCCGTCGAGTTCCAGTATATTCTGAAAAACACCATGCGTTGCCGGGTGGGTTGGTCCCAGGTTCAGCGTGGTGGTTGTCTTTTCAATTGAGCCATCTGGTAATTTGATATGATGTTCTGTCATAAGCCCTCCAAACCTCTCCTGAAGGGAGGCTTAGAAATTTTCTTATTAAAAAATTCATTCAACAATAGGCTTCACTTAAGCCCTTTCCGCCAACTGGCGGAGGTCTGGGGAGGCCTCTCACCCTCTTCCAAACATTTCATCGTCTTTGTCTATTCTGGTCTGGTCTTCCAAAGGATATTCCTTTCTCATCGGGAAATAATCCATTTCTTCCACATTCAGTATCCGCTTGAGCTTAGGGTGACCGATAAAGTTCACACCAAAAAAATCATAGGTTTCTCTTTCCATCCAGTTCGCAGCGGAAAACAACCCTGACGCAGTATACACATCTGGTTTATTGATATCGGTAAAAATCTTAAACCGGATGCGGATATTATCCTCCATATTGTGCAGGTGATAGACCACCGCCAACTCTTTTCCCTTATTTGAAGGATAATGAACCGCACACAGATCTGTTAAAAACCGAAATTTTAATTCTTCATCATCATATAAAAAATTAAGCACCTTCAGGTTAATATCCTTTGGTGCTTCAAATGTGAGCATGCCATATAGTTCTTCAAAACCGGAAACATGTTCCCCGAATTTTTCAGTTAGTCTTGCCTTAATTTTTTCGTTCGTCAAACTCATCCGGCTTTATAAATTTTCGGCTCTTCAAAAGCCCCTCCTTGGAGGAGTTTAGGGAGACCTTTCTATTGAATTCCGTAACTATCTAATAACGCTTTGTATTGTTCACCGTTTCTTCTTCTTAAACTTTCTTTACCAACCAAGTCCTGAATCCTTAATACTCCGTCAATAATGGCTTCAGGCCTTGGCGGACAACCGGGCACATAAACATCCACCGGTACCACCTGGTCAATCCCTTGCAAAACGCTGTATGTATCAAAAATGCCACCACTGCTGGCACAAGCACCAACAGCCATTACCCATCTTGGTTCAGCCATTTGTAAATAAACCTGCCGAACAACAGGCCCCATTTTTTTGGCAATTGTCCCCATCACCATCAATAAATCACATTGACGGGGAGAGAAACCTACTCTTTCTGAACCAAACCTCGCCAGGTCATAATGAGAACCCATGGTAGACATAAATTCAATACCGCAACAAGAAGTTGCGAATGGTAGTGGCCAAATTGAATTTTTTCTTGCCAGCCCAATTACTTTATTCAATGAGGTGGCAAAAAAACCTTCGCCCTGATGACCTTCAGGCATATCTGCCACGCTGATATCGGCTTCAAGCTTTTTATGAGTAAGGTTATATGATACGGGTCGTTTCATTTTTTGAAATATTCAATTCTTAATCTTCCCATTTTAATGCTCCTTTTTTAATGATATATATAAACCCGCAAAGGAAAAATCCTACAAACATCATTACCGCCCAAAAACCACTCCATCCCAGTTCCCTGAAGTTTACAGCATAGGGGTAAAAGAATATCACTTCCACATCAAACAATACAAACAAGATAGCTGTAAGAAAATATTTAATGGCTATTGGATGGCGGGCATCGCCATGACTTTCTATGCCGCTTGTGAAATTCTGCAGTTTGTCTGAAGTCTTTCTTTTCGGACCCAACATATGTGTAACAAACATCAGAAATGCCACCAAACCAACTGCAATAAATACCTGTATGCCAACAGGTAAATAAGAACTGGAGTCTGTATTACTCAGGCCTGTCTGAAGCAGATAAAACATAGGTTTTTTTCAGGAGGCAAAAATAAGGCGGTGGGCTGAAATTACCTGAACTAAGGTGGTTTGAAAACGAATTGTTTACACAAAAGAAAAATCCCCCTCCGCCAGTTGGCGTAAAGGGGACTTTCTTTGTAAAAGAAGAAAACCGAGTTATTAATTCTTTACAAATGCTTTATTTGTCGTTGTCGTTTTAGATTTTGTCGTTGATGATGGTTTAGGCAAATTACCTGTACTGGTTTTTGCCGGAGCAGTGCCTTTGGGGTTTGAAGGATTGGGGGTTTTTCCGGGGGGCACAGACGGCATTTTTTTGATCTGATCAATATATCCCTGTATTGTAACTGCATTAGCAGTATCAATATCATGCCATTTCTGGAAGAAAGAAAGTGATTTTTCCTTATCCTTGGCTGTGTTCCAGTAAAACCCAGCAAGAAATCTTGCTGTGTTGATATAATGAGTCCTGAATTTTACAGAATCTTTTTGTGCAAAATCAAAAAGCTTCAGTGCATCAGGTACAGCAATGCTGTCTCTCTTTACTGTATCAATGATCGACGAATTTTTAAAGGCCCAGTCATATCCAAATACCTGATCTGAAAATTTTTCCCTCATTATAATTGCAACATCTCTTGATTGTGAATTTTTGTCATTGTCGTAAAAGGACTTCATCAAATCAAAATATTCATTGATGGTAGGCTTAGGCTTTAAATCAATTATTTTTTGAACAATCAATCCGAACTTATCCCAAATCTTATTTTCTTTGAAATAAGCAGCTCCCTGCTTTAAGAAATCAATCCTGTTTGATAGAACAGTATCAAGTTGGGCGCCCTGAACATAGTTATCGAATATCTCATCGGGTGTGCCCCCTGTTTTGCCAAGGACCTTTGCCCTGAGTTCATGATCAAATGTGATATAATCATCAGGATTTTTCTTTTGAAAAAAAAGATCGCTGTATTTTTTTGCAGAAGCATAATCTCCTTTCTGATAATTGGCATCGGCGAGTAGCCTGTAAATTTTGGGGTTGGTTTTGTCTCCCATACCCATTACCACAGCTTCGGCTTTTGTAACTGCGCAAGCATAGTCTTTTCTTGCCCAGCAAAGCTGACCATACAGAAACTGATCTTGTACATCAGTCTCCGGAAGTTTACTTTCTATGTACTTGTTTAATTGTTTCTCTGCCTCCGGATAATCCTGTTTATTGAACCAGTAATAATAAAACATCTCATAATAAGCAGGTGTAAACTTTGAGTCTTTGGCAACCGCTTCTTTCAGATAGTGCAAAAAAGGTTCCCAGTTTTTTTGTGACTCAAAAATCTTTGCAATCCTGTAATTGGCAACCGAGAAAGCAGAGTTCACTTCCAAAGCTTTTTTATAAGCCTGGAAAGCTGGTCCGCCTCCGTGGCCTTCTCCGGCTTTACGGTGAGCATTACCCAGTTGTAAAAGCGTTTCTGTGTTTTTGGGATCTTTTGATGCAGCATCATCAAGTAACCTAATGGCCCATTTGAAATCTCCACTCTTAGAATCTGCAATGGCACGGCCAATAGCCGTTTCAATAACAGGGTCATCTCCTTTTTTTGTACTTCTGGATAATGTTAGCGCTGTTTCAAAATGCTGGCGGGCAGCATCCATTTTATTTCCTAATAGCTCAGCATGCCCCAGGCCAACCTGTATCAGCGGCGCCCCGTTTGTAGTTTGCATGGCCTTTTCATACAATTGTGTGGCCCGGGCTATCCTGGAACTCATTATTTCATCCCTATCCAGGTAACCCTGACCAAGCCAATATGTAGCCTCAATGTTGTTGGGATTTACGGCCAGTAATTTTTCAAAAATATTAATGGCACTCATATATCGTTGCGCATACAGATGATTCATCCCTTCCAATATGCTTTGCGCTTTCAGCCCAGTTACAAATAATAATCCGGCTGAAATAAATGTGAGGGTGGTCTTCTTCATTTTACTTTTCACTTTTACAAGTTGTAAATATAACTGATTTGTTCACTTTTTTAACGTTATCGGCCGCAGACCGAAATTTTTCAATACCTGCGGTACCAAGTAAGCTCTTCTAAAAATCAATTGTCCTATCTCTCCACTCATAAATCCAGCAAAACCCCATCCCAGTCCCTGGTAATTCTCTTTTAATGTATAAACCAAATCCCGTACCATCGGATAACTCTTTGTGTAAATGTTTTGTTGATAGGCTTTTACAAATCCTCCTTCCTTGTTTGTGCTTTGTATTGAGCCTACCCTGACTTTTTTAAAAAAACTAAGTTGCGCAGCATCCTCGGGATTTCCTATCCAACTAACACCAATAAAACCAATTACATCTTTTTGCTGTGAGACATAGTCAATCACCCCTTCGCTGCTACGGGCCCCCACCGCTTTAGATGTTAAAGTATCACCCCTGAGAACAGAATCGATGATAAAACGTACTGTGCTGGTTGCTTTTACCCCGTCAAACACCGGAATTAAATTTTTCTTAAATCTGCCGGTAAGAATATCCCTGATTTCCACCATGGTAAATATTGAATCCTGTTCCTGTAGATTTACAATTACCGATACCGCATCTCTTGCTACCACCATGCTTTGAGGCGACACTCCCAATGAATCTACCATTATTGCTTTTTCATCTTCATTATACCGCCTGGTTGCTATTATCATGCGAACACTATCAACCCCAAAATCATTGAAACATTCAGCCTCCGGTTTATAATGAACCCTGATATGGGTTTTCGGGTGATTGGACTCATACACCTTGACGAGTTCATCCACCACAGGTTTAAATGATTCATCTGCACTCACAATGATTGTTCCCCTGTAAGGCGTATCAAGCAATTCATCTTCCTTTTCTCTGTATGATTTGCAGGCCATGGTAAAAACCAAGAGGCCAACCATCAAAATGAGAGTTGTTTTCTTCAAGTGCGGCCTGATCATTTGAAATATTTTTTTTTGTAGCCCCTGTAAATCCTCCAGCCTCCATACAACATGCAGACTGCTCCGAAAATTTTATCTATTTCATTGGGAGGAAATTTTTCATTGAACGGAACATCAAATTTATTTCTGAAGAAGAAAAATATCCCAAGAGCTAAAATAAGAATGCCCATCCCATAATCCATAACAGACCTCATCAGGGAAACCTGCTTCTTTTTTCGCTTTTCATAATCTTCAAACATGAGTGTTGTTTTCGGGGCAGCAAAATAGCCAAATTTTACTGTTCCACCCCTATAAATGTTACCGGTAAAACATAGCTTACAGGAACATTTACCCCATTTTGAGAAGCAGGTATCCAGCGGGGCATTTTTTTACAAACTCTTACCACTTCCCTGTCGTATTCCCCACCGCCACTGGTTACAATTTCAAATGTATTGACTGTGCCGTCTTTATCAACCTTGAACCTGATCTTGACTACTTTTCTCTCCCCATCTTCCAGTTCACCGGGGGTTTGCAGGTTGTTTGCCAAAAATCTTTTTAAAGCGTCAGGACCACCGGGAAATTCTGGTTCTTTTTCCTGGGGTCTAAATTCTTTTTCTCCTACATCCTGTTTATCACCACTACCATTTTTGTCAATGATCGGCTCTTCAATTTTTTTTGGAATGCCGTCATCAGTTTTTCCTTTTACCGTTTTATCTGCAATAAGTGTACTGTCAAGGCTTTTGACATCCGGCAGGATTTCTTTCACCTTATCATCCTGCTTGATCTCGATTTTGCTAACGAATTTTTGTGTGGCCACTTTCTGAACGGGTTTGGGTTGCTCTTTCGGCTTTTCGGGTTCTTTGGGCTTTTCTAATTTGATTGCCTGTATTTCTACAATACGATCATTCTTTGTAATTGGTACAGAAGATTCTTTTTTTCCCATCGCCAGACTTACAATTACGAAAACTAAAATGACTGATATGGCAATGCTAATAGCAACGAATAAGCGATGATTGTAACCGCGGCGAAGTGCATAGGCTCCGTAATCTTTATTCCGGTTCTCGAATAAAATATCCAGAATATCTGATTGTAAAATCCTTTCGTTTGTCATGGTGCTGTGATTTGCAAATAAGATTCTTTTGATAAAGAATTCCACAATCAAAGTGCAGAGTTGTTGGAATGGTTTATCTTATCTCTTTTATGCTACTTTTGCTATTATGAAAATTTTAATGGTTTGCCTTGGTAATATCTGTCGCAGCCCTTTGGCAGAAGGTATTCTACAGGATAAAACTTTTAAAGCAGGTTTAACATGGAGCATCGAAAGCGCCGGTACCAACAGTTACCATATCGGCGAACCGCCGCATCCGCTTTCTCAAAAAGTTGCAAGGCTGAATGGCATTGACATCAGTAAGCAAAGGGCAAGAAGATTTACAGCTGCTGATTTTGAAATATATGACAAGATATATGCACTTGCCGGAGATGTGATGAATGATATGAAACTCATTGCAGGAAAAAAATTCGATTCTACAAAAGTTGATCTCCTGATGAATGAATTGTACCTGGGAAAAAACCTGGATGTGCCTGACCCATGGTATGGACCGGAGCCAGGATATCATGAAGTGTATGCATTAATAGATAAAGTGTGTAATTCAATAATAGAAAAATATAAAGGAGAGTTTGCTCTGTCGCTTCGCTCCTCGCAAATAATATGACCAAGCCATCATTACCACAGGGAACAAGAGACATCGGACCGGATGTTGTTCGTAAGAGAGGCCTCCCCAAACCCCTCCGAAGGAGGCGCTTTAGAACCCTAAAGTTTAAAGAGTATAAAAGATGACCAAACCATCACTACCACAAGGAACCAGAGATTTCGGACCGGATGTTGTTCGTAAGCGGAATTATATTCTCAATACAATTAAAAATGTATTTGAACTGTATGGGTTTCAGCCGCTCGAAACACCAGCGATCGAGAATTTAGATACATTGATGGGGAAATATGGGGAGGAAGGTGACAGGCTTATTTTTAAAATTTTAAATAACGGACTTGATAAGAAAGAAAAGGAAAAACAAATAAGAGATGATTTTGAAAAAGTGTTGCAGGGTAAAAATGTAAAAGGGATCACTGAAAGGGCACTTAGATACGACCTTACCATTCCCTTTGCTCGTTATGTAGCGATGAATTATAACCAACTCACTTTTCCTTTCAAACGTTACCAGATACAACCGGTTTGGAGGGCTGACCGGCCACAGAAAGGAAGATACCGTGAGTTTTATCAGTGCGATGCAGATGTTGTTGGGAGTAATTCATTATTAAACGAACTGGAACTGGCAAATATTTATGCTGAAGCATTTACACAGTTAGGATTGAAAGGATTTGAGTTAAAAATAAATCACCGAAAAATATTGACTGCTTTAGCAGAATTATGTGGCGGCGCTGATAAAATGAATGACATCGCTATTGCTATTGATAAACTGGACAAAACAGGTTTGGAAAAAGTAAAAGAAGAATTAGGGGGGAAAGGAATAGATAAAAAGAAAATAAACATCATTGAAAACTATCTGAATATTTCAGGAAGCAATGAAGAAAAAATAATTGCCCTGAAAAAAATGTTTGACGGTAATGAAACTGCAAAAAAAGGAGTTGAAGAACTTGAATACCTATATACCGCTTGCCACTCACCGCTCACAATTGACCTCACTCTTGCCAGAGGCCTTAACTACTACACAGGCATCATCTTTGAAGCAAAAGCACCTGCTGAAGTAAAAATCGGCAGCATTGGCGGAGGTGGACGATATGATGATTTAACAGGGCTGTTTGGTGTGACAAATATTCCTGGAGTTGGCATCTCCTTCGGTGTAGACAGGATTTATGATGTGATGGAAGAACTAAATCTCTTTCCCGCTGATGTGCATGTAAGCACACAGGTATTATTTTTCAATTGTGGAGAAAAGGAAAGTAAAAGATCATTTGAGCTCATGCAGCAACTAAGGCAGAAAGGCATCATAACTGAACTCTATCATGAAACATCCAAATTTGACAAGCAGTTCAAATATGCAGAAAAGAAAAATATTCCTTTTGTTGTAATAATCGGAGAAAAGGAGTTGAAAGAAAACAGCTGCAACATTAAAAATCTTTCAACCGGTCAGCAACAGACCGTTTCATATGAAGAATTGCTCAATTATAGTTTTTGAAAGGCTATTTCTTTGGTTGCAGTAATTCTTTATTTCCCGGCATATAATACTCCCTGAAGATCCAGATGCCATTAGGCTGTTTTTGTCCATCCAGTACATATCCCGCAGCTTCAATATGAACGGCGTTCACTGATTTATCTTCTCCACGTTTGAAAACAGCAGTACCACTAAATTGCACCACCTCAAATGAATCAACACCCAATTGTGTCAATCCTGAAGACCCGGCTGCAGATGACATGGATAAAGCACCATCAGATAAAGTAACATCCACCGAAGGAACCACACTCCCATCAGGAAAAACATATTTCCCGGTGTATTGGGATAATGAATCAGTTTGCGAATTTGCACTTACGAAACCAAGCCCGAGAATAAGGCTGAGAATAATTTTTTTCATATACCGGTTTTTATTTCTATGAACGAATTTAACTGTAAAACGTTACATCCTTATTAAATTTATCATAGTTTTTCATAAATAATAGCAGCTCCCTGTCCCACTCCCACACACATAGTGGCAAGGCCATATTTAATATTTTGGCGTCCCATCTCACATAATAATGTAGTAGAGATCCTGGCGCCGCTGCAACCCAGAGGATGACCCAGCGCAATGGCACCGCCGTTCACATTCACCTTATTTACATCCAAGGCAAGGTCACGGATACAGGCGATGGATTGTGAAGCAAAAGCTTCATTCAATTCTATCAACCCGATATCCTCAATTCTTAATCCGGCTCTCTGCAATGCTTTCCGGGTAGCCGGTACCGGCCCTATTCCCATGATAGAAGGATCAACCCCGGCAACTGCCATAGAAACAATTTTAGCCATTGGTTTCAGTCCGCATTTTTTTACCGCTTCTTCACTGACCAGCAACAAAGCAGCTGCACCGTCATTTATTCCGGAGGAGTTTCCGGCAGTCACAGTACCGTCTTTAATAAATGCTGGTTTCAATGCAGCCAGCTTTTCCAAAGATGTTTCCCTTGGATGTTCATCCAGATCAATTAAAACTTTTTCTTTTCCCTTCATCATTTCCACTGCAACAATTTCATCATTCCACTTGCCGGCAGCTTTTGCTGCAAAATATTTTTGCTGGGATGAAAGTGCAAAAGCATCCTGATCTTCTCTTGTTATTTTCCATTGTTTGGCCACACTCTCTGCTGTTTCTCCCATGGAAAAGGGATGATACATTTCTGCGAGTTTTGGATTTACAAAACGCCAGCCCATGGTAGTATCAAAAATTTCAGCCTTGCGATTCCATGGTTCATTGCTTTTACTCATCACAAAGGGAGCTCTTGTCATATTTTCCACTCCTCCGGCAATGATCAGTTCTGCATCGCCGCACATTACCTGTCTTGATGCATCCATAATAGCCTGCAAGCCCGAAGCACATAAACGATTAACGGTAACACCAGCAATGGTTACAGGTAATTCTGCCAGCAACCCCGCCATCCTTGCCACATTGCGATTGTCTTCACCTGCCTGATTGGCTGCTCCGGCTATTACATCTTCAATCGCATTAATATCAACAGAAGGATTTCTTTTCAGCAATTCTTTGATGACATATGCCAGCAGATCATCAGGTCGGATAGTGCTTAATACTCCTCCGTATTTTCCGATCGGCGTTCTAATGGCATCAATTATATAAGCTGGTTGCATAAAATTTATTTGATTATCAAAAATAATCAACCCATGTCAATCCGCATACCTACTTTAACTTTGCCAGATGCAAAAGACCAAAGTTCAAAATATCAGAACACTAACCCTGCCCGAAATAGAACAATACTTTGAAGAATTGGGTGAAAAGAAATTCCGGGCCAGACAGGTATATGAATGGCTTTGGCTGAAACCGCTTCAGCGGTTTGATGATATGACCAACCTGAGCAAAGAACTGCGAAACAAGCTTAAAGAGGATTTTACACTTCCCGGTCTGATCATAGATGCTACACAATATTCAGCTGATGGAACAGTAAAAAGCCGCTTTAAAACTCATGACGGGCATTTAGTAGAAGGGGTATTGATCCCCACAGAATCGAGATATACAGCCTGTGTGTCTTCACAGATCGGCTGTTCATTGAGCTGTAAATTCTGCGCCACGGGTTATATGAGCCGGAAAAGAAACCTGGACTTTGATGAGATCTATGATGAAGTGGTGATCATCAACCAGCAATGCGAAAGGATCTATGGGAAAAAACTAACCAATATTGTTTTCATGGGCATGGGTGAGCCATTGCTCAACTATAAAAATGTTTTGAAAGCTATTGAAAGAATCACTTCTCCTGAAGGTTTAGGAATGAGTCCCCGCCGAATTACTGTTTCTACAGCCGGTGTGGCCAAACAAATAAAACAATTGGGAGATGATAAGGTGAGAGTTAAACTAGCCTTATCTCTTCATGCGGCCAATGATGCAAAACGGCATGAGATAATGCCGATAAATGATACCAATAACATCAAATCATTGATAGAAGCCCTGAATTATTTTTACAAGCAAACAAAAAATGAGATCACTTTTGAATATATCCTGTTTAAAAATTTCAACGATTCATTAAAAGATGCCGACGAATTGATTAAGCTTTACCGCCAGGTGCCGGTTGACCTTATCAATATCATTGAATACAATCCCATAGATTTCGCCAAATTTGAAAAACCGGATGAGGATAAAGTGGAAAGCTTTATGGAGTACCTGGGCAAAAACAGGGTGAATGCCCGCCTTCGCAGGTCAAGAGGTAAAGATATTGATGCAGCCTGCGGCCAATTAGCCAATAAGAGTTAGCTGTTGTAAATTTTTAGTCAAAGTACGCATTGATTAAAGCATTTACTTGTGCCTGCTGAGTGTTGCCATTTTGTTATTGTACCCGGAAACAATATATTCTATCCACTTCATATTGCGATGCCGGTGGCCGACCGATTGCATACTCAAACAAACTTATGTGTTTATTCGTATTAGTTAACGTATTAGTAAATCCGGCATTGGTACAGTTTTTCCCTCGCAAACCATTGCAAGATAAATTGGATATGAAGAATGCATATATCCCTTTTGCTTTGGTCACTATTTTACAATTAAAGGAGTAATTATTTGCCAACTCAGCATAAGCAACCAGTTTCTGTTCGTTTGGAACAATAATGCCGTTTTGAATTGTCCCTTTAGATGGGAAAAAATCAAATTTTTGAATGGCTCCCTTTACTTGTCGTAATGTGGTGTCAAGTTCATAAAATACATAAGAACCGCCAATTTCGGTAGCATCACTATAATCAATGATGTTAGAGGTTACTTGATTAGTTAGTAATTTCGGAAATGATGAAATTAGATAAAGAGTATCACCAACATTATATACTTCATTTTGAGGCGACCATTCAGAATTTATTGAAAAAATATATCCTGAATTAATACAAGGTCTTGTTCCTTCCTTATTACACCCGGAAGATAAAAGAAACTGGATTGCTATTATCAGCAATCCAGTTTTGAGAAAACTAATACCCATATCTAAAAAATAAATCGGTTACATTAACAATTTGATTATTGCCGTTTTGTTGCAATAACCTATCCCTGAATGCTGGAATTGTTCTTACGTCAGATTGTAAAGCATTAAAGCATTGCTGTGTTGTATAACCAAAAACATTATCAATTACTGGAGCTACTTCACCCGTTGGATCAATCAAATCATAACAAAGCCCCCGCGGTATCCATCTATGTACATCATCTCCATTGTTAGGATTAAAGTTTTCAATAGCTGCAAAATTGGCGTTTAACCCACCAAGGGTTACTGTATTTAGGCCGGCATAGTTGGTAATAGGCGAGGCATCGTTTACATATATAAAACCCTGCATAAGCGAGAAAGTTTGCCTTACCGGGTTGGTATAATGCCTTTGGCTAAACCACTTTTCACAATGATTGCCCCACATTTCACCTACTGCTACAAGTCCGGCATTTGTTTCTGTTCCATCTCCATACGGCCTAGTATTGGGGTTACCACAACATAGTTCATTTGAAATCCTTGTCCGGTAGGTTTGCCAAAAATCGCAACCTGCCTGTGTAAAATGAGATGTATGGCCAAGTTCATGATAAACAATAGTCCTCAATGATGCTGAAGTAAGCAGGCAATTATAATCTCCCGCTATGGCGAGATATCCAATTATTACATCGGTTTGATTTTTCAACTGCTCCACCACGTTTACAAAAGGTACTGACAGTAATAACGGTTGCACAATAAAGTATTGAACAAACCCCTGTAGTAAATTCAATTCGCTACTTAGTACATGGCATTTGTTCCACATTGGTGCGGCGCCAGCGCCACGCAGAAAACCCCAATTGGAAATTAAAACCTTTAGTTGTGATGGCGGTAAGGGTATGCCTGCTTCACCAGCATATTGACCGTATTCCAGTATGGCGTTATGTGTGGTAGTAGCTACCCAATAAGGTAGTTCTTTATCATGCCCGTCAGTTGGGTTTGGTTTGGTAAAGAGGTAATCAATATTTGCCATGGCTCCCTGGTCATATACTCCCAGTCTTTTCTTTACCGGAAAACCAATTTGCCATAAACGGATGCCCCTGATTTTTGCTACTCTGGCATTATTGTTTTCTGTTTTGAGGATTACTTTTACTATGTTCTTAAATCTTTTTCCAGGTATAAATTGCCCTTGGTCGTTAGTGTAGCCTGTCCAGATTTTAAACCAGCGTTTGCAAACCACTCTTGCCTGTCTTACCGGCGGGGTTGTAATAGGTGTGATGCCAGTGTTACAGGTTGTCTGGTCTTGTACCCTGATATTTCCTCTTGGTATAGCAGGGTTTACTCCGCCGCCGCCACCACCACCTCCTCCTCCGCCGCCACAACCTGAGGGGTCGCAGCCCGGGCCGCAGGGGTCAATTTCGCAAGGAACTGGGAGACGATTCGGTAAGATTAATGTGCCTGAGGGTTCATCCACTCTGGTAATATATCTATCAGCAAGAATTACTGTGTCATCATAAATGGCACCACCCGTAAGGCTTTCAGCCATGCTTTCTAAAAGCAAATCGTCTGTAGGCGGTATGTGCAGTTGCTGTATTACTTCATATTGTATGCCCGGGACAGGCGTATAGTTTGCCGGTACTGAGGAATAAAGCCAGCCAATATCTTCTGTCCCTAGTGTCGGGTCTTGATAGTAATCCCCATCTTGCAATACTTTATAATCCATTGGATAGTCCTGTAACTCTAGGTCAGGCTGGTCTATCAAGCTCCCCAATTGTTCTGCATTTACAGGTTTGTATCTTATGTATAAATGTGTAACCGGCACCGGTGCGGTGCTTACGTAAAGTATCAAATATGCTTGCTGCATATTTTGAATGGTGTATGGATTAGGTACCTGTTGTCCAAGTATTATTGGGTCGTCGCCATTGTCCGGCGTTGGAGAGCCTCCGTTTTCAGTACGTTGGTTATTTTTATTTCCAATATCGTCTGAAGTTCCGGGAACTGGCAACTCCTTAAAAAAATTATCCGGTACTTTCAGATTTCTGTAATCAAAAGAGGCTTGGCTCTTTTGAGAAACAACATTGTTGTCTGTTTTTTTACAACTTATGAACAGAACAACTGAAAGGAAAAAGATTGATAATGGTTTGTTGAATTTCATATACAGTGATTTAAAGGTAAAGAAATTTAATTGCTTCTTGAATAGTTGCTTTGTCAGGGCAGATGTCCAGTCCTGAGAATGGCGAGTTGCAGTATTGTCTTTATAAACACCATACCGTTGTGTTATGTCCCTATGTAGCCGAGTGCTGAATAGGGTGGCATATAACAATATGGTTGAACTCCTCCCGGGGCTTCTCTCGGGGCAGAGGGCACTCGTATTTGTTTCCCGTTTAATAATGCACCTCCATAGCGTTTTCCAGCCAATTCATCGGACTGACAACTTTGGTAAACTAATAAAGAAAGACAAGCAAGAATAAATCGGGAAGGAAATAAATTCTTTTTCATAATTGACAATTTTTAAGGTTAATTTATGCCTAAATTATTTTTTACTCCCTCTCCGAGTTTGCATTGTGAACAATTTGAGGGACAAAAAAATTTTAACAGCCTTTGGGCAGCACCTGAGAAAACTGCGGATTGAAAAAGGGATGACTTTACAGGCACTTGCGTTTGAAGTGGAAACGGAAATCAGCCAGATACACAGAATTGAAAAAGGAGAGATAAATCCAACACTTTCAACACTAAATGCACTTTCAAGGGCTTTACAACTTTCATTACCGGAACTTTTGTCATTTTAAACTTTATGGCAATAGCGGGGTCTGTATCCTGTTAATTTTATCTGCAAACAAGCCCTGCCGAAAGTTTTGTATTCCTTCGGCGTCCAAACAAAAAAAATAACCATGAAAAAAGTATTTGCAATCCTGCTGGTTGGTTCATTTGCTATCGCAGCAAATGCCCAGGAAATACCCCAGCGTAAACAAGAAGGTTTCAAACCCCGTCATCATCACGGCATGATGAAGCACCGCGGTGGACCGGATATGAAAAAACTTAACCTCACCCATGCCCAGAAAGAACAGTTCAAAGCCCAGCGGGAAAGTTTCCGCAAACAAATGGAAGAACTGAAAAAGAATGAAAACATCACCGTAAAAGAATGGAAAAGCCGGATGGAAAACATCCGCAAAGACAATAAAGCAAAAATGGACGGTATCCTCACCGCTGACCAAAAAGCCCAGATTGAGAAAATGAAGGCAGAGCAAAAGGCCATGCAGGAAGTGGATGCAAAAGCAAGAATGGAAAAAATGAAGATCCACCTGGGACTTACTGATGAGCAGGCCGACAAAATAAAAAAGAACAGGGATGAGATGTCCCAGAAAATGAAGGCCCTGCGTGAAGACGATAAAATGGATATGGAGAAAAAGAAAGAAAAAATGAAAGAGTTGATGAAAGAACAAAAAGAGAAAATGAAATCAATTCTTACTAAAGAGCAAATGAAAAAAATGCAGGAAGGAAGAAAGCCTGGTCCCGGTAAAAGACAAATGATTTAACAATATATCTCCATGCATAAAAGCCTCGTTGATACGGGACTTTTTAATTCATAATCCAAACCTACCTTACTTATCTTTGCCCCTATTACTGTTGTAAAACAGCAAACATCCCACATGAAAAAGAAATCAACGAATAACTTCTGCAAGTTTGCTAAAAAAAAGAGCAACGCTGCCATCAAAGAACAATTCAAACAGGAAAAAAGAAAGTGGAAAAAAGAACGGGAAGAATTTTTTGAAAAGAAACGAAATCGGTCAGGAGTCAGGAGTCGGCAACCAGCTACCGTAAGCCAGCAACAAGCAACAAGCAACCAGCAAATGCCTCTCAACAAATTCATTGCTCATGCCGGGGTAGCTGCACGGCGTGAAGCAGCCGATATGGTTAAGAAAGGGATCGTAAAAATAAACGGTGAACTGGTGACAGAGCCTGGTCATAAAGTTTCAGCGAAGGATGAAATAAGAGTGAATGGTAAAAAGATATTTCTCGCCAAAAATCTTGTTTACATCTTACTCAATAAGCCCAAAGATTATATAACCACCACCGACGACCCACAGGGAAGGAAGACTGTAGTTGACCTGATTGGAAGAGCAACTAATGAAAGGATTTATCCAGTTGGCCGGTTGGACAGAAACACTTCCGGTGTCCTATTATTTACGAACGATGGTGAATTGGCACAAAAACTCACACATCCCAGCAATGAAGTAAAGAAAGTATATCATGTAACATTGAATAAGCCGCTTGATAAAATTGATTTTGACCAGATATTAAAAGGAATTGTATTGGAAGACGGACCGGCCAGTGTCGACGTACTGGCCTATGCAGATATAAAAGATAAGACACAAATCGGAGTGGAGATACATAGCGGTCGCAATAGAATTGTCCGTCGTATATTTGAACATTTGGGTTATGATGTGAAAAATCTTGACCGGGTCATCTTTGCAGGTCTTACCAAGAAGAATATTGAAAGAGGCAAGTGGCGCTTTCTCACAGAAAAAGAAGTTAGGGACCTTAAACATTTCAGCAAAGGCAAATAAGCAGCATGAAGATTTCAGAGATTACTATTGAAGAAACAAAAGATTGGATTGCATTGAATAAACCTTCGGGCCTTTTATCAATTCCCGACAGAGAAGGCAAAGAAGTTTCTCTGAAAACAATGCTGAGAGAGAAATATGCTGAAATATTTACTGTTCACCGGCTGGATAAAGATACCAGTGGCCTGATTGTGTTTGCCAGAAATGAAACAACGCACAAATACCTTTCACAGCAATTTGAATATAGGGAAACAAAAAAAATCTACCAAGGATTGGTAATTGGCTCTTTGCCAGAAAAAAAAGGCAGCATTAATTCTCCCATCGCTGAAGATCCCGTCCACAATGGCACCATGATCATTCATCGGAAAGGAAAAGAGTCGCTCACTGACTATGAGGTTCTGGAAGATTTCAAAATTTATTCGTTTGTTCAATTTCAGATACACACTGGCCGCACACACCAGATACGGGTGCACATGAAAGACATTGGTCATCCAATTGTATGGGATCCCTTATATGGCGATGGAAAACCTGTGCTGGTTTCTTCACTAAAATCAAAATTCAAATTATCAAAAGATACAGAAGAGGAAAAGCCGATCCTGAACCGCCTTGCTCTTCATTCGTTTCAACTTTCATTTCAGGATGTGAACGGAAAAACAATCGAATTGGAAGCGCCATTGCCAAAAGACATCAGGGCCACTTTGCAGCAACTGACAAAAAGAAAAAAAGGCAAGTAGTCCTGCCTTTTCTCCATTCAATAATTTACTAATTAATTCAAGTTGCTAGTTATCAAACGAGTTTATTAAAGGTAAATCCAATAATAAACATCAGTATTTTGAGCAGAAACCCTTCCACAATCACATCTTCACCGTGTTTCCAGTTAGCAGGTGTGGCTTCACTATAACCGGCAGTCAATTGCAATGATTCCAATACCCTCAGTACTTCATGAAAATTTCTTCCGGTCGTTTGCGGATAAGTGATCATAAGTTTGACCTTTTTATCCGGTCCGATAATAAATAATGAACGAACGGTGACAGTTTCAGAAACATTGGGATGTATCATATCATACAATTGTGATACCGTCCTGTTCTCATCAGCAATGATAGGAAAATCAACTGAACAATGCTGGGTTTCATTAATATCATTGCGCCAGCCGAGATGTTTGTCTAGCGGATCCACACTCACCGCCAGCACCTTTGTATTCCGTTTGGCAAACTCTTCTTTCAGCAAGGCGGTTTTACCAAGTTCTGTTGTACAAACAGGTGTATAATCAGCCGGATGGGAAAATAAAATTCCCCAGCGATTTCCGAGGTAATCATAAAAATCTATTTCTCCTTCGGTTGTGTTTGCTTAAAATTGGGAGCAATATCCCCTAAACGAAGTGCCATAATACAGGTTTTAATAGTTAAAAGGGGAATAAAGTTATTCTATTAATTCAATAGTATAATAAATTCTGGAATTTTTTTTCAGCATGGCAGCCACTCCACAATATTTTTCAAGAGAAAGGTCTATGGCTTTCCTGACCTTATCTTCATTTTCAGCAGCAGTTTTTATATGATAAACTATATGTATGTCTTTGAAAATTTTAGGATGCTCATCCGTCTGGTCTGCTTCGGTTTCTATGGTAAAGTCAGAAAATTCAACTTTCATCTTTGTAAGTATATCCACCACATCAATAGCCGAGCATCCGGCTAAAGCAGATAAAAGAAGCGCCTTAGGCCCATGTCCGTTTTCTGTGGAGCCATCCATCTGTATCTTATTGCCTTCATGCTCCGCCTCAAACTCATGGCCTTTAATCCATGTTGTGATCGTCTTTGCCATATTATTTCAATTCATGTTTTTTATTCTGTGAAATATTTTCAAGTGTCCAGCATATCTGTTGTTCAAAATTATTCTTTCTCTCTGTACATCCGGCCTTATTACATATCCTGCAGGAAAATGGCAGGCAGCCGTCCGAATGAACAAATAATTCCAGCGATTCTCCGAATTGTTTTTTTATCAATACTGCCAACGCATCTATTTCCCGATGTGCCTCCTGCACATTCAGGTACCAAGTAACGGTCAAATGACAGTCAACATGCAGCACACATCCGTATTTAATAGCCCGGAGGTTATGCAGGTCAATCCAGTTCTCCTGCCGGTTTGCATTCAATATCTCCACCATCTATCCCAGCAATTTTACATCGGCTTCATCCATAATTCCCGCTATGGAGTGGCGAACAATACGATAGCCGGTAAAAATGATAATGCAACCAAATATGCAGGAAACAACAGCATCGATCCATATGTAACCGGTAAAATATTTGACAATTCCTATCTAATTTTTACTCATATTCCGGAAAAAAGCGGTTAGGAAACGAGCCGTACGATAATAAAACTCTTTGTTGAAAAGCTGGGAATCTCTCATAGCTTTAAATGTAAGAAAGAAGCCAATGGGTAACAAAATAAAAGTGGCCAGCCACATCCCCGCAAAGGGAGATAAGCTGTCTTCCTTGGCAAATTTTTCTCCCGTTGTGCTGGAAAAATAAAAAAGCATGAAAAATATGATTGCAAAGATCAATGGTGTACCTAATCCCCCTTTTCTGATTATAGAACCGAGCGGAGCTCCGATAAAAAAAAGAACTATGCAGGCAAGGGAAAGAGTGATTTTCCGATGCCACTCAATTTTATGCCGTCGCAATATCCTTGATTTGTCATTGGTATTATTTACTGTTGATTCCAGCATGAATCGTAATGAAGAAGCCAGGCTCTGTACTTTTTGAGAAACGTTGAATTTTGCAGAATCGGGCAGCACTTCATCGAATGACTTTACATCTTTCTTGACCGCCTTTTTTAGAGATGCTTTATCTTTTCTTTCGAATGAATCAATAATTGTTGCAAAATGAATCATATGGATCACCTCAGAATCCGATCTTTTTTTCATCAATGCCAGGTCCTTTTCCAGCGAATCAATTGCCCTGCCAAGCTGACGGATGCTATACATTTTTTCATTATTCTTATTTGCGCTGTCAGGTGTCCAATTAATCTGAAATGAACTAAGATCGAATTGTTTCTTGTATTCTTTAAACCCGATGCGGATGTACTCAATATTGCTGTTCTCATAAGCATTTCCCCGTTCCTGGTACCGCCAGCCGTCTTTTAAATAAAACTCGAGAAATCTTTTGTCCTCAGATACCCTCATGATCCCACTCTTTGCAATAATGAAATTATCCTGCAGGGGATTATCCTGTTCATACATAACCACATCTTTTATAATACTATCCGCATCTTTCTGGCCGATCTTGATTGCGTAACCGGGTATTTTATTGTAAAAAACACCTTCCCTGAGGTCAAATGCGGGTTTAGCAAAAACGATATCGGATAAAAGGGTTCTTGACTTAAGCGTAGCTACGGGTATGATATAATTGGAAAACATAAACGCCACTCCGGATATCAATACAGATATGAAAAACAAAGGCCGCATAAAACGAAGCAGAGAAATACCGGATGATTTTATCGCCACCAATTCAAAACTTTCTCCCAGATTACCAAAAGTCATAAGGGAAGAGAGCAATACAGCAAGCGGTAATGCCAACGGAACCAGCACAGCACTTTGATACCAGATGAACTTCAGAATAATACTTGTACTTAACCCTTTTCCAACAAAATCATCAATATACAGCCAGAAAAACTGCAGCACCAGCACAAGCAGTGTAATGAAAAATGTGACAATAAAAGGGCCGATAAATGCCTTTATAACAAGTTTGTCTAATTTTTTGAACACTTAACTTTAAATATGAATAAGACAAAAATACGTTTTTCGAAAAAGGAGAAGGAAATGATTGCTGATTCAGGATGGATTTTAACAAAGAACGAAATATTTAAAAAAGTAAGTCGTTTGTTTGAAACCTTAAATACAGAACAACAAAATATACTGCTTGCATCCGCTTCATCCTTTCCTTCCGAAATTACTGCTACATTACCAAAGATCTCCAGGGGTGAAAATTATAAAGACCTTCCGTGGATGCTGTTGGATTATCCCAGAGTCTTTACCTTAGAAAATATATGTGCCATAAGGATTCTGTTCTGGTGGGGGAATTTTTTCAGCATCACACTCCATTTATCAGGCGGGTACAAAAAGAAATTTGAAAAATCAATTATATCTTCTTATCCAGTAATCGCTAAAAAGAAAATTTATTGCTGCATAAATACGGATCAATGGCAACATCATTTCGGCAGAGATAACTATAGCTTAATAAAAACAATTGGTGAAAAAGAATTTGGAAACATCATAACAAGAAAGCCATTTATCAAACTGGCTAAAAGAATTTCTTTCAAAAAATGGGAACAACTGCCAACAGTTCTGTTGAGTTATTTCAATTTATTTACAGGAATACTGAAGAGTGAAGTTTAATTGCCCAAACGGTGAAACAACTCTTTCACCTGGTAATCCCACAGCATGCTCTGGTCTTTAATATCCTTTTTCTCAGCAAAGTCTTTGATGATAAGGATAGTTTGGTTGGTGATCTCTGATTTGTCGATCCGGAACTCAAAATATTCTTCCTTAGGGGCATTCAGCCAACGATAGCGGATATATTTATCTTGTTCCTGTTCTACCACTTCTGCTTTTTCAAAAGCAACGTTCCATCCAAAATAAAAAATATTATCCCTTTCATCTACTTTATCCGCAAACCATTCTGCCAGTCCAGCAGGAGTGGAAAGAAATTCATATAGGATAGAAGGTGAACATCGAACCGGAAATTCTAAAGTGTATAATTGCTTACTCATTCTTCATGCGCCAAACCGAAGCGACAGCTGCAATAATAGAAAAATAATGATAGCCGCAAAATATTTTTCCTGTTATTTTCCCCCTTTTGGAATCCCTGAACTATCCGGGTAAAATAAATCGGGATTGAAACCGTTAAGAAGATGTCAAAATATATTTGGCACTTATCGGCAATTAGCCTAAATTGCGTTGAAGTTCAATACTTTCTGAACATAAATTGACATTGTGGTGGGTATTTTATGAGTCATTAAGTGACTAAAGCGAATTCTTAAACCCTTAAAATACACCATTAAAATCATACCTATGAGTATGAGACAACTCAAGATCACGAAGTCTATTACTAATCGTGAATCCCAAAGCTTAGAGAAGTATTTACAGGAAATCGGTAAAGTTGAATTAATCACTCCCGAGGAGGAGGTTAAACTGGCTACCCTTATAAAACAAGGTGACCAAGGGGCATTGGACCGGCTTACCAAGGCCAATCTCCGCTTTGTAGTATCTGTGGCAAAACAGTATCAAAACCAGGGACTTTCGCTTCCCGACCTTATTAATGAAGGTAATCTCGGGCTTATTAAAGCTGCCCAGCGTTTTGATGAAACAAGGGGATTTAAATTCATTTCCTATGCAGTTTGGTGGATCCGCCAAAGCATTCTTCAGGCATTGGCTGAACAGGCCCGGATCGTTCGTTTGCCTTTAAATAAAGTCGGATTAACCAACCGGATACAAAAAGCTTATTCTTTGCTGGAACAACAGTATGAAAGAGAGCCATCGGCAGAAGAGCTGGCCGAAGTGCTGGAAATGGATATAGAAGAGGTGGCATCTAATCTCGGCATTAATGCCCGGCATGTCAGTATGGATTCACCCTTGGCAGATGGTGAAGAAAATACCCTTATTGATGTAATGGAGAACCCTAATGCAGAAAAAACTGATGAGGAACTGATACACAAAGAATCTTTGAAAACCGAAATAGACCGTTCATTAAAAACCCTTAGCGAAAGACAAAAAGAAGTCATCTGTTTTTTCTTCGGCATAGGTGTTGACCACCCCATGAGCCTGGAAGATATCGGCGAAAAATTCAACCTGAGCAGGGAAAGAGTTCGTCAGATAAAGGATAAGGCAATTACAAAGCTTAAAACATCCAACAGTTGTCAACTATTAAGAACCTATTTAGGCGTATGATATAAGTTTACTCTGGCTTATCTTTGCAATCCTTTTTAAAGTGAACATACATCATGTTCATTTTTTATTTGTATGACACTGAAAATCATTGGGAATCATGTTCAACAGTCTTCAGGAAAAACTTGAAAGTACCTTTAAAAGCCTCAAAGGCCAGGCCCGGGTTACTGAACTTAATATCGCTTCTACTATCAAAGACATTCGCCGTGCATTGGTGGATGCCGATGTAAACTATAAGATAGCCAAAGAGTTTACCGATAAAGTAAAAGACAAGGCTATTGGTGAAAAAGTGATCAACTCCATCTCTCCCGGCCAGCTGATGATAAAAATAGTGAAGGATGAACTGGTGGAACTGATGGGCGGCCAGGAAGCAGCGTTTAATTCAAAAGGAAATCCTGCCATAATTCTGATTGCAGGGTTACAGGGCTCAGGTAAAACGACCTTCAGCGGTAAGCTGGCCAATTATCTGAAGGAAAAGAAAGGGTTATCTCCCTTACTCGTTGCAGCAGATATTTATCGTCCCGCTGCTATGGAGCAGTTAAGAGTATTGGGTGAACAAATAAATGTGGATGTTCATACTGAAGCCGAAAATAAAGATGCCATCTCCATTGTTCAAAATGCCGTTAAAGAGGCGAGAAGTAAAAATAAAAACGTCATCATAATAGATACTGCCGGCCGTTTGGCCATTGACGAGGTGATGATGACAGAAGTGAGCAACATCCGTGATGCAGTAAAGCCACAGGAAATCCTTTTTGTTGTGGATTCAATGACCGGACAGGATGCGGTGAATACAGCCAAAGCATTCAATGATAAGCTTGATTTTACCGGTGTTGTACTGACCAAACTTGATGGTGATACAAGAGGCGGTGCAGCTCTTTCCATCAAATACACGGTAAACAAACCTATCAAGTTTACCAGCAGTGGTGAAAAGATGGATACACTGGATGTGTTTTATCCTGAACGAATGGCGCAACGCATTCTCGGTATGGGCGATATCACTTCATTAGTTGAAAAAGCACAGGAACAGTTTGATGAAGAGCAGGCTAAAAAACTGGAAGCCAAAATCAGGAAAAACAAATTTGATTTTGCAGACTTCAAAACACAGCTGGAAGCCATAAAGAAAATGGGGAATATGAAAGATATGCTTGGCATGATTCCCGGTGTGGGCAGCAAAATAAAAGACCTTGATATCAATGATAATTCCTTCAAAGGCATCGAAGCTATGATCAACTCCATGACACCTGAAGAAAGGGCTGATCCGGACCTGATTGACGGGAGCAGAAAGAAGCGCATTGCCAAAGGCAGCGGCAAAGACATCCATGAGGTAAATAATTTCATGAAGCAGTTTGAGCAAATGAGGGGAATGATGAAAAACATGAACAAAATGAGTATGTGGGGTAAAATGATGCCGGGAATGAGGAAATAGTTCATAGTTAATGGTTCATAGCCCTTCCAGATTATTACAAATAGTCTCATACTATTTGAACTTTTTTCCATGAACAATGAACTATGAACATGGCTGTTTTGCAATCTCCCCTTTCAGCCTTATCTTCGCCGTCCCGGTTTCAACCGGCTCTAACAATTATTGTTTAACGCCTTTAAATGTCTATTTAAAATGGCAGCCAAAATCCGTCTTCAAAGACATGGGTCTAAGAAAAGACCCTTCTATTTCATCGTAGTTGCAGATTCCCGTTCACCCCGTGACGGGAAGTTCATCCAGAAATTAGGTACTTATAACCCGCTGACTGTTCCTGCTACAATCCAGCTCGACAGGCAGAAAGCTTTGGAATGGCTGAGCAAAGGTGCCACACCCACCGATACTGTTCGCCGTATCCTGAGCTTCAAAGGAGTATTATACCTGAAACACCTGCTTCGTGGTGTGAAGCTGGGACTGTTTGATGATGCTACTGCAATGGACAAATTCACTAAGTGGAGTGCTGAGCATGATGCACAGGTAAAAAAACGCCAGGAAGATGCCTACCGCAACAAAAGAGCCAGACGTCTGATGCCGGGTCGCAGACCTGAAAGAAGAACTGAAGGTGAAGGCGGTGGTGAAGGATAAAAACTTTCCATTCCTGAAAAAACTTTATCCCTTGCATAAAGCAGGGGATTTTTTATTTAGCCATAGATTTACAAAGTTTTTTTTGCGATGGCAGAATACTTTAATATAGGAAAGGTTGTTGCTGTTCATGGGTTGAAAGGTGAATTGCTCCTTAAACATGAATTGGGGAAAAAGACTTCGTTGAAAGGTTTACGGGCAGTTTTTATTGAAGAAAAAAAGAATTCATTTCTTCCCTGGTTTATTGAGAGCACAAAAATCAAATCCTTAAAAGAGACTTATATAAAACTGGAAGGTATCGACACGAGGGAAGGCGCAATGAAACTGGTACAAAAGAAAGTATGGCTGAAAGAAACGGATTTTAAAAGATTTGCGGCCAAACATGCCCCTGTTAATTTACTCGGATATACAATTATCGAAAATGAAGAATCTTTAGGTGAAATACTTGAACTGATTGAACAACCTCAACAATTACTTTGCAAATTGGAAATAAAAGGAAAGGAAGTGTTGATCCCTCTGCATGAAGGAACATTGCTGAAAGTCGATGATAAGAAAAGGCAGGTGTTTGTGAAGTTGCCGGAAGGTTTGCTCGAAATCTATCTTGGATAAAAAATGTCGGAGCAAATTCATCATATTGCCCATTTAGATCTTGATTCCTTTTTCGTTTCAGTTGAAATAAGAAATGATCCTTCATTGAAAGGGAAACCAGTTGTAGTGGGCGGGTATGAACGTGGTGTAGTAGCGGCCAGCAGTTATGAGGCAAGAAAATATGGCATTCATTCCGCCATGCCAATGAAGAAGGCTCTTCAGCTTTGCCCTGACCTGATTGTCACCAATGCAAGCCGTGATCAATACAGTAAATATTCAAGATGGGTCACTGATATCATTGCATCCAAAGTGCCTCTTTTTGAAAAAGCAAGCATTGATGAATTCTATATTGACCTGACGGGTATGGATAAATTTTTCGGCGTAAGCAAATATGCAAAAGAACTTCGCCAGCATATTATTGACGAAACCGGTTTACCCATATCCTGCGGATTATCTTCTGCACGGTTTATCAGCAAAATGGCTACGAATGAGGCTAAACCAAATGGTTTTCTTGAAATTCCGCATGGAAAAGAACTTGAGTTCCTCTGGCCATTGGGTATTGAAAAAATAAATGGTGTAGGCAAACAAACAGAGCAGCACCTGAAAAGTTTTAGCATTTATACCATTGAAGACATCGCCAAAACTCCATTGGAGCATATGGAAAAAATTGCCGGCAAATGGGGCGAAGCATTATGGCATAAAGCACATGGCCGGGGCAGTGTGGAAATTGCTACAGATTGGGAACAGAAAAGCATGAGCCATGAAAATACATTTGATACAGACTATACCGATATCAATTTTCTGCATAAGGAGTTGGTAAGGCTTACAGAAAAAACAGCATATTCATTGCGTGAAGATGAAAAAATGGCGGGTTGTGTAACGGTAAAGATCCGCTACTCCGATTTTGAAACCACATCAAGACAGGAAACCGTTGATTATACTGCACTGGACGATGTGCTGATTGCAAAAGTGAAAGACCTCTTTAATAAATCATATCAGAAAGGAAGGCCGGTAAGGCTGCTTGGCGTTCGCTTCAGTCACATGATACCAATCACTATGCAGATGAGTTTGTTTGAAAACAATATTGAGAAGCTGAACCTGTATAAAGCTGTGGATGATATCAAAGAACGGTTTGGCAGCAAGCTGGTGACCAAGGCCGTTACTTCAGATATGAAAGACAGCGAAAATGCTTTTACTACCCGCCATAACAAGAAAAAATCATCAAATTGATTTTCTATCAAGGTGAGGTAAGCCTATCCTCCTTACCTTCGCCTTCCCCATACTTACTATCCCTGTTAACAAATAAACCAATTACTATGTCACAGGCTTGGAAAGACTATCAGGAAAAAAACAAAGAAAGATTTCTGAATGAAATGATGGATCTGCTCCGCATTCCTTCTGTCAGTGCAAAAAGTGAACATAAAACTGATATGCTGAAATGCGCAGAGGCTGTAAAAAACAGTTTCATGGCTGCCGGCGCTGATAAAGCAGAAGTAATGCCTACCGCCGGTCACCCTGTTGTGTATGCTGAAAAAATTATTGATAAATCAAAACCAACAGTGCTGGTGTATGGGCACTACGATGTTCAGCCACCCGAACCACTCGAACTCTGGCACAGCGGTCCGTTTGATCCGGTAATAAAGGAAGGAAAAGTGTTTGCAAGAGGCAGCGCTGATGATAAGGGTCAATTCTACATGCATGTAAAGGCGCTGGAGATATTGACAAAGACAAACAGCATGACTACCAATATCAAATTCCTGATTGAGGGTGAAGAAGAAGTGGGCTCGGCAAACCTGGGGAAATTTGTTGCTGAACATAAAGAGATGCTGAAAGCAGATGTGATTCTGATCAGCGACAGCTCTATGCTGAGCATGAAAAATCCTTCCTTGGATACAGGTGTCAGAGGTCTCAGTTATATTGAAGTGGAGGTTACCGGAGCAAAAAGAGATTTGCACAGCGGCACTTATGGCGGTGCAGTAGCCAATCCCATTACCATTCTTGCAAAAATGATCGCAAGCTGCCACGATAAAAACAATCATATCACCATCCCAGGATTTTATGATGATGTGGTAAAGGCAGGTAAGAAAGAAAGAGCATTGATCAATAAAGCGCCTTACAGCGAAAGAGAATACAAAAAAGATCTTGGCGTAAAAGAACTCTGGGGCGAAAAAGGATATACAACTTATGAAAGAACCGGTATTCGCCCAACTATTGAAGTAAATGGTATCTGGGGTGGTTATACAGGTGAAGGAGCTAAGACCGTATTGCCTTCAAAAGCCACTGCAAAAATTTCTGCCCGGCTGGTACCGAACCAGTCTTCAAAAAAAATGACAAAGAAACTGTTGGAATATTTCAAATCAATAGCTCCAAAGTCAGTTACGGTAAAAGCATGGGAGCACCACGGCGGCGAACCTTACATGACACCGATTGACAGCAGAGGATATCTCGCTGCAGAGAAAGCAGTAAAGACGACTTTTGGTAAACAGCCTATTCCTGTTCGTGGAGGTGGTAGTATTCCTATCTGTTCAATACTTGAAAAAGAATTAGGCATCAAAATAGTTTTCATGGGATTTGGCCTTGATAATGATAATCTGCATAGTCCGAATGAAAAATATAATATTGAGAATTTCTATAAAGGCATTGAAACAATTCCTTATTTCCACAAATATTTTTCAGAAATGAATTGACAACTCCTTTCGCAAATTTTTAATCCCAGTTCATGAATTGGGATTTTTTATTTTTGGTTATGGTTGAAAAAGCCCGACTGTCTGACGTACAGGAAAAACTCCGCCTCGATAAATATCTCTGGTCCATCCGCCTGTTCAAAACAAGAACACTGGCTGCTGCTGCCTGCGATAATGGCAAAGTAAAGTTTAATGGCACTCCTGCAAAGGCTTCAAAACACATCAGCATTGGCAATGAATATGAAGTAAAGACTGAAATAAAAAGATGGCGGATAAAAGTAACCGGTTTATTACACAAAAGGGTCAAATACGAAGAAGCCATCAAATATTACCTTGATATCACTCCCAAAGAAGAAATGCAAAGACTGCAATACCAGGCTGCCAGCTTTCATACCGGCAAGCGACAAAGCAAGATTGGCCGCCCCACCAAAAAAGAAAGAAGAGATATTGACGATTTTCTGACAAATTAGTTGAATTGATAAAAATCACCTGCCCGCATTACTCTTATCATCTATAAAGGCCCGACAGGATTTTAGTTTCGTAAGGGAATGATTTGTTATAAAATGACGGCAGCTGATTCTAAAATAAAGCAAAAAGAAGCCCCATTGACCTTCAAACCGGATGTTGCATACAGGCATCGGAAGAAAAAGGTGAGTGTTCCGGCTGTGAATATTGATGAGACGGATCATGAATATATAGTAATGCTGGCTGCCCCCGGTTTCAGCAAAGAAGCCTTACAGATAAAAATTGAAAAAAATATTCTCTCTGTTGAAGCTTCAAAAAAGCCAGATAATATTGAATATATACACGACTGTTGCGAATATGATTACCGCCGGTGGAAAAGGTTTTTCCCGCTGCCTGAAAATGCCGATGCCCTGATGACAAGGGCCTGCTATATTAATGGCGAACTGATTATCACAATACCCAAAGGAAAAAACGATTCGTCCATTTTTATACATTCCGTTTATGTTTACTAACCTTATGAATATGGAATTACACATTGCACCTCATCGCCTCATTAGTGACATTCAAGACGACTTCAAGAAGGTTTTTCCCTTTTTGAAACTGGAATTCTTTAATATCCGGCAAGGAACCAAGAGCGGTTTTTCCGCCCGGCAGATTATACCCAATACCACGAAGATTGGTGAAGGCCAGCAAACAATAACAGACGGGCATATAGAAATCCTAGAAAATATGAAAGTGAAAGACCTGGAAAAATTATTGAAAGACCAGTTCAGCCTGGCAGTACAGGTCTTTCGCAAATCGGGTAACCTGTGGCTGGAAACCACTATGACAGATAACTGGACATTGCTGCAGCAAAATACACATGGGCGTGAAATTTCCACTGAAAAAAATGTGAAGGACACTCCTGACGACTTTGATTTAATCCGGGATGCTGACCGCTAAGTGCTGATAAAGATCATCCCCTTTTATTATCTATATCATTGTTTTCTCTAATTGAGAGAAGCGAACTTGCTTTTGTCATGTTACAACAAAATTAAATTTTACGATATGGAAAACAAAACACTGGACAAACCAAAAACTTCCCGGCCTGTTTTTTTTGAAAGTGGCTGGATGGACAAATTCTTCAACGCCCCGTTGGATGAATTTTTTAATTTCAACAAAGTAATGAGCGTGCCAGCAGTAAATGTAACCGAAACAGAGAAAGAATTCCGATTGTGCATCGCTGCCCCAGGGCTCGAAAAGAAGGACTTTAAAGTGGAAGCGTATGATGATATGCTAACCATCAGCGCAGAGCATGAAAAGGAACACAAAGAGGAAGAGAATGGCCGGTTCAACCGCCGGGAATACAATTACAGTAGCTGGAGCCGTAGTTTTACCCTTCCCGAAAATTGCGATTTTTCCAAAATTGATGCAGAGTACAAAAATGGAGAACTAAAACTATCAGTCCCAAAAATTGAAGTGAAGGAATCCAGGAAAGTTAAAAGCATCTCTGTGAATTGATGAAAATGGCCGGAAACAAAGCCCCTGTTTTTAACTGAAAAACGGGGGCTTTTTAATACAACAGATTCTTGAGTTTATCCATGTTCACTACAGAAATTTTTCCTTCATTAATTTCAATGAGTTTTTCCGACTTAAAGTCGCTTAACGTGCGGATAAGCGATTCGGTAGCGGTACCCACATAATGGGCAAAGTCATCTCTTGATATTTCCAGCGGTTTATTGGTATCTGCCAGGTTAAATTTGGAATGGATATCCACTAGTGCTTTTGCCACCCTTTTCCGGAGTGAACTGTAAGCGAGATTGAGCAACCTTTCTTCTTTTCCCTTTACATTTTGTGTAATGATGCGGATAAACTTGGCTGCCACATCCATATTGTCATATATCATCTGCAAAAAATCTTCGCGGGGTATTTGCATCACATCGGCATCTTCCAGCACCACGGCGGAATCGTCATAATTTTTTTCCTCTATCAACGCCGGGTAACCAATAAAATCTCCATTGCTGAACAGGTCGGTGATGTATTCTTTGCCGTCCTCGTTTGTCCTTATCCCCTTTGCCTTTCCCTTGATCAAGTAATATAGAAATTTAGGTCTTTTGCCCTCTTGGTAAAGCAATTGTTTCTTTGAATAGGATTCCACATCATATTGGTCGGACAACTGGTTAATCAGCCCGGCACTCTTCACATCTTTGATAAACTGGCTGATCCCCTCACGGGATAAGGAATATTTGTTCTCTAATATAGCTGCTTTCTTTAACCGCACTTCTATGGCATTCAGCAGTTCTATATCTTCAAATGGCTTGGAGATGTAATCATCCGCACCCATTTCCATTCCTTTCCTGAAATCGCTTCTTTCCGTCTTTGCCGTCAGAAAAACAAAAGGAATCCGTTGGGTTTCTTCGTTCTTCCTCAACAGGTGAAGAACGCCATAGCCATCCAGTTCCGGCATCATGATGTCGCAGACTATCACATCCGGTTTTTCCCTTTGTGCCATTTCCACACCTTGCTTTCCATTAATAGCAGTTAATGCTTTATATCCGGCCAGCTCCAGAATCTCTGCCGTATTTTCTCTTATATCCGGATTGTCATCAATAACTAAAACTGATTTCATACTATGGTTCATTTAAAGGAATTGCAAAGGTAATAGTTGTCCCTTTATTCAGCCGACTTTGTATTTCTATCTCACCGTTAAGCAAATCAATATACCTTTTTACAATATGCAGTCCTAATCCGGTTCCCTGTATATTTATGGCGTTAGTCCCACGGAAAAAACTTGAAAACAGATGTTTCTGGTCTTCTTCCGATATTCCTATACCCTCATCGGCAATAGAAATAATGGCTTTATTATTCTCTGATTTACCCGTGATGGTAATTACCTTTCCTTCATCTGAAAATTTAATGGCATTACCTATCAGATTTATCAGAACATTCCTGAAAATCCTCTTATCTGTGCTGGCATGGCAATCACCTTCACAGTTCAAAACAAAATGCTGATTTTCTTTCAAAACTGCTTTCATCTCATCCAGTATGTCTGTCAACAGATCTTTCAGGTTGGTTTCTCCAAAGTTGGTTATTACTTTTCCTTCGCTGAGCTTTCCAAACGAAAGGAAATCCTGCAGTATATCATTAAGGTGATTTACTGAATTTTTAATGCGTTGAATATGCCTGTCCCGTTTATCCTGCTCTTCTGTTGTCCTGTATTTTGCCAGCAGGGAGGCGGATGAAAGAACGGTACTTAGCGGTGTACGGAACTCATGTGAAGCCATGGAAACAAAGCGGCTTTTTATTTCATTCAATTGCCTTTCCTTGTCCAGCGCATCACTTAATTCCTGTTGTGATTGCTCCAGTTTTTGTAAGGCTTCCTTTAAAATCAAAGTCCTTTCCTCAACTTTTACTTCAAGTTCCGTATTCAGCTGGCGGATCTTTTCTGTCACCTTTTCCAGTTCAGCTTTTTGCTTCAGCATATTATTTTCGATTTCCTTTCGCCGGGTTATATCGACAATAAAGGCAATTACAAATAACTCTTTATCCTTCCGGTATTGGCTCAGACTTATTTCAACCGCTATATCGGTGCCGTCTTTTTTTTTCGCATATAAATCCCTGCCATGCCCCATTACCCTGTTAGAAGGGTTTCTATAAAAATCACTTCTCAATTCATGATGATGCGTTTTGAATCGGTCGGGTATCAGCATTTCAATGCCCTGTCCCTGAAGTTCCTCTTCAGTATAGCCAAACATCCTCACTGAAGCCGGATTGGCCATTATTATTCTTCCTGCCTTATTGGTAAGAATTATACCTTCAGTAGCATTCTCAAACAAAGACGTCATATGGGTCTGGTCAAGCATATATCCCCTTATTTTTAAGCAAAATAAAGATATAACTGGCCCCGATAAAGTCTGATTCTGAATTTTTTAAAAAAACTGGTGAATTTTTAGCACATACCCTTAACAGAACATGACAAACAATCAGGAATATTGCTGACAGGAATCAGTAAAATAAATACTTTTTTCAAAGTAGATTTGGATGTAAAAACTAAAGATCATGAAAACAATAATTGTTCCAACCGACTTTTCACCTGTATCATTAAATGCTGTGAATTTTGCTGCCGACATGGCCAGTGCCATTGATGCCAGTATACTGTTGTTTCATGTATATAATATTCCCGTTTCGTATACGGATGTGCCGGTAGTGCTCGTTTCTGTAGAAGAAATGAAGAAAAGCAGTGAAGCACAACTGGAAGATCTTAAACAGAAAATAATTCATGTCACTTCCGGAAAAATAAAAGTGTATGCTGAATCGAAAATGGGCAATACAGTCGATGAACTGGAAGAGCTGTGCAAACGGATACAACCTTTTGCTGTAGTGATGGGAGCAAAAGGTAAAAACGGTATGGAAAAAGTTGTTTTTGGCAGTACCACTCTAACAGCAATCCGTCATTTGACATGGCCTGTTATTTGTGTTCCGCCCGGCAGGGAGTATGGCAAAGGAATCAAAAAGATCGGGTTTGCCTGTGACTTCAGGGAAGTGGTAGCCACCACGCCGGTTCAGTTCATTAAACAAATGGTAAAAGAATTTAATGCTGAATTGCATATCCTGAATGTTGATTACAAGGAAAAACATTTTCGCCCCGATACGCCAGAACAATCTTTCCTGCTGCATAATATGCTGGAAGATCTAAAGCCTCAGTATCATTTCATCAATCATACCGATATTGAGGATGGGATAAATGAATTTGCGGAAACCAATAATCTGGATTTAGTGATTGCCATTCCTAAGAAACATAAATTGCTGGAAGGAATCTTCAGACACAGCAGCACAAAAGACCTGGTCTTTCATTCGCATATCCCGGTTATGTGTGTGCATGAATGATTTTTTGTACTGGGCACTAGATATTCAGCAATTCCTTTTCAATGGTCAAAACCTGAGGAAAAAGAATTTTATCTTCAAGATAAAGATGTTGCATGAGGTCATTATCCATTTCCTTCAATTTACCAAAAACCACTTTGTGGCTCGTACAGGTCTTTTCGGGGATGCTGTAGTTTTTTGTCAGCTTCCGGATTGTATCAATAATGTTCATTACTGATTCATGCCCCTTGAACATGATTTCTTCAACCGGCTTGCGAAGGGTTCTGATAAACAAAGCAGCATAGGGTTCTTGATGCTTGTGGGCATGGGCTATCTGGCGGATATAAGGAAAAATGACATCTTCCTCCTGTTGCATGGAAGGCATTATTTTTTTAGCCAACAGGTCAATCATCCTTTCTAGTTCAGGGAGATAGGAAAATTTTTTTAAATGCTCTTTTACAAATTCCCTGATCAGTTCTTTCAATTCAGGTATTGTTTTCTTCAAATACCCATGATGGATATTGACGATATAATCTATCAGGAACACAACATCCCATTTTTCAAAATCAAGTTGGGTGGATACCTGCAGGCTTCTTATACTTGATTCCAGTTCCTCCCGGATTTTGTCCAGTTCAACACCCACCACCTGGCAAGCCATTTCCAGCGACCATTTACCGCCACAACAGTAACTGATGCCATACTTCCGGAATATGTCAGCAGTGCGATAGTCATACTCCACAATATCTGTGACAGACGAGTTATTGTTTATATCAAACGTCTTTAAAAACATATCAGTCATCTTACAACAAAAAAATAAATACCATTTGTCATTATGGATGATTTAGGTCAGTTCTGCAAAAAGTTAAATGACAGCTATGCTTTTGATAAAGTCAGGCTGGTCTTTTTTTAACAAATCCCCAATTGTTGTGGAAGAAAGCAGGTCTTGCCAATCCTTTTTCAACAGTTCTATCCGGCGGTGTAAAGGACAGGGATTAGCCACATTACATTTGCGAAATCTCAGTATGCAGATCTCGTAAACATCCACATCACCAGTTATCCTGGCTATTTTAAGCAATGTTGTTGTAAGAGTTTTCTCATGAATGTAAAAACCTCCGTAAGGCCCTTTCATAGATCTTAATACCTCTTCCTTAACCAGTCCCTTCATCACTTTTCCCAGAAAATGCCTGGGCACTGTTAGCTTTCTTGCAATTTCATCTAACTGCACCTTCCCTTTGCTGTCATTTAGCATGGCTACATATAATACGCCTCTCAGAGCATATCCAAATGATTTTGAAACCCGCATAAAGCGGCAAAAATATTTTTAGAAAGAGGCTTTATAACTGACCAATATCAGCTGCCATTTTGATGATTGTCATTATAGGCCGGGATGGCTCCCAATACTTTTGGGCCATAAAAGACAGGTTTGTCTCTTTTCTAATATGCAAAATCTGTATTTCAGAGTGTACAGTTATATTCCAACAATTAAAACATTTAAAACATGAAAACCTCTCAATTACTCACAGCCTTGTTAATAGGAGGCAGTCTATTCATTATCTCATGCAAAGAAGGGGCAAAGAAAGAGCCGCCACCTGTTGATATCACTGAATTATCAAAAAATCAGCCTGAGACACATGGCACAGAAATTAAAGAAAGCGAAATCACTCTATCCAATCCTTTAAATACAGATTGGGTAAGCGGAGGCAAAGTAATTTATGAATTGAAATGTCAGTCCTGTCACAAACTCACAGAAGAAAAACTGGTAGGCCCGGGATGGAAAGATGTAACAAAACGCAGAAAGCCGGTTTGGATCATGAATATGGTCACCAACGTGGATATGATGCTGGAATCAGACGCCGAAGCCCAGAAACTGCTTGAGCTCTGTATGGTGAGGATGCCAAATCAAAATATAATGATGGAAGATGCAAGAAAGATTCTCGAATATATGCGTAGCAATGACGGAGAAAAATAAGTTATACAGAAACAAGAACCAATTAATTTCAAATCAATACCAAAACTCTATTCATCACAATAAATACGTTTTATGAAATACACTTTTCAAAGAATTCTTCCAATTATCGGTTTAACGTTAATTGGTTCTTTATTCATGCAAAGCTGCAAGCCTAAAGGAGCAGGCTCTGCTGCCGGAGGCAATGCCTCAAAAGCTTATGTTGCCCCGGGCAAATATGACGAATTCTACAATTTCGTTTCCGGTGGTTTCAGTGGGCAAATGTCTGTATATGGTTTACCCTCTGGCCGTTTGTTCCGTGTCATTCCTGTTTTCTCTGTAGATCCCGAAAAGGGCTATGGATACAGTGAAGAAACCAAAGCCATGCTAAATACATCACATGGGTTTGTTCCCTGGGATGATCTTCACCACCCTGCCCTGTCAGTAACAAATGGCGAGCATGATGGTCGTTGGGCATTTGGCAATGCCAATAACACACCCCGTATTGCCCGTATTGATCTGAAAACATTCCGTACCGCTGAAATCATAGAAATACCCAACAGTGGAGGTAACCACTCCTCTCCTTTCATTACAGAAAATTCAGAATATGTAGTGGCCGGTACAAGATTCAGTGTACCAATGGACAATACCAACGGAGATGTGCCCATCAGCACTTATAAGCAGAATTTTAAAGGCACTGTAAGTTTTATCAGTGTTGATAAAGCAAACGGCGGCATGAAAATCGCATTTCAGATCCAGACACCCGGTGTAAACTACGATCTGGCCCGTGCCGGTAAAGGACCCTCTCATGGATGGATGTTCTTCAGCTGCTATAACTCCGAACAGGCCAATACCCTGCTGGAAGTAAATGCTTCACAGAAAGACAAAGACTTTATCCTTTGCGTAAACTGGAAGAAAGCTGAAGAGTATGTTGCTGCAGGAAAAGGCGAAAAAAGAGCTGTAAAATATGCTCATAATGTGTATGACGACAGCAAGCATATGGCAACTTCAACTATCGAAAATACAGTAACAGTTCTTGATCCGAAAGATTGCCCCGACATGATCTATTATATGCCTTGCCCGAAATCACCGCATGGTTGTGACACTGACCCCACCGGTGAATACATTGTAGGCAGCGGTAAATTGGCAGCAGTCATTCCTGTGTTTTCTTTCACCAAAATTCAAAAAGCAATTGCCGACAAAAATTATGATGGCGATTATGAAGGAATACCTGTGTTGAAATATGATGCAGTACTTCATGGTGAAGTACAAAAACCCGGCCTTGGACCTTTGCACACAGAATTTGATGCTAATGGTAATGCTTATACATCATTCTTTGTTTCTTCTGAAATTGTGAAATGGAATGTGAAAGATCTTAAGGTATTGGATAGAGTTCCCACTTATTATTCAATAGGCCACCTTTGTGTTCCTGGAGGTCCAACCAAAAAACCACATGGTAAATATGTGATTGCTTATAATAAAATCACCAAAGACCGTTACCTGCCTACCGGGCCTGAACTGACCCAGAGTGCGCAGATCTATGATATCAGCGGTGATAAGATGAAATTGATCCTTGATTTCCCTACTATCGGTGAACCTCACTATGCAGAAGCAATACCTGCAGACCTTATTAAGAAAAATTCTACCAAGATTTATAAAATCGAAGAAAACAAGAATCCATATGCTGCGTTGGGCGACAATAATGCCAGGGTAGAACGTAAAGGAAATGAAGTGCATGTTTATATGACCTCTATCCGCTCTCACTTCACTCCTGATAATATCGAAGGAGTTAAACTCGGCGATGTTGTTTACTTCCATGTTACTAATCTTGAACAGGACTGGGATGTGCCACACGGTTTTGCTATAAAAGGTGCGAACAATGCTGAATTGCTGATAATGCCCGGTGAAACACAAACACTGGCCTGGAAACCCAACCGCACCGGTGTGTTCCCGATGTATTGCACTGATTTCTGCAGCGCATTGCACCAGGAAATGCAGGGATATATCAGGGTAAGTTCACCCGGGGCTAATGTTCCGCTGACATTCAGCACAGGTAAAACTGCACCGGTAACTGATACCAAAAAAGATACTGCAACAAATAAATAAATACAATAAAGAGCAATCCCGGTAATGGATTGCTCTTTACCGTTTCATACACATATAAATTTTATGATTATGAAAAAGCTGATAAAATTTCTTCCCGTTGTTTTCGCATTGTTCATTATTTCATGCAACAGCAACAAGGATGACAAAAACGGTGGCACCACCGATGAAACCACTGCAACTACAGGCGGTCAGGAAAATGTTCAGGATGATGTATCACAAAAGGATGTTGTAAAAGTAGCTGTAGGTTCTCCGGATCATACCACATTGGTAGCAGCAGTGAAACAAGCTGAATTGGTAACGGCATTATCGAACGCCGGCCCATTCACTGTTTTTGCACCTACAAATGCCGCATTTGATAAGTTGCCGGCCGGTACAGTTGATGGCCTGATGAAAGATGATAAAAAAGCCGATCTGCAGAATATTCTTCAATACCATGTAACTACCTCTGCATTAAAAGCAGATTTTTTCTTTGATGGGATGTCCATTGGTATGGTAAATGGCGATAATGTAACCGTGAGTGTAAAAGATGGAAAAATTATGCTTAATGGCTCTGCTACAATTGTTGCATCTGTTCCTGCTTCCAATGGCATGGTACATGTTATAGATGCAGTATTGCTGCCTCCGGCTAAGAAATAAGTTCTTGAGTAGAGGTTTTTTCATTGTACACTGCTTCCGGGGCCGTGTTGCCCCGGAAGTTTTTTTAAAAGACAAATATGAAACAAAAACTGAGTGTAGCTTCAAGGATTCTTGTGGCCTTTGCTTCCGGTGCCCTTATCGCAGTTTTCTTTCTGCCTGCCTGGCGAATTGATTTATTTGCTCCCCAATATCCTGAAGGACTTACCATGAATATCTGGATCAATGGTCTAAGCGGGGAAGTTGATGTGATAAATGGTTTGAACCATTATATCGGGATGAAGCGTATCACTGTTGATATGTTTCCTGAATTCAAATTTCTTCCGTATGTCGTAGGCTTTTTTATGCTATTGGGGATAATTGTGGCTGTAACCGGGCGCACAAAATTCTTGCTTTACTATCTTATACTTTCCGCCGTTGGAGGCGCTGCGGCTATGATTGACTTTTACAAATGGGAATACAATTACGGCCACAATCTGGATCCTACTGCGCCGATACAGGTTCCTGGCATGTCATTTCAGCCCCCATTATTTGGCCATAAACGTATCTTGAATTTTGATGCCTATTCATTTCCCGATGTTGGCGGATGGATAGTGGTTGCAGCAGGCTCATTAGCATTCGGCGTTCTGTTTTTCGAATGGCTGCAATACCGGAAATCAAAAAAGAAATCAACAATGAAGATATCATCGATTGCCCTTCCTGCATTAATCGTTTCGTTTCTCGTGGCTTCCTGCAACCCGAAGACTGAGCCATTTAATTATGGAAAGGATAACTGTTATTTCTGCAAAATGGGTATTGTTGATGCTAAATTCGGAGGTGAAGTGGTCACCAAAAAAAGTAAAGTGTATAAGTTCGATGATATCATTTGTATGGTCCGTTTTTTGAAATCAGGAACTATAAAAGAAGGTGAAATTGCGGAAAGAGTTGTTATTAACTTTGAAAAGGAAAATGATTTTCTGGATGTTGATAATGCCACTTTTTGGATAAACCCGGAACTGCGAAGCCCCATGGGCAGCAATGCGGCAGCTTTTTCATCTAAACAGGCAGCAGAAAAAACAAAAGCCGGTAAAGAAGGAGAGTTATTATCATGGAATGATTTGTATCAACGGATGAAATGAGAGTTTTCTGCGTCATATTATTATTCTTTGTTGCAATTCCTGCTTCAGCAAGAACGATTATTGTCGGCAACAATCAGCCAATAAAATCTTTAAGGCAAGCGATTCAAATTGCCAACACCAATGACAGTATAATCTTACTTCCCGGGGTTTATAAAGAAGGTAGTCTCACTCTCACAAAATCTCTGACCATTATCGGACAAAAGGGATCTGTGCTTGAAGGAGAAAATAAATACGAAATATTGCTGGTGAGTGGAAAAAATATTTTAATAAAAGGAATTACTTTTCGCAATTCCGGCTATTCAGCACTGAATGATTTTGCTTCGATCAAATTGGTTGACTGCAGTAATATAACCCTGGAAAATAACCAGATATTTAATGCATATTTCGCTATCCATATTTCAAATACTTCTTTTACCACTGTAAAAAATAACAGCATTACCAGTTCGCCGAAATCGGAACAGTTAACAGGCAACGGTATTCATCTCTGGAAATCCAATAATGCCCTTATTGAGAATAACCATGTACAAGGCCACCGGGATGGCATCTATTTTGAATTTGTAACCAACTCCATAATCCGCAACAACCTGAGTGAAAAAAATATCAGGTACGGTATTCATTTTATGTTTTCAAACGATGATACTTATCTCAATAATATCTTCCGTGATAACGGGGCTGGCGTTGCTGTCATGTACTCAAAAAAAGTAAGGATGGAAGGGAATCATTTTGAACAAAACTGGGGACCTACAGCTTACGGCATTTTATTGAAAGATATTTCTGACAGCTATATTCTTCATAATACTTTTTTCAAAAACACCGTAGGCATACACCTGGAGGGTACCAGTCGAATGGACATCGAGAAAAATATTTTTAAAGAAAACGGGTGGGCTATCAAAGTTCAGGCAAGCTGTGAAGACAACAACTTTCATCATAACAATTTTACCGGGAATAGTTTTGATGTAGGCACCAATGGCTCTATTTCCCTGAATCAATTTTTTAATAACTATTGGGACAAATATGAAGGATATGATATTAATAAGGATGGTACAGGTGATGTACCCTACCACCCGGTAAGCATGTATTCAATGATAGTGGAAGAAAACCCTTATGCGTTGATGCTTTTCAGAAGTTTTACAGTACAATTGCTGGACAAGGCAGAAAAAGCCATACCCAGCCTGACACCCGAAAACCTGGTGGATGAAAAACCAATGATCAAGCCAAACAAATTATGATCCGGATTGAACATATAAGCAAACGGTTTAAAAAATTACAGGCCCTTAGTGATATTACTGCTGAATTCAGCAAAGGACAAGTAGTTTCATTGATTGGCCCAAATGGCTCAGGAAAAACAACTTTGATAAAATCCATTTTGGGAATGGTGCGGCCCGACAGCGGTAAAATATTTGTTGATGAAACACCGATCAATGGCGACCCTTCTTACAGGGAAAAAATCGGATATATGCCGCAGATCGGCCGCTATCCGGATAATATGAAAGTAGGCCATCTTTTTAAAATGCTGATGAACATCCGGAATACAAATGAAAGCATGATCGACAACTTTCTGATTGAACAATTCGAACTGAAAAAAATATTTGAAAAGCCGATGAGAACTCTAAGCGGGGGCACCCGTCAAAAAGTAAGCGCCGCTGTAGCTTTCCTTTTTGACCCCTCCATTCTCATACTGGATGAACCCACTGCCGGATTGGACCCTCTTGCTTCTGAAATTCTGAAAGAAAAAATTCTTACAGAAAAGAAAAAAGGGAAACTCATACTTATCACTTCCCATATCCTCAGCGACCTGGATGAGCTCACCACACATATCTTGTACATGCAGGAAGGAAAAATGCAGTTCTTCTATAATATCGAAACATTGCAGGAAGAAACCGGAGAACTGAGACTGGGCAAGGCAATTGCAAGAATCATGAAAGGTGAACAATTCAGTAATGAATGGATTGATGAAATGCTTATAAATAAAAAAGATGAAAAAATTTATTGATAAACCAATATGATGAAGCTTTCACGATATGTACTGTATGATATTCTCCGGAGCAAGATCATAATTGCCTACACTCTTTTTCTTTTTATTGTTTCGATGAGTATGTTTCAGATGGAAGAAAACAGCAGTAAGGCCATGCTGAGCCTTCTGAACATAGTGCTGATCGTTCTCCCGTTAATAAGTTTAATATTCACCACCATTCATTATTACAATTCCTATGAATTCATTGAGCTGATGGCTTCGCAGCCGATGAGCCGGACAAGGATCATTCTCAGTGAATTTGCAGGAGTAAGTTTATCATTGCTCTGCGCTTTTCTGATCGGTGTGGGCATACCAATATTCTTGTTCGCTGCTGATGCAACCGGCTTTGCTTTGTTGTTTACAGGTTCTGCTTTGACGCTGGTATTTACATCCCTTGCTTTTTTTGCTTCAGTAAGGGCAAGAGATAAAGCAAGGGGAATAGGTGCAGCTTTATTACTTTGGTTCTATTTTGCCCTCATCTATGATGGATTGATCCTCCTGCTTACATTTAATTTGGCCGATTACCCACTTGAAAAGATCATCCTTGCACTGGTCTCCTTAAATCCTATTGATATCGGACGGATTTTCGTTGTATTGAAAATGGATATCAGTGCTTTAATGGGTGTTACAAGTGCCTTGTATAAAGACTTTTTCGGAAGCGGAACCGGAGTGTTGTTTACTGCCGGGATAATGTTCTTATGGATCATCATACCATTGTGGCTGGCAGTCCGCAAATTCAGAAAAAAAGATTTATAGGGCATCTCTAAAAACCTTAATTTTTTTTTTTACCTCACCTCTTAACTCCTCTCCGAACGGAGGAGAAGGCAGGTTTTTAGAGATCCCTTATAGTCATCAGCATGTGCACCTTGAAAACAATTTGCTTTTTCCAAAAACACTTGAATTATTCCGGCAGTTAAATGAACCCGGTTTATAAAAGTTTTCGGAAAAATTATAAATTCTATTAAAAGATTTCCCTGTCTTTTTTGTGATTAAAATCATCCGGCCACCTGACAGGAATCAACTTTACATATAGAACTCCTACAAGATTTTTGTTATACATCTTCCGGGCAATTAAGTTTTATGCTTAAGTCAATGAAATATGCATTATGCTGCATTTTGATGCTTATCATAAACAGTGTTTTTCTTTCTGCCCAGTCAAAAGCAAAAAAAAACGACAGCAAAATTGATTTCAACATCAGTGGAAATTTTATTATAGCTACAGATTTTGAAAGTCTGTACACCAATTACGGGGGACCGGCCGTAAAATTCTCATTTTCCAAAAACATTTATACCAGTATTTCCATGTATCCGGGTTTGCGATGGAAAAATGACCCTGTCAAACCGACCGCTCTTCCCATACTGGGAACGGGTTTGCATTTTGGTTACAAACGGCTGATACTGGCCATGCCGTTTTATTATATAAGTAATGAAAATAAGTGGAAAGCAGCGTTTGGCATTGGTATAAAATTTTAAATTATACCATTTAAAGGATTTTGATTCCACGGATACAAAAATCATTAACAAGGGATCTTAATTTAAAAAGAACGCATCATGAAAATGCATTTTCCCTCCATCATCGCAACTGCAATAGTTTTATTCGTTGTTTCTTCCAACAAAACCTTAGCCCAGGATTCAGGAGAATCAATTTATAAGCAAAAATGCGCTGCCTGCCATACCATTGGTAAAGGCAAGCTGGTAGGTCCCGACCTGGCTGGCGTCACCTCCCGAAGGGAAGAAGCTTGGCTGAAGCGCCAGATAAAAACCCCCGAGGTATTGATTGCTGAGAAAGATCCGATTGTTCTTGAAAATTTGAAACTGAGTAACGGTGTGCCCATGGCGCCACTCGGATTGAACGATGCAGATGTAGATGCGGTAATTGCATTTCTAAAAAGCACTGAGTTACAAAAATCCATTACAATCGGACTTCCTGCACAATATGTGCCCACCATTCTCATCAGCATAGTTGTACTTTTTTTATTCACATTGATTGGCTTGAGAGCAGGGAGAAAAAAAGTGGAAGTCAGGTTTTAAAAAAAATAAACTACACTTCATATGAAAAAAAATGGAAGATGGTTTCATGTCAGCGAAGACTCACGTTCATGGGAAGAATTTTACAGGAAAAGATGGAACTATGATTACAGCGTACGCAGCAGTCATGGTGTTAATTGTTCCATGTCCTGCAGCTGGGAAGTTTTTGTGAAAGACGGGCTCATTTGCTGGGAGCTGCAGAAGACCGACTATCCGCAGATAGAAGCCGATGTGCCCAACGTGGAGCCGAGAGGTTGCCAGCGGGGCGCCACTGCATCGTGGTATCCCTACAGCCCGCTTCGGCCAAAATTTCCTTATATAAGAAAAGTTCTTTGGGATTTTTATTCAAAAGAAATAAAGAACGGCAAAAACCCCGTTGATGCTTATGCAAGCATAGTAGAAAATGAGGAGCGGTCAAAGGCATACAAATCTGCAAGAGGCAAAGCGGGGTGGGCAAGAGTGAGCTGGGACAAAGCTGTTGAACTGATTGCAGCAGCGCAGATTTATACTATCAAAAAATACGGCGCTGATCACATTGCTAATTTTTCACCGATTCCTGCCATGAGCCTGCTGAGTTTTATTTCGGGACACCGGTACAATAATCTTATCGGAGGAATTTATTGCAGCTACTATGAATGGTACCACGATTTGCCTCACGTTTCTTCATCCATGTGGGGCGACCAGACAGAAAACTGTGAAAGCTCCGATTGGTATCACGGTACCTATTGGATTGTTGCCGGATCCAACATCAACATGACCCGCACTGCCGATTGTCATTTTCTTCCGGAAGCAAAATACAGAGGCTCAAAAATCGTAGTGGTTTCTCCCAACTATTCTGATGTGGCAAAGTATGCGGATACATGGGTGCCTGTTGTGCCGGGTAGCGATGGCGCATTCTTCATGGCCTGCATTCATGTAATACTTAAAGAATTTTATGCCGACAGAAATACCCCTTACTTCTCTGATTATGTAAAACGGTACACGAACCTTCCTTTTCTTGTTGTGCTGGATAAAGACGGCGATAAATTTCAGATGGGGCGTTTTCTCCGTGCTTCCGATGTTTCAGAATACGCCAATGAAGAAAATGCCGACTGGAAACTCCTTATGACAGATGGAAACGGAAAACTTCAGCTTCCTACCGGCTCCATTGGTTTCCGGTGGGAAAAGGAACCGACGGGCAACTGGAATCTTCAGCTGAAAAATGCAGTAACCAGGGAAGACTTCGACCCGCTACTTACGCTGCTTGAACAAGATGAACAAAAAGCAATGGTCTCTTTCAGCGATTTTACCGATACCTTCAGCATCTACATGGGGAAAACCGAAGGCAAAGGACAGAAGGCGAAAGAAATTTTACGGGAAGTGCCTGCGAGAAAAATAAAAACTAGAGATGGAAAGGAATTGACAGTGACGACCGCTTTTGATTTGCTGATGGCACAGGCAGGTGTGGGCAGAGGATTAGGTGGAGATTACCCGGAAGATTACAACGATCCGAAACCATACACTCCCGCATGGCAGGAGTCGCAAACCGGCGTAAGCAGAAATCTTGCTATACAGATAGGAAGAGAATTTGCAGAAAACGCTGAAAAAACAAAAGGAAAATCATTGTTTATTACAGGTCCCGGCCTGCAGCATTTTTATCATGGCGCTTCCCTGTATTATCGCAATGAAGCAGTGATGCTTGCTCTCTGCGGATGCAATGGTGTGAATGGCGGAAACTTTAATCATTATGTGGGAACACAGCATACCAGATTGAATGCTGCATTTGTAAACCTCAGCGGCGCACTTGACTGGCAACGTCCGCCACGACTGATGAACACAACTTCACTCTGGTATTTCCAAACCGGCCAATGGCGATACGATGGAATGACTTTAGATACACAATGGGCTTCCGGCGCAAAAAAACTTCCGGAATACAATCATGCCGCCGACATGAATTCACTTGCGGTGCGCCTCGGATGGTTGCCTTTCTTTCCGCAGGTGGACAAAAAAAACCCGATGGAATTGTATCGTGATGCGGTTAATGCCGGCTGCAAAACCGATGCGGAAGTGAAAGACTGGATTGTAAAACAATTCAAAGAAGGTAAACTGAATTTTGCTATCAATGATGTAGATGCTCCTGAAAACCGATTGAAAGTGGTTACGGTGTACCGGGGCAATCTCGTTGGCACAAGTATGCGTGGGCATGAGCTTGCCCTGAAACACTGGCTCGGCACGCATAATAATGTGATGTGGGAAGATGAGCCTGCCAAAGGTTTGGTGAATGAAATCAAATGGCACGATGAAGCTGCCGTTGGCAAACTTGACCTGCTCGTAAATCTCAACATCCGCATGGATTCATCAGCCAATTATTCCGATGTTGTACTTCCTGCAGCTTTCTGGTACGAAAAACATGATGTGACCTTTGGCGACATGCATACTTTTATTCATCCGCTTACTCCCGCCACTGATCCTCCATGGGAAGCCAAGCATGATTGGGAAGCATTTAAATTAATTGCAAAGAAATTTTCGGAGCTGTCCCAAAAACATTTTCCCGAACCGGTGAAAGATGTAGTGTTCAAAGCGCTTTGGATGGATAGTCCCGACCAGTTGGCTCAGCCGCTTGGTGAAGTGAAAGACTGGCGGAAAGGCGATACGGAAATTATTGCAGGTAAAACTTTCCCTGATATTGCCATTGTGGAAAGAGATTATTCAAAAGTTTATGACAAACTGGTTTCACTCGGGCCGCTTGTGTGCCAACCGAAAGGATATGGTTCCAAAGGACAGTACACCGACCTGACACCGATTGTGGAAGAGGAACTCAAGAATAATGAAGATCTCAGTGTAAAAAACAACCGTGTATATTTTGAAAAACCGGAACAGGCCTGTGAACTCATTTGTGCCATTTCTCCTGAACTCAATGGAAGATTGTCGTGGCTCTTCTTTAAAGAAATGGAAAAGAAAGTCGGATTACCACTTGCTGATATGGTGGAAGTGGTTAAAAATAATAAAGTACATTATAAAGATGTGATCTCACAGCCAAGAAGAATTCACATCACTCCGCAATGGAGCGCCATGCTTCATGACAAAGACGGAAAGCAAAGAACTTTCGGGCCCTGGACAATGAATGTGGAGCGGCTGAAGCCATGGCATACACTTACGGGAAGGCAGGAAATTTATTACGATCACCAGGGCATCCGGGAATTAGGCGAAGCGCTTCCTACCAACAAGCCGCCGCTGGATATGATTGCTATCGGTGATATTGATTTGAAAAAAGCAGGGCCCAAATCAAAAGTCTTCCGGTTTATCACACCTCATGGAAAATGGCAAATTCATAGTTCGTTCCGCGACCACTGGCCAATGTTACACATGTCTCGTGGCGGTCCTACTGTATGGCTCAACCCGGATGATGCAGATGAAATTGATGTTAAAGACAATGACTGGGTAGAAATGTTTTGCCAGAATGGAATTGAAGTGGTGCGTGCCGTGGTCAGCCACCAGGTGCCCAGAGGAATGGCCATCACCTATCACCAGGTGGAGCGGCATGTAAATGTTCCTTTCTCGCCGCTTGCAAAGCAGTACGGTATGTCTGATCTGCGTGGAGGAAATAATAATGCAACAACAAGAATCCTGATGAACCCCGCAACCATGATCGGCGGTTATGCACAATTCTCGTACTATATCAATTACTGGGGAACAAGCCCGTCGGAACGTGACCACGGAGTGATCATCCGTAAAATGCCATTGGACTTTGAGTTTAAACCGGTTTACCAGGAAGATAAACTTGACAGGCTTACCATAGTTTAAATCTTTAACTAATAAAAAACATGAAAGTAAGAGCACAACTAAGCATGACCTTCAACCTGGAGAAATGCATCGGTTGCAACACTTGCACAGTCGCCTGTAAAAATGTTTGGACAAACCGTGAAGGCGCTGAATACATGTGGTGGAACAATGTGGAGACCAAACCGGGTATCGGTTATCCGAAACAATGGGAAAACCAGGATATGTGGAAAGGCGGCTGGATAAAAAAAGGTGATAAGCTGATGCTTCGCTACGGCGGAAAATTTTACATGCTTTCCAATCTTTTCTTCAATCCTCACATGCCGGAGATGAAAGATTATTATGGAGATGGAGATGTGTACACTTTTTCCTTCGACGACCTGCACAATCCAAAGCAAATGAAACAGCAACCGGTTGCCAGTCCCAAATCCATGGTGACTGAAAAAAAAGATGTGCCGATCAACTGGGGAGTAAACTGGGAAGACAATGCCGGCGGCACCCATGTAACAGGAATGCATGATGTGAACTTTAAAGACATGAGCAAAGAAGAGATGCAGGCAGTGCTGAAATTCAGAGATGTTTTTTATTTCTACCTGCCCCGTATCTGCAATCACTGCATGAATCCCGGATGTGTGGGAGCATGCCCTTCAGGCGCTGCATACAAAAGAGAAGAAGACGGCATTGTGCTTATTGACCAGAACCGTTGCCGCAACTGGCGGTATTGCATTTCATCATGCCCGTATAAAAAGCCTTATTACAACTGGGCCAGCGGGAAGATGGAAAAATGTATCCTTTGTTATCCACGGGTTGAATCGGGATTACCTCCTGTTTGTTTCCATTCCTGTGTGGGTAAGATCCGGTCATTTGGCATAATCTTTTATGATATGGATCGTGTTAAAGATGTAGCATTGGCGGAAGACAGAAATCTTGTAAAGGCTCAACGTGATATTGTTCTCGATCCGTTTGACCCGGAAGTAATAGAAGCTGCAAGAAAGAGCGGCATCAGCGATGACTGGATAGATGCAGCACAACGTTCACCTGTTTATAAAATTTTCAAGAAGTGGGAACTGGGTCTTCCTCTGCATCCCGAATTCAGAACCTTGCCCAGCCTGTTTTACATTCCGCCGTTGGCGCCTATCGTTACCAGCGCTGGAATGGATTCGCCTTCTGATACCGACGTATTTGACATGGATAAACCAGCCAATGGCGATCTGCTTGATTTGCATGAACTGGATAAATTCCGTCTTCCTTTTTCTTATCTCTCCACCATGTTTGGCGCAGGAAATGAAGAAGTGGTAAAGACGGCATTGCTTCGGCAGCTTGCCGTGCGACATTACCAACGCAGCATCCGTGTTGACAAGAACCCGAATGTGGAAATTCTCAAGCGGGTTGGTCTCACAGAAGAAGATGCAAAAGGAATCGTAAGAGGGCTATCGCTTTCATTCTACAATGAAAGGTTCGTGGTTCCCACTACGAAAAGAGAAAAAGCTGATATCAGCCCATATACTGAACGGGGCTTTGCGGGTTTTGAAATGATGACGCCCTGGTCGCCCATGAAAAGAAGAAAGAGTTATTTCAAATCATATCACACCGGATCAAAAAAAATTGATTAAAAATTAGTATCAAATGCAAACACCAGTACAACAAAATCCGGCCGCTGACCAGGAACAAAAAATATTCCCGATGGAGTCTTCCTGTGCGGCATGCAGAGATTGCGGCGAAGCAACAATTTTACAGGACGCTTACACCGTCATTGCAGAACTATGGTGCAGTCCCCATGATGTAGATATAAATGATATCCGCAGAGATGCCGAAGAAATAATTGAAGGATTAATGAGCGCCGATGAAGAAGCGGCCATGATGCTGGCAAGATTTATCGGTGCAGAAACTATTTCTGAAGCAGATTATATTGATCTTTTTGAACTTCAGCCAAAATGTTCGCTCTACCTGGGAGGCCATTCATTTGACGAACCCAAAACCTGCGCCGGCGCCGGTGTTTCCGACCGGAATGCTTATATGATTGAAGTTGCCGCCATTTACCGTCATTTTGGAAAAGCGATCAGCGGAAATGAATTACCGGATTATTTGCCATTGATGATTGATTTTCTTTCGCTAACTACCGGATCCCGGAATGATGCAGTGCGTGAAAAATTTATCAGGGAATATATACTGCCGTTTTTGCCACCCATGCGCAAGCGGCTGGAAGAAATCAATACGCCTTATCTACATCTGCTCGATGTATTGGAAAGAATAATCAGTCTTGATTTGAATACACTACCAGTCCTGGTTGCAAATGAAAAACAAACTGTATGAGTCAAAACCATAAACAACAGGTTTTAATCATCAAACTTCAACGTCATGTGGAATAATTTCTTTTTTATCGGATTGCCCTACATCACTATCGTATTATTTTTCGGGGGAATAATTTACCGTGCATTCAGCGGAGTGTACAGCAGTTACAGGGGCAAATGGAAATGGAGCGCCAAAGGTGATTATTACTGGACTACCCGTTCTACTGGTTTTTTTGGCCGTGCTTCCATTGGCCCTGCTTCACTTTGTCTCCACTGGGGAATTATCATTTTGTTTTTTGCTCATATTATCGGTCTTATCGGCGGAGCTTACTCCCTGACCGGTTGGGTGGATTTTTTCCGCTGGGCCGGGCTTGGCGGAGGAATTCTTTTCCTGTATGGTGTGATCTGGGCTTTCATTCGCAGGCTCGCTATTCCGCAGGTAAAAGCTATGAGTACTATAGATGATTATGCTGTTCTGATATTTTTGATCCTCATCAGTGGCTTTGGGCTTTATCAATCAGCAGTGGAAGTATTGTTTGGTATTACTTACTCGGCTGGGCCGTGGCTCGGAAGTATTTTGCGCCTGCAGCCTGATGCATCGCTTATGCAGGGGATTCCACTAATCAACAAACTGCACATCATTACAGCCCTTGTCTTTTTCGCCTATTTCCCTTTCACAAAACTGGTGCATGTGTTCAGTTATCCGTTCAGGTATATAACAAGATCATTTATATATGTAAGAAAGTACAGGGGAGTTAAGAAATAAAAAAGATAAACAGAGCTTATCAGGCAGATTATTGATTGTTATTCTACGCTTTTTGACAGAACAATAGTTCCTGATATATAAAAAATTTAATTAAAAGCAATCAAAGCAGCGCAGATTCGGCTATATGGAACAAAAAGTAACAGCAACTTCTCATCGTATTTTATTTTTAAACACACTTGCATTTACTGTTTGCTTTGCGGTCTGGATGTTCAATGGTGTGTTTATTTCATTTCTGGTGGATAACCAGGTTTATAAATGGAGCCCGGTACAAATTGGCTGGTTGCTTGCCATTCCGGTACTCAGCGGTTCCATATTCCGTCTTCACGGAGGTATATGGACAGATAAATATGGCGGCAAATGGATGTTTTCAGGATTACTTTTTTTCTGCGCCGTTCCGATGTTCTTAATGAGTTACGCCAATAGTTTTTTTGCTTTTGCCCTTTGCAGTTTTGGTTTTGGATTAGCCGGCGTGGCTTTCTCAATCGGTATTGCTTATACTTCCATGTGGTATCCAAAAAACTGGCAGGGAAGAGCGCTGGGCATTTTTGGAATAGGAAATTTCGGCGCTGGTATTACTACTCTTGTAGCGCCGACCCTTTTAAAAAAATTTACAGACAATGGTGAAAACCTGGAAGGCTGGCGTCAGCTTCCCCGTATCTATGCTGCAGCGCTTATCATCATGGGCATCATCTTTATTCTTTTTACCATCAATAAAAAATCAGCCACTGCAGTAAATAAAAATTTTATCCAAATGATGGCCCCTCTTAAGCAGGTGCGGGTCTGGCGTTTTGGATTGTATTATTACCTGGTATTTGGATGTTTTGTGGCGCTGTCGCAATGGCTGGTTCCGTATTATCTCAATATGTATTCTGTTTCGCTGGTAACGGCGGGATTGCTTGCCTCAATCTTCAGTATGCCTTCCGGGCTTATCCGGGCATTAGGCGGATGGCTATCAGATAAATTGGGAGCTCGGAAAGTGATGTACTGGATTTTTATTTCTTCCGCCATCATTTCTTTTTTGCTCATCATTCCGCAAATGGAAATAGAATCGCCGGGTGAAGGCATATTGGCAAAAAGAAAAGGCACTGTTACTTTTGTTTCTGACAGTGCCATCACCGTGGATGCTCTTACATACAAATTAAAAACGGTGCCTCCACAAAAAATACCGGGCTCGGATTTTAATATTTTGCCAAAGAAAAAAACATGGCAACAGCCCGTAGTGAAAGTGGGCGACCCTGTTGTTAAAAAACAATTGCTTGCAAAAGGAACCACGCATATTTATTTCCAGGCCAATATCTGGATTGCCACATTTCTTATTTTTTTAATCGGGATAGTATGGGGAATTGGCAAAGCTGCCGTGTATAAACACATCCCCAATTATTTTCCAAATGATGTGGGAGCCGTAGGTGGAATGGTGGGCTTGCTGGGTGGACTGGGAGGGTTTTTTTCACCAATTATTTTTGGTTATATTCTAAAAGGAACAGGATTATGGACGAGCATGTGGGTTTTCCTCTGGGCCATTTCCATTATTTGCCTCTGGTGGATGCATTGGATCATTACTCACATCGGTTATAAATCGGCGCCGCATACAAAAGAAAAATTTGAAAAGGAAAACGAGAATCATTAACGCTTGTCAAAAAAATATTTTATGGCAACATGGCTTACAAAATGGGACCCCGAAGACAATATGCTTTGGGAGAGCAGCGGTAAAAAAATTGCCTGGCGAACACTCACCATCACCACCATCACCCTTATGTTTTCATTCGCCACCTGGTTTATGATGAGCGCCATTGTAGTGAAACTTCCGGGTATCGGTTTTAAATTTTCTACCGGCCAGTTATTCTGGCTGGCAGCCATGCCCGGATTAGCCGGCGGAACTTTGCGCATTGTTCACACTTTTCTTTTACCGATATACGGAACAAGACATGTAATAACATTTGCCACATTGATTAAATTAATTCCATGCATAGGAATTGGCTTGGCAGTTATGAATCCATCTACCCCATTTTGGGTTTTTATGGTTTTAGCTTTTACCTGCGGGTTTGGAGGCGGAGATTTTTCATCCTATATGCCGAGCACTAATTTATTTTTTCCAAAACGGTTAAAAGGTACAGCACTCGGCATACAGGCAGGCATCGGAAATTTTGGAGTCAGCCTGGCGCAGTTTATGACGCCGGCCCTGCTGGGCATTGCCCTATATGGCGCTGCTGAAACCTTAACTAAAGTAAACCCAAAAACAAAAGAGGTTCTTGGCACATCACAGATATATTTACAGAATGCAGCTTTCTGGTATATACCTCTGTTAATCCTCATGACAATTTTATGCTGGTGGTTTTTGCGAAGTGTTCCCATCAAGGCATCATTCAAAGAGCAATTGGATATTTTTAAAACCAAACATACCTGGTTCTGTACCATAACTTATATGATGACCTTTGGCGCTTTTTCAGGACTGTCCGCTTCATTCCCGCTGATGATGAGGTCACTTTATAGTGGTTTTGAAGGCGCACCCGATCCGCTTAAATATGCTTTTTACGGACCGCTTATCGGCTCGGCAAGCCGGGTGATTTTTGGATTTGTTTCTGATAAAACCGGCGGAGCCATTTTAACTACCATCACAGGTATAGGTTTGATCACAGGTTGTACATTGCTTATCACGATGGGATTGGTGGCGCCAACCAGTATGGAACAATTCCCGATGTTTGTAACAGTAATGCTTGGATTATTTTTCTTCACCGGAATGGGTAATGCAGCCACCTTCAGGCAATACCCTATTATTTTCGGACATAATCCCAGACAGGCTGCAGGTGTCATCGGATGGACTGCAGCTATTGCAGCTTATGGTCCATTTATTTTCTCAACAATAATTGGCGCAGTGATTGGTGCAACCGGTAAAGCCACAAATTTTTTCTATGGTTTGATTGCTTTTGCCGCTATTGCCACCTGGATAAACTGGTATTATTATAACCGAAGGGGATGTGAAAGGCCGAGTTAATACAAGTCATAATTAAATTTGATTATTGTCATTCCACAAAATCTGATAAACTTTGACTTTTATTGCAAGTATTATTTCTCCCGATTGGTTCCTTGAAAAAAAATAAACATGAAAAATATTTTTTCAGAAACAGATTGGTTTTTATATAACTGAAATTAAATTAAGAGCTGATCAGATAAATTCAAAAAGAATTCAAAAAATACCAATTTTGTGCAGATAAACGAAATAATATGCTCAAAGACAATTTTGGCCGGATTCACGACTACCTGAGAATTTCACTCACTGATAAGTGTAATCTCCGCTGCACTTACTGCAACCCTGTAGATTTACCGAGAGGGTATTTTGCCGGTTTGCCGCGAATGACTGCGGAAGAAATTGATACCATTGCCTCTGTTTTTGTAAATGAAGGTGTAAAAAAAATCCGGCTCACAGGCGGCGAACCATTAGTAAGAAAAGATGCAAAGGAAATTATTGAACTTCTTTCAAAATATCCGGTTGAACTTGTTATAACCACCAACGGAGTTTTTGTTCATGAATACATTGATACTTTCAAACAAGCCGGAATAAAATCTGTGAACGTCAGCCTTGATTCACTGAACAGGAAGACTTTTTTTTCCATTACCGGCCGGGATGAATTTGACCGGGTGATACAAAACATAGAATTGCTGCTGAAAGATGATTTTCATGTAAAGATAAATGTGGTGGTCATGAAAAATGTGAATGATTGCGAGATACCTGATTTTATGGAGTGGACCAGGCATCAACCTGTACATGTAAGGTTTATTGAGTTCATGCCCTTTGCCGGAAATAATTGGATTAATGAAAGAGTATTTTCCTACAAAGAAATGCTGAAATTAATTACTTCCGGATATTCTTTCTTCAAACTGCCGGATGACAGGAACGATACAGCAAAAAAATATTTTGTGCCAGAACACAAAGGTACTTTTGCAATCATCAGCACTATGAGTGAACCGTTTTGCAGCGGTTGCAACCGCATGAGGTTAACTACCGATGGCAAAATAAAAAATTGTCTCTTTTCCAAAAATGAAGTAGATATTTTAGGTGCACTCCGGAAAGGTGAAAATATTCTACCGTTAATCAGGCAATGTGTGGTAAATAAAGAAGAAGCATTAGGCGGGCAGTTTGATATCCTGGATGGAGCTAAGGATGCATCAAAAATTCAAAACCGAAGTATGATTGATATAGGAGGTTAGTTAAAAATAAAGCTATGCGCATCTTACTTACAGGGGCTAATGGATATATTGGAAGAAGACTTTTACCCGTATTGGTTGAAGCGGGGCATGAAGTAACCTGTGTTGTCCGGGATAAGCGGCGCTTCAAACTGACTCCGCAACTTGAGAGCAGGATTAGTATCATTGAATTTGATTTTCTTCAACCTGAAAATGCGTTGCATCATTTTAATAAAAAACAGTTTGATGCAGCTTATTACCTCATCCATTCATTGGGCGATACTTCCACTACATTAAAAGAATACGAAAAAAGAGCAGCAGGCTGTTTTGTACTTGTTGCCACTTTAATACAGGTGAAACAGGTTATCTATCTAAGCGGTATCAGTAACGATAACCAGCTTTCCAAACATCTGATGGCAAGAAAGGAAGTAAAAAATATACTCATTAACTCCGGAATACCTTACACTATTTTTGAAGCTGGTATCATAGTGGGTTCAGGTAGTATATCGTTTGAAATCATATGTAACCTTACTGAAAAAATTCCCATCATGATAGTGCCCCGCTGGCTGAATTCAAAATGCCAGCCTATCGCCATACGGAATGTTATTTATTACCTGCAGCATTGTCTCCTCAATGAAAGAACATTTAACCGCACTTTTGAAATCGGCGGCCCCGATGTACTCAGTTACAAAAAAATGTTATTGGAGTTTGCAGCAGTAAGAGGGTACAAAAGATATATTATTGCTTTGCCTGTTCTGTTCCCGCAACTATCTGCCATCTGGATTACATTGAGTACCTCTGCCAATTATACTATAGCAAAACAATTGGTGGCAAGCATGAAGAATGATGTCATTTGTAAAGAATTTTCTATCCGTGAAATTATTCCGCAGGAACTCATCACCTATCGGGGTGCCATCAAAATGGCATTCGAACGGATAGAACAAAACATGGTTGTATCCAGTTGGACTGATGCTGCTTCCAGCAGTCTCGTTGACCTTGACGTAAGCCAATATATTGAAGTGCCTGTGAATGGTTGTTACAGGGATCGCAAATGGATTGAAATTGAGAATGAGAAAATTCCCGAAGTATCTGAACGGATATTTGGAATTGGCGGCAAACATGGTTGGTATTATGCAGATAAGCTTTGGCGTATGAGGGGCTTACTGGATAAACTGGCAGGTGGAGTCGGCAGCAGCCGTGGAAGAAGGAGTGATATAGATATTCAGCCTGGTGATACTATTGGTTTTTGGAGAGTACTGGTAGCTGACAGAAAAAATCCCCGGCTTCTGTTGTTTGCTGAAATGAAATTACCCGGTGAAGCATGGCTTGAATTTGCTATCGTCAATAATGAAAGTCGCTGTATCCTGAAACAAACCGCCACCTTTCGGCCTAAAGGAATCATAGGAAGGAATTATTGGTATTCAATGCTCCCTTTTCATTTTTTTATTTTTAAAAATATGATAAGACGAATCGCCGGAAAGAAATAGAAACAAAAAAACAGAACAGGAGAAATTATGCTATCAGTTCAGGAAGCCAGGGCACAAATACTACAACAATTCAGCCATTCAAAAATTATTGAACTATCAATAACGGTAGCGGCAGGATTTGTTTTGGCTGAGCCTGTTCATTCTAAAATTGACTTCCCTCACTTTAACCAATCTGCAATGGATGGTTATGCTTTTTCATTCAATGATTGGGATGGCTCTTCTGCATTGCATATATCAGGAGAAGTGCAAGCCGGTAATTTTTATAACAGTGATGTACAACAGGGGACAGCCATTCGCATATTTACCGGGGCAGCTTTACCTGATGGTACAGATACTGTAGTGATCCAGGAAAATGTTATTAAGCAGGAATCACAAATAAAAATTTCAGATAATAATTTAAAAAAAGGAAGCAATGTCCGTTTAATGGGTTCACAAACAAAAAAAGGTGAGCTGGTTTTGAATGAAGGCCGGTTACTTACACCCGCAGCCATTTCTTTTCTTGCCGGGCTTGGTATTGAACATGTGAAAGTGTATTCAACTCCTTCTGTAAGTATCATTACTACCGGAAAAGAACTTTTAAAAGCAGGTAAGCCATTAGAAGCCGGAAAAATTTATGAATCCAATTCGTATGGATTAAATGCAGTGCTTCATCAAATGGGGATTTCTCCTGTTTCGGTAGAAACGGTGGATGATGATGAAGAGAAAATAATGAATGCCATAAAACGTCACCTTGACAATGACATTTTAATTCTTACCGGTGGCGTTTCAGTCGGTGATTATGATTTTGTTACTTCTGCTCTTGAAAAATGCGGGGTAAAAAAAATATTTCATGAGGTAAAACAAAAACCCGGAAAGCCATTTTATTTTGGAGTATATAAACAAAAATTGGTTTTTGGTTTACCCGGCAATCCGGCATCAGCGCTAACCTGTTTTTACGAATATGTGGCAGATGCTATTGAAAGATTTACAAAAAAAGAATATTTCAAAAAAACAGAAATGCCATTAGCAAGCGATTATACAAAGAAGCCGGGACTTACCTTATTTCTGAAAGGGAAAATTCAGGGAGGAATGGTTTCTGTTTTAAATGACCAGGAAAGTTATAAAATGAATTCTTTTGCTATTGCAGACAGTATAATAGAATTGGATGAAGAGAAGGAATTTCATAAACAATCAGATTGGGTAACTGTCAGAGTAATAGTTTAAAAAAGCAATAAGAAAAATTGAGGAAAAAATATATAGTAATCAAAACCAGAAAAATGAAAAAGTATATTAGAGCAACAACTGCCATTACAAGCGTTATATTTTTTTATGGATGTTCCGGCCCCACTCAATCGAGTGTGAAAATTTCAACAGTTGAAGTTAAAAATGTTCATGACCATTCAACTCCACTATCAGCAACAGACAGTGTTTCATATATAAGCCATAGCATAGTGGTGAAAGGCGATGTAGAGAATACCTTAACACTAACAGCTGATTCATTACGGAAAATGAAATCTTATACATTAGATACATTCAATGTTGTGTGTATGTTTGAGGGGACGGATTCAACTATTGCAGGAAAAAAATCTGCTCATACAAGGACAGGAGTTTTACTAAAAGATATTTTGGAAAAAGCCAAAATAAAACAATTGAATCACAAAGACCGTAATTTTTATATTGTTGCCCGGGCAACTGATGATTATAAAGCTACCTTTGCCTGGGCTGAGCTTTTCAATAATCCAACAGGAAATAATACCTATGTACTGTTTGAAGAAAACGGAAAACCCATAAAGAATCGAGGTGATATGGTATTAATTTGTGCCAATGATATAAAAACAGGTCCAAGACACGTTATCTGGCTTAAGAGTATAGAAATAACAAGGGTAAAATAAAATGGCCAATAATAATTTATGAATGCTGAATTAATAAGTTTGATTTTTTTCTTACTGCTATTTATAGTTGCTACACTTTATTCGTCAGTAGGTCATGGTGGCGCCAGTGGCTACCTAGCCCTGATGGCCTTTTTTTCCTTTGAACCGGATACCATGCGGCCTTCTGCTTTATTGCTGAATGTTTTTGTTTCCCTCATTGCTTTCATGCAATATTATCGCAGCGGATATTTTCAATGGAAATTGTTTGTGCCATTTGCAGTTGCCTCCATCCCTGCAGCATTTTTGGGAGGGTTAATTACAGTGGATGCCGGATTGTATAAAAAAATCCTGGGTGTTCTTTTATTTTTCCCGATTATAAAACTGGCAGGAATAAAATTTCAGACAGAACAATCAATAAAAAAAATAAAAAATTATTCAGCGCTGATCATTGGCGCTGTTATCGGATTTGTTTCCGGCATGATCGGAATCGGCGGCGGCATTATTCTAAGCCCTGTAATTTTGCTGTTGCATTGGGCAGATATGAAACATACCGCAGCGGTTTCTGCCTTATTCATTTTTGTAAATTCGGTTGCAGGCCTGGCAGGTCTCTTTGCAAACAGCTTTGAATACAAACCTGAAATGGGAATGATGATTGCTATTGCATTTGCAGGCGGATTAACCGGTTCATATTTCGGGGCAAGAAAGTTTGGAAGTGAACTTTTAAAAAAATTACTGGCAACGGTATTGCTGGTTGCCTCCGTTAAGTTATTATTCACCTGAACTATGCAACATAAAAAAAATAACATAAATGGCTATATACTTGCCGGCGGCAAGAGCTCCAGAATGGGAACCGATAAAGGATTACTGCATCTCAAAAATAAACCCATGATACAGCTTGTAATGGAGCAACTGCAGCCGGCTGTTAATAAAGTAGTGATTGTTTCCGGCAATCCCGGGTACAAAAAATTTGGAGCAGAAGTCATTGATGATCTGATAAAAAATACCGGCCCGGCCGGCGGCATTTATTCTGCTTTAAGCCATACAGATACTCACCGGATTTTTATTGTAAGTTGTGATATGCCTTTTATCAACACCCATGCTATTGAATACATGGTTCAAAATTCTGCACAATCACAAATAACATTGCCCTGTCTTCATGAAAAAATTGAGCCTTTATTCGGAGTCTATTCAAAAGAATGTTTGGTCAAGTGGAAGGAACTTATTCAAAAAGGAATAACAAAACTGCAGAATATAGTAACCTGCTTTAAGTTGCAGAAATTATGTATTGACGACAATATACTTTTTAATGACTGGCTGTTTGTAAATATCAATGACATGAATGACTATAAAAAAGCAGCTAAACAGGAATAAAATGGAAATCAACCTGCTTGTATTCGGACAAATTGCCGACATAACCGGTAAAACAACATGGAAAGTATCCGGGGTAAAAAATACTGATGAATTAAGTCATATTCTTGCAGAAACCTATCCTTCTTTGCAATCAATGAAATATTCCATAGCAGTTAATAAGAAAATTATACAGGGAAATACAGAACTGAATAATGATGATACTGTAGCAATACTCCCTCCCTTTTCCGGAGGATAATTAAACTAAAATGAATCTTTCCCCTGCATATCAAAGATACCAGCGACAGCTCATGCTGAAAGAAATCGGAATGGCAGGACAAGAGAAATTACTCAAAGCAAAAGTTCTTGTTGCAGGAGCCGGGGGATTGGGTTGTCCCGCCTTGCAATATCTTACTGCTGCCGGCGTGGGTACTATCGGTATTGCCGATTTTGATATTGTGGACATTACCAATCTTCAAAGACAGGTCATTTATACTGTTGAAGACGTGGGAAAATCAAAAGCTTCAACTGCCGCTACCAGATTAAAGAATCTGAATCCTGATATTCAATTTCAGGTTTTCAATACCCGGCTTCAAAATGATAATGCACTTGAAGTAATCAGAAAATTTGACCTGGTTATTGATGGAACTGATAATTTTTCTACCCGCTATCTGATTAATGATGCCTGCGTGTTACTCTGTAAACCCCTGGTATATGGAGCCGTATTACGATTTGAAGGGCAGGTGGGTGTTTTTAATATGGCAGATAAGGAAACAAATATTATAACCAATTACCGTGATTTATTTCCTGAACCACCTTTGCCTGATTCAGTACTTTCCTGCAATGAAGCCGGAGTGTTAGGTGGATTGCCCGGTATTATCGGAATTATGCAGGCTACCGAAGCTATAAAAATTATTACCGGAATAGGCAAGCCGTTGTGTAATACCATCGTCTCATATAATTGTTTGAGTAATTGTCTGCGCAATCAGTTCTATGAATTTAAAGTTACACCTGCAGAAAAAATAAATTCGCTGATTCCGGGAACTGAGTCAGCGTTTTTGAATTTTGATTACGATTGGTTTTGTGGCGCCGGTCTCCATCCTTATGAAATCCCCGCCGGAGAATTTGATATACTGAGGATGAAAGAAGAAATTACTATTATTGATGTTCGTGAAAAAGAGGAATTGCCTGTTGTGAATGAATTTTTATTTACCCAAATTCCTTTCAGCAGATATGAAGAGACGATCTCAAACATTTCAACGAATAATAAAATAGTTGTTTTTTGCCAGTCAGGGAAAAGAAGCCTGAAAGCTGTAAAGATGCTGGTAGAAAAATTTCCCGGATGCAAAGCCTATAGCTTAAAAGGAGGAATTGAAGCATGGAAAAAAAATAATTCTGAAATTTCTGTTTAGCATGGAAGAAAAAAAAAACATAAAGGTTTTTATCGAAGGAGCCATATCCCCTGCTTTTATTGCCAATGCCATTGCCGGGCATAGCGCAAAAAAAAATATCGGGGCACACAGTATTTTTCTCGGGCAGGTGCGTAACGACAGGATTAGTGAAAAGGAAGTGATAGCCATAGAGTACACTGCTTTTGTTGAAATGGCAGAAGAAAAATTCCATGAGATCCGTGAAAATGCTTTTCGTTCTTTCTCATTAACCTGTTTACATATTTATCATAGCCTGGGCAGGGTGAATGCAGGGGAAATAAGCCTGTTTGTTTTTACTTCTTCCATCCACCGGAATGATGCCATCAGGGCATGCGAAGAAATTACCGAAAGAATTAAAAAAGAAGCGCCGGTTTGGGGAAAGGAAATATTTAATGAAAAAGGCTATCAATGGAAAACAAATAATTAAAATGAACTTATATGATTGACATTACAGGCAAAATAAAGACGCACCGGGTAGCCATTGCACAGGCCATTGTAAGAGTAAGCAAACAGGAAACAATTAATGCAATAAATAATAAGACGGTTCCGAAGGGAGATGTATTGGAAGCAAGCCGTGTGGCAGGCCTCTTCGGAATAAAAAGAACAAGCGATATGATACCGGACTGTCACCCGCTACCGGTGGAGTTTGCCACCATTACGCATAAGATAGAAGGAACGGACATTATCATAGAAACAGAAGTGCATACTATTTATCGCACAGGTGTGGAAGTGGAGGCTATGCACGGAGCATCCATAGCCGCACTTACGATTTACGATATGCTGAAACCGGTTGATAAAGAAATTGAAATTATCAATATTAAACTGTTGAGGAAAAAAGGAGGTAAATCGCAGTACACAGATAAACTGAGTCGCACTATTAAGGCGGCAGTAATTGTTTGTTCAGATAGCATTTCTGCCGGAAAAAAAGAAGACCGTGCAGGAAAAGCTATTATCAGCAAACTTGAAAAGCTGAATATAATCATTGATACTTACAGTATCATTCCGGATGAAATCAGTTCGATACAGGAAAAGGTGCAGCTGCTTTATGACAGTAAATTTGATTTAATTATACTCACCGGCGGCACCGGTTTGTCTGCAAGAGATGTTACAACAGAAGCCATCCGTCCAATGCTTGATCGTGAAATTCCCGGTATAGCGGAAGCTGCACGGAATTTTGGCCAGGAGCAAACGCCTTATTCCATGTTATCAAGAAGTATTGCAGGACTAAAAGGGAATACGCTGATTCTTGCATTGCCCGGTTCCACCCGGGGTGCACAGGAAAGTATGGATGCATTGTTTCCATACGTTCTGCACTTATTCAAAATTCTGGAATATCCGCAGCATGAATGAGTGGATGCATTTTTCTAATAATAAATATGATTTTTATCATATGAGTCCCAAGAAAACTCTTTCACATTTGCCTTCAAAATAAACTGTATGAATCCAACCATTGCCTCTAAAACATTGGCCAATTTAGTGACTGAGAATTTCGAGACCGCTGCAGTTTTTGAAAAATACCAGCTTGACTTTTGCTGTCGTGGCAAACGTTCATTGGAACAAGCCTGTGCTGAACTGAAACTGCCTGCTTCTCAGATCGTTGCCGAACTGGAAGAAGTGTATAACACCGGTTTGAAGAATAACGAGGTCCGGTTTGACAAAATGAACCTGTCTGAACTATCCGATTATATCATTGATACACATCATGTCTATGTAAAAAAAGAATTGCCCCAGATTTTTGCATATCTGGAAAAAGTGGCATCAAAACATGGTGAAAGGCATCCGGAGATGCTGAAAGTATTTGAACTGTTTACTGCGGTAAAAGAAGAAATGGAACATCACATGCAAAAAGAAGAGACGATTTTATTTCCACGAATCAAAGAAATTGAAATGCTGGTGGATGAGGGAACCGAAATCCGGATAAATCAAAATTATCTCCAGGCACCTGTTAACATGATGGAGCAGGAGCATGACCATGCAGGCGATCTGTTGAAGGAGATTAACAAACTTACCGGCAACTATACACCCCCTGCAGATGCATGTACTACATACCGGCTTAGTTTTGCTGCTCTGCAGGCTTTTGAAGCAAACCTTCACCGGCATATTCACCTTGAAAACAATATTCTATTTCCAAAAGCACTCCATTTGTTTGGAATACCCGGCCAGTATTCCTTAAATTAGGAGCTTGATGAGTAAGCTTATTATTTTCGCCTGTCTGTTTGTTTTATATTCTTTGTATAGCATCATTGTCTATACAAAGGGAACGGATAATGCTGTCGCAATAACCGCAGCCGATCAATTAAAAATCAGCAAAGGCAAAAAATTGTTTCAGCAGTATAATTGTATTGCCTGTCACCAGCTTTATGGATTGGGCGGTTATCTGGGACCTGAATTAACCACAGCATACAGCGATAAAACCCGTGGTGAGCTTTATATGAAGGCATTTCTGAAAGCCGGTGGTCAGCGGATGCCCAATTTTCATTTTAAAGATGATGAAGTGGATGCGATTATCAGTTACCTGAAATATGTGGATACAACGGCTGTGACATATAAAAATCCATAAGTTCGATGATGACAGCAACCCCGATAGCAAACCAACAAGCAACTAATAAGGCAGCTAAGGCTTTTTTGATATTGGCCATGTCGTATTTGCTGTTTGGATTAGTATTGGGAGTAATTGGCGGCTTCCAGTACATATTGCCCCCTTTTTTAAAAGAGTCTTTTTCATTTACGAAAACGAGGCCGCTGCATGTTTATCTTGTCATTACCTGGATATTTACAGCAGCACAGGCAGGTATTTATTATTATCTCCCGAAAATTTCAAACCGGCAAATCTATTGGCCTGGCGGAGTATGGTTACATTTTGCCATGCAGCTGGGAATTTCTGTTTGTATTATCGTCTGCTTTTTTCTTGGCTATTTCGGGGGCAGAGAATACCTGGAGTTTCCTCCTGTATTCGGAGCATTCATCCTTTTATCCTGGATTCCTTTTGTAATCAATTTCTTCTTTACATTAAAACCAAAATATAAAACCGCACCGGTTTATATATGGATGTGGTCAACAGGGATTTTATTTTTCTTCATTACCGTTTCTGAATCCTATCTATGGGTATTTGAACATTTCAGAACAAATATTGTGCGGGATATCACTATACAATGGAAAGCCCTTGGTTCCATGGTGGGTAGCTGGAATATGCTGGTGTATGGAACCGGAATGTATGTGATGGAACAGACGAGTGGCGATAATAAAACGGCCCGTTCTCCGCTTGTTTTCTTTTTTTATTTTTTGGGACTAACCAACCTGATGTTTAACTGGGGTCATCACACTTACATCGTTCCCGCAGCACCGTGGGTGAAAACTGTGGCTTACGTTATCAGCATGACGGAATTGCTGATACTTGCCCATCTGATTTTTCAGTGGCGAAAGACAATGAGTACAGCAAGAAAAAATTATCATATCATCCCCTATCGCCTGCTTTCTTTTGCCGATGTCTGGATAATATTGAACCTGATTCTTGCCATTGCCATTTCAGTGCCGGCATGGAATTATTATACTCATGGCACACATATCACTGTGGCTCATGCCATGGGTGCCACTATCGGCATCAATACAATGTTGCTCTTCGCTTCGGTGTTTTATATAATCCAGAGTGGAAATTCTGAACTGCCCAGCGGAAGAATAAAATTGGCCGGATCAGGCATCCTGATAGCTAATATCTCTCTTTTGATATTCTGGATTGCAATGCTGGGAAGTGGGATTGCAAAAATTATGAGCAAACAGAATAGTGACCCCTTTTCCAGCATGATGGAAAAAATACAGCCCTGGTTCAAAGTATTTACTTACAGCGGAACATTTGTTTTTGTTGGGCTTTTTATCATGATAATCGCCACTCTTAGGATTATGAACAGCAAAAAGAACTGATAACCTGTTACCAGATAAGCTTTTATTCTTCTCATCAAAATCACTGATAAAAATCAGGGAGATTTTTGAATTTTCTCATCTCAGCGTTGCATATTGGCAGATACATTAGCAACTTTTAAAGGGGTGAGGTATGCCTTCAATCAGCCAGATACAACAAAAAATTCAATGCTACCACTGCGGTGAGCCTTGTCTCAATGATAAGATCAGGGCTGAAGAAAAAACATTTTGCTGCGAAGGATGCAAAATGGTGTACCAGATACTGAACCAAAGCAATCTTTGTGAATATTACAACCTGAATGAAAATCCGGGTATCAACCAGCGTATAAAAGTCCGGAAAGACAAATTTGCTTTTCTTGATGATGAAAAAATACAGTTACAACTTATAAGTTTCAAAGATGAAAAACAGGTGCATGTAACATTCTATCTGCCGCAGATGCATTGCAGCTCCTGCCTATATTTATTGGAAAATCTTCACCAACTGAACGAAGGGGTGATCTCCAGTAAAGTGAATTTTACAAGAAAGGAAGTTGAAATGGTTTTCCTCACTAAAAAAACAAGTCTGCGTAAAGTAGCGGAAACATTAACCAGCATTGGCTATGAACCTTATGTCAGCCTGAATGATTTAAAAGAGAAAAGACCTGCTATCAATAAAAGCATGGTCTTTCAATTAGGCGTTGCCGGTTTTTGTTTTGGCAATATCATGCTAATGAGCTTTCCCGAATACCTGGGCATTGATGAAAGTGAAACAGGTTTACGGGGCATTTTTCGCTGGTTGAATTTTGGTCTGGCTATTCCTGTACTGCTTTATTCCTCTCTTCCCTTTTACATTTCATCATGGAAAAGCCTGAAGCATAAATTCTTGAACATCGATGCACCTATAGCACTTGCCATCATAATTACTTTTATCCGCAGCGCCTATGAAGTGATCAGCGGAACCGGCGGCGGTTATTTTGATTCAATGACCGGTATTGTTTTTTTCATGCTTGCCGGAAGGATTTTACAGGACAAAACCTATCGTCAGCTTTCTTTTGAAAGAGATTATACTTCTTATTTCCCTGTTGCAGTCTCTGTATTAAAAGAAAACAGTGAGATACCGGTACAGTTGCCTGATGTAAAACCCGGGGACACAGTCCTGATACACAATGAAGAACTGATACCGGTAGACGGCATACTCACAAAAGGAAAAGCATTTATAGACTACAGCTTTGTAACAGGCGAATCACTGCCGGTATTGAAAGAAGTGGGAGAAATTGTCTATGCAGGAGGAAAACAAACCGAAGGCAATATCGAAATATTGGTTGTAAAAGAAGTGACCCAAAGCTACCTGACAAAACTTTGGAACAAGGATGAAATGAAAAGAGACAGTGATACCAAGAGTGTTTCTTTTGTTCACCTGCTCAGCCGCTATTTTACTTACATCGTTTTAACCATTGCAGCAGTAACAGCCATTTACTGGAAAATAAATGACCCGGAAAGGATCTGGCCCGCTGTAACAGCTATATTCATTATTGCCTGTCCCTGTGCCTTACTTCTTTCAAACAGTTTTACAAATGGAAATATCCTGCGGATACTTGGGCGAAATCATTTTTATCTCCGCAATGCCAAAACCATTGAAGACATTGCCAGGGCAACTCATATTGTTTTTGACAAAACCGGTACACTTACTTCAACCGGAGAGCAGGATATCACATATGAAGGAATGCCGCTTACTATTGAACAGGAACAACAAATATCAGCTGTGGCTGCCTTTTCTTCACATCCACTTAGCAAGGCGTTAGTAAAATACCTGGGCAGAAACAATATAAAAGAAGTTACAGCATTTAAAGAGATTACCGGGCAGGGAATAAAAGGGATTGTAGATAATAGGGAAATAAAGCTGGGATCGTACAGTTTTGTAACAGGAAGCAGTAACATTAAAAATGCCACTGCAGTCTTTATAAGCATTGATAAAAAATACACTGGTTGTTTCTTATTCCAGAATCATTATCGTGAAGCCGTACCGGATCTTATCAAAACGCTGAAAGGGCATTACAAACTTTCTGTTTTATCGGGCGATAACGAACAAGAGAAAGAAACCCTTCAAAAACTATTAGGAAAGAAAGCCACTTTATTATTTCAGCAAAAACCAGAAGATAAGCTTGAATATATCAAATACCTGCAGCAGGGAGGAGAAAAAGTAATGATGATCGGTGACGGGCTTAATGATGCCGGGGCATTAAAACAAAGCGATATCGGGATCGCTGTGAGTGAGCAAAGTAATAATTTCACCCCTTCCAGCGATGCAATTATAGAAGCAAATCAATTATCACATCTTTCCCGGTTCATACAACTCTGTAAGGCTAATAAAAACATAATAATAGCAAGTTTTGTATTGTCTATTGTTTACAATGTAATCGGTTTATTCTTTGCTGTTCAAGGCAATCTTTCGCCTTTGGTAGCTGCTATTCTTATGCCGAGCAGTTCTCTCAGTATCCTGCTTATCACTTTTGGGAGTAGCAGCCTGATTGCCAGTTGGCTGAAACTTTGATTCAAAACAATAAATAATCCGGGATGATAAAAATCAGTTCCTGAATTGATAATGGTTACCCGCTACCCAAAAGCCTGAAAATATTTTTACGAGGTTTAAACAGAACCCAATGAGTGTCATCATCATTTTGCTGGCCGTAAGCATTTCTGTAGCAGCTTTTTTCCTTTTTGCATTTTTATGGGGTGTCAAATCGGGACAGTTTGAAGATGATTACTCCCCCTCTTCCCGTATTCTATTTGACGATAAACCTTCTTCAACCAAAACCAAATAATCAAATAAACAAACCGACGTATGCAATTAGACAAGTTTTATTACGATAATAAGATTGTAAAGGCATTTGGATATGCCACTATCGTTTTTGGCATAGTGGGCATGCTGGTAGGCCTGTGGGTAGCCATACAGATTTATTATCCCGAGTCAAGTTTGAATTTTGCGGCAACCACTTTTGGACGACTCCGTCCGCTGCACACCAACGCCATCATTTTTGCCTTTGTGGGTAATGCCTCCTTTGCAGGAATTTATTATTCACTGCAAAGGCTGTGCAAAACAAGAATGTGGAGCGACAGGCTCAGCTGGATACATTTCTGGGGATGGCAATTTATTATCGTTGCTGCTGCCATCACTTTACCATTAGGTCTGTCCACCGGTGCCGAATATGCAGAACTGATATGGCCCATTGATATAGCTATTGCTTTGGTTTGGGTCATTTTCGGCATCAACATGTTTGCCACCATTCTCGTAAGAAGAGAAAGGCATTTGTACGTTGCTATCTGGTTTTATATCGCCACATGGATCACCGTAGCGATGCTGCATATTGTACGTTCCATTGAATTGCCTTATTCTGCTACCGGTAGCTACAGTTGGTTTGCAGGAGTACAGGATGCATTGGTGCAATGGTGGTATGGACACAATGCAGTGGCATTCTTCCTTACAACACCGGTACTGGGCCTGATGTATTACTTTTTGCCAAAAGCAGCTAACCGGCCTGTTTATTCCTACCGGCTTTCCATCATTCACTTTTGGGCTTTGATATTTATTTATATATGGGCCGGGCCACACCATCTTTTATATACTGCATTGCCCGACTGGGCACAATCTCTCGGTGTCGTGTTCTCCATAATGCTGATAGCGCCAAGTTGGGGAGGAATGCTGAATGGATTATTTACCCTTCGTGGTGCCTGGGATAAAGTAAGGGAAGACCCGGTATTGAAGTTTATGGTTGTTGCCATCACCTGCTATGGCATGGCTACGTTTGAAGGACCCATGCTGAGTTTGAAGAATGTAAATGCCATCTCCCATTTCACAGACTGGACCATTGCCCATGTGCATATCGGCGGATTAGGATGGAATGGCTTTCTCGCCTTTGCCATTTTGTATTACATGATCCCCAAAATGTGGGGCACCAATCTTTATTCAAAGAAAATGGCGACAAACCATTTCTGGCTGGGAACGATCGGTATCATTATTTATGCGGTTCCAATGTATTGGGCCGGCTTTGAACAGAGCCTTATGTGGAAATCATTTACTCCTGAAGGACAACTGAAATTCCAGTTTATGGAAACAGTTACCAATATCAAGCCCCTGTATATCATGAGAAGTATCGGCGGTGCTTTATATCTCACCGGTGCTTTATTTATGGTGTATAATCTCTATAAAACAATTAAGCAAGGTAAATTCATTGCAAATGAAGCCGCAGAAGCTGCTCCTATCGTAAAAGAGTCATCAAAGAAAAAGGAATACTGGCACCGGATATTAGAAAGAAAACCTGTAATGATGCTGGTACTGAGCCTTGTGCTTGTTGCCATTGGTGGTTTGGTGCAGATGATACCGACATTCACTGTAAAATCGAATATACCGACCATTTCCAGTGTGAAACCCTATACGCCTCTTGAGCTGCAAGGCCGTGACATATATGTAAGAGAAGGTTGTTATGTATGCCACTCGCAAATGGTGCGGCCATTCAGAGATGAAGTGGCCCGTTATGCACCCAATCCGGGTGATGGTGGTTATTCCAAAGCCGGCGAGTTTGTATATGATCATCCTTTCCAATGGGGAAGTAAACGTACAGGACCTGACCTGGCCAGAGAAGGTGGCAAATATCCGGATAGCTGGCATTACAATCACATGTATGACCCGAGGTCAATGTCGCCGGGTTCATTGATGCCGCAATATGTCTGGTTGCTTGATAAGAAACTGGATATATCCACTACTCCGGCCAAGATAAGAGCCATGAAAACACTAGGAGTTCCCTATCCGGATGGATATGATAAAATAGCGAATGATGACCTGAAGAAGCAGGCAGAAACCATTGCTGCTAACCTGAAGAAGGATAAAATAGAAACAGCTTCTGACAGGGAAATCATTGCATTGATAGCCTACCTGCAAAGACTGGGCAGGGATATTAAACTGGAACCTAAACAACCTATTGCCGAAAACAATCAATAATTACATTATGAAATTCATTCATTATATCGAAAAAGTAACAGATGTGGATGTAATGGGCGTTGTATCACTCACAGCCTGTGTTTTGTTTTTCAGCCTGATGGTTATCTGGGTGTTTAAAACAAAAAAGAAAAAATTTACTGAAGTAAGCCAACTGCCATTGGATAATTAAAAAATAAATCATGAGAGCTATGTCTAAGAAAATTATATATACCACCAGCCTGTTTACAGGTTCAATATTATTTTTATCCGCACCTGCCTATGCAGGCGGCCCGCAAGAGCCTTCATTGCTTAACCATCCTGTTGCTCTCGCCATGTTTGCAGCGCAGATTGTATTGCTTATCATTATTGCCGTTCTTGCAGGTAAGCTGCTTGGCAGAGCAAGGTTTAAATCAAAGCTGGCCCAGAAAATAAGAGAAAGCAAATCATCAGCGGTAATCCTGGTATTATTTCTCCTGCTTCCTTCCGTCAGCCTGTTTTCCCAAATCACTACAGTTACTAAAGACACTGATCCGGCAGGCTCGCCAACCATCGGCGGAATGGACCCCATTTCATTTTACATTATGGCAGCAGTGCTTATAGCAGAAATTGCAGTTGCACTTGTTTTATACTTTAATGTCCGTTCTCTGAAAAAAACCCGGGAAGAGGAAGAAATAGCATTAGCTCATCCTTCGCTTACAGCTAAACCCGTCTTAAGCTGGTGGGATCGCTTTAATAAATTCAGACCTGCAGAACAGGAAGCAGATATTGACCTGGGACACGACTATGATGGTATCCGGGAACTGGATAACAAGCTGCCGCCCTGGTGGATATATGGATTTTACATTACCATTGTTTTTGCAGGGATCTATTTATGGAGATACCATGTTTCTCAAACAGCTCCTTCAAGCAAGCAGGAATTTGAACGATCTGTTGCGAGAGCAGAGGCAAGAATTAATGCTTACCTCAAATCAACCGGTACAGCAATTGATGAAAACAACGTTACACTCCTTACGGCACAAACTGATCTTGCAGAAGGTAAAAACATTTTTGTAAAATCCTGTGCCCCCTGCCATCAGGAAACAGGCGCCGGTAATGTTGGCCCTAATCTTACTGATGATTACTGGATACATGGTGGCGATATCAAAAGCATATTTAAGATCATTCGCTATGGCTTTAATGCTATGCCCCCCTGGCAAAATGCTTATTCCAATAAGCAAATTGCACAATTGACAAGCTATGTTAAAAGCCTGAAAGGCACCAATCCACCCAATCCAAAAGCTCCGCAGGGAGAATTGTATAAAGAGGAAGTAAAACCACTAAAAGACAGCAGCGCTGCAAAAGAAAATAAAACGACTCCGCCGAAGTAATGAATTGAAGAGCAGATAATGAATACAAAAACAACCAACAAAAACACTCAGGATAAACCGCAGCAGGCATCCTTCAGGGACAGACTTGCTACTGTAGATGCCAAAGGGAGGAGAAAGTGGATATTTGCCCAAAAACCCAAAGGAAGGTTTTATAATATCCGGACGGTGGTGAGTTGGGGTTTCTTTGCTCTTTTCTTTGCCCTCCCCGTTATTAAAGTGAATGGAAGGCCCTTGTTTCTGTTTAATATACCTGAAGCAAAATTCATCATTTTCGGAAAGATTTTCTGGCCGCAGGATTTTTTCATCTTCGGGGTGATCATGATCACTTTTATTGTTTTCGTTGTTTTATTTACAGCAGCATTCGGACGTTTGTTTTGCGGATGGGTATGCCCGCAAACCATTTTTATGGAAATGCTTTTCCGCAAAGTGGAATACCTGATTGAAGGCAATGCAGCCCGGCAAAAACAAATGAAAGAACACCCTACTTCCAAAATCAGACTGCGCAAAGCCCTCAAGCATATTGCATTTTATATTTTATCATTCATCATTGCCAATTTCTTTCTCTCCTATATAATCGGCATGGATGAATTAAAAAAAATCGTTTCTGAACCTGTAAGCCAAAACCTGGTGGGTTTTATTTCCATATTGGTGTTTTCCTTTATTTTTTACGGGGTATATGCCTATTTCCGTGAACAGGCCTGTACCGTTGTTTGTCCTTACGGAAGATTGCAGGGTGTGTTGCTTGACCGCAACTCAATGATCGTTGCCTACGATTACAAAAGAGGAGAGCCAAGAACCAAATATCAAAAGATAAAAGAAGAAAAAGTAGACAGCGGAGACTGCATTGATTGTTTTCAATGCGTAAAAGTGTGCCCCACTGGTATTGATATCCGCAATGGTACCCAAATGGAATGTGTGGGCTGCACTGCCTGTATTGATGCATGCAATGCCATTATGGAAGGAGTTGGTAAGCCAAAAGGATTAATTCGTTATGCCTCAGAAAACGGTATTGCCAATGGTTCCAGGCTCCGCTATACCGGTAGGATGAAATTTTACACTGTACTGCTGCTGCTGCTTGGCGGATTACTCACACTGCTTTTATTAAGCCGCAAAGAAGTTGACGGAACAATAGTAAGAGCCCCGGGGATTCTGTATCAGGAAAGAGGCACAGATAGTATTTCGAACCTTTATACAATTAAAGTGATAAACAAAAGCCTGAAAAATATCCCGTTGTCTCTGAAACTTGAAAATGCTCCTGGCAGAATTTTATACACCCAGGGTGAATACATAATATTAAAAAGTGAAGACCAGGCTAAAGGTTTGTTTTTTGTTGTACTGCCCAATACTTACCTGACCGGAAGAAAAACAAGGCTGACGGTTGGACTTTATGATGGTGATAAAAGAATAACCACCCTTCATACTAATTTTATGGGCCATTTAGAAATTTATAAATACTGAAATATGAGCTGGGGAAATAAATTATTGGTTGCGTTTCTTGTTTTTGGTGCAATGATAGGCTACCTGGTATTCAGGGCTGTGAACACTAATTTTGAAATGGTGGAGAAAGATTATTATAAAAAAGAGCTCCGGTACCAAACGGTAATTGACGGAAACAATCTTGCCAATACATTAGCTTCGCCAATACAGATAACAGAAACAACGGATGAAATAATTGTACAGATACCGGGTGATATTGACAGCAACAGGATTTCCGGGAATATTATTTTTTATTGCGCCTACGATAAAACAAAAGACAGAACATTTGAAATTCAACTGGATAGCAACGGGAAGCAGAATTTCAGCAAGAGTATTATCAATCCTGGAAACTACACAGTAAAAATTGACTGGTTGTTTAACGGGAAAAATTATTATTCAGAAAAAAGTCTGACAGTACACTGATGCTTTGGCCGGTAATGATAGCAGGATTTACGTTAGGTGCTGCAGGCAGCCTGCATTGCGTGGGTATGTGCGGTCCGCTTAGCCTTGCCTTACCTGTACATCATTTTTCTAAAATTCAGAAATTTTTTGCCTTGCTATTGTACCAGTTTGGCAGAATTGTTACTTACTCAGTCATTGGTTTACTTTTTGGACTTGCCGGCAGACAGATATATATCTCCGGCTACCAGCAGTGGTTTTCTATAATTATCGGAGCAATCATCCTTGTTCTTGCAGCATTATATTTTATCAGGCGGTGGAGTGCCCGTCCGGTTTTCTTAAATAAATTTTACCGCTCAGTGCAATCTTTTATTGTCCGCATCCTGAAATCTTCCACAGGACCGTTCAGCTTTTTATTATTGGGCCTTGCCAATGGTCTATTGCCCTGTGGAATGGTCTATATCGCTGCCGCATCCTCTCTATCATTGCCGTCAATAGCTGAAACAGTCAGTTTTATGTCAATGTTTGGGTTAGGAACGGCTCCTGCCATGATGCTGGTAAGTTATGCCGGACAATCATTGAAACCAGCCTGGCGGAATTCATTAAGAAAGCTGACCCCGGTATTTATTTCCCTGATGGGGGCCTTGCTGATATTGCGGGGATTAAATCTTGGCATCCCCTTCATCAGCCCGGAATTACCCCATTCATCGGGCATATCAGTTGCCTGCAGCCCCAAATAAATTTCATGACCGGAATCAGTATTTGATATGATTTATATCAATTTCAAGCGGTACTCTCCCCTATACTTTTATGCTATAAATAATGACACAGACACTCATGAATGTGAGTTATTGTTGGTTTTTGTTTCTAACACAACCCCCGGTTCTCCGGGGGTTTCTTTTTGAGCGGCTATCTTTGCCGCATGCACATAGATATTCTTACTGTATTGCCAGAATTATTGGAAAGCCCTTTACAACATAGCATCATGAAAAGGGCGCAGGAAAAAGGACTGCTGACTGTGCAGGTACATCATTTGCGTAAGTGGGCAGTAAATGAATACGGCCAGGTGGACGATTACCAATATGGCGGCGGAGCAGGTATGGTAATGATGTGCGAACCATTAGTAAAGGCAATTGAAGAATTATCTGCTGAAGAAAAACCTGCCCGTCCGGAAGGTGGGTATGATGAGATAATTTACCTCACTCCCGATGGCGAAAGGC